>JACCDL010617722.1_pt1 | contig 14391 bp, 11 predicted proteins | sample 7441931 | NCBI WGS metagenome assembly JACCDL01 (sample SAMN15323437, study PRJNA562643) | freshwater metagenome | isolation source: river surface water | place: USA:Blue River Watershed | collected 2017-08-16 | reverse complement strand
CTAAATTTCTTTCACTAAGACCAAACCGCCGCCGATCTACCCTGGCCTGCCAGCGCGTTACAATCGCTTTTCAGCAAGCAAAAATTCATCCACGCTGTTGCGAGCCTCTTTGCTGCGGCGATTGTTTGCCAGAGAGTTTTGCAGTTTGTTGATCAAGCGGCGGGCTTTGAGCCAGCACCGACAGAACACGTCGGCTATCGGCTATCGGTTGGTTCTGGGCAAATAAGTGAAATTCGATGGCAGTTCAACGCAGCCTGCGCCTGTCGCATCGACTAGCCGAGCAAGGATAGAAAACGTGAAGGCTCCCGGTCGCGACCCGAGCTGGCGTCTTTCTTTGACCACGAGATGCTGAGCTTCTTTTTTGCACGGGTGACCGCGACATAGAAAAGGCGCTTTTCTTCGGCAATTTCGGCAGCAGTTGTTGCATAGGCGATCGGCATATAGCCCTCGGTGGTGCCCACGATGAAGACCTGAGACCACTCAAGCCCCTTTGCCGCATGAATAGTAGACAGCGTCACCGCCGGCTTTACAGGTTCGTGCTGTGAGCGCTTTCGCTCATCTAGCTCTGCGGCAAACTGCGCGAGCGTCGAGCCCTCTGGCATTTCAGAGAGCATGGCGATGAGTGCGGTGAGTGAATCCCACTTGTCACGCTCTGCACCCGCAGACTCCGGTTGCCTGGCCGTCCATCCGAGACTGCGACAGATGTCTGTGACTCGCTCGAAGGTTGTCTTGTCGTCGCGAGCCGCCGAGTTGGCTTCGGCTCGAATAGCAGTCATCGCACGCATAATTTCGGTTCGATTGAAGAATCGCTCGCCACCGCGCAACTGGTATTCAATCTGCTGCTCGCTTAGCGCTGCCTCGAATGCCTCGCTCTGACCGTTGACTCGATAGAGCACGGCAATCTCGTTTGGCTTCACTCCCGCGTCGAGTTGCTCACGAATCACCATCGCCACCTGTCGCGCTTCTTCGGCAAGGTTTGCGAACTGAAGAACCTTTACTTCTTCGCCGGGCTCGCCGTGTGCGGTTAGTGAATCAATCGAATTCGATTGCGCGACAACGCGATTTGCCGCTGCCACAATCTTCTGCGTGCTTCGGTAGTTTTGCGTGAGTTGCAATACGGTGGCATCGTCGTAGCGCTGATCGAAGTTTCTTAGATACTCGCTGGTTGCGCCGGTGAATGAATAGATAGTTTGGTTTGGGTCGCCAACTACACATAGGTCGGTGTGGTCGCCCATCCAAGTGTCGAGCAATGCGTGCTGCAGTGGCGAGATGTCTTGATATTCGTCAACCGTGAAAAAGCGATACTGCTGCTGCACGTGGCTGAGTGCAAGCGGTTCGGCCCGCAGCATTCCGAGGGTGAGAATCAAAACGTCTTCCCAGTCGAGCTTCTGCGACTGCACTTTTGAAAGCTCGTATTGTTTCTGCAGCTCGACATTTTGTTCTGCCGTTAGCGAGCCAATCCGTGGTCGCTTTGCGACTACCTCTTCATACTTCTCTATAGAAAGCATCGAGTACTTTCGCCACTCGATCTCAGCCGCCATATCGCGCAGAGCCGCAGTGTCGAGTTTGAGTTTCAGCTCGGTGGCTGCCTGACCGATTAGTTTGGCTTTCGACTCGAGCACCTGCGGGGCCGGAACCCCTGCGAACTGCGGCCAAAAGAATTCGAGCTGTGACAGAGCAGCCGCGTGAAAAGTTTTGACCTGAACGCCAGCGGCACCGAGCGCCCTCAGGCGAGACCTCAGTTCACCTGCCGCCCGGTTGGTATAGGTGAGAGCAAGCACACGGTTAGCCGCGTAGTAGCCCTTGGCAATGCCGTAGGCAATTCGGTGGGTGATGGTTCTTGTCTTGCCCGTGCCGGCACCGGCCAAAATGCAGGTTGGCCCAACCAGCGACTCGGCCGCCAGCCGTTGCTCGTCATCGAGATTTGCCAGCAGATCTTCTGCAACGAATTGCTTAGCCACGGCGAGTTATGCCTTCAGTTCAGATGCTGACACGAGTTCGCCACCGAACCAGTCTTCTATTAGCGCTCGAGCGATTGACAACCTTGATGGCAGAAGAATGTTGTGAACCTCGGCAGCAATTTCATCGTGACTGAACCAGCGAAGCTTTTCGATTTCGAGTAGGTCAGGCACCAACTGCTGATCTCCGTGAACCCGCGCCTTGAAACCAACCATCAACGAGTAAGGAAAAGGCCAAGACTGGCTTGCCAAATATTCAACGTCTGAAACTTTGACTCCGGCTTCTTCAAAAATTTCACGCTCAACCGCGGCGGCGAGTGACTCTCCTGGCTCGACGAAACCTGCCAAAACCGACCAGCGGTTTTCTTCCCAGATTCCTTGCGAGCCAAGCAGAATGCGATCTTGCTCATCGGTTACCGCAGCAATAATTGCCGGATCGGTTCGTGGGTAAAACTCTTTTTCGTCGACCGGGCAAGTTCTGACCCATCCCCCGTCAATCACCACGGTCGGTGTTCCACACTTTGAGCATCTGGTGTGACTGTCGTGCCAGTTGGCAATCGATAGCGCCTGCGCATAAAGGCCAGCATCACGATCGCTCAACCCGGCGCCGTTTCGGCGCAGGCTTATCCATGCGTTAGGGTCTGGCTCGAGTTGATTGGCCGCGCTTTCTGAAAGCACCGTGAGCACGATCGGCGTGCCTGCTGGTTCTGCACCCGAGGCTTCTGTCGAAAACCCTAGATAGACCCGAAGGGTTGCCGATGCGACGGCTTCGACCTCGAAGAGTTTGAGTTCAGGCACCGCGTGGTTGTTGTTTTGGCGCAACAGAATCTTGCCCTGGTGCATTGGCAAAACTCGCGTCTTCTCGTTTGCCCAGAGCTGGTCAAACAAATCTGGATTCTTGCGTTGCAAATAGTCTCGGTCAACTGCCGAGCGAGCGAGCGGAAGGTTAAGTGGCTTGTTCACAGTGCCTTCCTTTGCCTCGAATGCGTGGCGATACGCCACATTACCCAGTTTGTTGCCTAATCTTTTGGGCATGGGCCAATCTCCCCTAATTTTAGCCGCGCTAGCGACAGACGCCGTTTCGGGCCTCAAGGTGAAGAACGCCATTGGCATTACGGGTGCAGCCGCTGGCAACTTTGATTCAGCACTGATCACAGATGTGAACGGCGACAGCTTTATCGTTCGCGTGCCAACCACACCAACGGCCGGCGCCGAGCTCGAATTAGAGATTCAGGTTTTGAAGAGTTTGAGCGCATTCACCGCTCGCCTTGGTTTCGAGATTCCACAGAAGGTTGGCGAGACTCGTGACCTGAGCACCGGCAACCGAGTTTTAGTTTTCAAGTATGTTCACGGCAACCCGATTGACACCAGACGCATGAATGCGGCGAGCGCAATCACCCAGAGCATCGCGAAAGCGATTTCTACAATTCACTCACTGCCAATCGAATTGGTTCAGAACAACGGGCTAGCAGAATTCAGCCCGGCAGAAAACATCAGACTTAGAGTTGCCGAGCTTGACCGCGCGATGCAAAGCGGGCAGGTGCCGCCGATCTTGTTGCAGCGCTGGGAAGAAGCGCTTTCTGACGTTTCGCTTTTCAAGTATCAGCCGGTTGTGGTTCACGCTTCTCTCGCTGTTGACACCGTTCTCGAAAGAGGTGGCGAGGTGAGCGGAATTCTCGATTGGCGAAAAGTTCAGCTCGGCGACCCGGCCCTAGATTTCGGCTGGCTGGCCAACGAGTCACCTGAATTGCTCGAGTCGATTCTGTTGAACTACCAGTTGAGCCGCACAGCTGCCGATGGCAACATCGCCAAGCGCGCTGCACTCTATGCAGAACTCGAATGGGTCAGATGGCTAGTGCACGGATACGCCGTGAAAGACACCACGATTGTCAACGAAGCGATTACTGGTCTGCAGGAGCTCGCCGGTTTGGCCTCGGAGGGTCAATTGCCACCGCTAACCGCTTCGGCCGTTGCCGCTGCAGCAACCGTCGGTTTTGTCGAGACCATCAGCTTTATCGAGCAAGAGCCTTTCGAGCCTGTGGCATCGGAGCCCGAGTTTGGGGCGGATGCCTACCCCGCCACCAAGCCAATCGACCTTGTCGAGCTTGAGGAATCTGAAGACAAAGACCTTTTCTAGTCTTCAACCAGCTGCAGCAAAACCTTGTTCCACTCGGCAAGAATCTCGTCGCGACCAAGAATTGACTCTGGTGTGAGTTCGACGCCTTCGCCAACAAAGAAGAAGCTGGCCTGAACTTTTTCAATCGGTAGGCCGCTGAACTCGGAGTATGCGAGTCGATAGAGCGCTAACTGAAGCGACCGGCGGTAGAGATCGTCTTTGTCTGTAGGTGGCTTGTTGGTTTTCCAGTCGACGATTTGCACCCCATCTTCGGTTGCATAGATGGCATCCATCTTGCAGATGAAAGTGTTCTGACCGATTGTTAACTGAATCTCTTGCTCGACAGACTGCGGCACTAGTGCAGCAAATCGCGAGGCTTCAAAATTTGCCTGGAGCTCTTCGATTGAGAAGAAGTCTTCTTCGTCTTCGAGTGCGAAACCTTCTTCTTCGATTAGTGCACCGCTAGGTGCAAACTTCTTTTCAACCCAGGCGTGAAAGAGGTTTCCGCGCCGCGACTGTGCGAATGGCTGAGTCGGCAGCGGTCGCAGCATGCTTTCTGCAACCGAGGAAAGATCTTCGAGAAACTCTTTGAACCTTGAGGCCGGAATTCGCACTGGAAAATCAATCAGATGAGTTTGTGATTTTTGTAATTCGCGCTCTTGCAGCAAACGAGTTATTAGCTCATCTGTCTCAGAGTTGCTGTGAGTTGCAGCGACAACCTTGCCAGTGGCAGCCAAGACAGCCTCTGCCGCAAGCGTGACCTTCTTTGCCGTTTTCTTGCCGAAGACCGGTCTTGGCCAGATTTCAATTTCGTCTGCTTTTTGTAATTCGGGCACTTTCGAGGCCTGTTCTGGAAGCGCATAATCTTCGTCAACAGGCGAATCTGGGCAGGCCAGAACCTCAAGCAAATAGTCAGACGGCTTAGATGCGCGCGGAGCCTTGGTTGCCGCGGTCGGCTTCCAGTAGCTGCCCGAGAGCAAGAGTGCGTGGCGTGGTCGGGTGATGCCCACATACATGACACGGCGATCTTCGGCGGCCTCGTGCTCTTTCACGCCTTCTTTATAGGCATCGACAATGTCGGTGACCTCTGCGGCAGACCTAGCACTGAGCAGGTCGGCAGAAGGCAGGGTGCGGCGGTCTCCCCTGAGCGCGTAAGGCAGTTTGCCGGTGGCAAGCCACCCGTAGTAGCCGATGCCCGGTGGTGGGCCGGTTGGAAGCTCGCCGTTGTTCATTCTTGGAATGGCAACGTAATCCCACTCGAGACCCTTTGAGCCGTGAATGGTTAGCACCTGGATCACCTTGTTCTGAGGCTTTGCTCTCGGTGCTTCGAGCTTCTCTCGCTCTGCTGCATACTTCAGGTATTCGAGCAGGTTTGAGACCGAAGCTGAGTTGTTCGAAGCGGCAAAGTTTGCAACCACCGATACAAACTCGTTCACGTGAATTAGCGGGTGTCTTCTAGAAGGGTTCGCCATGAGCTCGATGTCGAGCCATAGTTCTGAAACGATTGCGCGAACGAGTTCGGGCAAAGGCAAACCGATGCGCGCACGCATAGCCGCAAAGAGTTTTGCCGCCTCCTTCATGCGTGCGAGACCCTCTTCGCTTATGCCGTGACTCACAAGTTCTTTGTCTTCTGTAAGCCGGTCGAGCGCATCGACAATCGAGATGGCTTCTTCTTCGGCGCCAGCCAAAAGTTTTTGATTGCTCTCGCGAATGCGTCGAGTTAGGCGCTTCGCCATTTTGTAGAGCTCGTTGATGTCTCGGGCACCGATGCGCCAACGTGCACCGGTTAGCAAACGAATCAGTTCGGTTCCTGAATCAGGATTCACCAAGACCGATAGCGCTGATCGAATGTCTGCAATCTCTGGCATCTCTAGCAAGCCGCCGATTCCAACAACCTCAACCTCGAGGCCTGCCTCTTGCAGACCGCGAACAAACTTCTGCATGTGAGCGCGTTTGCTCAGCAGCAGAGCAGCGGTCTGACCGCCGCTCGCGTTTCGCGATGGCTCGGCGAAGCGATCGTTGAACCACTTGGCCACTTGAGCGACTTCTTGGTTGATGTTCTGCTCGAAGCAGATTTCTACCTGGCCCTTGCCAGCTGTTGGCGCGGGCTGAAGGGTTACCACCTCGAGCCTTGAAACGATTTCTTTAGCCTCTTCGTCGAGGTAGGCAGGTGGTTTGGCCAGTGGTGCAGCGAGGTGGTTAGCCAGATTCAGCACCCCGGATGGGTTGCGCCAGCTGGTGCTCAGCTTGAATTGCTCGATCGGGCTCGAACTAAAGTCGGTCTCGAATTCGCTCAGGTTTGATGCGCTGGCACCGCGCCAGCCGTAGATGCTCTGATTAGGGTCGCCAACGGCAAAGACCGGGTGGTCTTTGAAGAGCCCGGCAAGCAGGCGCGTTTGCAGGTATGAGGTGTCTTGGTATTCGTCTAGCAATACCTGCTTGAAACTCGCCTTTTCGCGCTTTGAAACTTCTGGCAATTCGCGAACCGCGCGTTCTGCCAAACCAACCTGATCTGAATAATCGATTTTGCCTTCGCGAAGTTTGTAGTGCAAAAACGCTTCGGCCAGAATCGCGGTGACTCGGGTCTTGCGCAGTTTTTCTGGAAGAGCAATAGCTTCTTTTGCAGCCTTCTCGTCGATGCCTTCGCCGGCTTGTTTCACCAAGGCCTCTAGGTGATCGATGTTTGCCGTGAGAAAAGAGGTGGTCTGCTCACTGGTAACCAAGTTCTCGGTCATGCTCTGCGACATTTCAATCACGCTCTTGATGAGTGTCTCGGGATTGAAATCGAGCTCAAGAATCTCAGGAGCAATGTCTGCTGCATTCTCAAACAAAAACTTGCGTGCCAACTGAAACTGAGTTGCGTCGGTTAGCTGCACCGCGTCGGCTTCATAGCAGAGCTGAAGAGCAAAGTCGCGAAAGATTGAATTCGCGTATGAGTTGTAGGTGCTGATAGTGGGCGGCGTGAAGTCAATCGGCAGGTCTTTTGGCCAAAGCCCGCTCACGTCGCGAAGCTTCACGAGACTCTCATAGACGCGCTTCGAAAGTTCAGCCGCCGCCTTGCGAGTGAAGGTGAGGCCAAGAATTTGCTGCGGCAAGGCATAACCATTTGCAACCAACCAAGGCACACGAACCGACATGAGCTCTGTTTTTCCAGAGCCCGCTCCGGCCACCACGAGCGCAGGGCTCGTTACCGAAGCATTCTCGACTGCGGCAACCTGCTCGGGGGTTAGGTCGTACTTGCTTCCCATGGCGCGCGAAACCTGGTTTGCGCTTACCTTGTGCTTATTCTCCATAGCTCACCTGCTCAACTAGGTGCAGCGAGCACGAACCGTATGGGTTGCGCTCGTAGCAGTGCAGACCCGTGTTTGCCGCTACTTCGGCATCGACGAGCAGCATGCCCTCTGTGACTTTTTCGATCTGGCGCAAGAACTGGTCGATTGCACTGACCATTTGAACGCCTTCGACTTTGAGGGCAGTTTGCGAAGTGACGATTGGCTCGTCTTCTTTGTCTTTGCTCTTGTGACCAATCTGAACCAAGACGGCCGCAACACCAACCGGCTCAGACTCGAGTGCACCGACATTCCTAAAGCCGCCGTTGAGCGCAGCCAACTGGTAGACCGCGAGTTGCAAGTGATCGTTAGTGGCGTCTTGGCTAACTTCGTTGCGACTGGTTTTGAGGTCAGAAATGAGAACATTCGAGTTGTCGTCGATTTCGATGCGGTCAGCCTTGCCGTTGACCCAAGCACCAGCAAGCGCGAAGTCGATTTTCTCTTCAACGGCAATCACGCGGCGCTTGCCAACGCGAACGTCGTCGAGATAAGAGAGCAAACGCACGATCATTCGTGATACGCGCCTGCGCTCAGCGCTCTCTTGCCACTGCGAATCAAACTCGAGGTTGTGCCATTTCGAGTCGACAGCTTTTTCGAAAGCAGACTCAGAGAATTCGGTTGCCTGCTCGAGAATCTCGTGCATGAGAGTGCCAACCTTGGTTGTGATCGACGCCTCACGCCCTCCGTGTGCTTCTATGAACCAGTGCAACGGGCACTTAACAAAGTTGTCGAGTTCAGATGGGTGTAGTTCGAGGCGATTTTCGTGATCTTCTGCAACGTGTAATTCGGCAAGGGCCTCGGTTGTCGACAGTTCTTTGAGGCCATACCAATAATCGGGATGTGCACCTGGAACCCCTTCAGCCGCGAGACGGGCAAGCTGGATGGCCAACTGCTGGCGGTGGCCTTCGTCTTTTGCGAGCACGAGTTGGCGGCGCAACTGCCCAACCATTCCACGCAGAGTTAGTCGCGTCTGAATGAATTCGCCGGTCTCGATGTCTCGGCCGACAATCAGGCGAACGAATTGCGAAACCTGTTCTTCTTCGGTGTCGATGGCAGAAACCAAAAGACGCTCGGTTGCCGCCCCAACTGCCTTGTAGAGCATGCGTAGCTCTGACGCCAGCTCGCTGCGGCTCTCGCTGTTTGGGTCGTGACCGGGGTCGCGCTGAAGTTGGTTCAGTGCGGCAGCGCCGAGCAGAGATGATCGGGGTTTGAGGTTCGGCCAGATTCCCTCTTGCATGTGGGCAAGCGCGACAACCCTGAAGCGTTTCGAAATTAGCGCTGATGGCGTTAGAAGCGAGACCGCCTGATTTAGGTTGGTTGCCACCGACAACGAGTCTTCTGGCAAAGCCAGCGCGAGCTGCTGCTCGACAAACTCAGAACCGCCAGCGGTTGGGTTTCGCTCTACGAATCGCGCGGCCGCCGAGAATAGGGCGACCACCGAATCGAGGTTGCGGTTGGCTTGCAGTGCTACCTCTTCGATTCCGCGTGAGAGTTGCGGCCAGCTTTTTGACGGCGAACTTTTTACCCAAGCGTGCCAAAGTAGGTCTTCGATGGTCTTTGTTTCGTCTGCCGCAATTTCACGCAATTCGAAAAATAGTTTGATGAATCGATCAGCGCGCTTGCCATCGCCGGGCAGTGTTGCCGCAGAACCCGGTGACGTGAAAAGTTCGGCCATTAGCTCACCGCTCGAACGCGACGAGCCAGCCTCGAGTTCTTGCTTTCGCAAAACACGGCGAAGTCGGCGAAGAGTGATGGCGTCAAAACCGGCAATCGGTGAGGTGAGCAAAGCGATGGCGTTTTCAACTGACACAGGTTCAGAGCTCAAGACTTGCTGGGCCAGCCGCAGATAACTCACCGCACCGAATTCGTCTCGAAGCGCTGACTGTGCGCCGACGATTCGAACCGGAACCGATTCGGCAGCCAGTGCGTTTTCTAGTTCTTCGAGTTCGTCTCGCGAGCGGGCTACGACAGCCATGTCTTTGAAAGCTATGCCCTCGTTTAGGTGCAAAGTGCGAAGGCGATTTGCCAGCCACCCAGCTTCTTCTTGCTGAAGACTGAAAACAGCGGCTTCGATGCTCGGTTCGGCATCAACACCAACCGCCGGCTTCATGCCCTGGCGTTGCGGCCCAGCGGCGGCCACCGGAATGCGCGGGGTTATTCGGGTGATCGCCTCTGAGATGTCGGCAGGGTGCGAGGCGTGAGTCGGATAGATGTAGGTCTGCACGAGTTGCGCCCCGCGCTTCTTGGCAAGCGAGTCGGCAAATCGGTGCATGGCCTCGGGGTCGGCCGCACGAAAACCAAGCGTCGAAACATCTGGATCACCGAAAAGCACGAGACCCGCACCTAACTCGGTGAGTGCGGCGAGCAGCTCAACTGCTGCCGGGGTGAGCTCTTGGGCATCGTCGACAAGGATGTGCTTGACGTGCTTTTGCAGATCGCTCGGAACAACTCCAGCGCGCAACACCTTGGCTGCTTCGACCAAAAGCGCGGATGGGTCAAAGCGGTTCGAGTTGTGCGGCTTTTCAAGTTCGGCTAGATAGTGTGCGTAAATCTCAGAAACACCGACCCACTCGGGCTTGTTCTTTTCGACACCCAACTTGGCGAGTGCCTCAGGGCTGATCGAGTGTTCGATTGCAACAGCAATCACATCGCGAAGTTCGGCACGAAAACCCGAAAGACCCATAACTGTTGTTGTGATGTGCTTGGGAAAATTCGGTTCGGGCAAGACACCCTTTTCGATTAGTTCGACCAGCTCGGCAAGAATCACATCTTGCTCGCTGCCAGAAATTAGTTCTGGAAGTTTGCTGCCCTGCTCGAGTGCGCGGTGGCGAAGAATCGAGAATGCGATCGAGCTGAGCGTGCGAGCGGTGGGGCCAAGAGTCGAACCCTGAAAGGCAAGAGCGAGCTCGTCGCGCAACTTTGCGGCAGCAGTGCGATTGGCAGCAATGACCAAGATGTTTTCGGGCGAGGCCTCGCGGGCAAGGCGCAAAAAGTGTGCCTTTAGCGCTGTGGTCTTGCCGCTGCCCGGCCACCCCACCGCGAGCGCGACGGCACCGAGCGGCAGGTCGACGATTTGCTGCTGGCCGGCAGAAAGCTCAAGCGAGTCGATAGGGTCGACCAGCACTTGCTTTCTAAATTGGGCTGCCTGCCCGCCAGATTTCTTCATTGCCCCGAGAATAACCCACCCCTCTGACATGTCGTAATCTAGATAGGTTGAGCGAAAGGCACACCATGGATGTACGAATCGGCATTAAAGACTCTGGCCGCGAATTAGCATTTGAGACCGATCAGTCGAGCGCCGCGATCGAGCAAATCATCCTGGGAGCACTGAACTCTGGCGACAAGCTCGTCACATTCGCAGACAACAAGGGCCGCAAGTTCGTGGTTCCTACCGCATCAGTTGCTTACCTAGAGATTGGCGTTGAAGAAGCACGCCGGGTTGGATTTATCGCCTAATGGAAATCGCATTCATTGTCGTTTACGCCGCAATCCTCGGATTGGTCGCTCCATACATCGGTCTGAAGAGCGAGAAGTATGGCTCACTTGTTCCGGGCGTTAGCGCGTTCATTCTTGGCGCTATCTTGTGGGCCGCACTAACTTGGGCGGGCTTTTTGGCAACCGAGGCATGGATCTGGGTAATCACCATGTTTGCAATGCCACTGGCGCTTTGGTTCGTGCCAAAGCGTTTAGAAAAACTACGCGGTTAGCCCGATCGCATCCATGCGCACCGAGTGCGCAGCAATAAGTTCGCTCACCAGCGGCTCAAGCTTCGAGTAGGCAGCAAGGTTTGCTTCGCGCTCCTGCTCGAGAGTCAACTGAGCGGTTCTAGTAACTCCAGCCAACTTGCGGTTGTCGAAAGCCGCGCGAAGTTCGAGCAGAACATCGCCCATCACACGTCGGCCCCAAAGCGCTAGCCGCGAAGCGAGAGTCGGGTCTTGCTCCATCGATTCGAGCAAAGCCTTAACCGCATACTTCTCGAAAGTCTTGTCTGCCAAAGTTTTTTCAACAGCAGCACGCGAAGCCGGATCTAGACCAACCGCAAGACGCGTGTAAAAGTCGTTGAGCAAACCAGAGACGAGATAAACCTTGATGATGGTTTCGTACCAGTCGTTTCCGCTGATGCGCGAGTGAAAAGTTTCGATGCGCTCCACGTATGGGTCCATGGCATCGGTTGGGTCGATTCCCTTGGCGACGATGAGTTTTGAAATCGAGCGATACTGCTCGAAGCTTTTGGCCGCCGCTTCGCTGAGTTGGGCCTTGTATGCGGTGGTCGGCGAATACTTGAGTTCGTTGGTGAGAATCTCGAATTGGCTGAGCTGCAAATAGGCAAGCTGACCGAGGTAGCGACGAGGTTCTGGGCTGTAAGGCTTGAGATTGATCTTGCCCGTGTTGCGAGCAGCGCGGTCTTCGCGAGGAGCCAAGACAAAATTGCTTGCACGCGGAAACAGGCGCTTGAACCAATCGAACATGGGTTCAAGAATACCCCCGTATGAATATCGTGCCCAAAGGTAAGATTGAACCCGTATGCGCGGCATTCTCGCCGCGAGCGCGCCCCAATTAGAGGAGCCCCCTTGACCTTTCGCGACCTTGGCATCGACCAAGATATCGCCGATGCCCTTGCTGCCAAAGGCATTACCGAGCCATTTCCCATTCAAGAGCAGGCCATTCCGGTGGCTCTCACCGGCCAAGACGTTATTGGCCAGGCTAAGACCGGAACCGGCAAAACCTTCGGTTTCGGCCTTCCGCTGATTCAGATTCTCGGCCCGAACCCAGAACCTGGCGCTAAGGCCCTGGTTGTTGTGCCTACCCGCGAGCTCTGCATTCAGGTTGCCGAAGACCTCAAGTTGGCTTGCTCTAACCGCCCGACAACAGTTGCGGCCATCTACGGTGGCAAGGCTTATGAGGGTCAGGTTGCCGAAATCGAAGCCGGCGCGCAGATTATTGTCGGAACTCCCGGCCGTTTGATCGACCTCTCGAAGCAGAAGAAACTCGACCTCAGCAACATTCGTTTCATGGTTCTCGACGAAGCCGACGAAATGCTCGACCTCGGCTTCTTGCCAGATGTCGAACGACTCTTTGCCTACACCCCCGATGGCCGCCAGACCATGTTGTTCTCGGCAACCATGCCAGGGGCTATCGTCACCATGGCACGCAAGTATCAGAACAAGCCTGTGCACATCCGTGCGAATGAACCCGATGAAGGTCAGACCAAGGCAGACATCAAGCAGTTCATCTACCGTGCGCACGCTCTAGACAAGGATGAAGTTGTCGGTCGAATTCTGCAGGCCGAGGGTCGCGGCAAGACCGTAATTTTTTGCAAGACCAAGCGTCAGGCGTCGAAGGTTTCTGACGAGCTAGTCGATCGCGGATTCAACGCGACCGCTTTGCACGGCGATATGTCGCAAGAGGCTCGCGAAAAGTCGATGGCTGCGTTTCGCAGTGGCAAGCGCGACATTTTGGTTGCGACCGAAGTTGCAGCGCGAGGCATCGACGTTGATGACGTTACTCACGTAATCAACTACACGGTTCCTGAAGACGAGAAGGCGCTGCTTCACCGCGTCGGTCGAACCGGTCGCGCTGGTCGCACCGGAATTGCCGTGACCTTCGTTGACTGGGAAGACCTCACTCGCTGGAAGCACATCAACGAAGCGCTTCAGTTTGGTCAGCCAGAGCCAACCGAAACCTACTCGAGCTCTGCTCACCTGTTTGAAGACTTGAACATCACACCCGGCACCAAGGGTCGCCTGCGTGCTTCAACCGCAGTCGCTAGGCCTGCCGGATCGAACGATCGTGGCGGCAACAGCCGCGGCGGTTCATCGGGCGGTCGAGGCGGAAACTCGCGCGGCTCTGGGCGCGGTAGCTCAGGCTCGGGCGAGAAGAAGCCTTCGACCGAGCAGCCTCGCGCACCTCGTGCGAACTCCGAGCGTCAGCGCACTCGCACGCGTCGTTCAACCGACGGCTAGAAACTCCGGCAAAACCCTCGACTCAACATCGTTTTGCGATACTATCGTTTATCGATACAGTGAAGTGATTGCGAAAGGGGACCTTCGATGAATATTCGAAAGCTAGCTGCTAATTTTGCTCTGGGAATGATCTGGATGTTAGTTCTGGTGGGGTTTTTACTTGAATTCCTTGTCATTCCAGAACTGAGTCGACAGCTGTCAAGCACCTACACCGAGTATTCAGACCAAGGCTTCGAAATCCAACTAATGCTTACCTCGATTGTTTTTGTTGGACAGGTCAGCATGATACTGATTGCCTTTCTGCTAAGCAGAATTCTTAGCCACAGACTGCTAGAAAAACGCTCGAATGCATATGCTCAAGGCCTAGCATCAAGTTTTGTTGCGATTTCGATTTTAACCGCCACATTGTTGATGTGGTTGATTTCTAGGAACACGCTTCCTCCTGCCCTAGCAATCGCCTTAGCGGTATCAATTCTTGTCGCTGCAATCGCCGGTCTTGTCACTTGGTCTCTGACTGGGGTCCTCAAAGAGGCAACGAAGGCACGCGTTGAACTTGAGAGCGTCATCTAGTGGCAATCGTGGTTGACTTCGAGAAATTTCGAGCCAAAAAGAATCTCACTGTGGCTCAACTGGCAGACGCGATTGGCATTACTCAGGCCAACTTGTTTGTTCTAAAGAGCAATCGAGGCAAGGCAATTAGGTTCTCGACCTTGGATGCCCTTTGCCGAGTGCTGGAATGCCAGCCTGGAGACATACTGAAGTTCGACGCTTCGGTGGTTTCAGATTCCGACTCTTCTGATTAAACCGCGGGAAAAAGTATTCAAAGCTGCGGGCTAGTACCGGTGGCTTGTGCAATGATGCGATCGAGCATCTCTTTGCTGGTGGTGTTTTCACCAAGCACATTTTCTTTTCGGTTTCCGTGGTAGTCGCTTGAGCCAGTGACAATTAAGTCGTGCTTGGCAGCCATTTCTAGCAACCACTTCTGAGCGTGCGGCGGAACATCTCGGTGATCGACCTCGAAACCG
>JACCDL010177804.1_pt1 | contig 14396 bp, 12 predicted proteins | sample 7441931 | NCBI WGS metagenome assembly JACCDL01 (sample SAMN15323437, study PRJNA562643) | freshwater metagenome | isolation source: river surface water | place: USA:Blue River Watershed | collected 2017-08-16 | reverse complement strand
GCATCTCAGTTAATGCTGGCAATACACCTTTAGTACCAGGTAAGAATTGAATGCTTCTGACCAACTCAATAATGGTTATTTCTGAGTCATCTAACTTTGGATTTAGTAAATCGCGTACATGCAGGAATCCAATGACCTCATCACTGGTACCGCGAATGACTGGGTAACGTGAGTGTGCCAAATCAACTGCGATCTTGCGAGCTTGAGAAATTGGCAGCGAAGCATCTAAGAAGTCGACTTCAGTACGAGGAACCATAACCTCATGAATCATGCGATCGCTGGCATTAAAGACTTCCTCAACGATATCTCGCTCCTCCTCTGTTAAATCAGAGTGGCCAGAAAGTAAATCCATTAACTCAGCCTCAGAGATTTGATCCTTGATAGTTTTGGCATCAATTCCAAAGATTCGAACTATTAAGTTGGTTGAGTGCGATAGCAACCAGATAATTGGTGCAAATAACTTTGCAACTAAATCAATAACTGTTGATGATGCGAGCGCAATTGGCTCTGCCTTGAATAAGGCAACTCGTTTAGGAACTAATTCGCCAAATACCAAGGAGATATATGCAATAACTAAGGTGATTCCAACTAGGGAGATAACCTCACTAGAGCTTTGTGATATGCCAGCAGCAACTAACTCTGGAATTACATATTTTCCTAATTGTTCTGCACCTAGGGCTGCTGATAAAAATCCACATAAGGTCACGCCGATTTGAACCGCTGCTAGAAATCTATTTGGATTCTTTGTTAAAAAGGCTACCTTGGCTCCGCGTTTTCCGCGAAGTGAAATCTGTTTAACCTGGCTGTCGCGCAATGAGATCAAAGCAATTTCAGCGGCCACAAAAAAGGCACCTAAACCGATTAGGCCCAGGACGATTGCCATGCTTTTTAAAAGCTCATAAGCCATATATCTAATGGTATCGGGGTTAAAGCGGTACTCGCCCACCTAATGAGACGCTACTCGTGCCCCTTCACATTTTTGCCCCGGTTGTCGTAACCTTTGCCAACTCTCACAACCGTGAGACCTTCATCCAACGGATCGTCGGGCACGTACCTGCCCGGAGAAGGAGTAAAGAAATGGCATCAGTTGTCTTTGAAAAGGCATCTCGTATCTATCCAGGAACTACCAAACCTGCTGTAGATAAATTAGATCTCGTCGTAAATGATGGCGAGTTCTTAGTACTAGTAGGCCCATCTGGTTGCGGTAAATCAACATCACTTCGTATGTTGGCCGGATTAGAGGAAATCGATACTGGTTCAATTCGTATCGGCGATAAGGATGTAACAAATGTTGCTCCTAAGGATCGCGATATCGCAATGGTGTTCCAGTCATACGCGCTATATCCACATATGTCAGTTGCAGAGAACATGGGCTTTGCATTAAAGATTGCTGGCATCGATAAAGCAGAACGTGATCGTCGCGTATTAGAAGCGGCAAAATTATTAGATCTTGAAGATTACTTAGATCGCAAACCAAAGGCGCTATCTGGCGGACAACGTCAACGTGTTGCTATGGGTCGTGCGATTGTTCGTGAACCACAAGTGTTCTTAATGGATGAGCCATTATCAAACCTTGATGCCAAGCTTCGTGTTGCAACTCGTACTCAGATTGCGGCGTTACAACGTCGCCTTGGAATTACAACTGTTTATGTAACACATGATCAGGTTGAGGCCATGACTATGGGTGATCGCGTGGCGGTTCTTAAAGATGGTTTGCTACAACAAGTAGATACACCACGTAATCTTTACGATAAGCCACAAAATGTTTTCGTAGCTGGCTTTATCGGCTCACCTGCAATGAACCTACTTACTGCGCCAGTTTCAGGTGGAAAGGCGATGCTAGGAAATCTTGGTATTGCAGTTCCAGCCTCTGCTGGTTCATCAGTAACAGTTGGCGTTCGCCCCGAAGGTTTCGCACCAGCATCAACTGGCTTTGAAGTTGCAGTTGAGGTTGTTGAAGAGTTAGGTGCAGATGCATTTGTTTACGGAAAGCCAGTAGATAAATCACTTAAGTTTGCTGCTGCAACTGAGGAGCTTGGACAAGTAATTGTTCGCTGGGATCCAAAGAATCCACCAAAGGCAGGTCAAACTGTGACTGTAACTGTTAATCCAGATGCAGTTCACTTATTTGATGCAGCATCCGGTAAGCGAATTAATTAATTAGATATTAAAAAAGCCCCACTCAAATCGAGTGGGGCTTTTTTATTGAACTCTTTTAGGCCATCGCCTTCTTTAGATTCTCATCAATAGAGGCTAAGAACTCTTGAGTATTTTGCCAAGGCGCATCATTGCTAATCAACAATGCAAGATCCTTAGTCATCTTTCCACTCTCAACAGTTTCAATACATACTCGCTCTAAAGTTTTTGCAAACTCTGCCACCTTTGGTGTGTTGTCTAGCTTGGCACGGTGTTGTAAACCTTGTGTCCAAGCAAAGATAGATGCAATTGGATTTGTTGATGTCGCCTTGCCAGCTTGGTGATCACGGTAGTGACGAGTCACTGTTCCATGTGCTGCCTCAGCTTCTACGGTGCGACCATCTGGTGACATTAATACTGATGTCATTAAACCAAGAGATCCATAACCTTGTGCGACGGTATCTGATTGCACATCGCCATCGTAATTCTTACATGCCCAGATATATCCACCCTCCCAACGAAGTGAGGTTGCCACCATGTCATCGATTAACCGGTGGTCGTACTCAAGACCTGCTTTATCAAATTGAGTTTTAAACTCCTTCTCAAAAACCTCAGCAAAAATATCTTTAAAGCGGCCATCATATGCTTTAAGGATTGTATTTTTTGTTGATAAAAATACTGGGTAATTACGAACCAAACCATAATTAAATGAAGCACGCGCAAAGTCGCGAATTGAATCATCTAGGTTGTACATCGCCATCGCAACACCTGATGATGGAAAATCAAAGACATTAAACTCCATTGGCTTTGAACCATCAGCTGGCGTGAAGGTAACGGTTAACTTTCCGGCACCTGGAACGCGAAAATCTGTTGCTTTGTATTGATCTCCAAATGCGTGACGGCCGATCACAATTGGCTTAGTCCAGTGAGGAATCAACCTTGGTACATTTTTAATAATAATTGGCTCACGGAAAATAACGCCACCTAAAATGTTACGGATAGTTCCATTTGGTGACTTCCACATCTGCTTTAAATTAAACTCTTTAACGCGAGCCTCATCTGGAGTAATAGTTGCGCACTTAACGCCAACTCCATGCTTTTGAATAGCGTGGGCAGAATCAATAGTTACCTGATCATTTGTAGCATCGCGGTGTTCAATACCTAGGTCGTAGTACTCAAGATTCACATCTAGATAAGGCAGGATCAATGAGTCTTTGATGAATTGCCAGATAATTCTGGTCATTTCATCGCCATCTAATTCAACAACGGTGCCCTCTACCTTGATCTTATTCATGCGCTCTCTTCTCTAGTCTGCTGTTACGTTAACTTTCTTTTAACTCTTAAAGAGTTTGAACATCTGCTTGTTTAGCACGTACCGCCTCTGCGGCTACCTTCAATGAAGCTAACTCATCAGCGGATAATGCAGTTTCAATTACCTTTACAACTCCGCTCTTGCCAATTTGTGCTTCTACTCCAAGATATACGCCGCTAATTCCATATTGACCATCAACCCAAGCGCAAACCGGCATTACCTCATTTGAATCCTCGATAACAGCCTTTGCCATACGGGCAGCTGCAGCAGATGGTGCGTAGTATGCAGATCCAGTTTTTAATAATCCAACAATCTCTGCACCACCATTGCGTGTGCGATCAACTAATTCAGCGATCTCATCAGCTTTTAATACATCGGATAATGGTTTGCCATTTACGGTACAACGACTTGGCACCGGAACCATGGTTTCACCATGTGAGCCAAGGGTTAAAGTTTTAACCGCTGATACTGGTACACCAACCTTTTCAGCAACAAAATTTGTAAAGCGAGCGGTATCTAACATGCCCGCTTGTCCCATAACTTGGTTGTGTGGAAATTTAGTTGCGATCTGTGCAAGTGCAGTCATTTCATCTAGTGGATTAGAAACCACAATGATTACCGCTTTTGGCGAGTGCTTTGCAATATTTTCGGCAACACCACGAACAATTCCAGCATTAACGCCAATTAGATCCATACGACTCATGCCAGGCTTACGTGGTAGACCGGCAGTAATTACAACAACATCTGAGTTAGCTGTCTTTTCATAACCAGCACCATCTGGTGTAGTTGTTGCACCAATTACCTTGGTTTCAAATCCTTCAACGGAGCGAGATTGATTAATATCTAAAGCTAAACCCTCTGGCTTTCCTTCAACAATATCTGTTAAAACTACCGTTTCAAATATGTCGTACTCTGCTAATCGAAGTGCGGTGGTTGATCCATAAAATCCTGCACCAACAACAGTTACTTTTCCAGATCTGCTCATTTAATCTCCTTGGCTCGGGCGCAATATTACCGAGCGTGTGGCAGTGATAATGCCAATACAAAAAGCAGCGCACAGATCGTGATCGGCAACACTAACTCAATGCCACGCTTGACCTGAAGCTGCGAATATCTAGCCACAACAAAGATGCTGGCGCTGAGTGAAAGAATTATTGAGCCGGTTCTGACAGCCCCACTGATTCCAATAATGATTCCGATACCAACTACTACTAAAGAGAATCTACGAATTTGATCTAAGGTAAAACTCTCTCTCATTTGCTGGCCAACTCAATCAAATTACTAAGCAACATGGCGCGAGTCATTGGACCTACGCCACCAGGCATTGGCGCAAAGTAAGCGGCAACATCGATCACCTTTGGATCAACATCTCCGACCAAGCCAGCATCAGTTCTGGTGATTCCAACATCTATTACAACCGCTCCAGCTTTAATCATCTCTGGCTTAACAAAATGTGGTTTACCAATTGCTGCCACAATTACATCTGCGCTTTTCATCAACTCATTTAAATTTTCAGTAGCGGTATGAGCCACGGTGACCGTGGCATTTACCTGCTTCTGGGAGAGCAAGATTGATAACGGCCGACCAACAGTTGTGCCGCGACCAATAATTAAGACTCTCTTACCAGATAGATTAATTTTGTACTCAGTAAGTAATCTCAAGATTGCCTTTGGCGTACAGGGCGTGATTGATGGTTTATCCAAAACTAAATTTCCTAAATTAGTTGGGTGCAATCCGTCGGCATCTTTATTTGGATCAACTGCGGTTAAAACTTTCTGTGCATCAACGCCCTTTGGTAGAGGTAGCTGAACAATAAATCCGGTGCAATTAGCCTCTTTATTTAATTGAGCAACCGCCTGCAAAATTTCACTTTCACTTGCAGTACCAGGTAGATCTATTCGAATTGAAGCAATTCCAACCTCAGCACAATCGCGATGCTTTCCGGCAACATATGAGACAGAACCTGGATCATCTCCTACCAAAATTGTGCCAAGGCCAGGTTGTCGTTTCAATGACTTTACCTGACTGGCAATCTCTAACTTAATTTTTTGCGCAACCGCCTTGCCATCTAATATCTGCGCGCTCATGGTTTAACTCTACCTTTATCATTTAATTTACCGATTAATTTAGGAAGATATATCTGAATTAACAACACAAATACCAATTGGCTAGCAATAATTAATGCTGCCTTTTCAATATTCACACCGACTGGTGACATATTTGAAGTAATCAATGATCCAGAGCCTAAGAAGGCCAGTGCGCTAAAGCCACCAACTGAGATCACAAAAAAGCGCAAGATGCTTTGATTCTTAATCTTGATAAATTCCTGCGATTTACGCAAAATAATTAAATTAAACCAACCGTAGATAGCGATCATTACTGTAAATAAGAGCAACCATGTAACAGTTCCGCTAGGAAGTGCGGCTAATACTGGAATTGCCGGAATCTCTTTAAGTGAAAATATGGTTGGTGAGATCTCGGTGTTGGCACCCAGAAATATACCTGCGCCAAAAATATAACTTAGGGTGGCGATAAAAATATTTGGTAGGTATGCCAGTTGAAGTAGCAACAACAAGAAGCCACCGACAATGCCCGGTTGCAAAACGATCGATAGATTTTTTGCAGTTTGAAAATTCATGACTAGTGAGGTTGTGAAAACCAAACCAGCGATTCCCAGCATGATCAAAAAGAATTGGGCTGGTAGTTTGAGAAAGTTCGCTGCCTTTAATGAAAAGGTTGCAGTTATTAATATAAATAAAACCGTTACTGGGCCGCGTTGCCAATCAATATGGGCTTGTGAATTGTTGGCAACTAATGCAAGTAGTGTGTAAGTAATTAGGTACCAAAAAATAAAGTAGGTACGAGTTGATTTAGTATCACCGACTCTTTCAATTGATCTGCGATAGCCATTTCGCATGGCAAGCCATGGCAAAACCGCAGCACCTATCGGTAATAAAGATAGATAACCATCCATAGATTCATTTGAAATATTAAATGGTGTTAAGTGTGCGCCGAGCCAAAGCCATACCGCAGCTCGCATTGGATCAGATGTTGTGCCATATGTACTTCCGGCGGTTGCCCAAGCAAATAAGGTAATAAAGGCGAGTGGAAAAACAATTAAAAAGATTGATCTAATTACTTGTTGCAGCGTTACGGAAACGGTACGCGCAACCATGGTGTTCCTATCTGCTTTGCTTATCCATTCAAAATCTTGCGCATCAAGTTAGCGGTTTCACTTGGTGTTTTACCAACCGCAACACCGACAGCTTCTAATGCTTCTTTTTTCGCAGCAGCTGTTCCGGAAGAACCAGAGACAATTGCACCGGCATGTCCCATTGTCTTTCCTTCAGGTGCAGTAAATCCAGCAACATATCCAACAACTGGCTTGGTTACATACTCTTTAATAAATTGCGCAGCACGCTCCTCTGCATCGCCACCAATTTCACCAATCATCACAATCGCTTGTGTTTCTGGATCATCTTGGAATGCACGTAAGCAATCGATATGTGTTGTTCCAATAATTGGGTCGCCACCAATTCCTACTGCAGTGGTAAATCCAAAGTCACGAAGTTCATACATCATTTGGTAGGTCAGAGTTCCTGATTTTGAAACTAAACCAATCTTTCCCGGTCCGGTGATATCCGCCGGAATAATTCCAATATTTGATTTTCCAGGGCTGATAATTCCAGGACAGTTAGGTCCTAAAATTTGAGTTGTTCCCTTGCTAGCTGCATATGCATAAAACGCGGCAGCATCATGAACTGGAATACCTTCAGTAATAACAACAACAAATGGCATCTTGGCATCAACCGCATCAATTACGGCAGCCTTTGCAAACTTAGGTGGAACAAAAACAACAGATGCATTTGCACCAGTTGCAGACATCGCCTCTGCAACAGAGTTAAACACTGGAATCTGCGTGCCATCCATATCAACTGATTGGCCGCCCTTACCAGGAGTTACGCCACCAACAATTTTTGTGCCAGCTTTAAGCATGCGCTTGGTGTGCTTAGTTCCTTCGGAGCCAGTCATACCTTGCACAATTACTTTGCTGTTTTCATTAATAAAGATTGCCATTAGCGAGCCGCCAACTCTGCAGCTTTTGCCGCTGCGCCATCCATTGTGTCTAATTGTTGAACAAGTGGGTGTGCAGCCTCGTTAAGAATTCTGCGACCTTCAACAACATTGTTTCCATCTAGGCGAACTACAATCGGTTTAGTTGCTTTGCTTCCTAAAATTTCAAGTGCTTGCACAATTCCATTTGCAACTGCATCACAAGCGGTAATGCCACCAAATACATTTACAAAAACACTTCGCACATCTGGATCACCCAAAATAATTGATAAACCATTTGCCATTACCTCAGCAGATGCACCGCCACCAATATCTAAGAAGTTAGCTGGCTTGACACCATACTTTTCACCTGCATAAGCAACAACATCTAATGTGCTCATAACCAGACCTGCACCATTTCCAATGATGCCAACCTCGCCATCAAGCTTTACATAATTTAAATCTTTTTCTTTAGCTAGTGCTTCTAGTGGATTTGTTGATGCGTGATCAACTAATGCTTCATGATTTGGATGTCTAAATCCAGCATTGTCATCTAATGTGACCTTGCCATCGAGCGCAACAACTTTGCCATCCTCTGTTTTTACAAGTGGATTAATCTCCATCAAGGTTGCATCTTCAGCAACAAAGGCGGCCCACAATTTGACTAAAACATCTGCTACTTGATCCTGTACATCTGCGGGAAATTGTCCGCTCTTTGCAATTTCTAATGCCTTCGCTTTATCAATTCCCTTATTTGGATCGATGCCGACTCTTGCTAATTTCTCTGGAGTTTTATGTGCAACCTCTTCGATCTCCATACCCCCAGCAACAGATGCCATAACCAAAAAGTTTCGGTTGGCGCGATCTAACAAAATTGCCATGTAGTACTCGGAAGCAATTGGTGCTGCTTGCGCAATCATTACTTGATGAACTGTGTGACCTTTAATATCCATTCCTAAAATTGCTTTTGCTTTTTCCTTGGCATCAGCCGCATTCTCGGCAAGCTTTACGCCGCCCGCTTTTCCGCGGCCACCAATTTTTACTTGTGCTTTAACTACAACCTTGCCACCCATTTTTGCAGCGGCAGCTTCAGCAGCCTCTGGGGTTGATGCAACTGCGCCAGCTAGAACTGGAATCTGATGGGCTTCAAATAAATCGCGCGCTTGATACTCAAATAAATCCACGGCGTGATCCTAATGAATACTCTTTAAAATTTATAATTTCTCGACTGGTGCATAGCGAAGTAGTAAGCGTTTCTCGCCAAATGAGCCAAAATTAATAGTTGCCTCAGCCCGATCTCCTTCACCAGTTACTGCGACAACAGTTCCTAAACCAAATGTGTCATGTGACACACGCTCACCAACTTCTAATTGCATTGTGTTGCTAGAACTTTTTCCAGTTGGCTTTGGTGCAACATAGTTTCGTCGAATAGATGATCTACTTGAAGTAAAACTTGAAGATGCTTTTTCTTGAACCTCATTCCATTCAATTACTGAATCAGGAATCTCAGATAAAAATCTAGATGGTGCGTTGTAATTTGGTGCACCCCATGAGGAACGGTACTCAGCTCTAGTAATAAACAAATTCTCGCGCGCTCTAGTTAAACCAACATAGGCAAGTCTGCGCTCTTCTTGTAATTCCTCTGGATCACCAAGTGTTCGAGAGTGCGGAAATATTCCTTCCTCCATGCCGGTTAAGAAAACAGTGGGAAACTCTAAACCTTTGGCGGTATGCAGAGTCATCATGGTTACAACGCCACCATGATCTTCACCCTCTGGAATTTGATCAGCATCTGCAACTAGTGAAACATCCTCGAGAAAACCAACTAATGAAATCTCTTCGCCCTCATCTACTTCACTCTCTTCATACTCAGTTGCCACCGCAACAAGTTCCTCTAAGTTTTCTACTCGCACCTCATCTTGCGGATCACTGCTATCACTTAATTCGGCTAACAAACCAGATTGTTCGAGAACTGCTTGCGCAATTACCGATGGACGGGTTTTAGCTTCCACCAATGTTTGTAGCGATTGAATTAACTTAACAAACTCAATGATGGAACTTCCAGAGCGAGCAGCGATCTCTTGATTGTTTTCTACTGCGCATAATGCTTGCCAAAAAGTTAAACCATTGGTTGATGCATACAAATCTATTTGATCTAGAGCGCGATCGCCGATTCCCCGCTTTGGTGTATTAATAATTCGACGCAGTGAAACCTCATCCTCTGGATTTACCAATACTCGCAGATAGGCTAGAAAATCCTTTACCTCTCGTCGTTCATAAAATCGAACTCCACCAACTACTTTGTATGGAATGCCACTTCGCAAGAAAACCTCTTCAAAAACACGAGATTGTGCATTTGTACGGTAGAAAATTGCAGTATCCCCCGGGTTTGATTTACCCAGATCACGTAATCTAGAAATCTGGCTAACTACATATTCAGCTTCATCATGTTCACTTTCGGCTACATAACCAATCAAAGTGGAGCCTGCACCTGATTCAGACCATAGATTTTTCTCTTTGCGATTTTCATTATTTGCAATTACTGAGTTTGCGGCGGAGAGAATATTTTGCGTAGAGCGATAATTTTGTTCGAGCAAGATGGTTCGTGCTTGCGGATAATCAGCTTCAAATTGCAGGATATTTCGAATATTAGCGCCGCGAAAAGCGTAGATAGATTGATCGGCATCGCCCACCACGCAAAGTTCTGCAAGTGGAAATCCATCACGAAGATCACCAACTAACTCTTTAATCAAAATATATTGGGCGTGGTTGGTATCTTGATACTCATCCACCAAAATATGGCGAAATCTAGAGCGGTACTTTGCTCGTGCTTCAGGGTGACGTTGCAAAACCTCGACGGTTTTAGCAATCAGATCATCAAAATCCATTGAGTTAGCACCGGTTAAACGTTTTTGATATATGGCGTAAACATCTGCAACGATCTGCTCAAATTGATTTTTGCTTTGATTCAAGTAATCAGCTGGACCAAGCAACTCATTTTTTGCTGATGAGATTAAGGCCTGTACCGCACGTGGTGCATAACGTTTTGAATCTAAATTCATATCTCGCATTACTAAGGTGATTAATCGCAGTGAATCACTTTGGTCGTAAATCGTAAATGAGTTTGAGTAACCAAGTAGTTGTGCCTCTTTACGCAAAATACGAACACATGCAGAGTGAAAGGTTGATACCCACATACTGCGAGCACGATCTCCTACTAACTCGGCAACACGTTCCTTCATCTCTCCAGCAGCTTTATTGGTGAAGGTAATTGCTAAAACCTCGTACGGTGCAACATTTCGCTTGGCAAGTAAGTATGCAATTCTTCTAGTGAGTACTCGAGTTTTTCCAGAACCAGCACCAGCTACAACCAATAATGGTGAGCCTTCGTGCGTTACCGCCTCTACTTGTTGTGGATTTAATCCATCGGTTAACGCAGACATATCGATAATCCTATCGGCGGTACTGACAGATCAATGTGTGCGGTAATCTTTCGCAAATGGAGCCAATCGCAGATAGTGAAATTGAACGAGTATTAGTAGTAACCGCCCATCCAGATGATTGTGATTTTGGTGCCGCCGGAACTATTGCAAAATGGACAGCAGCGGGCATAAAGGTTTCTTACTGCATCTGCACAAATGGTGATCAAGGTGGCGAAGATCCAACTGTGCCAAGAGACGAGATGCCAAAGATTCGTCAAAAAGAACAACGTGATGCTGGTAAAGCAGTTGGTGTTGATGACATTACATTTTTAAATTATCGTGATGGTTGGCTAGAACCAACAATTCAATTACGTAAAGATATAGTGCGCCAAATTAGAATTTCAAAACCGCAACGTATGTTGATTCAATCACCAGATCGAAATTGGGATCGCCTGTTTGCATCTCATCCAGATCATATGGCCGCTGGTGAAGCTGCTATTCAAGCGGTTTATCCAGATTCTCGAAATCCATTTGCCTTTGAAGATTTACTAAAAGTTGAGGGACTGGAGCCCTGGCGAGTAAATGAGGTTTGGGTAATGTCTACTCAAACTCCAGATCACTTTGTTGATGTTACCGATGTATTTGATAAGAAGATGAAGGCACTTCATGCACATGTCAGCCAGACTGCGCACAATCCAGATTTAGAGAAAATGGTGCGTGAGTGGGGCGAGCGAAATGCGCAAGCAAATAATTTGGGTGAAGGAAGAATTGCTGAAGTATTTAAGATTGTGAATACAAATTAACGAACAATAGCTTTTTCAATTGCAATTTTTACTTTAGGTTGACCAACCTCTTCACCAGTAGCTGTTCCGTTTGCAACAACTGCCTGCACAATTTCTAACCCCTTGGTAACTCTTCCCCATATTGTGTAATAAGGATCAAGCGTGGTGTCGGCTGCCATAATAAAAAATTGAGAGCCATTTGTGTTTGGTCCAGAGTTGGCCATTGCAACTGTTCCTGCTGGATAATTTTTCATAACCGGTTTTGGTAAATTCTCATCATCAAATTGGAATTGTGGTCCACCATATCCAGATGCAGTTGGATCACCACATTGCAAAAGCGCCGCATTCTGAGAGTAAATCATTCGATGACAAACTGATTGATCATAAAATTTTGAGTTAACTAAACCGCTTAACATTGAAACTGTTACTGGTGCCTTTTTAGCAAAGGCTTCGATAACAATATCTCCGCAATTTGTATTTAAGGTGATCATTCTATTTTTTGTGAATTTTTGAATTTTAGGAGTTGAAACTTTTTTCTCTCGATGACCAGTTGCTTTACTTGGTTTGCAAGTGATCTGGACTTCACTGTTACTTGCTTCGGGTTTTGTTGTTGGTCTTGGTGCGGCATTTACATTTGTTGGGAATGCTCCACAAAATAGAATTACTGCGACAGTTGTGGCAGTTAATTTCTTAGTAGAAGTCATAGTGGAAGTTTAATTTAGAAATAAATTCCTATTTACAAAATTGGGGTAAAAAGGGGAATACCAGCGATACTTTAAGAACTTTTTAAGGTTGAATCACAACCTCAACCCGTTGGAACTCCTTTAAATCTGAGTATCCAGTAGTTGCCATCGATCTACGAAGTGCGCCAAATAAATTCATCGATCCATCAGAGGTATGTGATGGCCCAGTTAGAACTTCAGTTAATGATCCAACTGTTCCAACATGTACTCGATTGCCACGAGGCAATTGCGCATGATGTGCCTCTAATCCCCAGTGCCAACCTTTTCCTGGTGCATCTGTAGTGCGGGCTAATGGTGAGCCCATCATTACCGCATCAGCACCACATGCAATTGCTTTAGCAATTTCACCGCTGTTGCTGACGGAACCATCAGCAATTACATGAACGTAACGTCCACCAGACTCTTCTAAGTATTCACGTCTGGCAGATGCAACCTCTGCAACTGCAGATGCCATTGGTACAGAGATGCCCAAAACTGTTTTTGTTGTATGGGCCGATCCGCCGCCAAATCCAACTAATACACCAGCTGCTCCAGAGCGCATTAAATGCAGTGCACCTTGGGCAGTTGCTACTCCACCAACAATTACTGGAACATCTAACTCATAAATAAACTTCTTTAAATTAAGTGCCGCTGTCGCCTCTGACACATGTTCTGCTGAAACAGTTGTTCCGCGAATAACAAAGATATCTACTCCTGCCTTTATTACCGCTTCATGGAATTCAGCGGTTCGTTGTGGTGAAAGTGCCCCAGCAACTGTTACGCCGGCATCTCGGATTTGTGCGATTCGCTCTTTAATTAAGGTTGGCTGAATTGGAGCTGCATAAATTTCCTGCATCTTTTGAATCGCTTTATCCTCTGGCAACTTCGCCATCTCTGCTAATTTTTTATCAGCATCTTCATAACGAGTCCAGATACCCTCTAAATTTAAAACTGCTAATCCACCCGCTTTACCAATCTCGATTGCTGTTTGTGGTGAAACCACTGAATCCATTGGTGCCGCTAAAAATGGTAAATCAAATTTATATGCGTCTATTTGCCAAGAGATTGAAACCTCGTGCGGATCGCGAGTTCGCCGACTTGGCACAATTGCGATCTCATCAAATGAGTATGCAGCGCGAGCGCGTTTACCAGGGCCTAATTCAATATCTGACACATGGTGGATCTTATCCTTTTAATTGATGCCGACAGCCTGACTTGTCTCATCCAATACGCTGGAAAGATCTTCACACATCACAGTTTTAGGAATTTCACGTCCGAGCCACCCTGGGCCAGACAACACAATGCGAGGTGCCGGCCTTAATACCGGTAATTTTTCAACAAAATTATCATCGACATTTTCTGGGATTTGTGCCCAGATAAATAATGCCGGTGGTGCCACCTTTTTATAAACCTCCGCAATTACTTCAGGTGGAGTCTCGCCTCCTAAAGATTGGCAGCGAATATTTTTTTCAGCCAGAGCAGCAGCTACTACAGAAAGTGGCAAGGTATGTTTTTCTTTACTTACCGAGGCTAATAAAACTGGTCTTTCATTTACTGCTGCTTTTAACTGTAATTGTCGTTCGATAAACATTCTTCGCACGATATCGAATATAAAGTGCTCAGCTGCAATTATGGCATTTGAGCTTTTCTTATTTTCTTTTAATTCATCTACCGCAAGTGCCAATAATGGAATCAATACCTGCTCCCAAGTTTGAACTACACCAGAGGTTGCAATCTCTTTACGAATTACGATCTCGATATATTGATCATCATAAGATTGAGTAGCACGCCATAAGACATCGATTAGATCCTCACGAATAGTTCTATCTTTTTCAATTAAATCTGGTGAAATTTGTGGGGTTTGGCTGAGGGCACGTTTTGCGGCATCAAATGGGCTTACGCCGGCAATTACCAGCCTGCGCATGTATGTCAGGCGGGCTAAATCCTCTTGGGAATAACGGCGGTGGTC
>JACCDL010587761.1_pt1 | contig 14397 bp, 13 predicted proteins | sample 7441931 | NCBI WGS metagenome assembly JACCDL01 (sample SAMN15323437, study PRJNA562643) | freshwater metagenome | isolation source: river surface water | place: USA:Blue River Watershed | collected 2017-08-16 | reverse complement strand
ATTTTTTAAGTTAAGTAGTAACAAAAACAATATTGATATATATAAAATAAATGAGCATTTACTAATTTATTAAATCCATAAAAAAATAAAATTATAAAACAATAAACATGTAACTAGAACATACTTTTTTGAAAATACTAAAATTAAAAATAAATATCAATTCTAGATATAAATATTATTACTTTTATTTTTAATTTTATCCATAATGATATTAACTATCTGATAAATCTAGTTAAATATTATATGTAAAAAAAGCATATTCGCATTTAATTACATTTATAAAATTGAATAAAAATTTTAAATATAAAAACAATTAAAAACACAGAGTTTCAATACATTTTACATCTGGATAAATGCAATTTCATGAAGTTCAAAAGATTTGTAAATGTTCAAATTGTAGTTTTGACCAATTAAATCAAGGAAAACATGATGTTATGTTACTTGGAAAAACTTTACTCAATTTATTAATTACACCTGAAACAATTAGAGATTACAATTATCTATATCAACAAATTTATAAAACACCTGAAAAACAACATACTTTAACAAGTAACAATTTATCCGAACATCGGTCAGATAAATTACTGGTTCGCATAATTAGACAAAAACAAATTATAAATGATGCTATACCTGAAGCTTTTATTTCAATTGGAAGAATACCAGAACCATATGTTAGGCACAAATGTTTTCGTATTTTAAGAGACTCGAATGGACATGAAATTATTAATTTTTCAATGAAAGACCATATATTGGTTTTGATATATGAAATGTCAAGATGGATAAAATCGGATTGTTTCCATTTGTATCCTCATATCGCATTTGTTAATATAATTCAATTGATTTCTAATATTAATGTATATTGTGTATCTGATGAACAGCATAGTAATTGGTTATACCAATTAAACAAAATATCATTTGTTAGTAAAACACAATTGTCATTAACAGAATCATCACAAATTGTTATGCATATTTATTCTAATATTTGTAAAATGGCAATTTCATATGGAATTCTTTCACAAAACAATTTTGTTTCAAATTATAATGGAACATGAATTTATAAACAAAAAATAAAAACACAAAACACCAAGTTATGGTGTCATTATTTTTTATTGATGTCGAAATTATGAAATCATATGATATATATCTAAATAATCATTAAATGAACCAAAATTATAAAGAATTTTAGATTTCATTGAATATTCTAAATAATATTCAACAATCTCATTTGGACGATAATATTTATCAGCTGTATACATACTGTAAGTATAATATTCATCATCTTCATCTGAATTTATTACTTTTTTATCAGTAATCACAAACAAATAATAAATATATGCCTTAGGACCATCATTATCATATCCATCTACATGAACCTCTTCTACTATACTAATAGTAGAATTCAAATCTATTTTTTCTTTTACTAATTTGTTAGCATATTCAGTATGATATTTAAAATTTAAATTATTATTCATATTACTCATATTTTATTTTACCAATCAAACATAATTTTATAATATTTTCAATTTTATTTTACACAAACATTAGATATTTATATATCTAGAATAACAAATATATTTTGGTATTTTTACTTAAAATTACACTTAAAAAATTGAAAAAATAATATTTGTAAACAAATATTGAGTGACGTGTTTATTTTAGAATATCGTCAAACCATCCACAAATTTAATTTTTGATTATTTCACGCAATAACTCTAATCAACTCTGAATCAGAATGGTCCAACTCATAAGACATTTTACCAAACTTGAATATCCCGTTTCTGGTAAATATAACCTTTACCAAAGAAACCTCAGGTTTTTTGATAGTAGGTGAAAAGATGCCGCGCTGAATTAATAAAATTCTAATAGGCTTCTGATGATTAGAGTATTTTTTTTTATTCATCAATAAAATAAAAAACATAAAAAATAATTAAAAAGTTGATTTTTGTTTTTTGGTAACGCTTTTTCCTAAAAAGTGTATTTTTGGTAACTATTTTTCCTAAAAAGTGTTAACAGATTTGTAATAAATCATTTAAAAGCATAACAAATTTATCTTTATCAGCACCTTGAATGGAAGCTCTCTTTGTTTTATTATAAAAAGTCATGAATGTTGGCATTGCTTTGATACCTAACTTTTGAGCTATTTCAGGTAATTCATCAACATTTAATTTACAGAAAAAAATCTTTTTAAATTGAGTTTGATTAGAATAGTTATCATATAATGGTGCAAAAGCTTTACATGGACCACACCAATCAGCATAAAAATCAATAACAACTAAAGGATTAGCCATTGCTTGATTAAATTGTTCAACACTAGTAATACTTTTTACTGGCATTTATATTTTTTATTTATTTTTACTTTAGACCATTTATTTTAAAAATTAATTCTGAACTCAATAAAAAGAAAAATAAAGAAAAATAAAGAAAAATAAAGAAAAATAAAGAAAAATAAAGAAAAATAAAGAAAAATAAAGAGAAATTATAAAAAAAGTTAAGAAATTCAGTTATTCAATAAAATCAATCCACATTTTAATTATATTGATATCAATTTGACGTTCAAGTAATTCTTCAGTTACTAATTCACGATGTTTTTCAACACTATAATTATTTTCATTTTCAAGTTTATTTTTAATAATAATTATGATATTGGATATTTGGTCATTTTCATGAATAATAATATTGACTCTATTGTCAAAACCATTTAAACAATTGATTAAACGATTAATTTTACCAGTAAAACATAAATCTTTACTGTCTAATATTTCCTGTTCCAAAACTTTTAATATCTCATTTTTATATTTATTAGACCGAATAATATTCCAAACCATAAGAAATAATTCCTTATACGTGATACCTAGAATTGAATGTTTTATATCTAGTTCACAAAATGTATTAATCATCTCCTTTGTAGCAATATTTAAATTCAATTCATCATAAAGCTCATTCATCATTTCAATATAATCGATACTATTAGATGTTTTCATAATTTCACGAATACTTTTAATAATTGAATTGTTTATATTAGTGTTATGAACATTTTGATTATCATCATAAACCTTAAAAATTTCTATATCACTATCTTCATTTTCTTCATTTTCTTCATTTTCTATTTCTTCATTAATTTGTAAATTAATAAGAACTTGAGCTATCTCAGGAGCTAAATTTTCAAAATTAATTGGATTATTATTATATATTATAGTATCTAAATGTAAATAAAGATGCAGATTGGGTAAAGTTGTTATTAAATTATCATTAAATATTAATTTTTTTATTTTTGGAACATCTGGTAATTGAGTTAATCGATTATCTGAACAATTCAATTCCTCTAAATTTGCCATATTAGGCAACATTTCAATAAAATTGTCATTGCATATTAAATTTTTTAGATTTGGAAAATACGGTAATTTAGTAAAATTACACATATTACATTTAAGAAATTTCAATCCATCAATTTCAGGAATTTCATTTAATTCTTGATTGAAAGAACAATCTAGATACACCAGCTTTTTATAAACGACATGTGGTTTATTTATTTTTGTTAAATTATTAAAAGAACAAATAAGTGTTGATATCATAGGAATATATGGTAAATATTTAAGACTATTTTCAGTGCAATTTAATGTATTTAAATATAACAACTGTCGATTTGTGAATTTTTCCAATAAATTATTACAACATTCAAGATTTATTATTTTGGGTATTGGACCAATCTTTTTAATCATATTATCAGAACATTTTAATATTTCTAATTTAAGATATTGTGGTATTTTAACTAATTTACATCTATTACAAATTAATATCTTAATGTTCGGAAAAGATGGTAATTTATTTATTTTATTACCAGAACAATTTAAATGAACCAACAAGGGATAATTAATTAAATGTCGTAATTCCGTATACATACAATATAATGATTCCAAATTATAACATCCATATATATTAATAATACCTTGATAACTACAATTTAATGTTTTTAAAGCAGGATAATCTTCAATAATCCTTAATCTATTAGAACTACAATCCAAATATTCTAATATTAGATAATTATGAATTGAAGTTAATTGATTATTTGAACATGATAAATGAGTTAAATATGGATAGTTTTCCAATTTATATAATTGATTATCACCACATTCCAATACTGTTAATAAAGGATATGTAGGGATAGAAGTTAAATTATTATGTGAACATTTTAATGTTTTCAAATTAGGTAAAAATGGTAATGATGATAAATTTAGATCACTACAATCTAAATATACAATTTCCTCATCAAAAAGTTGACCGTCTAATAATAGATTAATGTTATCGGCTTCATACATCACATTCACATTACGAAATTGAAGAAAAATACAAAATTTGTTTACTTCTCTCGCACCATCATACATGTTAACATCATAAATACGATGAATTAAACCTCTTTTTAATAAGAGTTTTACTTTTTTATTATTATTTTCATCAGCATAAACAACTTTATAATTATCTATATTTTCTTCATCATGTTCATGATTTAATACTTCCATAATGATTAAAATTATTATTATTAATTTGATAATTAAACAATCAATTTTTTTATTATCATAATAAAAAAAAATAATAGAGGACTCATTAAATTAGTAATAAGTTTCCTTTATGTTTGTATTTTAAAAACGTGATAATTATTATCATAATCTAATAAAACAATGGATTTATTATCTGGTGATAAAGTTATCATTGAAAAACTTAGTCCCAATTCTTTAGCATGTGAAACAGTTATATCTGGTCCTTTTAATACATGAGACCAAATTGTAATATCAATTGATAAATATTTTACTGATAAATGAAAAGTATTACTATCATAAATATTTGTTTTATGTGGAACTATTCTATCAGATGTGTTATTAAAAACTTTTGAAAACTGAACAACCCTTTCATCTATATTAAAATAAGTTACTAAACTAGCTGTTTCGCAAAACAATAATTCATTTTTGTCAATTTTTATAAATTTTAATTGTTTAGTATAAAAATTATGTAAAAACCTAATTGGGGCATTATTAAATTGGGTATAGTAACCAATCAAATCATTTTCAATAATAGAATCATTATTTAAATCCCATAAAAATATTTTTGTTGTCATTTCATATGAAAAAGCAACAGTCCTCTTTGTAACTGAAAAAGCAACATGATCTATTATTTTCCTAGGTTGATTTAAAATTTTTTCGGCAATAATCATTTTATTTTCAATATCAAATACAAAAATACTATTAGACCTTTCATCACTTGTATCAATTGTAAATTTATCTTTATAATTTACAGCAAATATTAATACTTTATTATTGCTAGAAAAACTAATCGAAGTTACTTTATGTTCTGTTAACCTTAAAACCGATTGGTTTGTTTCTAAATTCCAAAGCAATAATAAGTTATTATTAGCTTTAGGAATTCCACTTTCATCAATTTCATCTCCCACCTCATAATCAGTATAACCTGAATATACAAGGAATTTACCATTATCTGTTACAAAAATGGTTTGCTTTATTTGGTCAGGTAATGTTGGAATTCTTTCAATAATATCACCTGTTTCGGCATTTATCAAAATAATTCCATCATTCTCTGTTGAACATGCGATAACATCTTCAGTTATAAAAGAATTTATATGAGAGACCATTTCATTTGGTATAAAATTAGTAAATAAATTATAAACAGGTTGAGACATTTTTGCAATTCTAGTGAAAGATAAAACATTCCTAATTTTAGAACAATCTATTTTATTAGATAAATGATGAATCAACCTATAATCAGTCATTTTTGTAATTATTTTTATTCATATTGATTATTAAAAATCAATTTTATAAAACAAAAAATAAAACAAAAAAACTAAAAATATAATTCTAAAGGCTATCAAAAAGTCTATTTTATTTTTAACTTTTTAAAACCAGATTCTAACATATCTTCTTCAATAGGCATAGATTTACGATAATTTTCATTAAATTGACCATTTATTATTTTTATTTTTTGTAAAAAAGATGATAATTCGGTTGAAAAAGAATTTATATCAATATGTTCAAAATTTAAATTTTCTAATTTATTACAAACCATAATACTTTCCAAAGATTTTAATTGATTGCATGAACAATCTAATTCAATAAGAGAATCTGGTAAAAGAGGTAATTCAGACAATAAATTTTCACTACAGTTTAATTTTTTAATAACTTGTAAATCTTCTATTTCTTTGATAAAATTTGAATGACAATTTAATATAATCAAATTCTTATGACCTTTAATACATGTTAATCTATTATCATAACATGCTAAATAAATTAAATTTGGTAAATTATCTAATAAAACCAAATTATTATCCGAACAATTAAGATAATTTAGATTATTAAAATTTTCTAAAACCAATAAATTATTTTTCATACAATTTATTTCATTAATATTTTCCAAATTAGATAATTCTTCCAATTTATTATTTTCACACCAAATATTTTTAAGTTTTGGAAAATTACTTATTCTAGTTAATTGATTATTAGAACATGCCATAAAAGTAATATTAGGTAATTTTCCGATAGATATTATTTGATTATTTGAACATCTAATAGTTTCTAATTTTTCATAATCATTGATAATTGATATTTTATTATTATTACAATTTAAAAATTTTAAATTTAAATAATTAGGTATTATATCAATATTATTATATTGACAATCTAAATGTTTTAAATCTGGATAAGCTGGTAAAGAAGATAATAAATTATAACTACAATCTAGTTTTGTAAGTAAAGGGAAACATGGAAGCTCTTTTAATTTATTATGATTACATATCAACTTTTTTAAATATGGATAAAATTCAAGATATTCTAAATTATTATTATTACATCTTAATAATTGTAAATTAGGAAAAAAAGGAATCATTGATTGATTAGTATTTGAACAATCCAAATATACTATTCTTTCATTATATTCTGATGGAATATCTTCCATAGAAGAAAAAAATAGATGATAATTATTAATATCATCCAAAATTACATTTATATATCTAGAAATCATTTTAATATTCAAATATATAAATGTAGTATAATCTTAAATTTATTTATTTTTCTTTATGTTTAAGAATATTTTTAGTTATAAAAAAAAATGAAATAGACTAAACATAAGCTAGAACATGACTTTTATAAAATATGGTATTCTAGTTACATGTTAGTCATTTTATAATTTTATAATTCAAATAAAAAGTTAATAAAAAGTTAATAAAAAGTTAATAAAAAGTTAATAAAAAGTTAATAAAAGGATGATATATATATAATTATCAATCATTTACCTAATTATATTACACAAAACTAAATCCTTGATAAATCATGTTTATATTTCCTAATGTAAAATTCAATTTCCTTTGCAATCCTGGCCATCATCAAAACAAAAATGTATAAAAAATATAGCTAGACTTACATATTTTTCGACTTTTATTGTTATTTTTGCTAACACTTTTTCAAAAAAGTGCTTCGAAAGCTTCATGTAAAAATCCTAGCTTTTAGCTTTTAAGATTTTTAAGACTTTTATGTATCTAGAATCATAACTAAACTTAACAATTCTAGTTACACATACTTTGTTAAAATTAGTTCTACTTCTAGGAAAAAAAAATGGAATAATTAATTAACTTATAAATTAATTAATTAGAACCTCTTAAAATGATTGAAAGTCACGCAATAACTCCAATATTTATAATAAAAAATATTAAAAATCAATTTTTCCCAATTTAATTATTTAAAACGAGCCATTTTATCATACTACTTATTTAATTATATAAAACCCAATGTTAATATTGAACTACCTTGAATAGCTAATGAATAATTTTCAAATGAAGGAAATAATTCAGGCACTTTATTTGCTACTACAGGAATGTTACCAACAATTAATCCAACAAAACCTAGGATAGCTAGAATTGGTAAAAGATATAATATAAACTTACTTAACATATTTAATCCTTTAGTATCTTTATAAATAGCTACACTATTTAATGAAACTAAAACAATGTTACAAATAAATATTACAAATGCAATAATATAATGGTCTGTACGATTGTAAAAGGTAGTAACCCACATTATTGTTATGATTAAAGCTAACATCATAAAAATTAAGAATAATCTAATTAACATGTATCTATGACCACGGTAATAAATTAAATATCCGATTGCCAACATACCAGCACTTAACATAGATATCATTAAAGGTCTGTTACCAAAAGCTAAAGATTGTGAGACAGTAAAAATGTTCTTGTCTATTTCACCCTTTAAAAAACTATCTAAATAAGCTGCTAATGTGAACATTAAAATAACAATTAAAACACCCACTACAGCAATTGATTTTGAAATTAAATCAGCAGGATAAACCATTTTGTATTTAATATTTTTTTTATATTTATAAAAGAAAATTATAATTAAAATTTAAAAAACAAACTAGCAATTATTTGCTTTAATTTATTATGATTAAAAATGGTATTTTTAGATAATTTATCATAAAAAAATTGAAATAGATGCTTTACATATATATATATTACAAAACCTTTCCATTCTGTCGCACTTTTGCTACACGCTTCCATCAACCATGGCCTCCAACACGACCACCGGTAACAAGACCTTTAAGCCCAAGTCGGGTAAGACCAAGATGACTCTTAGCCAGCTCCGCGAGCTGGAGGACAAGAAACCTATCACGGAGGACTCCATTTTTGAGAAGATCTCCGAGTTTTTGCACGGCCTTGGCATTTCCGAGGTCGATGTCACCAAGACCATTAACGTCTGCCGTCGCAAGACGGTGGATGAGACGCCTAAGACGGCTGATGAGCCTGACTCTGAGTCCGATGAGCCGGACCTTCTCCAGGAGATGGTGAACCGCGCTCGCCCGAAGGTGGACACCAAGACTGATGAGACGCAGACGATGACCCCTCGCAAGGCCAGCGTGACGATGCTGCTCACCATCATGGTGATTAACCGCATCTTCAACGACGACGAGAAGAAGAAGTTCCTGTCCGAGGAGCTCCTTTCGATTCTCAGCGAGTTTCGCAAGCGCCTTTACGAGGGTCCTTACGCCTTCTCCATCCCGGAGGAGTCTGGGATTCCGGAGGCCTTCATCGAGAACATGGCCCGTGCCGACCTGGTCCCCACCCTCCTGGTCATTCACAACCAGGAGCTCACTGACTTCTTTGAGGCCCATCTCGCGGCCATCCAGTGTCTGGGCGTTACGATTGACTTCAACCCGGAGGTGGTTGCATTGGCATCGAAGTGTAACAACATGTCGGTCGCCATCCACAAGTCCAAGGTCATCTCGACCGACAAGCGCCGGAACCTCCGCGATTTGTTCATTCTCGCCTGCTCGGCTGTCAAGCTCTCCATTCCGGCTGACATGTCGTACATTTCCAGCCAGCTGCTTTCCCTGCAGGCCGAGAACCTTCCGAACATCCGGGCGCTGGTCACCGCCATCAACACTGGTCAGAGCAAGACCCGCGAGGCCAACTTCCGCAGCTTTGTCGCGACGTCGCTCTTTGCTGAGCTCTCCGACAACGCCAAGTTCATGCTCAGCGAAGACAAGCTTGCCAACCTGTTCGACATGGCTGTGAAGCTGACTTCGCTCGTTCACACGGCGAGTATCAACACCCACCGGGTTTTCCCCAACCAGACGCTTGAGATCACCACACCCAAGGGCAACACCATCACCATGGTGTTCCCTCGGCTGTTGCTCGATTTCCTGCGTTGCATGTCGAAGGCCATCGACCACTCCAAGCTGGAGGAAGTTCTCCTCGTCACGAAGAACCATAGCATGCTCAACTTCAGCTTTGTTTGCTCTGCGATTTCGGCCATCCTGGTCGCGACCTGCATCAACAAGGATGAAGCTGTCGTCAACAAGCTCATCATGCTCCAGGACCTCTTTTCGAAGCAGGCCGAAAACCTCGCCGACATCAAGCAGGCCAAGGCTGACAAGGTGCAGAAGGACGAGATGTTGAAGCTCTTTGGGCTCAGCAACGACCTCATTGTTCGCATCTTCAAGATTCTTCACGAGATGCACGAGGAGACGAACCTCAACTCTCACCTTCTCCCTGCCGAAGCTGAGCTCCTTGACGCCTTCTTTGAGGGCCTCTCGCGTGTCATGCCGCAGCAGATGCAGGAGGCACCTGCCCGCATGGGAGCCGCTCGCTACGAGGCACACGTCACTGTGGTCCCTCGCCCTGTGGAAGTCAATCGCCGGATGTGCGACTCTGGCTTCCACAGCCGCGAGGGAGACTTTACCCCCTTGGGGGACGGTCAGTCGCGGCCGACAACCCCCAGCGGTCGCTGGGCTGTCGGGTCCGGTGCCGCAGCCGCAGCCGCTGTGCCAACCAAGCCCAAGGCAGCCAAGGCAAGCACCAAGGGTGCCGCTGCTGGACCCATTGCGGGCGCTTACGCAGCCAAAAAGACCGGTGCTGCTCAGCGCAAGCCGGCAGCCTCTGAGGAGCAGGACCTTTGGGCCTAAATCTCATTAAGTGTTTCGTTTTATGTGTTTTAGATTACATGTGTGTTTTCCGTTTAGTTAGAATAGTTTACAAAACTTTCAAAACCAAATAAAAACAAAAAAACAAAACCAAATTTTTTTTATCCTTTACATTACCTTTTTCATTACCTTTTTCATTACCTTTTTCATTACCTTTTTCATTTCCTTTTTCATTACCTTTTTCATCATTTATTTATTTTTTATTGTTCAATAATAATTTTTGAAATAAAATATGATATTGTGCCAAAAATCATACCTAAAATTCCTCCTAGAATTACTTGTTGAATTGTATGACAACCTACAGCAACACGACTATAGCTTATATATATACTTATAATTAAACCTAATATTATACCAAAAGCAAGCCATAAATTATAATAAGTATTTTTAGAAGTGGAAGAATTTTGCTTCTTTTTTTGAATAATATCATTTAAATATAATACCATGAAGATAAAAATAAACCAGGCAGTTTGCGAATGACCTGATGGCATACCAAAAATAAATGCACTAGGGATTTTTTCACATGTTGGAACATCAGAACAATTTTTAAAACCTATAGGTCGTTGACCTCTTCCTAGAATTGGAAGCTTTTCAACATTTAATTTATTATATAAGAATTCAAAACCACGCTTGAAAACATAATTCATTACAGCATTTACAATACCAAAAAGACTCATTAAAATAAGATAATAATTCATACTAAAAAAACCATACAAGAAACTATAAATTAAAAAATATCTTGCAGATGTTTGTGCAAAAAATCCGAGAAAATTAGACTTTTCAGTCATGTTATTTTATTTTTGATTATTACAATATAGTGATATATTTTATTAACAACTAAAAATAAAATTATTTTATTTTTATTTTTTTTCATTTTATAAAAAATATTTGTAAAAATCTATTCTAAAAATTAAAATTTATATAAAAATAGTTTTCACACAAAAGTTTGTGAAATATTCATTTTTAAATTTTTTTAAGTTTTAAAGGTGTTTTTTTACACTTTTTTTACACCTATTTTTTACTTTTAGGACAAACTCTGCATAGTAAATTTTTTCAAAAATCATGACTTTCAAGAATTTTCATCGTTTTGTAAATTTCATCACTTTCATTGAAAGTGTTTTGAAAGTAAATAATGTCACCAGGGATAACTATATAATGTTGTTTGGTAGTATACCTTTTTAACTATTATATTCATCCTACCATCATACGTAACATGATATTTGCATTTTTATAAGATTTTGATACCAAAAATTACGCATAGTTTTAGGTTTAAAACCTTTACTACCCCTCTTCATTATATGATTCCCTCTACCATCATGCGTAACTTTTTATCAGTTTTCACTAAAAAAGTTACGCATATCGGTAGGACAAATATTATAATACCAATGTTTGAAAGTTGTGGTATTATAACTTTAATTATACATCAATGCGTAATTTTCAAGGAGCTCAATTTTCATCAAAATTTGACGAAATTTCAAAAATTTGAGCAAAAGTGCTATGCTGATATTTATGAGACAACCATGCACGTAAAAATCATACACACGTAATTTTTATAATTAACTATACGTAATTCATATAAATGCGTAAAAAATGTTAAAAAATCTTGTATATAAATTAAAAACATATAAATTTAAGTGAAATATTTAATTATAAAATGCACATATGCGGACCTTGCAATTATTCAACTAAATCAAGTCATAACTTGAAAATTCATCATAAATCGGTTAAACATTTAAACATGATAAAAGAATTAACAGAATTGGCTAAACTAAATCATATGAAAGAATTAAATAATATCAATAAATTTATTTGCAGTAAATGTAATAAAATATATAAATATGTAAGTGCTTTTAATCGACATACCAGTTCATGTTTAAATATTTTACCAGAAGAAAAAATAGATAGCATTAAAAGAGAATATGAATATAAACTAGAAATTCAAAAATTAGAATATGAATTAAAGCAAAAGGATTTAGAAAACAAATTACAGGCTAAACATATAGAAATTAATAATAATGGCAATAATAATACCAATACAATCATAAATAACAACATTAAAATATCCAAAATTCAGTTTCTTAATCTTAATTTTGGTAATGTAATAGATATCAATACCTTCATTGACAATTATAAAGATAATTTTGGTTTGACTAATGACCAATCCAAAACTCTTTTAGAAAGTTATCAAAATGGTGGTGTAAATTCATGTATTAACTCTTTGGTTTATTATCTGAAAAAGAGTGCTATTAAACAATATAAGGAATTAAAAGGAGCTGATTTGGAAATGGATAATGTCATATTGCCTTTTGTTTTAAGTGATAAATGTCTTAGAGACCATTTTGAAAAATCTATAAATGGTGATTGGGATAAAACGACTATGATGGATAATATAAAAAAAATACTAACAATCACCAATGACCAAGTATTCAAACATCATAATGAACATATGTTATTTAATGCAACACAAAAGAAAAGATTGATTAATGGAATCCTAAAGGCCTCAGCTTACTCTCTTTTATCGCAAATAACAATTCCTGAATTTTACAAAATTAAATCCATTGAAGATATTGAAAATGGAGATGATGAAGATGAATACCAAGATGAAGATGATGATGAAGATGATGATGAAGATGATGATTATTAAAGATTTAATGATGAAACTATAAAATTAAAAAAGTATTAGTTTAGTAAAATGGATAATCACATGCTATGAATACATTTGTTCTAGCATCATTAAAGTCAACTAATACTATAAATGTGCAAATTGAAAAATTAAGACTGGTGTTATTACATAGGAACAACAGTTTTTTCAAAAGCATGGTCGTCATCCCACTTATTCTGACATGTGTGATGAATTTGGTTAACTAACCTAGGTCTATACTTTTTAACTTTTGAATTTTTTTTCTCATCATTTTACCTTTCATAGTATTGTGATTTAAAAATCCTTTATATTCTAATCAATGTCATAATATGATTTTTTTAATCCTTCTATCCATCCTTATATCACCACAAGAGGTACGGAATTGAAAAAAGAATAGCTAGATTGACATAATCTTTCGACTTTTAACTTCGAAAGTTGATGTAAATTAGCTAATCATTTTTTAAGATAATCATTTTTGATATTTATATATCTAGAATATCAACTAAATTTAACTATTCTAGTTACACATGAGTAGTTAAATTTAGATAAACATCTAGAATAACATCTAGAATATTAAATTTAAAAAAATTTATCAAATAGTATTAAAGTGTCTATAAAAATAAAAAAAAATATAACAGATTCTGATTATCATAATTTTAATCATAATTATGAAGAATAACATCTAGAATAACATCTAGAATATTAAATTAAAAAGTAAAAAACTATGTTATGGTTTGATAAATTTTTTATTTAGAAGATTTAATTTTTTTCATTGTTTTATTAAGTTCAGCTAATTCATCTGCTGACATTTGTGTAGCGTTTCTTAATTTAATAAGAATGAATAAACCAATAATCGCAATAACTGCCATAATAACACGAACTATCGTATAGACTGTAAATGTTGTTTTAAATGTAGAATCTAAGCACATACATTTATCTTGTTGTAATTGCATAATATAGCTAACCATAACATAAGCATAATATATATGAACACCAAATAAAACAAGTGTTAAGAATGCGGCTACTAATTGCATTGTAGGTGTTTTTTGATTGGCAAAAATCATAAACATTATAAGTAATAAAATTTGAATACCGATTATAATCATAATTACATTGGTAATTCTCTGAGTGTGCCAAGTATTAGCACATGAACATTGATTTGTTTTATCTTGGATTTTATACATATTATAAAGAATGTATAAATCAAGAATTAAAACAATTAAAGATAATAAAGATGAATACATATTATTAATTTGTTAATT
>JACCDL010185715.1_pt1 | contig 14404 bp, 13 predicted proteins | sample 7441931 | NCBI WGS metagenome assembly JACCDL01 (sample SAMN15323437, study PRJNA562643) | freshwater metagenome | isolation source: river surface water | place: USA:Blue River Watershed | collected 2017-08-16 | reverse complement strand
TAAGAAGTCTTCGCACTCCTCCGGTCACACCGGTGCAAAGGGAAACTCACTCACCGCCCCGATGCAATCAACGGTCGTAAAGCTAGCGGTGAGCGAGGGAGATTTGGTGGCTGAGGGTGACCTGGTCGTGGTCCTAGAGGCCATGAAGATGGAACAGCCCCTCACTGCTCACAGAGCGGGAAAAGTTTCAAATATTGGTGTTGAGATTGGAACCACAATTTCAGCCGGCACCAGGCTGCTGGACATCCTGGACTAATCGATTGGCTGATGCAGCGCCCTGGCGGCATCAGATATAGATCCAGAAATTGACGGATAGACGGTGAAGGTTTTTGCAACCTGGTCTACCGTTAGTCGATTCTCAATCGCAATAGCAATTGGATAAATCAAGTCTGAAGCGCGCGGCGCCACTACAACTCCACCTATCACGGTTCCGGAACCTGTGCTTGCAAAGAGTTTTATAAAACCATCACGAATGCCCTGCATTTTTGCCCGGGGATTAATCTCCAACATGATTTTTTCTATTTCTCCACGAACCAAGCCTGCTTCAATGTCCGCCTGTGACCAACCAACGGATGCAATTTCCGGCATTGTGAAAATGTTGGAAGCAACATTTCTAACCCGCGTTGGACTTGCGACATCTCCCATGGTGTGGAACACGGCGGTTCTGCCCTGCATCGCAGAGACCGAGGCCAGCGGCATAAACGTTGTGCAATCTCCTACTGCGTAGACATTGGCCCTGGAGGTACGTGCAACTTTATTGACTTCTATGTGTCCAGTTTCGGTAAGACGAATTCCTGCTTCTTCCAAACCAAGTCCCGAAGTATTTGGAATCGCACCAACGGCCATCAGGGCATGTGAACCTTTGATAACTCGCCCATCTGTCAGAGTCACCGAAACCCCATCGCCAGTATTCTCTACTTTTTCAGCCCTAGCTTTATTCACAATATTCATGCCGTTGCGCAGAAATACTTTCTCAATTAGATCGGCCGCATCGGCATCGTTACCTGGCAAGACTTTGTCGCGACTTGAAATCAGTGTCACTTGACTTCCCAGGGCGAGGTAAGCGGATGCGAATTCAGCTCCGGTCACACCCGATCCAACGACGATCATGTGCTCAGGAAGCTCGGTTAGGTTGTACAGCTGCTTCCAGTTGAAAATTCGCTCTCCGTCGGGTTTAGCGCCCTCTACTTCTCTTGGGTGAGCCCCTACCGCAACGATTATGGTCTTGGCTTCAATGCGCTCAGATTCGCCCCCGAAGCTTGGCTCCACCACCACATGGTGATTGCCATCCAAGCGACCGCGACCGTGGATCACTCGAACTCCCTCGCGAACTAGCTCAGAGAGCATGTCATCAGACTGCGATTTGGCAAGACCCAAAAGTCGTTGGTTGACTTTCGCGATATCTATCTGGACCTTTGGTTTTACGGTCTTGCCTTCGAGGGAGAATTCGATTCCCAGAGTTTGAGCGAGACCAACGCGTTGGGCAGCTTCAGCCGCTGCAATAAGAGTCTTTGAGGGGACGACGTCGGTAAGAACCGCCGCTCCACCAATGCCTGACTCCTCAATCAGAATGACTTCCGCGCCAAGCTGACGGCCAGCAATAGCTGCCTCGTAGCCACCAGGGCCACCACCAATGATCACAATTCGATGCTGGGTTTTTTCTAAGCTCACCAGCCCATTCTCCACCAAAACGAGTACACACGGTCGGAGGTAGACTGGAAAATTATGGCTAATCCACTCAATGACGAGAACGTAGACCCGTTTGATATTGCGGCCCAGGCCGCAGATCAAATCAGAAAAATCACCGGCGTTCAGACCCACGACGTTGCCCTCACCCTAGGCTCCGGGTGGGCCAAAGCAGCGGACTTAATCGGGGAAACTATCGCAACCATTGATGCCCACGAAATTGCAGGATTTTCAAAGCCTGCGGTTCAAGGACACGTTGGAACCATCCGCTCCATTCGTATGAATAATGGCAAGCACGCTTTAGTTCTCGGAGCCCGCACTCACTATTACGAAAATCACGGTGTCCGAAGAGTGGTGCACGGAGTTAGAACCGCGGCAGCCTGCGGGGCGAAAATCATGATTCTCACCAATGGCGCAGGTGGCATTAAAGAGGAGTGGGCTGGCGGAGCCACCGTATTAATTTCCGATCACATTAACCTAACCGCAGACTCTCCGTTGGAGGGTGCCACTTTTGTTGACCTGACGGATCTTTACTCCAAGAGATTGCGAGAGATTGCGAAAACTGTCGATCCGAAACTTGATGAAGGTGTCTATGTTCAATTTCGTGGGCCGCACTACGAAACTCCCGCAGAAGTGCAGATGGCAAAAATCATGGGTGGCCACATTGTTGGAATGTCTACTGCTTTAGAAGCAATCGCCGCTCGACAAGCGGGCATGGAAGTTCTTGGAGTTTCTCTAATTACAAACTTGGCGGCGGGCATCCAAAAGACTCCGCTAAGTCACGAGGAAGTTATTCAGGCCGGCAAGGATGCCGAAAATCGAATTTCGAAGTTGCTCTCAGAAATTGTTGTGAAGTTCTAAAACATGGACCTAAACAAAGCGGCAGCAGACTGGCTCGCCCAAGACCCGGACCCGACAACTAGAGCTGAATTGGAAGCTCTGATTGCTGAGGGAAATCAGGCAGAACTAGCGGATCGATTCTCTAAGTCGTTGGAATTTGGAACTGCTGGTCTGCGCGGAGAGCTCGGTGCTGGCCCTAATCGAATGAACCGAATCGTGGTGGCGAGGGCAGCCGCGGCAATCGGGCGATTCTTGATTGACTCCGGTGATACGTATATAGACCGCAATGGAGAACTTTCAGTTGTTATCGGATTTGATGCACGTGTCAACAGCGATGTTTTTGCCAAAGACAGCGCGGAGATTTTCGCGGGACTTGGCCTAAAGGTTTTTCTATTTGATCAATGCGTTCCAACTCCAGTTACAGCTTTCACTGGCAAGCGGCTAAGCGCCTCGGCTTCGGTAATGGTTACCGCCAGTCACAACCCGCCTCGCGACAATGGATACAAGGTTTACCTTGGTGGACCAAATGGCCATTCCCAGCTGGTTTCCCCGGCAGACCATGCGATTGCAGAACATATCCAAAAAATCTCCGAGACACATGTCTTCGCAGATTTTGCCAAGTCCACTAACTATCAACTAATTGGCCAGCAAGAGATTGATCTTTATACGGCCAGAGCGCTGGAACTGGCGCAACAAAGGGACTCGGATCTAAAGATTTGCTACACCGCCCTGCACGGTGTTGGCTGGGCCGTGGTCAAGCCGATTTTCCAAAATCTTGGATTCAAAAACGTAATACCGGTAAAGGAACAAATAGAACCCAACGGATCTTTTCCAACTGTGACATTTCCAAACCCCGAAGAAAAGGGTGCTATGGATTTGGCCTATGAAGTTGCGACACAAAATCAAGCAGAAATAATCATCGCTAATGATCCCGATGCAGATCGCCTTGCGGTTGCTGTCCCAGACTCTGGCAAGTGGCGGATGCTGACCGGTGATGAAATTGGATTAATACTCGGAGAGGAAGTTGCGAAGTCAGGGACTGTTGGAAACCTAGCCAACTCCATTGTTTCGTCAGACTTGCTAGGCAGAGTTGCGGAACACTATCGCCTCGGATACGTGCAAACCCTAACTGGATTTAAGTGGATTTCTAAGACTGAGAATTTGCGCTATGGCTACGAAGAGGCGTTGGGTTATTGCGTTGATCCGGATCACACTCCAGATAAAGATGGAATCACCGCTGCTGTGTTGATGCTCAATCTTGCAAGGGAGCTGAAGGAGAAGAATTCTTCTATCGCCGAACACCTCGATGCCCTCTCCGAGCGATACGGTTTCGTAAAGACAGGGCAGATCTCCATTCGAGTGCAGGACCTAGGAATCATTCGAAAAATCATGAGCGGTTTGCGGGCGTTGGAACCCAAGACCTTGGGGCCATGGGATGTTTCGTTCGAAGATCTCCAGAAAGGCTCTTCACTGCCTGCAACAGACGGTGTGATTCTGAGCAACTCTGAGATTCGAGTGATTATTCGGCCATCTGGTACCGAACCCAAGCTCAAGTGCTATCTGTTAGCGCGCGGGGATTCGGCTAGTAGTTCCGCCCAGGCGCTTTCGACCCTTGAATCAGATGCTCAAGCGCTTCTCAGCGCTTTGCAATAAATGCTTTGACGCTCTGTGGCACTGGCAAGGACTTTGCCTCTTCGTCGGCAGGAATGGGGGTCCCTCTTATTTCGCTAATTGGCACAAGCCCTGCCCAGACCCCTTGATTTAGATCCTCTGGCTCGTCAGAAACATCATTATTTGAAATTTTCACAGAGGTCTCGTCTAAGTTCACTCGAATAATCAGGGTTGCAGCAAGCTCTCGCTTCAACGACGGCCTTACCTCCGAGGATCGACCCGGCAACATCGCATCACTAATTCTGTTTAACGCTTCGTCTTTTTCCGAATCGGGAATTAGTTCTGCGTTGCCAAAAATCACAACCGATCGATAGTGCATTCCTGAGTGAAAGGTGGAACGCGCCACTTTCAGTCCATTCAACTCGGTGATACTCACACATATTTTTGGATTCTCGGCCAGAGCTCGCATGAGGCGAGAACCTGATGAGCCGTGAAGCAGAAGGTCATTTCCTACCCTGCCATAGGCCATCGGTATAACTAGCGGCTCGGATTGAAAAACCAGGCCAACATGCGCAACCAGATTGTCATCCAATATCGAATAAAGATCTGCTGTGTTACTCGAAGCTTTCTCGGCAATTCTTCGAAGTTTCGTTTTTTCAGTGCTACCTGGATTTACCGCCATGCCTAAAGCCTAGCCAAGCGATGCTTGCACCTTGAACTCGAGCTCGGCCAGGTCAAAGATGTTATCCACTTCAACAATCTCTGCGTTTAGTCCTGTGAGGTGTTCCAAGATCTCTGCGGTAGTAAAAATAACCTGAACGTTATTCTCCCGTTTTGAGGCTTCCGAAATGGAAACTGCTTGCACATCTGCTTCTAAGCCCAGTCTTGCGATTACGCGGTCCAGATTGGACTTCAAAATAACTGAAGTTCCAATACCGGCTCCACAAACCGCAAAAATTTTCATGCGTCAAGTATCCCTTGGGTATGTAAACAATTGCTGAGAATGAAGCTAAATGACTTTCTAGACACCCTGCTCGGCAAACCCAAGCTCGATCATCTCAACTAGCTCTTCGCGCTCTGGCAAGCCTTGGAAAGCAGCCTCGGCGGCGTTGAGTTGGAAGATCTCTAGGTCTGCCAGGGTGTAGCCGAAGGTGTCGCTGAGTATTTCCAATTCCTTGGTGAGGTTGGTGGCACTCATCAAGCGGTTATCGGTGTTGACTGTGACTCTAAATCCCAAATCGTACAAAATGTCGAATGGGTGGTCCTCCATGGTGTCACCGAGCATCGCAAAGGCCCCGGTCTGCAAGTTAGAAGACGGGGAAGTCTCAAGAGCAATTTGTCTGTCGTGCACCCACTGGGCAACAGGTCCTAGAACTACAAGATCGGTTTCACCCTCGGTTCGAGAAAACATGATGTCCTCCACGACTCTCACACCGTGACCTAGTCGAAGAGCTCGTCCGGAGACAATCGCATCTTTGATTGACTCGATTCCATCTGCTTCGCCCGCGTGGACGGTGCAGGGGAAAAGCTCACTGGCCAAGTAGTCAAACGCAGCCTTGTGACGCGAGGGCAGGAAGCCCTTTTCCGCTCCGGCAATATCAAAACCGACCACACCGTTATTGCGATGACGAACCGCAAGTTCCGGAATCTCCATGCCACGGTCAGCGTGACGCATTGCAGTTACCAACTGACCAGTTCTTATAAAGCCCCCGCGGTTGGAAATCTCTTCCATGCCGCGCTCGAGTCCATCCTGTACAGCTTCTACTGTTTCATCGAGCGTGAGTCCGCCGGCTAAGTGCTGTTCTGGAGCCCATCTAAGTTCCCCGTAAATTACATTCTCTTCCGCAAGATCAAGAACTGCTTCATAAGCAACTCTTTCGAGTCCCTCGTAGTTCTGCATAACCGCAACAGTGTGATCAAAGGCTTCTAAGTAGAGCACCAATGAACCTGAATTGGCCGATTCAGCAAACCAGGCACCGAGCTCAAGAGAGTCGTTGGTTGGAAGTTTGTGTCCCACGCTTTTTGCGAGTTCAACAATGGTTGCCGGTCTGAGCCCACCATCTAGATGATCATGAAGTGAGATTTTTGGTAGGCGCTTGATATCCATGTTTTCCTAACTGACTTTTTCAAGAATAATCTGCTTGGCTGCAACCGGATTGCTGCCTATCGACCAAGCTCCATCAAGGGCCTGAATCGCTCTCTCAAACTTTTGCTCGGAATCAGAATGCAAGGTCATAAGTACTTGGCCCTTGGTTACCTGGTCGCCCTGTTGGGCAGCAAGAACGATGCCCGCGCCGAAAGATACTGGATCCTCTTTTCGCTCGCGACCGGCCCCCAATCTCCACGAAGAAATTCCGACCGAGAGCGCATCCAGTTTTTCTAGGTATCCGGTCTCGGTTGCAACAATCGCGTGCTGGAACTTTGCAGTGGGAAGTGGCTTTGACAAATCTCCGCCCTGGGCGTGAATCATGGAAGTGAATACATCCATGGCTTTACCGTTATTGAGGTTCTCTCTTGGATCATCGACCGCTTTTCCTGCGAGCAAAAGCATTTCCCTAGCAAGTTCGACGGTGATATCGATTACGTCCTGAGGGCCTCCGCCTTGCAGAACCTCAATGGATTCCTCTACCTCAAGTGCGTTGCCGATTTTCTTTCCAAGTGGTGTTTCCATGTTCGTCAAAAGCGCGGATGTTTTTACTCCCGCGTCATTTCCAAGCTGAACCAGGGTCTGCGCAAGTTCTCTCGCGCGATCAAGAGTCTTCATAAAGGCGCCGGAGCCAACCTTGACATCCAGAACCAGAGCAGCTGTTCCCTCGGCGATCTTTTTACTCATGATGGAACTTGCAATCAATGGAATAGCTTCAACCGTGCCCGTGACATCACGCAGCGAATAGAGTTTGCGATCCGCGGGAGCGAGCCCCGAACCGGCAGCGCAAATCACAGCCCCGTGTTTTTGGAGCTGATCAAACATTTCCTGGTTTGACAGTGCCGCTCTCCAGCCCGCGATGCTCTCAAGTTTGTCCAGGGTTCCCCCGGTGTGGCCAAGTCCACGGCCAGATAGCTGCGGAACGGCAACCCCATATGAAGCAACTAGCGGCGCCAGTGGCAACGTGATTTTGTCTCCCACGCCTCCGGTTGAGTGCTTATCGGCAGTGGGCCATGAAAGCTTGGAAAAATCCAATCGCTCTCCTGAGGCAATCATGGCGAGGGTGAGGTCTTTGATTTCTCTGCGGTTCATGCCGTTGAGCAAAATCGCCATGGTCATCGCAGACATCTGTTCGTCGGCAACTGATCCCGAAGTGTAGTTGGCAACCAGCCAGTCAATTTCAGCAGTGGTGAGCTCCTGGTGCTCACGTTTCTTGATGATTAGCTCTACTGCGCTGTAGCTCAACTTGGCGTCCTTAGTTCAATCATTCAAATCTAGCCCACCAAACCAAAGCCCCTAAGGGTAAAGTTTTTATTACCCCTGAGGAGTCGTTTTGAAGCAAATAGACCCGGAAGCCATCGTTGGCTCTCGGATTACCAACCAGTCGCTAACCAATTGGTTGAACGGGCTCCCAGGCGTTGATGCCGTCGGGTTAGAGGCTAGAGCGGCCGCTTTGGGCACTAGGTCAATCAAGACATCTTCGAAAGCCTGGGCACTAGACGCAGCGATTCAAATGATGGACCTCACCACTTTAGAGGGAGCGGACACTCCGGACCGAGTTAGATCTCTTTGCGCAAAGGCCAAGCTTCCGGATCCTGAAGATCTGTCGACGCCACAGGTTGCCGCCGTCTGTGTTTACCCGGACATGGTGAGTCACGCCAAAAAAGCTCTGCAGGGCACCAAGATTCAAGTGGCAGCAGTCGCCACAGCTTTTCCATCCGGTAGGGCTTCGCTGAAGGTAAAACTGGAAGACACCAAAGACGCCGTTAGAGCGGGTGCCGACGAGATTGACATGGTTATTGATCGAGGAGCATTTCTTTCCGGTGACTACCTCTCAAACTTCAAACTAATCCAAGCTGTCAAGCAAGCCTGCGTAAGACCAGACGGAACATCCGCTCACCTCAAAGTGATTTTCGAAACTGGCGAATTGCAGACTTATGACAACATCCGCAAGGCAAGTTACCTGGCGATGCTCGCAGGTGCAGATTTCATCAAGACTTCTACCGGAAAAGTCACAGTCAATGCGACCATCCCAATTACTCTCCTTATGTTGCAGGCCGTCAGGGACTGGTATGAACTCACCGGTCAAACAATCGGAGTGAAACCTGCGGGTGGAATCAGAACAAGTAAAGACGCAATCAAATACCTTGTCGTCGTGAAAGAGACTGCCGGCGAGAAATGGCTAGATCCAAAACTCTTTAGATTCGGAGCCTCCAGTCTTCTCAACGATGTGCTCTTGCAACGAAAGAAACTTGCCAGTGGCCACTATTCCGGCCCGGATTACGTGACGGTTGATTAGGAGAAATATGTTCGAATACGCCCCGGCTCCAGAGTCACGTTCAATAGTCAAATTCCAAGAGCGCTACGGCCACTTCATCAATGGCGAATTCGCCAAGCCACGCGGTGCTAGCTACCAAACTATTTCGCCATCATCCGAAGAAGTTCTTGCCGAAATTGCGCACGGCTCCGCAAAAGATGTTGACCTCGCCGTCAAAGCGGCGAGAAAGGCTTTCCAAGAATGGGGCAAACTTTCCGGAGCAGCCAGGGGCAAATACCTCTACCGAATCGCACGGATCATTCAGGAGCGCGCCCGCGAACTGGCAGTAGCCGAGACTCTGAACAACGGTAAGCCCATCAAGGAAACCCGCGATGTGGATATCCCGCTGGTTGCATCCTGGTTCTTCTACTACGCGGGTTGGGCAGACAAGCTCGACTATGCGGGACTGGGCCCCAATCCCAAGGCCCACGGTGTAGCGGCTCAGGTAATTCCATGGAACTTCCCGCTGATGATGCTGGCTTGGAAAATTGCTCCAGCCTTGGCCGCCGGAAACACTGTTGTACTAAAGCCCGCAGAAACTACTCCGTTGACCGCTCTCCTGTTCGCTGAAATTTGCCAGCAGGCTGACCTTCCTGCTGGAGTTGTAAACATCGTCACAGGATTTGGAGACACCGGCGCAGCACTTATTGGTCACTCGGATGTGGACAAGGTTGCATTCACGGGTTCAACCGAGGTTGGCCGCTTAATCGCGAAGCAAATTGCGGGTTCATCTAAGAAGGCAACCTTGGAGCTAGGTGGCAAGGCCGCAAACATTGTTTTTGATGATGCTCCAATTGACCAAGCAGTCGAAGGAATCATCAATGGCATCTTTTTCAACCAGGGTCACGTTTGCTGCGCTGGTTCGCGTCTATTGGTTCAGGAGTCAATTCAAGATGAGCTACTCAAGAAGCTAAAGCGAAGAATGAGTTCTTTGCGCCTTGGAGACCCGTTGGATAAGAACACTGACATCGGAGCGATTAATTCCAAGGCACAGCTGCAAAAAATATCCTCACTGGTCAAAAAAGGTGTCAAGGAAGGCGGCGAGCTGTGGCAACCGCAGTGCGCAATTCCAAAGAATGGTTTTTGGTTTGCACCAACCCTAATTTCAGGGGTGGCTCCGACCAACACCGTTGCGAGAGAAGAAATCTTCGGGCCGGTACTTTCTGTTCTCACGTTTAGAACCCCGAGCGAGGCAGTAGCTAAGGCAAACAACACACCATTTGGATTGTCTGCAGGAATTTGGACCGAAAAGGGTTCGAGGATTCTAAAACTTGCTGATCAGCTCAATGCGGGTGTGGTCTGGGCAAACACATTCAACCAATTCGATCCGACCTCACCATTTGGTGGCTTCAAAGAGTCGGGTTACGGACGAGAGGGTGGCCGTCACGGACTGCTCGCTTACCTAAAGAGTGAGGTGCGCTAATGGAGCGACTCGAAGTTAGAAAAACCTACAAGCTATTCATCGGCGGCAAGTTCCCGCGAAGTGAATCAGGGAGAACATTCATCCTGGAGGATGCCGATGGTGAGTTCCTGGCAAACGTTGCTCACGCCTCGCGAAAAGACCTTCGAGACGCAGTTGTAGCGGCCCGAGCTGCGTTCGCTGGTTGGTCAAGCGCGACGGCTTACAACAGGGGACAGGTGCTTTACCGTGTCGCGGAGCTGATGGAGGGGCGCAGGGAGCAGTTTGTGGCCGAGATTCGAAGCCAAACCGGTATGACTAGCAAGCAAGCCAATGCCGAGGTTAGTGCGGCGATTGATTCATGGGTTTGGCACGCCGGGTGGACCGACAAGATTGATTCGGTTGCGGGTTCGATGAATCCTGTTGCCGGTCCCTTCTTCAACATCTCAACTAATCAACCAAATGGCGTTGTTGCGGCTGTTGCACCTATGGATACCGCACTGGTTGGTTTAGTGAACACAATTGCACCCGCAATAGTTTCTGGAAACACTGTCGTGGTCTTGGCCTCTGAGTGGTACCCGCTGGGTGCAACTACGCTTTCCGAAGTTTTGGCCACCTCCGATGTGCCAGGTGGCGTGGTGAATATTCTCACTGGAAATGTGGATGAGATAACGCCATGGATGGCTTCCCATGATGATGTAAACGCAATTGATCTGGAGGGGGCATCTGGTTCTGACTGGGCGAAGTTTGAGTTTTCAGCTGCACAAAACCTAAAGCGTGTAATTAGGCCCGCTACCTACCCCAGAGACGAAGCAACCGGAAGCCTCAGTCACATTCTGAATCTGATGGAAGTGAAAACCGTCTGGCATCCAAAGGGACACTAGAGTTGCTGAGGTCCAAACGCATCGGGTAGGACCTCATCGATTGTCTTGATTCCTGAGACCGTGTTGAGCAACATGCCAGGTGCTGCGTGCTCGTAAAGCAACTGTCGACACCTGCCACACGGCATCAGAGTCTCCGAGTTCTTATCGACGCAGTCAAAGGCAACTAGCTTTCCGCCACCTGTCCTGAACAGTTCCGAAACTAAAGAACACTCTGCACACAACCCAACGCCATAGGAAGCATTCTCAACATTGCAACCGGAAACGATTCGCCCATCCTCGGTGAGCGCTGCCGCCCCGACAGGGAATTTGGAATATGGGGAGTAGGACCTATGCATCGCCTCGCGAGCAGCGCTTCGAAGCGCTTGCCAATCAATTTCCATTTCTAGCCCTTCACGTAAGGTATCGCCAAGGCTTTTGGTGCCCTGGACTGGCCAACAAATCCCACAACCGCAATCACGGTCACGACATAAGGAACCATGGTGATGAAATCGGTTGGAATTCCAGGGCTCACCTGGTTTGCCCACACCCTCAAGATGATCGAGAATCCGAAGAGTAGCGCCGCGAATGCGGCACTCACTGGGTGCCAACGACCAAGAATCATTACAGCGAGGGCAATAAAACCAAAGCCTCCGGACATTTCTCGACCGAATGCTCCGGCATTACCGATGGTCAGAGCCGCTCCCCCGAGACCTGCAACTGCTCCGCCAATGGTCACCCACCAGAAACGAGTTCTTCCCACGTTAACGCCCACGGTGTCAGCTGCCAACGGGTGCTCGCCAACGGCTCTGGCTCGCAAGCCAAGCTTGGTCTTAAACATCACGAACCAAAGGATTGGAACGAAGGCCAATGCTAAAAACACCGTGATTCGGTTTTCAAAAAAGACAGGGCCGATTACTGGAATCTCACTCAAGATTGGAACTTTGATAACTTCTAGGGTTCCCGGGAAGTTAACGTTCTCGCCGTCCTCAGTGAGCCACTGTTGATACAAGAAGTTTGTGATTCCAATGACCAACACATTCAAGACAACACCAACAATGATTTGTTGAGCTAGATAGTTGATAGCGAATACAGCCAGCACCATTGACATCAGAGCTGCGGTAAACATTGCGGCAAATATCCCGAGGAAGAAATTGTCGGTAATGGAGGAAACAACTGCTGCCATAAATGCGCCAGTTAGCAGCTGCCCTTCAATCGCGATATTTGTGATTCCTACCCGCTCACTCATCACGCCTGCCATCGCGCCCAACATGATTGGAACTGCCAGCACGAGTGCGGTTCCAGCAATGAACGCGATAGGAACCACGTTTTCGGCAGCTAACCAACCCAGCAAAGCGGTAATGGCGATTGCTCCATAAATCACCGATAGCCACAGCGGGGAGCGGTGGTTTCTAAATGAGAAAACTAATGCCGAGATAATCGCAATCACGAGAAGCGCAGCGCCCGAAACAATTCCCAGCAAGGCAGAGTCAACGACATAATTTGGAAGTTGAATCAAATCGTCTTTACTTGAGAATTGGAATGACACATCCGCTGGCTTTCCAGTGATCCCGAAGAAGTACAAAACAATCAGACCAAGTACCGCCATGACAATTGGTGCTTTGTAGCCAACCTTTAGTTCAGAGTTATTCACTTGGCACCTCCTTTGCGAAAGAGTCGATTTCGCATTTCAGCCAAAACGGTTGTGGTCTGCGGCGCTGGCAATCTGAACATTGCCCTGATCAGTGGCGGTGCGGCAATGAAGAGAACAATTGCTCCCTGCACAATTCCCAAAACCTCTGGAGATACTCCGAGAACCTGCATCGAGGGGCTCCCTGCCTTGAACGCACCAAAGAGCAGTCCTGCCATCAAGATTCCTGGAGCTGAGGATCCACCCAGCAGAGCCACGGTAATTGCATCAAAACCGATATTGGCGTGCGAGCTGGGAACAACACCTGATGCGCTTCCCAAAGCTTGGTTGGCTCCGGCGATTCCAACGAATGCGCCCGCTAGAGCCATTGCCAAGACATAGGTTCCCTCAACCTTGATACCAGCGGTTCTGGCTGCAGATGGATTGTGACCGACCATCCGCAATCTAAATCCAACGGTTGAGCGCTCCATTAGCCACCAATAAAACACCACGGCAACCAGGGCAAGAATAAATCCCCAGTGCAGAACGTAACTCTCGCCCAGCAGTCTTGGAAGTAGCGCTGTCTCAGCTGCCGGGTCAGCCTTTGGCGTTCCACCTCCATTTGCCTCTTGCAGAAGCGCCGGATCTCTCATCAAGAATGAGAAGATTCCGAGAGCGATGTAGTTGAACATGATTGTGAGAATTACCTCATGAGCTCCGGTTCGGGCTTTTAGGTATCCAACCAGTGCACCAAGCAAAGCAGCGCCGACAATTGCGGCAACGACCGCTACCAAAGTGTGAAGGTAAAGCGGAAGTTCCATACGAGTTGCCACATAAGTCGAAAAAATCATTCCGAAGACTAGCTGTCCGGTTCCACCAATATTGAATAGCCCCACGCGGAACGCCAGGCCAACTCCCAATCCAGCTGCAATCAGTGGAGCTGCCAGTCTCAAAGTTTCGGTGATTGGTCTGAAAGCGACGACCAGGTCGTCTGCAGAAGAATTAAATACCGCACCCTTAAACAGCGCCCCATATCCTTCGGAAACTACTCGAACCGCCGCATTGACCGCATCAAGAGGTCGAGAGAAAAAGTAGCCGAGTGATTCAATAAATGCCTTGTCCGATGCAATCATGAAAATTGCGCCAACCAAAAATCCCAACACCACTGAGATAAGAGTCTTCAGGGTGCCACCTGCGAGAATTTCCTTCGCAGCTTGCGACCAACGGTTATCTTGTTCGCTCATGCTGCTACTCCTGCCATCATCTTGCCCAATGTTTCTCTGGGAGTATCGGGTCCAACAATTCCTACAATCTGACCTCGATACATAACTGCAATTCGGTCCGCAAGGGCCAGCACCTCATCCAGTTCAGTAGAGATCAAAACCACTGCCTTGCCAGAGTCGCGCTCTGCGACCAGCTGTTCGTGAATGAATTCAATCGAGCCAACGTCAACTCCGCGAGTTGGTTGTGAAGCTACTAGAACTTTGACGTCGCGGGAAAGTTCCCTAGCGACGACAACCTTCTGTTGATTTCCTCCGGACAGCTTCCCTGCTGGGGTGTCAATCGAAGGCGTTCTGACATCGAAGTCTTTGACCAGCTGAGTCGCAAGCTCTTCGCGCTTTGCAAAATTGATATTCAAGCCCTTGGCATAGGGCAATGAATAAGAACCATCTAGCATCAAATTCTCTTCAATGGTGAACTCCGAAACCAGTCCATCTTTCTTGCGGTCCTCTGGTATGAACCCGAGGCCCATCTCCAAGCGTTTGCGAACTCCAAGGTGCTCGACATTGGTCCCAAGTATCGCGATTGAACCTTTTCCCTTGATAACTGGACGCAAGCCAAGAATGGCCTCGGCCAATTCGGTCTGGCCGTTTCCTTGCACACCAGCAATTGCAAGGATCTCCCCCGCCTTTAC
>JACCDL010934555.1_pt1 | contig 14406 bp, 15 predicted proteins | sample 7441931 | NCBI WGS metagenome assembly JACCDL01 (sample SAMN15323437, study PRJNA562643) | freshwater metagenome | isolation source: river surface water | place: USA:Blue River Watershed | collected 2017-08-16 | reverse complement strand
AGCTACGACCATGCCGAGCAGCAAGCGCGCCAAGCCCGCTTGGGGCTGTGGCAAGACGCCAACCCGATGCCGCCTTGGCAGTTCAGGCGCCCGTGAAGCGGGGTTTGCGTTTTTCGTTGAAGGCCAGCGTGCCCTCGCGCCGGTCTTGGGTGTGGATCAGGGGCAGGTAGGCCGCCACCTCGTAATTCAAGCCGCTTTGCAAGTCGCCTTGCAAACCTTGGTGGATGGCTTTTTTGGCTTGGCGCACCGACAGCGGTGCGTTGTCGGCCATGCGCTGGGCGCAGGCCAATGCGGCGCTGAGCAATTCGCCAGCCGGGCAGACCTGGTTGACCATGCCCCACAACTGGGCTTGGTGCGCGTCAAACGGGGTGCCGGTCAGCACCAACTCTTTGGCGCGGCGCTCGCCCACCGCACGGGCCAAGGTTTGCGTGCCCCCGCAACCGGGGATGATGCCCAGGCCCACCTCGGGCAGGGCAAAGCGCGCATGATCGGCGGCGTAAATGAAGTCGCACATCAGCGCGAGCTCGCAGCCTCCGCCAAAGGCCGCGCCGTTGACCGCAGCGATCACCGGCACACTGCAGTCGAGCACGGCGTAATAGGCTTCTTCAAAAATCGCGTGTTGCAGTTGCCAGTCGCGGTCGCTCATGCCTTGGCGCTCTTTCAAGTCACCGCCCGCGCAAAAGGCTTTGTCGCCTTCGCCGGTGATGACCACGCAGCGCCAATCGCCGGGGGTGAATTTCAAGGGCCCAAACAAGGCGCGCAGATCGCGCCCCATTTGGGTGTTCAAAGCGTTGCGCGCTTGCGGGCGGTGCAATTGCACTTGCAGCACATGTGGCAGGGGTTGGCTCAGGTGCAGGGTTTCAAAATTTTCCATACGGCGGTGTGCTCAGGGGTGGGTACATCGGGGTGACCCTTGCGGCTTTCGGCCCGCGGGGTCGGCGCGCCATTGTGCCGCTGCGCGGACAAGCCTGAACGGGCAGGGGGCATGGCCTGCACCGCACGCTGAGGGCGTTGGCCCTGCGTTATCCTTGTGCCAAAGCCCCCGCACAGGGGCTCATCAACAATCGGGTGGCTGGCAAACCGCTGGTGCCCATCAACAGGTGTGATGCATGGCAGTGAGCATGGACAGCCCCGTTTTGATCGTAGGGGCGGGGCCGGTGGGTTTGATCACCGCGCTGGTGTTGGCGCAGCAAGGCATTGCCAGCCGGGTCATCGAGGCCGAACCGGGTTTGACCATCGACCTGCGGGCAGGCACCTTTCACCCCCCCACTTTGGAGATGCTCGACGGCATTGGCGTGGCCGATGAAATGCGCGCCGCTGGCATTGCGGTGCGTTACTGGCAGTCGCGCGATTTGCAAGAGGGCTTGGTGGCCGAGTGGGATTTGGACCTGCTGCGCCACGACACACCTTACCCCTACCGCTTGCATTTGGAGCAGCACCGGCTCACGCCCATCGTGCTGCAACACGTGCAACGCACCGGTTTGGTCGACGTGGTGTTTGGCCATCGTTTCGAGTCCCAGCAAAGCTTGGATGACCATGTGGTGGTGCAAGCCCAAGGCCCGCAGGGCCGGGTGGAATGGAAAACTCAGTGGCTGATTGCCGCCGATGGGGGGCGCAGCCAGGTGCGCAAATCGGCCCAGATCGAGTTTGCCGGTTACACCTGGCCCGAGCGCTACAGCGTGCTGAGCACCACCTTTGACTTTGCCACCTTGGGCTACCGCGAAAACGCCTACATGAGCGACCCGGTTCAGTGGAGCGCCTTGTTCAAAATGCCCGATGCAGGCCCGCCGGGCCTGTGGCGCATGACCCTGCCGGTGGACACCGAAACCCCCGAAGCGGTGGCCTTGGCCGGCCCCTATGCCCAACAAGCCATTCGCCGCATCACCGGTGCCGATGCCAGCACCACCTACCCCTTGGTGCACCAAAGCATTTACAGCGTCCACCAACGGGTGGCGGTGCGGTTTCGCCAAGGCCGGGTCTTGCTCGCGGGCGATGCCGCCCACGTCAACAACCCCTTGGGCGGTTTTGGGCTCAACAGCGGTATCCACGATGCCATCAGCCTGGGCCATGCGCTTTCGCGGGTCATCCAAGGCCTGGAGAGCGATGAGGCCCTGGAGCGCTACAACCGCCAGCGCCAGCAAGCCAATGTGGCCTATGTGCAAGAGCTGTCGGTGCGCAACAAAAAGAACTTGGAAGAAAAAGACCCCCAGTTGCGGGCCCAGCGCATGCACGAGTTGCGCACCGTGTGTGCCGACCCGGTCAAGGCGCGCGAATACCTGCTCAACTCGTCCATGATCAACAGCATCCGCCGCGCCCAGTCGCTCGCTTGAGGTTCGCAGCCACCAGACCATGCACACATTTCATTTCACGGTTGATTTATTTTTTTGAAGGGGCACTGACGTGACAGCTTTTCATCGCCACCCAAGCGCGGCCCAGCCCGCCAAGACCCAAGCCCGGCGCACGCTGCTCGCCGCTGGCTTGGCCGCCCTGTTGCCGCTGGGTTCCATGGCGCAAACACCGGCCTGGCCCAACAAACCGGTCAAGATCGTGGTGCCGTGTGCGCCGGGTGGCAACACGGACTCCATCGCCCGCATCATGGCCGAGCGCTTGACCCAAAGCCTGGGCCAGTCGGTGGTGGTGGAGAACAAAGTGGGGGCGGGTGGGGGCATTGCCGCCGAATTTGTGGCCAAGGCCGCACCCGACGGATACACCTTGCTGATGGCGGCCATGCCGGTGATGGCCATCTTGCCCGCCATCAACAAAACCAATTACGACCCGGTGCGCGACTTTGTGCCCATCAGCAATGTGGGCAGCAACCCGTTTGTGATGGGCGTGCACAAATCGGTGGCCGCCAACAGTGTGCAAGAGCTGGTGGCCTTGGCGCGCAAAAACCCAGGCAAATACAACTACGCATCGGGCGGCTCGGGCAGCGTGTCGCACTTGTCGGCGGCCTTGTTTGTCAACCGCGCGCAAATTGACATGGCCCACATCAGCTACAAGGGTGGGGCCCCAGCGGTGACCGATTTGCTGGCGGGCAATGTGCAGATGTACTTTGGCAATTTCTCTGAGCTGGTGCCGCACCTGGCTGGGGGCAATATCCGTTTGATCGGTGTTTCCAGCGACAAACGGTCCAGCCAATTGCCGCAGGTGGCCACCATCGCCGAGTCGGGCTTTCCGGGCTTTCGCACCGTCACTTGGAATGGGCTGATGGCCCCAGCGGGCACACCGGCCAGCGTGGTGCAGCGGGTGGCCGATGCGGTCAAAGAAGCCCTGGCCGCCGACGGCATGGCCGCACGTTTGCAGCAAATTGGGGTCGACCCGATTGGCAGCACGCCGCGCGAGCTGGCCGATACCTTGCGTGCCGACATGGCCATTTGGTCCGAAGCGGCCAAGGCCGCCAAATTGAAAATGGAGTGAGCCATGAGTTTTGACACCTTGGCCAGCCGCGCCAAGATTGCGGTGATCGTCCCGGCCACCACCACCGTGGTGCAACCCGAGATGGAGGCCATGCGCCCGGCGGGCGTGACCAACCATGTGAGCCGCATGTTGTTGCCCCCGCGCCCGTATGACGACATGCAGGCCTACCAGCAGGCTTTGCAAACCGAAAAAGGCCAACTCGAAGAAGCCTTGGCACTGGTCATGCCCTGCGAGCCCCATGCGGTGGCGCATGGCCATTCCATCCATTCGTTTCGCGGTGATTTGCAGCGCGCACAGACTGAAGAGGCGCGGCTGCAAGCCCTGGCGGGCATTCCTTTTGTCACGCCATCGATTGCGGTGCTCGAAGGCTTGAAGGCGATTGGCAACCCGCGCAAGATCGGTGTGCTCACCCCTTACTGGCCGCCTGCGGACGCGATCATTGCCGAGTTCTTCACCGCTTGCGGCTTTGAGGTCTTGCGCAGCCACGGCCTGAAGTCGACCGGACCGATTTCGGTCGCGCAGTTCACGCCCGACCAAATCATGCAAGGTTTCGCCGAGGTGGACACGCCCGAGGTGCAGGCCTTGGTGCATGTGGGCACCAATTTGCCTGTCAGCGCCATGACACCGGCGGTGGAAGCGCGCTTTGGCAAACCCCTGATCGGGGTCAACGTGGCCACTTACTGGTTGGCCTTGCGCCGCTTGGGTTTGCGCGACCCCTTGCCCGGCTTTGGCATCTTGGCCGAGCAGCACTGAGGGCTTGGCCCGGCGCTAAGCCGGGTCCATCAGCGCTTGGGGCAGGCTGATGATGAAGTCGTTGAGGCTTTTGGCATCTCGCCCGGGCCGCATGTGGGCGCGCATGCATTCGGTGGCCAAGGTGGCATCGCGCGCTTCAATCGCCGCCACGATGGTGGCATGCTGCTCAAAAGAGGCCGCGATTTGCCCCAAAGCCCCAAAGGCATGGCGGCGGTAAATGCCGGTGCGCGAGCGCAGGCGCAGCACCTCTTGGCGCAAAAAAGGGTTGCGCGCACATTGGTACAAATGTTCGTGAAAGCCCAGGTTGGCCTCTTGCCAGCCCGCCACATCGTCTTTGTCGGCCACTTTTTTGGAGGCGGTGTGCAGTTTTTTCAAGGTGCGCACCTCGGCGCTGTCCATGCGCTCGCAGGCCAAACGCACGGCCACCCCTTCAAGTTCGCCCAGCAACTCCCACAGCGAGAGCAATTGCTGCAAGTCCATTTTGCGCACGATCATGCCGCTGCGGGGCAAATTGCTGAGCACGCCTTGCGCTTGCAAGGCCAACAAGGCTTCGCGCACCGGTGTGCGTGAGACTTTGTATTGGCGCGCCAAAGCGGCCTCGTCGATCGGGTCGCCGGGCTGCAATTCTCCGGCGGCGATCGCCAGTTCCAGGCGGGAGCGGATTTGTTCGCTGACTTTCATGGGGGGTGTGTCCAGGTCCGTCCAAATGCGGGGCATTGCGAGGATATCAAAACTCGTGTAAAAATATACCTTAATCCGTTTATAAATATATTTAAGCCGCCATGAACCCAACCGCCGCCCCCCGAGCCCTGGCCCGATTCAAGGTGCTGGACCTCTCGCGCGTGCGCTCTGGTCCCAACTGCGTGCGGGTGCTGGCCGACTTTGGTGCCGATGTCATCCGCATCGAGCCACCAGCGGGCGTGGACCCCAACGAGGTTTTGTTTGCGGCCAACCGCGACGGCGGCGACTTTCAAAACCTCAACCGCAACAAGCGCTCGCTGACCCTCAACCTCAAAAAGCCCGGCGCGCTGGACATCTTGATGCGCCTGGTGGCCCAGGCCGATGTGCTGGTGGAGAACTGGCGGCCCGATGTCAAACACAAACTGGGCTTGGGCTACGAAGCGCTGGCGCGGGTCAACCCCCGCATCATCTTGGCCAGCATTTCGGGTTTTGGCCAAGACGGCCCGTATGCCGAGCGCCCAGGCTTTGACCAAATCATCCAAGGCATGGGTGGTTTGATGAGCGTCACCGGCGACACCGACAGCGGCCCGTTCCGCGCGGGTTTGGCGGTGGCCGACTTGAGCGCCGGTTTGTACTGTGCGCTGGGCATTTTGGCGGCCTTGCACGAGCGCGAAGTCTCTGGCCGGGGCCAGTGGGTGCACAGCTCTTTGCTGCACGCGCAAATTGCCATGATGGACTTCCAAGTGGCGCGCTACATCAACGACGGCAATGTGCCTGTGCAAGAAGGCAACAACCACCCCACCAGCTCGCCGATGGGCTTGTTCACCGCCAGCGACGGCCCGTTCAATTTGGGCGCTTCTGGCCAAGGCAATTGGAAGCGCCTGTGCGAGTTGCTGGGCAAGCCCGAGTGGTTGGCCGACCCCGAGTTCACCACCGAAGCGCTGCGGGTGGCCCACCGCCCCCGCTTGAATGCTTTGCTCAATGGCATTTTTTCCACCCAAACGGTGCAGCACTGGGTCGATGGGCTCAACCAAGTGGGCGTGCCCGCCGGGCCGGTCTATACCGTGCCCCAGGTGATGCAAGACCCCCAGGTCCAGCACTTGGGGGTGACCGAGGCCTTGGACACGCCGCATGGGCGCAAACACTACATCACCCAAGCGTTGACCTTGGCCCGCACCCCCGCCGAGGTGCGCACCAGCGCCCCAGGTTGGGGCGAACACACCGATGCGGTGCTCGCCGAGATCGGTTATTCGGGCGCGGAAATTGCAAAGTTTCACGAGCAAGGGGTGGTGTGATGCCGTCCCCTTTCAAGTGTTGTGTGGGCGCGAAGTGCGGGCTGGTTCTCGCGCCCTTTTGTTCCATGGTTTGTGCCAGCTGTTAACCCAGGAGACCCCATGAAAAGTTACAAAGCATTGTTTGGTGTTGTGCTCGCCTTGACCGGTTGGAGTGCATTGGCGCTGGCACCTGCCCCCGCCCCCATGAAGCAAAAAGAAACCCTGACCATCGGTTATGTGAAGGTCGGTCACCTCTCGCCCATGTTGCTGGTCGAGGAAGAGCTGAGAAAGATGAACATCGAGGTCAAGCGGGCCGAGTTTGTGCGCTACGCCGATGCCCGCACCGCCTTGTTGTCCAACTCGGTCGACGTGTCGGCCGTGGGCCCTGGTGATCTGGCCATCGTGGCCGCCCAAGGCAGCAAAAACCTGATTGGTTTGACCGGCGTGGGCAGCTCGCCCAAGTACCTGGTGGTGCGCAAAGGCGTGAAGATCGAAGACTGGGCCGATATCAAGGACAAAAAAATCGCCATTGCCCCAGGCTCTGCGGTTTGGTTCCAGTGGGCCATGACCTTGATTGAGAAAAACATCCCCTACAACAGCTTCTCACCGGTCAACGTGCAAGGTGGCGGCACCGCTTTTGTGCAGGCCATGAAGCGCGGCGACATCGATGCCATGGTGTTGTGGGAGCCCTTTGAGTCGCAGGCCGTGGCCGAAGGCGATGCGGTGTTTGCCCGCAAGATGGATTACAGCCAGTCGCGCGCCGTCGGTGCCGAGCTGGGCATGTTGGCCGCCTCTGGCGAAGCCATGAACACCAAAAAAGAATTGGTGCGCCGCTTCCTGTGGGCCTACTTGAAGGCCGAAGAGCAAATGGCCAAAAACAATGACCAGTTTGCCGATGCCTATTCCAAGTACACCGGTCTGCCTTTGCCCGTGACCAAAGAGTCGGCCAAGATCATCAAGCTCGGCGGCGTGCTCAACAAAGACCAAGTGGCGCGTTTGGCCGAAGCCGCCTTCAAGCAGGGCATCGTGCAAAAAGACGTGGCCAAAGAAGCCGCCGATTTGTACGACGATGCCATGGCCGTCGAACTGCGCAAGTAAGCCACCATGCGCAACACGACTTGGAATCCCTGGGACCGGGCCAGCTTGATCGCCAAGGCCTTGCTCATCCCCGTGGCCGTGTTGTGCTTTTGGCAATGGGCCGGGAGCCGACCTGACATGGCCGGCATCGTGCCCACCCCTTGGAAGGTGCTGCAAGGTTGGCACGACTGGATCTTTGCCTCCCCCGGTATGGGCTTGAACCCCTACCTGGGGACTTGGTTGTCCAATGTGCAGTACTCCTCCATGCGGGTGAGCCAGGGTTTTGCCTTGGCCGCTTTGATCGGTGTGCCCATGGGCTTGCTCATCGGTTGGAGCCGTTTGTTCTCGCAACTGGTCGACCCGATGGTGCAAAGCCTGCGGCCCATCCCCATCACCGCCTGGTTGCCGTTTTCCATCGCCTTGTTTGGCATCCGCGACATTGGCTCTGTGTTCCTGATTTTTCTGGGCGGCTTTTATGCCATCGTGGTCAACACCACCCAAGGCGCGCGCGATGTCGAGCGCAACTGGGTGCGCGCGGCCTTGATGATGGGCGCGAGCCGCCAACAACTGTTGTGGCGGGTGGTGTTGCCCGCTGCCATGCCGTCGATCTTCACCGGCTTGCGCATTGGCCTGGGCATTTCATGGACGGCGGTGATCGTCTCCGAGATGGTGGCCGTGAAGTCCGGCCTGGGCTATGTGCTGTGGGATGCCTATTACGTGGGCCGCATGGACATTGTGTTGGCCGACATGGTCTCCATCGGCATGATGGGTTACATCAGCGATCGCCTGATCGTGGCCATCGAGCGACGCATGCTCAACTGGCGCATTTTGCAAAGCCATTGAGCCCTTATTGAGCCTTCACTGCCATGTCCAACATCAGCGTTCAACAATTGTGCAAAACCTATCCAGGCGACCCGCCGGTCAAGGCCTTGGAAGGCATCGACCTGGATGTGCATGCCGGGCAATTCGTTGCTTTGCTCGGGCCCTCGGGCTGCGGCAAGTCGACCTTGCTCAATTTGGTGGCCGGTTTTGAGCAGCCCACTTCGGGCCTGCTGCAAGTGGCGGGCGCGCCGGTCAGCCAACCCGGCCCAGACCGTGGCGTGGTGTTCCAAGAAGCGGCCTTGTTTCCCTGGTTGAGCGTGTGGGACAACGTGGTGTTTGGCCCCCAGGTGCAAGGCTTGCCCAAAGCCCAATACGAAGAGCGTGCCCGCGAAATGCTCCACATCGTGGGCTTGTCCGACTTCAAAAACCATTTGCCGGTGCAACTGTCGGGCGGCATGCGCCAACGCGTGGGCATTGCCCGCATCTTGACCCTGGGCTCGAAAGTCTTGCTGATGGACGAGCCCTTTGGGGCCTTGGATGCGCAAACCCGGTTGACCATGCAAGAGCTGTTGCTGTCGGTGTGGCAGCAACTCAAGCCCACCATCATTTTTGTGACCCACGACATTGACGAGGCGATTTTTCTCTCCGACACCATTTATGTGATGTCGGCCCGGCCTGGTCGCATCCAAAAGCGCATCGAGGTCGATCTGCCCAGGCCGCGCAGCGTGGCCCTGACCGCCAGCGAGGCCTTTGCAACCATGAAGCTCGACATCCTCAACCTGATCCGGCACGACCATGGCTAATCCGCGCATTCCCTATCGCTTCTCCAACGATGGCCCCGCCCTCCAGCCGCCAGCGCAAGGGGCGATCATGGTGCACCTGGTGGTCAATGTGGAGCACTGGCAGTTCGATGCCAGCATGCCGCGCACCATCATCACACCGCCGCACGGCAAAGAGACCATTCCCGATGTGCCCAACTTCAGCTGGGCCGACTACGGCATGCGCGCCGGTTTGCCACGCATCATCGATGCCATCCAAAGCCGGGGTTTGCCTGCGTCCACCAGCTTCAATGCCGGTGTGATCGAGGCCTATCCGCGTGCGGCTGTGGCCATGCGCGATGCAGGCTGGGAATTCATTGGCCACGGCCTGCACCAAAAAGCCATCAACCATGAAGCGCAGTCCGAAGAGGCCTTGATCAAAACCTGCTTGGACATGCTGGAGTCGTTCACCGGTGTGCGCACCTTGGGTTGGCTGGGCCCGGGTTTGCGCGAAACCTACGAAACCCCCGACATTTTGAAAAAGCTGGGCATTGAGTATGTGTTTGATTGGGTGGTCGACGATGTGCCCAATTGGATGCGCACCCAGCACGGCCCGTTGATGTCCATGCCCTACAACCTGGAAATCAACGACTCCATCATCTACGCGGTGGAGCGCCACAGTTCAGACGAGATGCTCATGCGCTTGACCCGCACCTTGGAATTGTTCAAGCGCGAGTCGCAACAACACCCCCGCGTGCTGGCCATTGGCTTGCACCCGCATTTGATCGGTGTGCCGCACCGCTTCCAAAGTTTTGAAAAGATGTTGGACCTGTTGTTGGCCACCCCCGGCGTGTGCTTCATGACCGGCAAAGACATCGCGGCTTGGTACCGCGCCCAAGTGCCGCCCCCAGCGGCCTGAATCTCCCCCCAATTGAGGAAACCCATGGATCTGAAATTAAAAGGCCAGCGCGTCCTGGTCACCGGCGGCTCGCGTGGCATCGGTCTGGCGATTGCCCAGGCCTTTGCCGCTGAAGGGGCCGTGCCCATTTTGGTTTCGCGCGATAGCGGCCATTTGGCCAAGGCGGTGCAAGCCATCCAAGACAGCAGCGGCGTGAAGGCTTTGTCGGTGCAAGCCGATTTGGCCGCAGCGGGTTCGGCCGAGCGTTTGTTCCAAGACGTTGGTCCGGTCGATGTGCTGGTCAACAACGCCGGTGCCATTCCGGGCGGCACCTTGCACGACATTTCTGAGCAGCGCTGGCGCGAAGCCTGGGACCTCAAGCTCTACAGCTACGTCAACCTCACCCGCGCGTATTTGCCCAGCATGGAGCAGCGCGGACACGGCGTGATTTGCAACATCATTGGCATGGCCGGTGTGGCACCCCGTTATGAATACATTTGCGGCGCTGCCGCCAACGCGGCTTTGATCGCATTCACCCAAGGTTTGGGCGGCGGCACGGTGCGCCATGGGGTGCGCGTGTTTGGCATCAACCCTTCACCCACCCGCAGCGACCGCATGCAAACCATGCTGCAACAACAGGCCGAGAAAAAGTGGGGCGATGCCCAGCGCTGGATGGAGTTGACCCAGGCCCTGCCGTTTGGCCGCATGGCCGAACCCGATGAAATCGCCCACTTGGCCGTGTTTGGGGCTTCGCCCGCCAGCGGTTATTTGAGTGGCACGGTGTTGAATGTCGATGGCGGTCAGATGTACGCCAACCCCAGCAAATAAGGTCTGTTCCATGAACCCTCACGATCCCTACGAAGAGCTGCGCGCCGGTGTGCGCAGCGTGGTCAATCAGTTTGATTCGCGCTACTGGCAAGACCTGGACGAAGCGCGTGCTTTTCCAGAAAAATTTGTCAATGCGCTGGCTGCGGCCGGTTGGTTGTCGGCCCTGATCCCCGAGGAGTACGGCGGCTCCAACCTGAGCCTGACCGAGGCCAGTGTGATCATGGAAGAGATCAACCGCGCGGGCGGCAATTCGGGCGCATGCCACGGACAGATGTATGTCATGGGTTGTGTGGTGCGCCATGGGTCCAAAGCCCAAAAAGAGGCTTTGTTGCCCAAGATCGCCAGCGGCGAGTTGCGCATGCAAGCCATGGCGGTGACCGAGCCCACCACCGGTTCGGACACCACCAAACTCAAAACCATGGCGGTGCGCAAGGGCGACCGCTATGTGGTCAACGGGCAAAAGGTGTGGACCTCGCGCATTCAGCACTCGGATTACATGCTGCTGCTGGCCCGCACCACCCCCTTGGCCGAAGTGAAGAAAAAAACCGAAGGCCTGTCGGTCTTTTTGGTCGATGTGCGGCCCGAGATGGGCAAAACCATCATCGCCAAACCGATTCGCAACATGGTCAACCACGAGACCAATGAGTTGTTCATCGACAACCTGGAAATCCCGGTGGAGAACCGCATTGGCGAAGAGGGCTTGGGCCTGAAGTACATCCTGGACGGGCTCAATGCCGAGCGTTTGCTGATCGCCGCTGAATGCGTGGGCGACGGCCATTGGTTTGTCGAGAAAGCCAAAAACTACGCCAACGATAGGCGCGTGTTCGATCGGCCGATTGGCAAAACCAAGGCATTCAATTTCCGATTGCACGCGCCCACATCAATGTCGAGGCCGCAAGCTTGATGCGCTATGAAGGCACGCGCTTGTTCGATGCCGGACAGCCCTGTGGGGCACAAGCCAATATGGCCAAGTTGCTGGCCGCCGATGCATCCTGGGAAGCCGCCAATGCCTGTTTGCAAACCCATGGTGGCTTTGGCTTTGCCGCCGAATACGATGTGGAGCGCAAATTCCGCGAGACCCGCTTGTACCAAGTGGCCCCGATCTCGACCAATATGGTTTTGTCCTACATCGCCGAACACGTCTTGGGCTTGCCGCGTTCTTACTGACCGCCGTTTGTTGCAAGCTTTGCGTCAGCCTGCAGGTGGAGGTGTCCAGTTTGCTAGACACTTAGTTTGTCGCCTCTAAAAGCGCGGGCGCAGCGGTTTTTGGGCGTTGGATTCCTATAATTTCGGTCATTGTGCAGCGCAGCATGTGATGCACTGAAACTTAAATTACCACGGAGCAAACCATGACCCTGACCCCTGAGCAAATGCTGGCCGCCAACAAAGCCAACCTCGAAACCCTGGCCGGATTGACCTCCAAGGCCTTTGAAGGCGTGGAGCAATTGATCGCCCTCAACATGAATGCCGCCAAAGCCGCTTTGAGCGACGCACAACACCAGACCGAAACCCTGATGTCGGTGCGTGATGCCCAAGAGCTGTTGGCCCTGCAAGCGCAAATGTTCCAGCCTTTGGCCGAAAAAGCCGCTGCCTACAACCGCCAGTTGTTTGACATCGCCCAACAAACCGGTGGCCAATTCGGTCAAGTGGTGGAAGGCCAAGTCGGGCAAGCCCAAGCCGCCGTCGAAGCCTTGGTCAAGAACCTGACCCAAAACGCACCGGCCGGCACCGAGGCCGCATCGCAGGCTTTGAAAGCCGCTGTCGCCGCTGGCAACACCGCACTCAGCTCGGTGCAAAAAGCCGTTCACCAAGCCAACGAAATGTTGCAGGCCAATGTGAACCAAATGGCCCAAGCCATGCCCAGCACCGCCAAGGCCCGCCCCGCTGCCAAAAAGCGTTGAAGCCAAGCCCAGGGCTGCAAGCCTGTATGGACCAAAATAGCGCCCTTCGAGGCGCTATTTTTTTGCGCTATTTTTGGGCAAAGGACGTTGCAATTGGACCAAGTCGATGGGGTGGTGGTGGGGGCCGGAGTGGTGGGCTTGGCCGTGGCGCGTGCGCTGTCATTGGCCCAAGCGGGTCGGCAGTGGTTGGTGCTGGAGCAGGCATCGGCGATTGGCACGGGCACGAGTTCGCGCAACAGCGAGGTGATCCACGCGGGCATTTATTACCCCAAAGGCTCGCTCAAAGCCCGCTGGTGCGTGCAAGGGCGCGACATGCTTTATGCCTATGCCGCCGAGCGCGGTGTGCCGCACCGCCGCTGTGGCAAATTGATGGTGGCCACCGATGCGTCACAGCTGCCGGGTTTGCAAGCCTTGCTGGAAAAAGCCCATGCCAATGGGGTGAGCGATGTGGTGATGATCAGCGCCGAGCAGGCCAAGGCCATGGAGCCTGCGCTGTCTTGTGTGGCGGCTTTGCATTCACCCAGCACTGGCATTGTCGACAGCCATGCCTTCATGCTCAGTTTGCAAGGCGATTTTGAAAACGCGGGCGGCATGGTGGTGTGCCACGCCCAGGTGCTGGCGGCCCATCCCCACCCATCGGGCTGGGTGTTGCGCATGGCCGATGGCAGCGAATTGCTCACCCACCAATTGATCAACGCGGCAGGTTTGTCGGCCCCTGCATTGGCCCGCCAGTTCGGCGGTTTGAATGCCGCCCAAGTGCCCACCGCGTATTACGCCAAAGGCAATTACTTCACCCTGGGGATGCGGGCACCTTTTTCGCGCCTGATTTACCCGGTGCCTGAAGCGGCGGGCCTGGGCGTGCACCTGACGCTGGACATGGGCGGGCAAGCCAAGTTTGGGCCCGATGTGCAATGGGTCGATGACCCGGATGACCTGGTGGTCTCCACCGAACACGAAGCGGCTTTTTATACCGCGGTGCGCCGCTACTGGCCCGGTTTGCCCGATGGGTCGCTGCAACCTGGTTATGCAGGCATGCGGCCCAAAATTTCAGGGCCTGGCCAAGCGGCTGCTGATTTTGTGCTGCAAGGCCCGAGCGAGCATGGTTTGCCAGGCTTGGTCAACTTGTTTGGCATCGAGTCACCCGGCTTGACCAGTTCGCTGGCGATTGCCGAAGCGGTGGTCGACAGCTTGGGCCCCGCAGCGCGCGGCTGATCGCCTCAGCGCGGGTTTTTCAAGGCCTGTGCCACTTCGGTGATGAGCGCTGGGCCCCGGTAAATCAAGCCGGTGTAGATCTGCACCACATTGGCCCCGGCATGGACTTTGGCCTGCGCATCCGCGCCGCTCAAAATGCCGCCCACACCGATGATGGGAAAGCCCGCACCCAATTGCGCGCGCAACTGACGGATCACCGCATTGCTTTTGTCCAGCACCGGGCGGCCCGACAAACCGCCGGCCTCGCTGGCATGCGCCTGGCCTTGCACCGCTTGACGGTCGATGGTGGTGTTGGTGGCAATCACGCCCCAGGTGGCGCTGCTGGTTTGCGTGGGCCCAGCGTGGCGCAGCAGGGTGGCGGCGATCACGGCCACTTGTTCGGCCTCCAAATCGGGCGCGATCTTGATGAACAAGGGGATGGACTTGCCATGCCGTTGGGCCAACAAAGCACGCCGCTCGGTGAGCTGGCCGATCAAGGCTTCCAAGGCCTCATCGCTTTGCAGGCTGCGCAAATTTTGGGTGTTGGGGCTGGAGATGTTGACCGTCACATAGTCGGCATGGGGGTACACGCCGTCCAGGCAGGTGAGGTAATCGTCCACCGCCCGCTCGATCGGGGTGCTGGCATTCTTGCCAATGTTCAGGCCCAGCAACATCGGTGAATGGGCTCCGCTTTGGCGACAACGGGCGCGCTGCACATTCGCCAAGAACGCGGCCAATCCATCGTTGTTGAAACCCAAGCGATTGATCAAAGCCTGTGAATCAGGCAAGCGAAACATGCGCGGCTT
>JACCDL010920879.1_pt1 | contig 14411 bp, 14 predicted proteins | sample 7441931 | NCBI WGS metagenome assembly JACCDL01 (sample SAMN15323437, study PRJNA562643) | freshwater metagenome | isolation source: river surface water | place: USA:Blue River Watershed | collected 2017-08-16 | reverse complement strand
GCGGTCGCGCCTGGATCGTCGCCGGCAATTTCACGCCCGTCGAGCGGACGTACCGCCTCGGCGTGCCCTGGCCCGGTCGCTGGGAGGAGGTCCTCAACACCGATTCCCGGCACTACGGCGGACAAGGGTTGGGCAACCTCGGCGGTGTCCAGGCCGAGCGCATCCCCTGCCAAGGCCGGCCTTGCTCGATCGAGGTCCGCTTGCCCGGCCTGTCCGTCGTCGTCTTCCGTCTCGACGCCCCATGAGCCCGCTTCGCTCCGACCTTTTCCGAGCGCACCTCGCCGCCGATCCGGCCAACCCGCTGTTCCGTTTCTCCCTCGGTCAGGAACTGCTCAAGGAGGGGGCGCCCGCCGAGGCCGCCGAGCATCTCCGGCAGGCCGCCGCGGCGAAGACGGACTGGATGATGCCGCGGATCCTGCTCGGCCGGGCCTTGGCCGCGGTCGGCGACGGTCCCGGCGCCCGCGCCGCCTGGACGGAGGCGCTCGCCCTCGCCGTGGCGCAGGGGCACGAGGAGCCCGAGGCCGAACTGCGCGCCTTGCTCGCGGGCCGCTGAGTTACTCGACGCGCTCGAGGGTGACGCGGCGCAGGTCCATCACGGCGGCGCCCTTCTTCTTCACGGGGCGGACCGTGAGCGTGTTCGCGCCGGCGGCGAGCTCGAGCACCCCGACCTCGCGCGGGACGAACCGCTGGAAATGGCCGGTCTCCACGACCGTGAATTCCGCCCGCGCCGCGCCGACCTCGAGCGCGACCGTCGAGCCGCCGCTGCCCTTGCCGCAACCTTGCAGGACGCTCACGCGATACTTGCCGGGCTGCGCGACCGGGAAGGTCCAGGAGGCCGTGTCGGCCGGGTCGACCCAGAAGCCGAGCGTATCCTTCTGGGGCGGGTCTTCATATTTGAGCTTCTTCGCCTGCACCTGGGCGTCCTTGGCCTCGAGGAAGATCAGGGCGTTGGGGCCCGTCGGCGTGGCATCGTCCATCGCCCGGCGCCAGTCGGCCATGAGCGGGCGCATCGCCGCGGAGGTCGGGAGCGCCTGCACCCGGGTGGCGTCGAACTTCACGAAGCAGTTTTCCCAGCGGCTCCGGTCGAAGTCCGGGTTGGCCTTGGTCGGGGCGGCCCCCACGGAGCGCCGCCAGGCTTCCAGCTTGCCGCGCAGCGCGGCGACACGGGCGGGCTCCGCCGCCGCGAGATCCGTCTGTTCGCCGGGATCCTTCGCGAGGTGGTAGAGCTCGAGGCTGCCGTCCTCGTACTGCTCGATGAGTTTCCAGTCGCCTTCGCGGATGACGCCGGCGGGTCGACCGCCCTGGTTCATGTAGTGAGGCTGATGCCAGGTGAGCGCGCGCGGTGCCGGCGAGGTCGGCTGGCTGTCGAAGAGCCAAGGGCCCAGGTCCTGGAAATCCTGGACAGCGGGGCGGGCCGCCTGGGCCAGGCCGCAGAGGGTGGGGAAGAGGTCGCCCAGCACGACCGGTGCCGCGATCTCGCGCGTCGCGAGCCGTCCCGGATAGCGGATGATCAGCGGGGAGCGTAGCCCGCCCTCGTAGACGAACCCTTTGCCGGCCCGCCAGGGTGCGTTGTAGGTCGGCGGCGTTTCCTTGAGTTCGGAGACGTGGACGCCGCCGTTGTCGGAGGCGAAGATGACCACGGTGTTTTTCGCCAAGCCCTGGTCGTCGAGGGCCTTGAGCACGCGGCCGACGGCGGTGTCGAGCGATTCGACCAGCGCGGCGTAGGTCGGGTGGAAGGCTTGCGCGTTCGCGGCGATGCCTTGGGCCGGGGCCGCGAGCGGGATGTGCGGGTTGTCGAACGCGAGGTACAGCAGGAAGGGCTTGGCCTTGCTCCGTTCGATGAATTTCACGGCCGCTTCGGCCTGGCCGAGCTCGCCTTTGCCGCCGAGGGGGGATTCCGCCCCGGGGTTGGGTCGGCTGGGGACGAATTCGTCGAAGCCGTGGTCGGTCGGTTGGTGTCCCTTGCCGCCCACGTGCCACTTGCCGACCGCCATCGTCGCGTAGCCTTTGGTCTTAAGGACCTCGGCGATCGTCGGCACGCCCGCCGGCAGCGCGAGGTTGACCGGGGCGCTGAGCAGGCGGTGGGACGCCCGGTCCGAGCGGCCCGGCAGGAAGGTCGTGATCCGTAGTCGCGCGGGACTCTGGCCGGTCAGCAAGGCCGCCCGGGACGCCGAGCACACCGAGGCGGCCGCGTAGGCTTGGGTGAAACGCACGCCCTCGGCGGCGAGCCGGTCCAGGTTCGGCGTGCGCTGGTCCTTGCGTCCGTAGCAACCGAGGTCGTTGATGCCGAGGTCATCGGCGAAGAGGATGACGATGTTCGGGGGCGCATCGGCGGCGCGCGCCGGGAGGCACAGGGTGACGACGGCGAACAACAGGCCGAGGAAGAGGCGGGGCATGTCAGGGTTTTAGCGGCCCGGCGGGTTGTGCAAAGGGTAAAACCCGCTTTGCTCCCCTCATGGACGCCCCCCTCCTCCGTGCCGGCCTGGCCGGCGTCGATTTCGCCCTGGCGGCGGTCTGCTGGCTCATCCTCCTGTGCACGTATCCGGATTTCGCCCGTTGGCGGGCCGAGGGTTTCGCCGCGGCCCACGACGCCTACACGCGGAAAGTCGGCTGGGTCATCGGCCCCTTGCTCGGCCTGCAGATGGCCGGCCACCTCGCCGCCGCGCTTCTCGCCGGCGCCTACCTCGGCCTCGGCTTGGTGGTGGTCTGCTGGGGGCTGACCGCCGGGTGGTCGGTGCCGTGCCACCGTCGGCTCCATGACGAAGGGCCGGCGTCGCCCGCCTTGGCCGGGTTGATCCGCTCGCATCGCTGGCGGACGGCGCTGTGGACGCTCACGGCCATAGATTCCATCCGGCGGGCCGCGGGTTGACAGCGAACGGGCGGGCATGATGCTCGAGGCTGATGAAGCCAGCCGACCCGAGCGCCGCCCGCGCCGCCTCCCGCTGGGGAGCCTTTCGCCGGTTCCTCGGGTTCGTCGGCCCCGGCTTCCTGGTCTCCGTCGGCTACATGGATCCCGGCAACTGGGCCACGGACCTGGCCGGAGGTTCGCAGTATGGTTATGCGCTCCTGTGGGTGATCCTGCTGTCGAACCTGATGGCGATCCTGTTCCAGCACCTCTGCGTGCGGCTCAACGTCGCGACCGGGCTCGACCTCGCCCAGGCCTGCCGGGAGCGCTATTCGCCGCTCGTCGGCAAATTCCTCTGGGTCGCCGCGCAGCTGGGCATCATCGCGATGGATCTCGCCGAGCTGCTCGGTTCGGCCATCGCGCTGCAGATCCTCTTCGGTATCCCGCTGTTCTTCGGCGCCATCATCACCGCGCTCGACGTGCTCGTGCTGCTCGCGCTCACGCGCCTCGGCTACCGCTGGCTCGAGTCGCTGGTCGCCGTGCTCGTCCTGACCATCGCCGCCTGCATCGGCGTGGAGCTCCTGCTGGCCAAGCCCGTCGTCGCCGAGCTGGTGAAGGGCTTTCTTCCCACGACGGAAGTGCTGACCCGTCCGGGCATGCTTTTCGTGGCGCTCGGCATCATCGGCGCCACGGTCATGCCGCATAACCTCTACCTCCATTCGTCGATCGTGGGCTCCCGCGATTTCGGGCGGACCGACGCGGAGCGCCGCGAGGCCATGCGCTTCGCCACGTGGGATTCCACGCTTGCGCTGAGCCTGGCCTTCTTCGTCAATGCCGGCCTGCTCGTGCTCAGCGCCGCGGCGTTCCACGGCCGTCCCGAGGCCGTGACCGACATCCGCGAGGCCCATCGCCTTTTGGACGGCGTGCTCGGGGCCACGTTCGCCGGGACGCTCTTCGCCGTCGCGCTGCTCGCTTCGGGCCAGAACGCGACCATCACCGGCACCATGGCCGGCCAGATCGTCCTGGAAGGTTTCCTGAAGATCAAGACGGCCGGCTGGATCATCCGGGTGGCCACGCGCCTCGCGGCGCTCGCGCCGGCGTTGCTGGTCATCGGCCTGGCGGGCGAGGGCAGGGTGGAGTCGCTGCTGCTCTGGAGCCAGGTCATCCTCAGCCTGCAGCTCGGTTTCGCCTGCTGGCCGCTGGTCCGCATGACGGGCGATGCCCGGCTCATGGGCGCCTTCGTCGCGCCGCGTTGGGTGCTGATCCTGGGCTGGATCGCCACCGCCCTCGTCGTGAGCGCCAGCCTGTGGTTCGTGGCGGGCGTATTTCCTTAAGCCATTTTAAATCAATGTCTTAAGTGAATAAAATATCTAACTCGACTTAATCATAGTAACATTAGTAATGTTAACTAAATAAAGGAATGCACCCTTTCTCCCTCATGCGTGGGCTCTGCTTCGCCTTGGTCGTCCAAGGTGCGGGGGTGTTCGCGGCTGAGACCGGGTACTACCGCGAGGCCGGGAGTTACAGCACGCGACGCGATCCCGACGTGCCGACCTATGTCGAGCGGGTCGGTTCCTACGATCTGGGTTTGGACTATCGTCTGCGCTTTGAGCACCGCGACGATGATATCCGCCGCGCCGTCGACGGCGCCGACGAACCCTTCCTGCACCGGACGCGGGTTTACCTCGGAGCACGCGACGTGTTCGCGCCGTTCCGCGCCGCCGCCGAGCTCCAGGATGCGCGGCGGAGCGGAGGGAACTTCGCCCCCGATAACCGCGATTTCAATCAGTGGGAACTGATCCGACTCTACGCGGAGCTGAGGCTGGACCACGCGCTTCCCGGCGACCCCCGCGGGCAGACCCGACCGGTCGCGGTGCGTTATGGCCTCCATAATTTCGAGTTCCTCGATCGTCGCCTGGTCGGCAACAACCAGTGGCGGAACACGGCCAATGCTTTCCGCGGCTTCCAGGCCTATGTGGGGCAGGAAGCCAACGACTGGCAGGTCGAGCTGCTGTCGGTCCAGCCGCTGGCCCGACTGCTCGGCGAGCCTGACCGGCCCGTCGAAGGCCAGCGACTCTGGGCCGCCATCGGGCATTGGCGCCGCTGGTCGGAGGTCATCACCCTCGAGCCGTTCTACCTTCGGCTGGATGACGACAGCGTCGCCGGTGGCCGCGTCGTGCACTCGCCCGGCCTGCGGGCCTATGGCCTCCTCGGGGCCTCGGGCTGGGACTTCGATCTCTCCGCCCTCGCGCAGTTCGGCCACGCGGGCGCCCGCGAAGTCTCCGCCTGGGCGGCCAACGCGGAGTTGGGCTACCGTTTCCGTGACCCCTGGCAATCCCGCCTCAGCGGCTTCTTCGGCGCGGCTTCCGGGGATCGCGATCCGGGCGACGGCGCGGATAACCGCTTCGAGCGTTTCTTCGGCTTCGGCCGGCCGTGGTCGGCCAACGATTACGTGGTCTTCGAGAATATCCTCGCGCCGAAGCTCCGTTATGAGGCGACGGTCTCCGAGCGACTGCGCTTCGACCTCGGCTACAGCTGGTATCGGCTGCAGAGCGCGACGGACCGGTTCTACAACGCGGCGAACAACCGCGACGCGACCGGCGCGAGCGGCGCCGACCTCGGCCGCGAATTCGACGTCCGCCTCCGCTGGCAGGCCGCGCGCGGGCTCGACGTCACCCTGGGCTACGCCCATTTCGTCGCGGGCGCCTGGATGCGCCGTCAGGTCCGCGGCGGCGACACTGATTTCGCCTACCTTGAACTGCAGTGGAAACCTTTCTGATCATGATTCTCTTCGTCCGTCTTCCCGTCCTCGCGCGTCTGCTCGCGGTCCTGTGCTGCGGCCTTGGCGCGGCGCGCGCCGACGAACCGGCGACCTTGCGCGTCGGCTTCTTCCCGAACCTCACGCACGCGCCGGCCTTGGCCGCGCGCCAGCTCGAGCGGGAGCAGGCCGACTGGCATCGGTCGCGCCTGCCCGCCGGCACCCGGCTCGAATGGCGCGCCTTCAACGCCGGCCCGTCGGCGATGGAGGCCTTGCTGGCCGGGGCCGTCGACGTGACCTATGTCGGCCCTTCGCCCGCCCTCAATGCCCACGTCCGGACGAAAGGCGCCGAGATCCGCGTCCTCGCGACCGTGGCGCGCGCCGGTAACGCGTTGGTCGTGCGCAAGGGCGCCGGCCTCGCCGCGCCGGCCGATTTCCGGGGTCGTCGGCTCGGCACGCCCCAGCTTGGCAACACGCAGGATATCGACGCGCGGGTCTGGCTGCGCTCGGGCGGCCTGCGCGTGCATCTCGGCGGCGGCGACGCCCAGGTGGTGCCCGCCCAGAATGCCGAACTCATGTTGCTTTTTTCCCGGGGCGACATCGACGCGGCCTGGACGGTCGAGCCGTGGGTGACGCGCCTGACGGAGGAATTCGGAGGCGAGGTCCTGGTCGAGAAGAAGGAGGCGCCGATCACCTTGCTGGTGACGAGCGTCTCGGCGCTGGGGCGCCGGCGCGCCGAGATCGAGGCCTTCGTCCGCTCGCACCAGGCGTTGCGCGACAAGTTGCTCGCGGACCGACCCGACTACGAGCGCCTCGTGCGCGCCGGCCTCTCCGCCGAGACCCGTTCGACGCCGCCTTCGGCCGCCTTGGTCCACTCCGCCCTCGGGCGGGTGGTGCTCGATCCGCGGGAAGATACCGCGGCACGCAAGGCCCGGCTCGCGGCCTCTTTCACCCGCTCGCTGCAGGATGCCTGCGACACCGGGCTGCTCCGTGGCGACATCGCCTTGCGGGGCCTGCTGGATGAGCTGGTCCCGGACGAGGTTACAGCCGCCAAGTAAGCGATTGCCTGCCCCCGTCATTCGGCCTGAAATGGTTGGAAACAGGGGATACCGACCCTAATCATTATAAGTTAACTAAACTTGACAAGTTAAGGCTAAGTCTGCCCAATCCCGCCTCCTGTTCGCCATGAGCACCCTGCTCGAAAAATCAGCCGCCCCCGCGGCGCTCACCCTCAACCACGTGACCAAACGTTTCGAGGGGGAGTCGGGACAGGTCACCGCCTTGGAGGACATCAGCCTGGAAGTGCGGGAAGGGGAGTTCTTGGCCGTCGTGGGTCCTTCTGGTTGCGGTAAGTCGACCTTGCTGAGCCTGTTGGCCGGCTTGGAGCACACGAACGAGGGAGAAATCCGCCTCGGGGATCAGCCTGTGACGGCTCCGGGCCGGGATCGCCTCGTCATGTTCCAACAGGATGCGCTCTTCCCTTGGCTCAATGCCTTGGAGAACGTCCTCTTCGGCCTCCGCCTCAAGCCTGACCTCACCGAGGCCGAGCGTCTCGAGTCCGCCCGTTACTACCTCAACCTCGTCGGCCTCGGTAACAAGGAGAAGGCACGCCCGCATGAGCTCTCCGGGGGGATGCGCCAGCGCGTCGCCCTCGCCCGTTCGCTCGCCCCCAACCCGCGCGTGCTGCTGATGGATGAGCCGTTCTCGGCGCTCGACGCCCTGACGCGCGAACAGCTCTACGGCGATATCCAGGAGATCTTCACGAAGCGCAAGAAGACCATCGTGCTCGTCACCCATAACATCCGCGAGGCCGTCTGCCTCGGCGACCGCGTGGTGCTCTTCTCCCCCAATCCCGGCCGCGTCCAGCAGGTGTTCGACGTGAACCTCCCGCGCCCGCGCCGCATGAACGATCCCGCCCTCGCGACCCTCGCCGCGGAGGTCACCACCGCGCTCTCCTCGCGGCTTCCCCGATGAATTCCCCCTCGCGACTGCCCCGTTTCGTCATCCCGACCCTCGTCGCCCTCCTCGCCCTCGGTGGTTGGGAGTGGTACGTGCGCAGCGGCCGCGTGAGCGAGGTCCTCGTGCCCGCGCCCACGCACATCGTGCAATGGTTCGCGGAGTCCCTGCTGAGCGGCGAGCTGCTCGCCGCCACCTGGGTGACGATGCGTCGCCTGATCCTCGGCTTCGCCATCGGCGCCGCCCTCGGCGTGCCGCTAGGGGCCCTCTGCGCCCGCGTCCGCTGGGTACGCGACACGCTCGGCGTGCTGGCCCTCGGCCTGCAGACCCTGCCGTCCGTCTGCTGGGTGCCGCTGGCCCTGCTCTGGTTCGGCATCCGCGAGGAAGCCGTGCTCTTCGTCGTCGTGATGGGGACTATCTGGGCCGTGGTCATCGCCGTCCAGGAATCCGTCCTCAACGTCCCGCCCCTCTACCTGCGCGCCGCGCAGACCATGGGCTCGAACGGCTGGCACCTCTGGTCCCGCGTCATCTTTCCCGCCGCCTTGCCGGGCGTGCTCAGCGGCATGAAGCAGGGCTGGGCCTTCGCCTGGCGCTCGCTGATGGCCGCCGAGATCTTCGTCGTGATCGTCACCGGCTTCGGGCTCGGCTCCCTCCTCAACGCCGGCCGCGAGCTGCTCCGCATGGACCAGGTCATGGGCGTCATGGCGGTCGTCATGCTCGTCGGCCTGCTCGCCGACCTGATCTTCTTCTCGCCGCTCGAGCGTTGGTTGCGCCGGTCGCGCGGGTTGGAGCGCTGAGGTCCGCCGCCTTTCCTGCTCGACCCCCGCCCCGGGGAGCCTAACCATCGGGGCATGTTCATCGACGAAGCCAAGGTCATCCTGAAGTCCGGCGACGGCGGGCACGGGTGCGTGAGCTTCCGTCGCGAGAAGTTCATCCCCAAGGGCGGACCCGACGGCGGTAACGGCGGCAAGGGCGGCGACATCGTCCTGCTCTGCGACCGCAACGAGGGCGACCTCCAGGCCTACCGCTGGCAGCCCCACCGCTCCGCCCGCAACGGCACGCCCGGCATGGGTCGCCAGTGCGCCGGTCCGGACGGCACCGACCTCATCATGCCTGTGCCGCCCGGCACCCAGGTCCTCGAGGAAGGCACGGGTCGCCTCGTGGCCGAGCTGACCGAACACGGCGACCGCGTCGTCCTCCTCGCCGGCGGCAAGGGCGGCCTCGGCAACATGAACTTCAAGAGCTCGGTCAACCAGGCGCCGCGTCGCACCACCCCGGGCTACCCCGGCGAGAAGGGCGAGTTCCGACTCGTGCTCAAGACCATCGCCGATATCGGGCTGGTCGGCTACCCCAACGCGGGCAAGTCCACCCTGACCAACCTGCTCACGGCGGCCCGTCCGAAGACGGCCCCGTATCCCTTCACCACGCTGCATGTGAACGTCGGCGTGATCGAGTACCCCGACCGTTTCGACCGCATCGTGATGGCCGACATCCCCGGCCTGATCGAGGGCGCCCATGACAACCGCGGTCTCGGTCACCAGTTCCTCCGCCACATCGAGCGATGCACGCTGCTCGTCTTCATCATCGACATGGCGGGCAGCGAGAACCGCAAGCCGTGGGACGACTTCAAGGTGCTCGAGCGCGAGCTGCGCCTCTACTCCCAGGTGCTCGCCGGCAAGCCGCGCGTGATCGTGGCCAACAAGCTCGATCTCCCGGACGCCCCCAAGTACCTCAAGGAGTTCCAGGCTCGCGTGAAGGAACGCGTGATCCCGATCTCCTGTTTCAGCGGCGATGGCCTCGAGGACCTGCGCACGCAGCTCTGGAACGCCGTGAAGGGCCCGGTCGACCAGCGCCCGAAGGCCCCGGCCCCGGTCGTCCATGAATTGCCGAAGCCGGCGAAGCTCGCGCCCAAGGCCAAGCCGGCGAAGAAAGCCAAGCCGGTCGCCAAGCCCGCCAAGAAAGCCGCGCCCAAAGCCAAGGCGAAGCCGGTGAAGAAGGCTCCGCTCAAGAAGCTCGCGCCCAAGAAAGTCGCGCCGAAGGCCGTCCCCAAGAAGGTGAAGTCCAAGCCCAAGGTCGTGGCGAAGAAGTCCCCGGCCAAGCAGAAGGCCGCCCCGGTGAAGAAGGCGGCCGTCCGGACCAAGGCCAAGAAGAAGTAAGGCGCTCCCTTACTTCTGGGCGGGCTTGCGCTCCTTGAACTTCAACGACTCGGAGTTCAGGCAGTAGCGCAGTCCCGTCGGCTTGGGGCCGTCCTCAAAGACGTGGCCGAGGTGGCAGTCGCAGCGCGCGCAGAGGATCTCGACGCGCACCATGCCGTGCGAGCGGTCTTCGATGGTCGCGACGTTCTCCTTGGAGACCGGCTGGAAGAAGCTCGGCCAGCCCGTGCCGGAATTGAACTTGGCGTCCGAAGAGAACAAGGGCAGGTCGCAGCAGACGCAGTGGTACGTGCCGGCCTTCTTGTTATCGAGGAGCGTGCCGCAGAACGGGCGCTCGGTGCCTTTGCCGCGCGTCACGTAGTATTGCTCCTTGGTCAGCTGGGCGGCCCACGCCTCGTCGGTCTTGATGACTTTGTCGACGAGCACGGGCTTGCCGACGCCGCCTTGGCCGTCGTCGAGGGTGACGAGCACCTGGGGGGCTTTCGGGGCGGAGGCTTCGGGCTTGGTCATGGGCTTGGGGGCGGGCGGGGTGGAAGGGGTGGCGGCGGCGAACAAGGTGAGTCCGGAGACGAGGGCGACGGCGACGAGGAGGGTGGGCTTCATGGGTTTAGCTGAAGGATTTGCCGCAACCGCAGGTGCTGGTCGCGTTCGGGTTGCGCACCTCGAAGCCCTTGCCGTGCAGGCCATCGTCGAAGTGCACGGTGGAGCCGTCGAGGTAGGTGTGGCTGGCCGGGTCGATGAGCAGCTTCACGCCTTCGCTCTCGAACTCGAGGTCGCCGTCCTTGCGCACGTCGAAGGCCATGCCGTATTCGAAACCCGAGCAACCGCCGGTCTCGACGAGGACCCGGAGCAGCGAGGCCGGGTCGGCTTGCTGGGCGTGCAAGGAGCGGATCTGGCGGGCCGCTTCGGGGGTGAGGTGGATCATGCCTCCAAGTTTAGGCCCATCCTGCGGGAGTCAAGGGGCGGAAGCGGGTCTTGGCGGCTTGCCTCCTCGGGTAGGGTGGGGTAAACACCCGCATGCGCCGCATGGCCCTCATCCTTTTGGCGACCTTGGTCATCTATGTCGTCACGGGCTTGGTCATGGGCCTGCTTGTGACGCAGGGCATCTTCGCCGGTATCTCCAACATCCCTGGGCAGACCGGCGGCTTCACGGGGTCGTTCTGGGGCGATGTCCAAGGCTTGCTCGGCATCATGTTCCATGTCGGACCGACGCCGGACAAGCCCCCCATCGTTTGGTTCATCGTTATCCTGGCCGTCGCTTTCCTGCAGGCCTGTCTGGTGTTCCTGCCTTTGCCCCTCGACCTTGCCGGCTCGCTGCAAGGCGGTCGCCTGCGCCCCCGGATCTTCGCCGCCGCGCTGTTGATCCCGCTTCCCTTCGTCCTCGCCGGACTTTGGTTGAGCGATGCGCTCTATTTCCTGCCGGGGCCGGCCAAGGACGTCGAAGTAATCGCGGAGATGTCGATGCTCGGCTGCTTGGTGGCTTGGGGCGTCTCCTGGCTCGTCTGGATCCCCTTGCTCCTGCGCCGTTCCAAAGGTGAGCCGGACGCGGTCGAGCGGGCCGTCGCCCGGGCTTTGCGGGGGACCGCCATCGGCTGGGCCCTGTCGCTCCCTTGGTATTACGTGGTCCGCGAGCGGCAGACCTGCGTCTGCGTGATCGGCACTTTCGTCGGCCTGATCTTCGGGTTGATCGGGCTGGTCTTGGTCGGCGGACCTCTCCTGCTCGTGTTCGCGCGCGACCGGCGGATCCGCGCCGCGCTCCGCGCGGAGTGACTCAGAGCTCGCAGCCTTGCTGCGTCTCGCGCGTCGGCCGCGCGATCAGCCCGCGGTAAGGTTCGTCGGGGTAGGTCTCCGTGGCCCGGGCCCCGAGCAGGTGCGCGTCGCACACGCCCAGCAGCTGCGTCAGCGTCTCCGTGCGGCGCATCTCGTGCAGGAAATGGCCGTCCGCGTCGACCGCCAGGCCGACGAAGTTGAGGAACTTCTTGAGGCGGCCGGCCTGCTTTTCCGGCGCCAGGGCCTGGTCGCAGCATTCCTCGACCAGCTCCTGAATGTAGGTGCGGACGTCGCCCAGGGTCGGCCGGAAGCGCGGGAGGCCTTGCTGGGTCTCGCGCCATTGGCGGAAGATCCACGGGTTCCGGATCGCGTGGCGGCCCATCATCATGCCGTGCGCGCCGGTCTCGGCCGTCAACCGCTGGGCCTTGTCGGCGGTCGCCACGTCGCCGTTGGCGATGACGGGGCAGGGGACCGAGCGGACCGCGTGCGCGATCGCGGCGTAGTCGACCTCGGACCAGTAGAGTCCCTTGACGGTGCGGCCGTGCACGGTGAGGAGGTCGACCTGGTGCTTCGCGACCAAGGCGAGCAACGCGTCGAAGTGACGCTGGTCCTCGAAGCCGATGCGCATCTTGACGGTGAAGCGGCCGGGGATGGCCTGCCGCATCGCGCCGAGGAGCTCGTCGACCTTCGCGGGGTCGCGCAACAGGCCGCCCCCGACGTTCTTGCGGTAGACCTTCGGGGCCGGGCAGCCCATGTTCAGGTCGATGCCCGCGACCGGCAGTGTCAGCAGCGACCGGATGGTGCGGACCATGTGCGGGGTGTCCTCGCCGATGAGCTGGGCGAAGACCGGGCGTCCGGTGCCGTGGTGCACGATCGAGTCGACGATGTGCTTCTCCGGCGTGGAGCTTTCGTGCACCCGGAAATACTCCGTGACGAACCAGTCGGGCGCGCCTTTGCGACCGATGACGCGCAGGAACCCCGTCGTGGTGACGTCCTGCATCGGGGCCAGCACCGAAGGGCGCGTGCCGGCGACGACCGGGTCTGGGGGCGGGGTGCTCACGCCTGCTTGCGGAGGCGGGCCAGGGTCTCGGTCATGTCCTCGCAGGCGTCGAGGACGCTCTTGGCGAGGAAGACCGGGCGCTTGGCCTTGACCGCGAGGACCAAGGCGTCGCTGGGGCGCGCGTCGACCTCGGCCAGCTTGCGCGCGACGGGGCCGTCCTGCCCGAGCAGCACGCGCGCGAAGAAGATGCCGTCCTTGACGTCCACGATGACGACGTGGACGACCACGGCGTCGAGGCCGAGCAGGAGGTGGAGCATGAGGTCGTGCGACTGCGGGCGCTCGGCGGTCTTGCCGGCGAGCGCGCCTTGGAGGGCCTCGCCCACGAGCGCGTCGACCTGGATGACCATGGTCTTCTGCTGGGTCACCAGGAAGACGGCGGTCCCGCCCTTGGTCGGGACGACCTCGATGCCGATGACGGGAATGGCCTCCGGTTTGCTCATGGTCCGACCTAGGTGTGGCTGGTTCGCCCCGCCCCGCAAGCCCGCGGTGCGCGGTCGGCTGCCCCGCCCGGCGGAAAACCCGCGTGCGACCTTGAAACAGGCGGCTTTAGGCGACAACTTACCCGCGTGCATCCTTTTCTGACCGACGACTTTCTCTTCGACTGGAGCCGCCTCACCCCGGCGCAGGTCGAGCCCGATATCCGCGCCGCCCTCGCGCAGTCGCGCGAACGGGTCGCCGCGTTCAAGCGGCTGACTGGCGCGGAGCTGACCTACGCGAACGTGCTCCTCGGCTTCGAGGCGGCCACGCGCGATCTCTCCCGGGCCTGGGGCCTGGTCTCGCACCTGGATTCGGTCCTCAACTCGCCGGAGTTGCGCAAGGCCTACGGGGCGATGCTGCCCGAGGTGACCGCCTACTTCACGTCGCTGACCCTCGACCCGGAGATCTGGGCCGTGTTCAAGGCCTACGCGGCCACCGCCGAGGCCGGCGCGCTGACCGGGGTGCGCCGCCGTTTCCTCGACGAGACGATGGCCGACTTCCTGGAGAACGGCGCCGACCTGCCGGCGGCCCAGAAAGACCGCCTCGCCGCCATCAACGCGGCGCTGGCGGAGAAGACCCAGAAGTATTCCGAGAACGTCCTGGACTCGACGAACGCCTGGGAACTATTCGTCGACGACGAGTCCCGCCTCGCGGGCCTGCCCACCAGCGCCCTCGCCGCCGCGAAGCAGTCGGCCACGACCAAAGGTAAGCCGGAAGCCTGGCGCTTCACCTTGCACCAGCCGTCGGTCTACCCGGTGCTGCAGTACGCCCAAGACGCCGACCTCCGCCGCCAGTGCTGGGAAGGGCTCGGCCAGGTGGGCCTGAAGGATGCCTGGAATAACACCGCGCTCGTGGGCGAGATCCTCGCGCTGCGCCACGAGAAGGCCGGCCTGCTCGGCAAGGCCCACTTCGCCGATTTCACCACCGCCCGTCGCATGGCCCGCACCGGCGCCCAGGCGCTCGGTTTCATCGAGGACCTGGCGACCCGCATCCGCCCGAAGTTCCAGGCCGAGGTGGCCGAGCTCGAGGCCTACCGCGCCCGCCAGGTCGGCGACGCAGTCCGTGCGTTGCACCCGTGGGAGTTCGGTTTCTACGCCGAGCGGATGCGGCGCGAACTCCATGGGTTCGACGACGAGGCGCTGCGTCCGTGGTTCCCGGTCGATGGCGTGATCGCCGGCATGTTCCGCCTCTTCGGCGACTTGTTTGGCTTCCAGGTGGTGGGGCGCGACGCGCTCCATGTCGACCCGGTCACAGGTGCGCGCACGGTGATCCCCGCCGCGGCTCCCCGCGTCGACGGCGAGCCGGTCAGCGTCTGGCATCCCGAGGTGCGTTTTTACGAGATCCGCGATGGCGGGCGCCTGCTGGGCTCGTTCTACACCGATTGGTTCCCGC
>JACCDL011437851.1_pt1 | contig 14415 bp, 11 predicted proteins | sample 7441931 | NCBI WGS metagenome assembly JACCDL01 (sample SAMN15323437, study PRJNA562643) | freshwater metagenome | isolation source: river surface water | place: USA:Blue River Watershed | collected 2017-08-16 | reverse complement strand
CATGTTGTGCGCGCAACAGCAATTGAGGGTCAAAGTTCAAAGCAGGTGCCAAGGTTTTCATCAAATCACTTTCGCGCGCATCAAATCGTTGGTGTTGATGGCCCCACACAACACGCCCTGGTCATCTACCACCAAAACACTGGTAATTCTGTGAAGCTCCATCAGCTCAGCCGCCTCCGCCGCCAAAGCCGATGCACGCACAGTTCTAGGATTGGCGTGCATCACCTGTTGCGCGGTCAGTTGTCGCATGTCTGTGCCCTTTTCAATCAGGCGCCGTAAATCACCATCCGTGAAGATACCCAACACTTTTTTGTCCGCATCCACAATGGCTGAAGCCCCTAAACCTTTGGCGCTCATTTCGCGCATCAACTCGCCAAAGGCCGCGGTAGGCAACACATTCGGAACGCGATCGCCACTGCGCATGACATCGCTGACATGTGTCAAGAGGCGACGACCCAAGGCACCGCCTGGATGAGAACGCGCAAAGTCTTCCGCTTTGAACCCGCGCGCATCCAACAGGGCAACAGCCAGCGCGTCTCCCATCGCCATTTGTGCGGTGGTACTGGCTGTAGGCGCCAAGTTAAGCGGACAAGCCTCTTTCAGAACACCGGTGTTCAACACAATGTCCGCATGGCTAGCCAGTGTCGACGCTGCACCACCCGTTAGCGCCACGAGAGGTACCCCTTGACGTTTCAAGACGGGCAAGATGGCCGCAAGCTCATCGCTCTCGCCACTGTTCGAAATAGCAATCACCAAATCCGTATCTTTGACCATACCAAGGTCACCATGACTGGCCTCGGCTGGATGCACAAACATGGCTGGCGTTCCGGTCGAGGCGAGCGTGGCTGTTATTTTTCGCCCCACATGACCGCTTTTACCCATGCCCATAACGACAACCCGTCCAGTCACATTGAGAATGGCGCGCACCGCTTGCACAAAGCTAGGCGAGAGCCCATGGCGCAAATGCCGAACCGCATCGGCTTCGATCTCTAAAGTGTCGTGCGCTAATTGCAAGATCCGTTGATCTTCCTGTGATGCAACAGCGTCTGAAGCGGGTACGTGGGTTTGAATCATGTCTTCATTTTATCGACGGGGTGGTTTATTTGCCGATGCAAAAACTAGAGAAGATCACCCCCAACAATTCATCTGAGGTGAACTCACCCGTGATGGTGTTCAGTGCGTTTTGACCCAGCCGCAACTCCTCAGCAAGCAAGTCCAATGCTGGACTTGACGCCTGCAAACAGGTATTTGCCACGTTCAAATGATGATCAACAGCGTGTAGCGCTTGCACGTGGCGTTCACGCGCCATGAACATCCCCTCGGCAGCACCCCCATGCCACCCGACGAGTTTGAGTAAGGTTTCTCTCAATGTCTGTACCCCGTCACCCGTTTTGGCTGACAGCGTGAGCGCTTGGGACGTCTCTATGTTGTGTGCTCCATCTTGCTCGGCATCGGCCTTGTTCCACAAGTGCAAAACGGTCACGTGCGATGCCAACTTGGCATTCAAGGTTTGTTCAATCTGAGCATCTGCTGCCAAATAGATCGGATCTTTTTTTCGCGTGAGATCGTGCAGAAATAAAACCGCATCAGCCTGTTTGATTTGCTCCCATGCCCGTGCAATGCCGATTCGCTCCACCTCGTCCACATCGGGATGCTCACGCAAGCCAGCCGTATCAATGACATGCAAAGGCACGCCCTCAATCTGAATGGTCTGCTGAACCACATCACGCGTCGTTCCAGCAATGGGCGTAACAATCGCCAGCTCCGCGCCCGCCAGAGCATTCAACAATGAACTTTTACCTGCATTGGGCTGTCCTGCAATCACAACACGAATTCCCTCACGCAACAATGCGCCCTGCTTAGTTATTGCTATCACTCGGGCGAGATTTTTTTGCAAGCGATGGAGTTGTCCTTGCGCATCCGCTTGTTTTAAAAAATCGATGTCTTCTTCAGGAAAGTCGAGCGTGGCTTCTACCAACATACGCAGGTGAATCAATGCGTCGCGTAACTGCTGCACTTCGGCTGAAAAGGCGCCCGCCAGAGAACGACTGGCACCACGTGCGGCGGCTTCCGTACTGGCATCAATCAAATCGGCAACGGCTTCGGCCTGCGCCAAATCTAATTTGTGATTAAGAAATGCACGCTGCGTGAATTCACCGGGTTGTGCCAATCGCAATCCCGGCAAAATCACCGCGTTGTGCACCATCGGCGCCTCCGCAACGTGTAGACCTCTCGCCAAAATCAATTGCAGCACAACCGGTCCGCCATGCGCTTGCAACTCCAACACATCTTCACCGGTATAGCTATGCGGCCCCGGGAAATACAAGGCCAGCACATGATCAATCGGAGCGCCCGCTTCATCGGGCAACGGTAAGTACGTAGCTTCACGCGGCTTAAGTGCACGTCCACACAACGCTTGCACAAGATCAATGAGATTTTTTCCGCTCACACGCACAATACCCACAGCACCCCGGCCAGGCGCTGTGGCAATGGCAATGATGGGTGCGTCGTGTTGTGAAAACATCCGTCAATTGTCTAGAAAAAACCCGCCAACCCATCAAGGGGGGCGGGTTTTTGTTTGACCTTATTCCTGCTTAAAACTTTGGCAAATTGAATTGCGGTGGTACACCCATACGGATGTTGATGAACCATTGCTGAGCAATCGACAGCACGTTATTAGTGATCCAATACAACACCAAGCCGGCGGGGAAGAAAAAGAACATCACGCTAAAAGCCAGCGGCATGATCCACATCATTTTGGCCTGCATAGGATCTGGTGGCGCGGGGTTCAGGGCCGTTTGCAACAACGTTGTCAACGTCATGAACAGGGGCAAGATGAAATAAGGATCAGGTGCCGAGAGGTCGTGAATCCAACCCAACCAAGGTGCGTTGCGAATTTCAACAGTTGACAAAAGCACCCAGTACAGCGCAATGAAAACGGGTATTTGCAGCGCAATCGGAACACAGCCGCCCATTGGATTGACTTTTTCCTCGCGATAAATTTTCATCATCTCCATTTGCATTTGCTGCGGGTTATCTTTTAGACGCTCGCGCATTTCCATTATTTTTGGATTGATGGCTTTCATCTTGGCCATGCTTTGGTAAGCATGTGCATTCAACCAATAAAAAGCGGCTTTGAGCAAGACCACCAAGGCTACGATTGCCCAACCCCAGTTACCCAAAATCTTAAACAGCTGATCAAGCAACCAAAACAAGGGCTTCGCCAAAATTGTTAACCAGCCGTAGTCTTTGACCAATTCCAAGCCCGGGTAAAGGGCTTCCAATTTTTTTTCTTCTTTCGGGCCAGCATAAAAAGTCGCTGTCACTGTTTTGGTTTGACCAGGCTTGATCGCCTCCAATGGCGAAATCATGGTCACGCGGTAGCAACAGTCCGCCATTGTTGAACCAATGTCTACAGCATCCAAAGAAATATCGCGTTGCATGCCGTCGGGCAAAATCCAAGCGCTGGCGAAGTAATGTTGCACCATCGCGATATAACCAACATTTGATTGTTTTTCTACATCAACTTTTTTCTTTTTGATGTCAGCAAATTCCACTTTCTGGTATTTTTTCGCTTCTGTATAAATAGCAGGGCCAGTGAATGTTGAATAGAACGACGATTCACCCGCAAGTTTGTTGCCGTCTCGTACCAACTGGAAATACACCTGAGGTGTTACCTCTTGTCCACTTGTGTTAACAATTTCGTGCTTGACGGCAATGTCATATGCAGCACGTTTCATCGTGTAGGTTTTGATCAACTTCAACCCGTTTTGTGCGGGTGACTCAAAAGCAATCGTTAATTCCTTGTCGCCCTCCTTCAGTTGACGCGAACCTGGACGCACCATCATCACCGTTTTATGCGTGGGCAACACAACGCCTGGCGTATTAGAAATTAAGCCTGTTTGAGCTGTATAAATACGATCTTTGCTGTCGTCGAGCAACACGACGTTGCTTCCGGGCTTTTGTTCATCGGCATGTTTCAGCAATTCGACGCGCACCAACGTGCCGCCTTCCGTGTCAAAGCTCAACTTAGCAACATCTGTTTGCACTTGAACCAGCTCTTTGCTGACCGTACGAGATTCAACCACTGGCAAAGTTGCAGCACCTTGTGGCGCCACGGCGACAGGAACGCCTGCGGCTTGTGGCACAACCGACGCTGTTTCTGTCGCTGCCTTGGCTTGCTGGGGCGGTGTTGGAAAAAATGTGGCTTTATTCCCGTTATGGACTTGCCATTGGTCCCACAAAAGAACCATCGAGAAACCAAAAATCACCCACAAAATGGTGCGGCGAATGTCATTCATGAAGTTTTCTTTCCGGAGTTGGAAGAGGACAAGGAAGTGAATAAATGCTGGGGGACTGGATCATGCCCCCCAACACACCAAGGATGGCATCGTGCGAGCCGGCGTAGCGTTAAATAACTTCCACGCGCCGCGCCGTGTCTTTCTAAGGCATGTAACGAATAAACCGAGCAAGTCGGTTCAAAGCGGCAGGACGAGCCCAACCATGGGCTCAGAAACAAACGATAACCCCGAACGATCATCATCAACAACGACCGAATCATGAGGTGATCACACCATGAAACAAATGCTGCAATTCTTCACGCACCATTTGTTTGAGTTTTATTGATGAAGCACTGACGAACATTTGATTACTGAATGCTGCGCGTAAACGAACAACATACGCGGTAGGCGCCAAATCAAGCACGTGCTCATATGTAACCGCAAGAATCTGTCGTCGAATCAAATTTCGTGTCACCGCACGTTTGGCCCACCTTTTCGGCGTGAGGGCTCCTACTTTCAATTGACCCTCAGCAAACAGGGTCGGGGTTTGTTCAAACTCCGACCCTGATAAGGCTTTGATTGATGGTTGCCATTGATGCAACACAAAGTGAGCTGTTCGTGCGACAGGTCTTGTCGTCATGACGGCCTGAAATTCTGACCACTGCTTCAGACGTCCCACGGCGCAAGCGTCGCGTGTCTGTCGCACAGTCAAAACTTAGACGGCCAAGCGCTTACGACCTTTGGCACGGCGTGCATTGATCACAGCGCGACCACCGCGTGTTTTCATGCGAACCAAAAAGCCATGGGTGCGGGCGCGACGAGTTTTAGAAGGCTGGTAAGTGCGTTTCATGATTTTTCCAAAAAGCTAGGCCCTGAAGAGATCAGGGAAACCGATGATTATCTCAAATTTTCAGGCGACTTGTTACGCTGTTTCAAGAAGGTTTAAGACTTTGCAAATTTATTGCTTTTTAAGTTTCCATTGCCCTGTGGATAAATTTTTGATAAAGTGCCTGTTTGAATGCTAGTAAACAGCATCTATCCACAGAAAAAATTACTCATGCGCTTAGGCCCTTCTTCTCTTGCCGCTGACGGCTTACCGCCCACCCCTGCGGCTGGTTTATGGCAAAGCTGCGTTGACCAATTGGCGCAAGAATTGCCTGAACAACAGTTCAATACATGGATCAAACCGCTGGTAGCCCATGTTTCCGATGACCTCAGCAAAGTGGTTATTTTTGTTGGAAATCGTTTCAAACTTGATTGGATTCGCGCACAGTATGCCAACCGAATCGCTGTTTTATTACAACAATTGCACGGCCAGAGCATTCAAGTAGAGTTAGCGATTACTCCTAAAGAAACGCCTGTAAAAACAAGACCTATTTCATTTTCGCAAGAACTCGAATCCCTTCCTGAAAGTTTTGTTGGACTTGAAGAGGGCATTCCAAGCGGTCCACGAACACGTCTTAATACGGCCCTAACTTTTGACACCTTGGTTGAAGGTACAGCCAACCGAATGGCGCGAGCAGCAGCCATGCACGTCGCCACGATGCCGGGCCAGCTATACAACCCCTTGTTTATCTATGGCGGTGTTGGTCTAGGTAAGACCCACTTGATGCATGCCGTCGGAAATAAATTGTTAAATGAACGTCCGGATGCCAAAGTTCTCTACATCCATGCAGAACAATTTGTTTCAGATGTGGTTAAAGCTTACCAACGTAAAACTTTTGATGAATTCAAAGAGCGTTACCACTCGCTGGACCTTCTTTTGATTGACGATGTTCAGTTTTTTGCAAACAAAGAACGCACACAAGAAGAGTTTTTCAATGCTTTTGAAGCCTTATTGGCTAAAAAATCACATATTGTGATGACCAGCGATACATATCCCAAAGGTTTAACAGATATTCACGAACGGTTGGTTTCTCGGTTTGATGCAGGTTTGACGGTGGCTATTGAACCACCTGAACTTGAAATGCGTGTGGCAATTTTGATCAGCAAATCACGCAATGAAGGTTCCGAAATGCCCGAAGAAGTCGCCTTCTTTGTTGCAAAAAATGTTCGTTCGAACGTCCGCGAACTAGAAGGCGCACTGCGCAAAATCCTGGCCTATTCGCGCTTCAACCAAAAAGAAATTTCCATTCAACTCGCGCGTGATGCTTTGCGTGATCTTTTGTCAATTCAAAACAGACAAATTTCTGTTGAAAACATCCAAAAAACTGTTGCTGACTACTACAAAATCAAGGTAGCAGACATGTACTCGAAAAAACGACCTGCCTCGATTGCTCGACCGCGACAAATTGCAATGTATTTAGCCAAGGAGCTCACACAAAAGAGCTTGCCAGAGATTGGTGAATTGTTTGGCGGGCGTGATCACACCACGGTGTTGCATGCGGTTCGAAAAATCAATGCAGAACGTCAGCAAATGGCAGACTTGAACCAACAACTGCATGTTTTAGAACAAACACTCAAAGGTTAAGGTCAACAAAAACAAGTTTGTGGATGTTTTCTGGATAACACCAGACTTATCCACAGAAAAGTAGAAAAATCAAAGTTATCCAATTTACGACGACAGCAAAATAGCAGGTTTACCAACACCCTTGAAGCACACTCAAGTGCTTGAAAAAAAAGAGGAAAATGCTGTTATTCACAGAAAGATGCTTTGCTTATCTACTACTACTAATTTAAATAAAGAAAACAAGAGGAAGAGATGATCGTACTGAAAGCAACACAAGACAAAGTTTTAGCAGTTCTGCAATCAGTTGCAGGAATCGTAGAACGTCGTCACACGTTGCCTATTTTGGCTAATGTCTTAATTCGTAAAGCAGGCAGCTCACTACAACTCACGACCAGTGATTTAGAGATTCAAATTCGCACAACAGCAGAACTTGACGGAGACGCGGGTAATTTCACGACGACAGTTGGCGCACGCAAGCTCATAGATATCTTGCGTACGATGCCTTCAGATCAAACTGTCACTTTGGAATCTAGTCAAAATAAATTGATTTTGAAGGGCGGCAAAAGTCGTTTTACTTTACAGAGTCTTCCTGCAGAAGACTTTCCTTTGGTTCAAGAAGCCGCAAATTTTGGTCCTTCGTTTAGCGTGCCGCAAAAGACTTTGAAAGAACTCTTGCATCAAGTTTCTTTTGCCATGGCTGTGCATGACATTCGCTATTACTTGAACGGTATTTTGTTTGTTGCCGAAGGCAAGCAGCTCAGTTTGGTTGCGACAGATGGCCATCGTTTGGCTTTTGCATCTGCTACGTTAGACGTTGAGGTACCTCGTCAAGAAGTTATCTTGCCACGCAAAACGGTGCTTGAAATGCAACGTCTTTTGAGTGATAAAGAAGGCGCGATTGAAATGCAGTTTGCAGGTAATCAAGCCAAGTTCACCTTCGATGGCATGGAGTTTGTGACCAAGTTGGTTGAGGGTAAGTTTCCAGATTACAACCGCGTCATTCCCAAAAACCACAAAAACACCATCACTTTAGGACGTACAGCCTTGTTGGCCACATTGCAGCGTACGGCTATCTTGACGAGTGAAAAGTTCAAAGGTGTTCGCTTAAATCTTGAGCCTGGTGTATTGCGTGTTGCATCGAGCAACGCTGAACAAGAAGAAGCTGTGGACGAATTGGAAATTGATTACAACGGTGATGCGATTGAAATTGGTTTTAACGTGACCTACTTGATTGATGCCTTGACCAATATGGATCAAGACATGGTGCAGGTGGATTTAGCAGATTCCAACAGTTCGGCGCTCATCACCATCCCTGAAAACACCACCTTCAAATACGTGGTGATGCCAATGCGTATTTAACGCGTTTTTGTTTCCTTTTTACGATTAAATCCGTGAGGTGTCTGTTCCTCACGTACCAAGACTTGCTATGACTGAACCCAATCAAATTCCAGAAATGCCAGTGACGCCACCAACCGGTGAAGGCTACGGTGAAGGCTCTATTCAAATTTTGGAAGGATTAGAAGCAGTTCGCAAACGTCCAGGAATGTATATCGGCGATACCTCTGACGGCACAGGCTTGCACCACTTGGTTTTTGAAGTGGTCGATAACTCAATTGATGAAGCCCTGGCAGGTCATTGTGATGACATTGTGGTCACGATTCACAGCGATAACTCTATCAGTGTCACTGATAACGGCCGTGGCATTCCAACCGGTGTGAAGATGGATGACAAGCACGAACCCAAACGTTCTGCGGCTGAAATTGCTTTGACCGAGTTGCATGCAGGTGGCAAGTTTAACCAAAACAGCTACAAGGTATCGGGTGGTTTGCACGGTGTGGGCGTGTCTTGCGTGAATGCGCTTTCAAAATCATTGCGCTTGATCGTTCGTCGCGAAGGCAAAGTTCATACCTTGGAATTTTCGAAGGGCTTTGTACAGAACCGATTGATAGAAGTTGTCAACGGTGTTGAAGTCTCTCCCATGCGTATCACCGGTGACACGGAGAAACGTGGAACAGAAGTTCATTTTTTACCCGACACAGAAATTTTTCAGCAGAACAACGATTTTCATTACGAAATTTTGAGCAAGCGTTTGCGCGAACTTAGCTTCTTGAACAATGGCGTGCGTATTCGTTTGTTAGACGAACGTACAGGTAAAGAAGATGATTTCTCTGGTGCTGGCGGTGTGAAGGGTTTCGTTGACTTCATCAACTCAGGTAAAAAAGTATTGCACCCCAACGCTTTTTATGCTGAAGGCGAGCGTCCAGCAGACACTTATGGTGGCATTCCTGGGACCAGCATTGGTGTTGAAGTTGCCATGCAGTGGAACGATGGTTACAACGAGAGTGTTTTGTGTTTCACCAACAATATTCCACAACGTGACGGTGGTACCCATTTGACGGGTTTACGCGCTGCGATGACGCGTGTGATCAACAAGTACATCGAAGAAAACGAATTCGCCAAGAAAGCCAAGGTTGAAGTATCGGGCGACGACATGCGCGAAGGCTTGTGCTGTGTGTTGTCAGTCAAAGTGCCTGAACCAAAATTTAGTAGCCAAACCAAAGACAAATTGGTATCAAGTGAAGTCCGCGCCCCTGTTGAAGACATCGTGGCCAAAACGTTGACCGATTATTTGCAGGAACGTCCTAATGATGACAAGATCATTTGCGGCAAGATTGTGGAGGCAGCGCGTGCCCGTGAAGCTGCACGCAAAGCCCGTGAAATGACACGCCGCAAAGGCGTGTTGGATGGCATGGGTCTGCCAGGCAAGCTCGCTGACTGTCAAGAAAAAGACCCGTCGCTGTGTGAAATCTACATCGTTGAGGGTGACTCTGCGGGAGGCTCCGCCAAGCAAGGCCGCGACCGTAAATTCCAAGCAATTCTGCCTTTGCGCGGCAAAATTTTGAACGTTGAAAAAGCACGCTACGAAAAGTTGCTGACCAGCAATGAAATCTTGACCCTCATCACAGCATTGGGGACGGGCATTGGCAAGGCGAGTGCAGAGTCAGGAAAATCAGCCACTGACGATTTCAACGTTGACAAGTTGCGTTACCACCGAATCATCATCATGACCGATGCTGACGTGGATGGTGCACACATTCGTACGTTGTTGCTGACGTTCTTCTATCGCCAAATGCCAGAGTTGGTGGAGCGTGGTCACATATACATTGCGCAACCACCACTCTACAAAGTCAAAGCGGGTAAAGAAGAGCTGTATCTCAAAGACGCATCAGCGCTGGATGGTTTCTTGTTGCGTATCGCGTTGAAAGACGCCAGCATCACCACAGGCGGCACCCATTCACAAACACTCAGTGGTGATACCTTGGCCGAGCTGGCGCGTAAGCATCAAGTGGCGGAGGCCGTGATCGCCCGCTTGAGTGGATTCATGGACGCAGAGGCTTTGCGTGCGATGGCTGACGGGGTCTCTGTGAATTTGGATACGGTGGCAGATGCTGAGAAATCAGCCATTGCCATGCAAGAAAAGTTGCGCGAACTCGGCAGTGGTTCTGAAGCCTCAGGTGAGTTTGATGTGCGCACAGACAAGCCTATTTTGCGCATCAGCCGACGCCACCATGGCAACGTCAAGAGCAGTGTGATTACCCAAGACTTTGTGCACGGTGCCGATTACGCAGCCTTGGCCGAAGCCGCACAAACTTTCCGTGACTTGGTCGGTGAAGGTTCGAAGGTTCATCGCGGTGAAGGCGAAAAAGCCAAAGAAGAAAAAGTGTCTGACTTCCGTCAAGCGATGAAGTGGTTAATCGGTCAAGCCGAAAACGCAACGGCGCGTCAACGTTACAAAGGTTTGGGTGAGATGAATCCAGAGCAACTCTGGGAGACCACGATGGACCCCAACGTGCGCCGTTTGTTACGCGTGCAAATTGACGATGCCATCGAAGCTGACCGCGTTTTCACGATGCTGATGGGTGACGAGGTCGAGCCTCGCCGCAACTTCATCGAAAGCAACGCGTTGCGCGCGGCCAACATCGACGTGTGATCTCCATCGCCCTGCTGGGCGATTCCTTAACCCATCAAGCCTGCGCGAAAGTCGTCGACGGCTTGCACCAACTCTTCACGTGTGTTCATGACGAAGGGTCCGTACTGTGCGATGGGCTCATTCAACGGCTTGCCGGCAATGACGATGGCCCGCGTGTTTGCTTGTGCACGTAAGATCAAGGTGTTGCTGTCGTTGCTGAGTACGGCCATGCGTTTGAGAGGAAGATCAACAGCTTCATCGCCTTGCATCACTTCGAGGCCGCCCCGGTACACATAAACCAAAGCATTGTGTGATGCGGGTATGGTTTGTTCAAAGTGTGTACCGTGTGTCGCAGGGAAGTGCAGGTCTAAATACAGTGGCTCGGTGTCTTCCCGTTGCATGGCTCCTGCCGTGCCATGTGACTGACCCGCAATCACGCGTACGCGCACATCATGGGGTGTGGTGACTTCAGGAATTTCTTGACTTTGTATGTCTCGGTACCAAGGCTCACAAAGTTTGTTTTTAGCGGGCAGGTTGAGCCAGAGTTGAAAACCCTCCATCACGCCCTCTTCTTGTTCGGGCATTTCGCTGTGGATCAAGCCACGACCCGCGGTCATCCATTGGACGCCACCGTTTTGTAGCAAGCCCTCGTGGCCACCGCTGTCTTTGTGGCGCATGCGGCCTGCAATCATGTAAGTCACCGTTTCAAACCCCCGGTGAGGATGGTCTGGAAATCCGGCAATGTAGTCACCCGGGTTGTCGCTGCCAAACGCATCCAGCATTAAGAAGGGGTCTAGGCGCTCTTGCAAATCGTGGCTGAGTACCCGTGTGAGGCGAACACCTGCGCCGTCTTGGGTGTCTTGCCCTTGAACGATTTGTTCTACCCCGCGCGATGGTTGCGATGCGGTCATACGGTTTTGTAACCTTCTTCGGCAATTGCATCTACCACCGATTCGCGTGGCTGCGCGCTTTGCACGACGACTTTGTTGTGGTTGCGGTCAATGTCAATCTGGGCTTGCGGGTCGAGCCGAAGCACGGCTTTTTTGACAGCCATTTCGCAGTGCCCGCATGTCATGCCTTGCACTTCAAGTGTGTGTTCCATGAATAACTCCATATCAGAGGTGTAACCTTACACCATGCATGAATTGTCGAGTGATATAGGTATTGGTGGGATGACATGTGCCTCTTGCGTGGCACGCGTTGAGCGCGCCATTGCCAAGCTGCCCGATGTGGCGACCGTCAGTGTGAATCTTGCGACCGAATCGGCGCGCGTCACTTGGGTTCATTCCGGCTCACCAGACCTGTCTCAAACACAGCAAGCGCGCTTGCGCCGTGCCGTTCGCGATGCGGGCTATGAACCATTGGCGGCAGAACATTTAGAACAACTGCCCCGTGGTGCATGGTTCGGTTTTGCCCCTGTTGCCGTGGGGTTGTTGTTGAGCGGACCCCTGGTGTTGCCAATGCTGGGCGATGTTTTTGGTCTTCATGGGATGCTGCCCCCGTTGTGGCAATTTTTGCTGGCCACGCCTGTGCAATTTGTTTTAGGTGCCCGCTTTTACAAAGCCGGTTGGCATGCGTTGCGTGCAGGCAGTGGCAATATGGATTTGTTGGTGGCGTTGGGAACCAGCGCAGCTTGGGCGTTGTCGGTCTGGTTGTGGCTCACGGCCCCGGTGGGTGCCATGGTGCATTTGTATTTTGAAAGCGCAGCCGTCGTGATCACCCTGGTGTTGTTGGGCAAGTGGTTAGAAACACGCGCCAAGCGTCAAACCACCGACGCCATTCGTGCCTTGCATGCCCTACGTCCAGCGCTGGCACGCATCGTCACCCGTGATGGGGAGATGGATATCCCGATGGAAGAGTTGTTGGTGGGGGATCAATTGGTGGTGCTGCCGGGCGAGCGGTTTGCTGCTGATGGGCATGTGCTCGAGGGTCAGACCCAGGTAGATGAGTCGATGTTGACGGGTGAACCCTTGCCTGTTCAGAAGGCGGTGTTGTCGCGCGTCACAGGTGGCAGCATCAATGGGGAAGGCCGTGTGGTCGTTCACGTCCGCGCAACAGGGACCGCCACCGTGTTGGCCAGCATCATTCGTTTGGTAGAGGATGCGCAAGCCGCTAAGGCGCCACTGCAACGCATGGTCGACCAGGTGTCCGCTGTGTTTGTTCCCGTGGTGTTGGCGCTGGCGCTGATCACGGGGGTGACTTGGGGGATGCTTGGCCACAGCGTAGAAACTTCCTTGATTCATGCCGTTGCTGTGTTGGTAATTGCATGCCCATGCGCGTTGGGTCTGGCCACGCCAGTGGCCATCATGGCGGGCACCGGTGTGGCTGCCAAGTACGGCATTCTCATCAAAGACGCGCAATCGCTCGAAGTGGCCCACCAGGTGGACACGGTGGCGTTTGACAAGACGGGTACCTTGACGGTGGGGCTGCCCCGTTTGTTGTCTTTGCACCCGATCGGTCATTTGATTGGCCACGCTGAGCAACCCTTGTTGTCATTGGCGGCAAGTTTGCAAAGTGCGAGTGAACATCCGTTGGCGCACGCGGTCATGCAAGCTGCTGCCGCGCAAAACGTGTCGTTTGTTGCGCCAGAAGACGCTAAGGCTATCTCCGGTTTGGGCAGTGAGGGCCAGGTTCAAGGTCGTCACATGCTGTTGGGCAGTGTCCGTTGGATGATGACGCTGGGTCTTCCCCCGGGGCCTTGGCAGGCGTTGACGCTTGAGTTGCAATCCCAAGGCGCAACGGTTTCGATGTTGGCTGAACGAACGGCGCAAGGATTGGTGGCTTTGGCTGTTTTGGCTTTTGGTGATGAACCCAAGCCAGGCGTCAAAGACGCGCTTGCCTTCCTGCGCGCGCGCGGGCTCCGTTTGGTGATGATTTCAGGTGACAACGCTGGTGCTGCACAAGCCATGGGGCTGCGATTGGGACTCCTACCGCACGAGGTTCATGCCGAGGTCATGCCGGGCGATAAGGCCTCTTGGGTGAAGCGTTTGCAGCATCCTGGCGATGGCGCGTCACATGTGGTGGCGTTTGTGGGGGATGGGATCAACGACGCGCCAGCATTAGCAGCAGCAGATGTGGGCCTTGCCATGGCCAATTTGAATGCCGATGGCCAGCGGGGCGGCACGGATGTGGCCATGCAAGCGGCAGGGATTACGTTGATGCGTGGCGATGTGGCATTGGTGGCTGGCGCGTTGGATATTTCTGCGCGCACTGTCGCCAAAATTCGGCAAAACCTGTTTTGGGCGTTTGCGTACAACGCCGCAGGTATTCCGCTGGCTGCCTTCGGCTACCTAAGCCCCGTGGTGGCGGGTGCAGCCATGGCCCTCAGCTCTGTGAGCGTGATGACCAACGCCTTGTGGCTCAAGCGTTGGAGGCCTTATTGATGTGACTTTGAACAAGCCCTTGTAAAATCGCCCGCTGCTTCGCGGTGGCGGCACACAGCCCCCGCATTCCCCAAAGGTTGGTTTTATGTTGTACCCCCAAGAGTTTGACGTCATCGTTGTTGGCGGTGGCCACGCCGGCACGGAAGCTGCGCTTGCGTCAGCGCGCATGGGCGCCAAAACCCTTCTGTTGACGCACAACATCGAGACCTTGGGACAGATGAGTTGTAACCCGTCCATTGGTGGTATCGGCAAAGGTCATCTGGTTAAAGAAGTGGACGCTTTGGGAGGCGCCATGGCGTTGGGCACGGACGAGAGTGGTATTCAGTTTCGCAT
>JACCDL010982415.1_pt1 | contig 14420 bp, 19 predicted proteins | sample 7441931 | NCBI WGS metagenome assembly JACCDL01 (sample SAMN15323437, study PRJNA562643) | freshwater metagenome | isolation source: river surface water | place: USA:Blue River Watershed | collected 2017-08-16 | reverse complement strand
TTACAGGCCGTAGCAAGATTATTGTGATTGATCGCTGCTATCACGGTTCTGTCGATGAAACTTTTGCAACTTTGGATGATGCTGGCTTTACCGTAAAGCGCGAGGGAAATATTGGTGCGCCAGTTGATCTCGCAGAAACGACGCGCGTTGTTGAGTTTAATGATCTGGCTGCGATGGAGAAAGCACTTGCACATGGTGATGTTGCAGCAATCTTGATGGAACCAGCAATGACGAACATTGGAATTGTTCTGCCGCAAGACGGTTACTTAGTTGGCGTGCAGGAACTTGCAAAGAAGTACGGCACATATTTGATTATCGATGAGACTCACACAATCTCTGTGGGTCCTGGTGGAATGACCAAGGCGCTTGGATTAAAGCCTGACTTCCTTACTATCGGTAAGGCTCTTGCTGCTGGTATTCCAACTGGAACATTTGGAATGACTCAAGAGATTGCGGACGCAATCAAGAAGATGGTGGAACTAGAAATCATCGACCTCGGTGGAATTGGTGGAACTCTTGCAGGAAATGCGCTGTCTCTGGCTGCGATGAAGGCAACGCTGACCGAAGTTCTGACTGAAGCAAACTTCGAGCGCATGATTGCTCTGGGCAATCGCTGGTGTGATGGAATTGATGCTGCAATTAAGGAATTTGATCTTGATTGGCACTGCAACCGCTTGGGTGCACGTGGTGAGTACATCTTTAAAGGCAAGCAACCAGTGACAGGTAAAGAAGCTGCTGATTCGGGTGACTTCGAACTCGAGCAGTACATTCACTTGCGCTTGCTTAACGATGGCTATTTGATTACGCCGTTCCACAACATGGCTCTGATGTGCCCAGATACAACTGAGGCAGATGTTGATGGCCACACTGCAGTATTTAGGTTACTTTGCGCCGATTTAATCTCTTCTAAAACTTCAATCCAGTGAATTCGGTCAAGAGAAAGATAGAGTAAAGACATGAATCAATTCGTACTAGCCGCATGGGAAGAGCATGTCCAGACAATTAATAAATCTCTGGAGATATATGCCGATGAATTACCAAAAATAGCTCAAGTCATGGCGAATACTATTCGAACGGGTGGAACAATATACTGGTGCGGAAATGGCGGTAGTGCTGCTGAATCGCAACATATGGCAGCTGAGCTAGTTGGTCAGTTTTCAGCGAAACGAAAAAGTTTAAGTTCAATTTCATTCACGACTGATACGTCTGTCTTGACGGCAGTTCCTAACGATTTCAATTTTGAAGAAATTTTTTCGAGACAAGTCGAGGCACATGTTGAGGAAAAAGATTTCTTAATTGGGATCAGCACATCAGGAAATAGCAAAAACGTTATAAATGCAATGCTTAAAGCACGAGATTTAAATGCGAAAATTCTAAACCTAACAGGCAGAGATGGGGGTGCGAGTTTAGGCATCGCCGATTTTGAAATAGTTGTCAAGTCTGACGACACTCCAAGAATCCAAGAGTGCCACACCTTAATTAATCATATTCTTTGCTTGCTTGTCGAGAAAAATCTTGGTTATTAATGGACTTAAAATTCCATTTATGGTATTTGCTGATAAGATTGTCTAAGGAAATTGGAGAAAATTATTAATTCATTTTTTTGGAGCAAATCTAGAGCATTTAAGAGTTGTGCCTCCTGTCCCGTAAAAGAGGGAGATTTTTCTCGTCGTGACGAATGCTGCGCTTTTGCCACTGGTGAACTAGACAAAAGCTATGAACAAGACCTGGAAGATTTTAATCGAACTGAACATAAATTAATTCCTGAACTTGGAATTAAAAATGGCATTGAGAAATCTAACTTAGCTTGGGAAAGGGCCTTAAAGTCCATTCCTGGCGGGACGCAAACACTAGGGAAAAGCCCTATAGGATTTATTGAAGGAGTTGCGCCAAAGTTTTTGGCGAAATCTTTGGGGTCAAGAACCTGGGATGTTGACGGCAATGAGTACATCGATTGCTGGCTAGCTTGTTTGCCAATCACATTAGGGCATCAGATCCCCGAGATTGACAATGCAATTATCAAACAACTGCAGAGTGGAATCTCTTTTTCTTTGATGACGGAACTCGAATATCAAGCTGCAGAGGCCCTCTCCGAGTTTGTGCCATTTGCCGAGAAGGTTAGATTTGCAAAAAATGGTTCTGATGTGTGCGAGGCAGCTGTTCGATTATCGCGTCATATAACTGGAAAAAAACATGTTATTACTTTGGGATATCATGGATTTCATGACTGGTATGTAGGGAGCACCGACAGGTATTTCGGCATCCCTGAACAAGTTAGTAGTTTGACCAGCCGTACAGCCTATAACGATATTTCTAACCTAGAAGCCTTATTTGAAAACTTAGATAATGATGTTGCCTGTTTGATTATGGAGCCAGCACTATTTGAATTTCCAGAAAATGACTATTTAAATAAGGTCAAACAATTAGTTAAGGAACGTGGAGCGCTCCTGATTTTTGATGAAATGCTTACTGGATTTAGATTTTCCAAAGGTGGCGCAATAAAATTTTTTGGAGTAGAACCTGACATTGCAACTTTTGGAAAAGGAATCGCAAATGGTATGCCCATTGCAATGATAGTGGGACCGGATAAATACATGAAACATTTTGATAAAGTTTTCTTTTCGTCAACATATGGGGGAGAGACGCTTTCTCTGGCTGGAATGATTGCTGGGTTAGAATTTCAGAAGAGCCATGAGGTGGTAAGACATCTCTGGACGATTGGTAAAATTGTGTTCGATGAATGCCAGAAGATTATTGAAAATATTGGATTTAATAACAGAGTACGACTTGTCGGCTTCCCGGTAAGACAAAGCTTCTCATTCTTTGATGAGGAAGGATTGCCAGACTACGACTTGGCGGGTATTTTTCAACAAGAGATGCTCAAGTCTGGCGTACTCTGCAATTCTGGTCTTGGGTTTAGTTATTCACATACATTGCTGGATGCGAGGCACATTGTGGAAAGTTTTAGGTTAGCAGCACAAAAAATGAAGAGCGCAATTGAGTCTGGAGACATTTGTAAGCACTTGGAAGGAGTACCAGCCAAACCCGTTTTCAAAGGTCTTCGAGATCAAAAAATAACATCTAACTGACCTTGTTCGTGTAACTTTCCACATAGTCTAACTGTTCATCTAGAGCAATTAAGCCCTGGGTATTCCTGTAAGCCTGCATGGTAACTATTCCTCGAAAGTTAGAAGATTTGAAGTCATTCAAAGCTTGTTTTATGTTTGCGTTTCCAGTTCCTAATAGCACGGATTTCCCTCCAAGTAAGCGATCCTTAATGTGAACCACTTCAATGTATGAAAGATAGTTTTCCATTTCAGATTGATATGCATATCCCAGGGAAGCACTATTTCCCAAATCATAATTGATGCACATGAGCTGTGGGTTAAGCCGCATCATTAACTTTCTATATTCAATTGGTGGTAAGTCCGACTCGATTGCAAATTTGATTCTTGAGTCAGCAAATCTTTTTTCCAGTTTTTTGAAAATATCCATTATTGATGATTCGGAGATATTTCTCAGCGCAGAGCTTTCATCAACAAAAGGCAAAATTAGATATTTAATTTCAAGTTCAAGAGATTTTTCAACAATTCGATCTAGAAAATTCCACATCTCGAGATTGGTAGTTTCTAGACCCCTTGTCATGAAGATATCTAGGCAAGCACTTAGAACCTTTACATGGTTTTGTGAACTTAGCGTAGAAATTTTCTCAGATAAATTTATAATCGGATTTTCAATCCAGCAAGTTTCATCGATTACCCATTCAATATGTTCAAGTCCGCGTTTAGCTGCCTCGAGAAATTCATTCTCCCAGTTTTCTTGAGGAAAAACTTGATAACCTAACGGTGATTGACGACTTAAGCGCCCCTGCATCACCCCAAAGCTGCTGCCTAACTCGAACCTTCGATTCATTAGGACAGGCTATATCATTATCAACTCAAAGAGAAAGAGTTTGGATAAATCTATGAATAGCATGAAACAGATATCTCTTATCACTGGAGCGGGTGGATTATTAGGGTATGAGCATGCATTCGCACTTCTAGAATTAGGCCATACCGTGCTACTGACAGATGTTGAATTAGGAAAATTGAACAATGTAAAGACTCGTTTAACCATGAATTTCCCACCAAATTTGATACTCACACGTTTACATGATGTGTCGAGTAAGAATTCAAGTCAAACTCTCCTTACTGATCTTAATTCCCATGGGTTTGAAATAGATGTGCTCGTTAACAATGCAGCGATTAATCCAGTATTTGGTGGACGAGGCGAAACTTTAAAAGGGAAATTTGAAGAATACCCCGAATTAATTTTTGAATCAGAATTCAATGTGGGCTTAAAAGGAGCTATTTATTGCTGCCAGGTGTTCGGAGGCGAAATGTACAAGAGAAAGAAGGGGTTGATTGTCAATGTGGCATCAGATTTATCAGTAATTGCGCCAGATCAGCGAATTTATCGAAACCCAAATTCGGGAGTGCAGACCATGTTTAAGCCTTTCAGCTACTCAGTTATAAAGGCAGGACTAGTTGGTTTAACAAAATATCTTGCAACTTATTGGGCTGATGGAAATATTCGAGTTAATGCCATATCTCCAGGTGGGGTTGAAGATGGACAGGAGTCGTGGTTCAAGGAGAATTTGACGTCAAAGATTCCCTTAGGAAGAATGGCAAATCGAGAAGAGTACCGAGGAGCAATTAAGTTTTTATGTAGTGATGCTTCAAGTTATATGACTGGTCAAAACCTCGTAATGGATGGAGGTCGTTCAATTTGGTAAATTCTGAAGGAACAAGTTTTCCGCCAGCCGCCAGTCAGCTTCGGTATTTATGTCCACAAATCTGTCTCCCGGAACCGTAAAACCTAGACAATTCGATTTGGTAATGTAAGTCGTGTGAGCCCAATTATAGGCAAGTGACCAGTAGAAACTGCCAGCATCGCTGTAGGTCTTCTCTAGTTGATTCGTGGGAATATCAAATCTATCAGGAAAGAGTGGGTTGATGACTCCTTCCGAGGTCAAATTCATTGAACTGTATGCACTTGGTGACATTTCAAGTATTGCCGCCAACCCCAGATATTTATGGCGATTTTTTGACCAAAGATCGTAGCTTTGAGTTAAATCCTGTGCTGTTAGCCCGGGAGAGGTCGGAAAGATCAAGCAAACATCAATGTCAGGACTTTCGGATAACTCCATTCTTGAATATTCTCCAACGACTTGATCTGCAGAAACCACATCATCCGACATACTTGCATCTCTAATCAAGTATTCATCGGCACCCAATGTTAGAGCAAGCTCTCCAATTTCAGAATCATCTGTGGAGACTACTATTTTTTCAAATAGCGCCGAGTGCCTTGCAGCTTTTATCGAGTAAGAAATTACAGGAATCCCTAAAAAGAGTTTTGTATTCTTTCTCTTTATTCTCTTACTTCCAGATCTAGCAGGAATAAAAGCAATAGAGTTATTGGCCACAGAAAGCTACTCCCAATATCGGAGTTTGGCTGCAGTTTCTTTTTCTCCTTTTTCGTATTTCTTAATTCCGTCCCCCTTTACTAGTGGTACTTTTGCAATCGCACCAATTAGCTCACGAAATCCTGCAGGCTCTAAGGATGCTGACTGGTCACTTCCGTACATAGAACGGTCCAAGGTAATGTGTCTTTCTACTACACATGCTCCGAGCGACACTGCAACAATCGTGGGGCTTACTGATGCCTCATGACCGCTATAACCGATTGGAATTTGCGGATATCTATCACGAAGCGTTTCAATCACTCTTAAATTTAGAGATTCTGAAGATGCCGGATATGTAGCAACGCAATGGAGTAAAACAAGCGGACAAGATTTATCACTAAATATTCTAACAATGTTGTCAATATCCTCCAAAGTGGTCATCCCGGTCGATACAAATGTGAGTCTTTTCAGATCTGCAACTTCATTTAGAAACGATGAGTTTGTTGCAAATGCTGATGCGACTTTATGAAACTGAGGTTCAAAATTTTCAATGAACTTCAAGCTTGGAGAATCCCAAGCCGAAGCTGTCCAAGATAATCCCAGTTCGGCAGCAAATCTATCTATTTCTTTGTAGTCATTGCTTCCAAATTCCAATCCCAGTTTTTGGTCACGCTGGGTATTTCCCCAAACACTTTCTCTTGGCGAGTCTAAGAATTCCTTTGTGTAGACTAAATCAATAGTTCTCTTTTGGAACTTAACCGCATCACACCCAGCTGATTTAGCCTGAATCATCAATTCTTTCGCGATGTTTAGGTTGCCATTATGGTTAATTCCGATTTCAGCAATAAATGGAATGTGACTTACTCCAGTTGTGGACTTTGCAGATTCAAACCAAGCGGACCAATCCATTGCTACTCCTCTTTTGTGGTGAGATTACGATATACCTCGCTCCGCTAATTGAAGAGTTTGACGAGCAGAATTCTGAGTAAGAATTTTGAATACCCTTTGATTCCGGAGTAATTTGACCTCCAGGAAAATGGAAATAGCCCAATCAGAAGCCAAAACCACCTTTTAAGCCTAAATTCCTTATCTGCCTGGCTACTCCTCGACTGTATAACACTTTCTAGACCATAGTCATGCTCAATTAATTTTGGGTAAACGATTTGGAATTGAATATTATCGCCATAGTAAAGTGGGTAATCTGCCTGCATCTCCTTATTTGCGGGCTCATCAATTTTCTTCATAATGTATTCAACTGCGAGTTTATTCACGGCGTACCCAACCGTTGCGGTTGGAATAAAATAGGTTGGAAAAACAACTGCATTTTCGACGATTTTGGGAACTTTTCTAAGAATTCTATTTCGTAACGGCTCATGGTGGAACAAATTTAAAAGATATGGTTGGGTCAAGTCATAGTCGTAAATCAAAGTGTGCACTAGCGCCCTAGCATCTGGGATCTGAGCATCATCTTCAAGAATTACAGAGATATCAAAAGAGTCTTGGTGTGCCCGTCGGATTGCCTTAGCATGAGCGCGATTGCAGGCGCGCTCGCCCAACGTGAGATACCTACCGTACAAAATTTGTTGTAACTTCAAGGCCCTTGAATCTGCAGCTGACAATTCAGAAATCTCGAAGCCCCAAATAACTTCAACTTCTAAACTTAAATTCTGAAGCTCTGAGAGCAATGCGGCGCCACGAAAGTTTTCTCGCATCCCAATTACATAAAATTTAATGTGAGGAGCTTTATACATTTAATTCTCCTATGTCTCAATTTGAGATGCTACACTTGTCCGTGGCCAAAAAGGGAAAATTGGATCGCATTAAAGCATATTTACAAGTTTTTCTCTTCAAGAGAGCCTCATTTCCGATTAGATTCGTAATCAATATACTGTTTTGTATTTCGCACCCATTTCTCTTTTTCAAAAGTCTAGCTAACTGTTCAATAAACTCTTGGAGAATTAATAGAATTTCCAAAGTTGACAGCAGATTACTGTTCGCATGCTTTTTTTATCCTGGGAAGCCTGATCTTGAGTACTACCAGTATCTAACTCTCCGAATGGCTGCAGCCAAATCCGAAGAACCAATCGTCATTTTTTACATTGGCCATTATCAGGGACCACTATGGGCAGAATTAGAAAATAATCCTGATTTTGAATTGGTTGAATTGGTTGACTTTTCCTTTTACGGAATTAGTTACCTAAGACATTATGCTCATAAATCGGATGTAATCAGACTTGAAGTCCTATACAAAATTGGCGGCGCATATTTTGACCTCGACTGTATTATAAATGAGAACCCGTTGAATCTGAGAGTACCCAAACGTTTGATTATAGGAGAAGAGACTTCCGATAAGGATGGAAGTATCGTTGGACTTTGCAATGCAGTAGTCATTACCGATCGAAGAAACAAATTTGTCAAGAAATGGCGATCAAGTTACGTTTACTTTTATTCTAAAGGTTTTGACATATTTTGGGGTTATCATTCTGTTCGCTTGCCCCTTATGATTGCAGCCAATCCCAAATATGATAATCATATTCAAATCATTGGTTCAGAGAAACTTTTTAAATTCAATCCAGCAGAAGTTAAGGAAATCTTTTTTGAATCTAAGCATTGGAAGGTAGACAAGTTGCCTCCAGTCGTACATCTTTGGTCAAATTACAACTCCAAAGAATTAGAGGAAATAACACCGCATACTTTAACGAAGGGACAAAACCTATATTCAATCTTGGTATCCCAATTGTTAAGTATAGACACGAATACAAAATTGAGTTAACTTCAGCAGATGGAAAGAATTGGACGCCCCACCCCTATCCGACTGATCGCCGAATTTATTAAATCCTCACCTGAAAATTGGATAAAATTATTAATCGGTCCTGGGATCACTTTCATGCCTGACGAAGAATTTCTGGTCGAATTAGTGGCCGGAAAATCCCTTTATAGGTGGGGTGATGGAGAAACCGCAATTGCAAGAGGAAAAGATATTTCCTATCAAAAATTTGATCCATTGCTATCAGAAAAACTAATTGAATTGAGCAAGTGTGACTCGCCTGGTTTAATTCACGGAGTCTCCTGGGCCTATAACAGTAAAATATGGGACAAGAAGTGGAACCTTAGGCTATTTAGAATTCTCTTTTCTACCAGAGTTTGGTGGCTAGTTAATCACAAAATATTGCCAATGAATCAGTACGTAGAGACAACAGTCTGGTACAAATATTATGAACAATTACCGGAGGTAATCGAGGCTATTGCTGAGAATAACCCAATAGCACTCATAACTAGTACACCTGAGTACATGAAATATTTACCCAAGAATTCAAAACTAATTCTTGCTAAAGCGAAAGATGCATTTGATGAATACCAAGCGCTCCATAATGAAGTTAATAATTGGATCTCAGAAAATAAAGCTGGCACTAAACCAGTTCTGCTTCTCGCGGTTGGCCCAACTTCAAAGGCATTCGTTTTGGATTTCCACAATAGAGTTCGTGTTATAGATGTCGGACATGGATTTAGTTTCCATCATCGCGGATTCGGCAAGTATGCTTGGAAGTGATTGGGGTAAAATTAAGATGGATTACTGTTTTGATATAGATGGAACTCTTTGCACCAATACGGAAGGAGATTATACAAAAGCTGTCCCACTTAATAAGCAAATTATGTTCGTGATAAATTTAATCGAAAATGGAAATCGAGTAGTGTTTTTTACAGCTAGGGGGTCTCAAACTGGAATCGATTGGAGCGAATTCACGAAACTCCAACTTGAGCAATGGGGCATACCAAACCCGATAATATTTTTTGGAAAGCCACATGCTGATCTGTATATCGATGACAAGGCAGTTGAATCGAATCGATACTGGCTAAATCAAGGGATTGTTTGATTTCGCTGAAAGCCCAATAATGTTTTCTTCGGTTTTGTCGTATTCAAATTCTTGTAGAATCCCTCGGGAAAAACTCCTACCTGAGTAAAAAGTGTAATCGGGAAATTTCAAATTCAACACTTGCCTAGATTGAATCGGGTCGTGGAGCAAGTCCTGACGCCACTCCATGACGATTATCGGGTAGAAGTCGATCAAAAATTTTCGTGCCCCCGATAGGACGTCTAATTCCATGCCTTCAACGTCAATTTTGAGAATCCATTCCTGGCCGTGTTGGTGAACTAAGGAATTATCCTCTACGTAGTCATCAATGGTGGTGATCCTCGTCTGAATTTTTTTTGGAACCTTTCGTCCCTGATTCCAATCCTTAAATATTGAACTCGAACCAGAATTTTCGGGTTGAACATAAAGATCAATCATTCCTGAATTTGCTTGGCTTTGACTGCCAAGAGCGATCTGATTCAGTATTACATTATTGATGAAAGTGTTAGCATTGATATTTGCCAAAAATTTCTCACAGATTATTGGGTTGGGTTCAAATGCTATAACTTTCACTCCTTGGAGGGCGGCGGAGATTGAAATGGCTCCAATATTCGCTCCAACATCTATGAGAACGATCTGCTTATGCTTGTTTAAGATGAAATTTTCGAGTATGAAGTTATCAAAGTAACCCTGCATAAATATCCTATAATCAATGTGTTCAGATAGTTCAAGAATTAATTTGCCCTGATATTCTGATTCAAAGATGATTGATTTTTGGGTGATTTTGGAAGAAGTTACTTTCCTTAGTACATCTGGATCAAATCTGTGCATCCACTTCTTTCCCCAATTACGCACGAAGGAGTTAGAACTTGAGGATGCACCCCTAATGAATATTAGAAGAAGAAGTGGTCGAAAACGAGCACAGATACTCGCCATCAAGACCTTAATAATCGACCTCATAGTTACAATCCCTTTCTAACGAAAATTTTCCAACACTTAACCGAAATTCAACGTCAAATAAAGATTTTTCGCCGAATAATTAGAATCATCAACATAGAGAATAGCCTTACTCAAGCCTTTTTCCTTCAGATAAATCAGGCCTTTGGTGCAAACTGCGCGTCCAATACCTTTTCTAGATTCAGCAGGATCTACACCGATTACATAAAGCTCACCGATGGGATCTTGGTCTACAAATTCTTGGTGGATCTTGGTCCAGCAGAATCCTAAAATCTTGCCGTTATTAACGCATAAGAAAAATCCTTTAGGATCAAACCATGGTTCCTGCATTCTATTTTCAAGATCGGCCATCGCCCACTTTCCTTGGTCGGGGTGGGCGGCGAAGATGAGATTGTTGAGGTCGAGCCAGGCCTGGCTGTGAATTACTGGGTCGAAAGTAATAAATGTATAGTTATGCGGAATATGCGCGATTGGCTCTTCGAGTGAGCGATAAAGTTTAAGGATGTGGCGCATAGTTATACGAGTTCAGAGATAGAAGTTTCCTTGCCACCGTTTTGTACGTTGAAACGGTATCCGACGTTTCGGACAGTGCCGATGATGGATTCAAATTCAGGGCCAAGCTTTGAGCGAAGGCGACGGATGTGCACGTCGACTGTGCGAGTTCCACCGAAATAGTCATAGCCCCAGATCTCTTGAAGAAGCTGCGCTCTGGTGAATACACGGCCGGGGTGTTGTGCGAGGTACTTAAGGAGCTCGAACTCTTTAAATGTTAAATCGAGTGAGGTGCCTTTGATTTTGGCGGTGTAAGTATTTTCATCGATGGCGACATCACCTTGGCGGATTTCTGATGAAGTTGGATCAAGTGATTCAAGCTGTGCGGTATGTGCTCCAACTGTGATGCGGATACGTGCATCAACTTCTGCAGGTCCTGCTGTATCGAGAATGACATCGTTAACGCCCCAGTCTGCAGTGAACGCAGAGAGACCCCCTTCAGTGGTGATTGCAATGATGGGTGCACCGACACCAGTTGTTGAGAGAAGTCGTGTGAGTGATTTTGCTGTTGGGAAATCGCGACGAGCATCGACGAAGACAACATCCATGAGTGGTGTGTCAACGAGAACTGATGCTTCAAGTGGCATGACTTTGCAAGTGTGTTGCAATAAGCCAAGTGCAGGAAGAACTTCTGCGCTTGCTCCTTGCGAATTTGTCAGTAGCAACACCTTGGCCATTGTGTGAGAATACTCTTGTGAAAACCTATATTCCACTCGTCATTGTGCTGGCTCTTGCGTCAGCATATGGATTCTGGTGGAAGCGTAAACAAGGCGCGATTCGCTCTAATAAAGCTATTCCTGGCCACCGTTTGACTGAGGCGGCCCTCGGTGAGGCTCTGGGATCACGAGCCACCATGGTGCAGTTCTCATCTGCATTCTGTGCCCCATGCCGTGCAACTCACTCATTGCTGTCTCAGATGGTTATTCCTATGAACGATGTGAAGCACATCCATATCGATGCTGAGTCTCATCTTGAATTGGTGCGCGAACTCGATATCCGTTCGACTCCAACAACGATATTTATCAATAAAGACGGTATCGAAGTAGGCCGCGCTGCAGGAACACCAAAGCGTGAGCAAGTATTAGCAGCGCTGGCTGCTATAAGATAAGCCTTCACCACCTAGTCATTCCAATACGCTTTTAGAAAAGGTGACTATGTATTCAAGAATAAAACAAGTTATTAAGCCTATTGTATTGAAGAATAAGTACCTCTCAAGACTCTCGGGCAATGAATATTTTGGACTAAATAATTTAGATGAGAAAATTCTAGATTACATCAGCACTCGCGATGGTTATTTCGTAGAGCTTGGGGCTAATGATGGGATTACCCAATCAAATACAAAATATTTTGAATTATACAAAGGATGGCAAGGAATCTTAATCGAACCAAGCCCGAAGCAATTTATGCGTTTAAAGAAATTCCGCAGCCGCAAGAATCTATTTTATAATTGTGCCTGCGTGGGATTTGACTTCCCCAAAACCACAATTGAACTAATGTATTCGAACCTGATGTCTATTGCGCTTGAGGGAAGAAATGACATTCAAGATCCAGTCGCTCACGCGAAAGAAGGCGAAAATCATTCAGAAAGAGAAAGGACATTTACATTTCACGCCCAGGCCAGAACGCTTCAGAGTATTCTGGACGAATCGCATAGTCCTAAAATCATTGACTTGCTCTCACTTGATGTGGAGGGGGGTGAACTTGAAGTTCTGGGCGGCGTCGATTTTGAAAAAACAAGCTTTCGTTACATTGTCGTTGAAACTAGGTCAATCGGGGAAGTTCGAATGTTCTTAGAAGCCAGGAACTATCAAGAAATTGCGCAACTTACACACCACGATTTCTTATTTGAGTTGAACCGTTTATAACTTGCATGTGCGAATTGTTCGCAACTCGCTTATCTCTAAGCACTTCTCTACCCTTTAACCATGTCTGAAGTCCTCGATAAACCAGAAGTGCAGAAGATTTATATCGATGCACGCGGTCCGCGTTTCTCTGCATCTCTTACAACGATTGTTCTTGCAACAGCGTTAGTAACTCAGAATAAGTGGATTCTTGTTGCACAAGGTCTTGTATTCCTTATTGGTGCAACACGTGGTCCTCAGTTCACTCCATATGGTGTGATCTTTAAGAACGTTATTCGTCCGCGTCTCAACAAGATTGCACCAACTGAAGATGTTCGCCCACCAAAGTTTGCGCAAGCTGTCGGATTTGGTTTCGCACTTGTCGGATCAATCGGGGCTTTTGCTGGGGCTGACATTGTCTTCACTGTTGCTGTCGGTTTCGCACTTGCCGCCGCGTTTTTGAACGCCGCATTTAATTATTGTTTGGGTTGCGAGATGTACCTACTGATTACCCGCTTCACATCCAAATAACTTTTTTACAACTAACTTAGGAGAATAAAAATGTCACGTGAAACTTCATTGGTTACCGCTGAATGGGTAGCTGAAAACCTCAATAACCCAAGCGTTGTCATCGTCGAGGTCGACGAAGATACGACTCTGTACGCACAGGGCCATATCGAGAACGCAATCACTTTCCACTGGCGCGAAGATCTCCAAGATGGCTTGATCCGCGACCTTATTTCGAAGGATAAGTTCGAAGCACTCCTTTCAAAGAGCGGTATCTCAAATGACACCACAGTTGTTCTCTATGGAGGTAATAACAACTGGTTTGCTACCTATGCATTCTGGTACTTCAAGGTCTACGGCCATGCTGATGTTCGTCTTCTAGATGGCGGACGCAAGCGCTGGGAACTAGATGCCCGCCCATTCGTAACAGAGGTTCCTGTTCGTACAGCTACTCGCTACGTGGCAAAGGAGCGCGATAACTCAATCCGCGCATACCGCGATGAAGTTATTGCAGCTATTGGCGCTAAGAACATCGTCGATGTTCGCTCACCTGCTGAATTTTCAGGAGAGCTCGCTGCTCCTGCTCACCTTCCACAAGAAGGCGGACAGATCAAGGGACACATTCCAACAGCGAAGAACATTCCTTGGTCAAAGGCTGCAAATGAAGATGGAACATTTAAGTCAGATGCAGAACTTAAGGAGATCTACCAGGGAGCTGGAGTTGATCTTTCTGTAGACACAATTGCGTACTGCCGTATTGGTGAGCGCTCTGCGTTCTCATGGTTCGTTCTTCATGAACTTCTTGGCGTTAACAATGTAAAGAACTACGACGGTTCATGGACAGAATACGGTTCACTCGTCGGCGTTCCTGTTGCTGTAGGTGCCTAGGTAATGCGTACTTGCGGTGCAACACCTGGTGGTCCTTCCCTTGATGGGATTGATTTAACAAAGCAGACTGTTATTCAGGGAATCATTCTCAAAGAGGGTGAGAATGATTCAGTACCTAACGGTGCACCTGTCACTAACGGCCATGTTCGTCTGCTCGATGCATCAGGTGAATTCACCGCGGAGGTTCCGACCAATCAAGAAGGTCAGTTCCGCTTCTTCGCTGCTCCTGGTTCCTGGACTCTCGTAGTTCAGGCACCGGGTGCTCGCGTAGAGCAGGCGTTGATTGCTGCTCAAGGCGTACCTACAGACCTCGTAATACATATCTAGAAAGTAGACTTGAGTCATGGCTGAAAAACACGAACTTCATGAAAAGGGCTT
>JACCDL010432793.1_pt1 | contig 14424 bp, 9 predicted proteins | sample 7441931 | NCBI WGS metagenome assembly JACCDL01 (sample SAMN15323437, study PRJNA562643) | freshwater metagenome | isolation source: river surface water | place: USA:Blue River Watershed | collected 2017-08-16 | reverse complement strand
TTGCGACCACGACGTGCTAATCTGATTTTTACGGACATAATTAACTGTTTTTAGTGAGTGGATGGAACCCGTCCATCCTAATTTTGGACTGCAAAGATACGATAAAGGATTGAAATGCCACAAGTTGGCCTAAAATATTTCAGAGAAAATTGCAGTTTAGGCTATCTTACCAGACTTGTTGGCCTTGTAGGTTCGATGGATATAACATGCGTTTCCTAAACGCTAGATTTAGGTTCCCTGCCTGCGGTAGGCAGGGATTCCTAGCTAGGCTACACCACCCGCCATCAATAGCGTTCCTACTAGATAGTACTTGTGACGGGGACTCTTTCTCTACCTAAAAGTCAAAAATCTAATACAATCCCTTAGCCAAATGGCTGCTCGATGGAAATACTTTGTTTTGAAAAATAGTATGGACCATCCTCTCCTATGTACAAACAATCTTCTAATCTAATTCCAAATTCTCCTGGTATGGCGATAGTTGGCTCGTTGCTAAAACACATTCCTGGCGCAATCTTGGTCAGGTTACCCTTTACAAAATTTGTCCACTCATGGCCTTCTAAGCCGATTCCATGACCTGTTCGATGTGGTAGCCCTGGTAGTTTGTAATCCTTACCAAATCCTGAAGATTCAATCACTGCCCTTGCAGCAGCATCTACAGACTCACAAGTTGCACCTATTTTTATGGCAGCGAATGCAGCATCCTGCGCTTCTTTTTCGAGGTTCCAAACATCAATCTGACGTTGACTTGGTTTCCCCAAAACAATCGTTCTCGTGATATCTGATGCATATCCCTCACAACTTGTTCCACCATCAACCAAAACCACATCTCCTTCGTAGATGGTCTGAGGAACAATGCTGCCATGTGGCATAGCAGAATATTTCCCTATGTTCACCATAGCACTCCCCGTATAGCCCAGCTGTCTAAAAGCTGCAGAAATATTGGCTCTAAACTCTGCCTGTGACATATTTGGTCGGAGCGTAGCAAAAGCAGCCTTGTAGGCTTCTATGGTGATATCGCTCGACTTTTGCATCAATGCAATTTCAGCCTTGCTCTTATACATCCTACATCCTGCCGTTACAGGGGTGGCATCGACAATTTCAAAACCAGGCGCCGCCTTTTTTACGCCATAAGCGATAAAAAACCGAACCCGCTCTTCCATGCCAATCCTTTTGTGTTTGACACCCCTATCTTTTACGATCCCTGCAATCAATTCATATGGATTTTCGTGTTCTTCCCAACAACGGATCTCATCTCCAAAAACCGGGTTAATTAGTTCCATAGCGCGGTCTTCCTCAAATTTCGGACAAACATACGCGATGGAGCCTGAGGCAGGAATAACCACTCCAAAAGCCCGTTCACTTTGTCCCCACCTCATGCTAGTAAAATAAAACGAGGAAGCAGTTCCTTCTAGAAAAATAGCATCAATTTTTTCCTGAGCCATTAAGTCTTGTGCCTTTGCAATTCGTTGTTTTCTTTCCTCCACGGAAATCGGAACAATTCCATCAACCATGGGCTTCAAGTCTCGAATACTTGCGGGAAGATCATATTCCTCCTCAGTCAAACTAGTCGAAGCAAATAGATTTCCTGGAAGTGACATTGCTCCTGATGTAAGCGCAGCTAGGCTTAAAAATTTTCTCCTACTAGGTGACATATAAATGCTATTGGTGTTGAAATGAAAGTTACAGATAAATATTTCCGTTTTTGAAAACCTGCGATGTGTTTTTTTTGGAAGAGGAGCTAAATTAAATCTAACCTACAGTAAGTACCAGTTATTTTATTTGAGTAGTGAAGCAACTTTTTTTGCACTAAGCCTTCAAGGTTAGGCAGTGTTTCGAAGAAATTATTTTGAGATTTCTGGCTTCCTGAAAATCAGGCAATGTTGCCAAGGTAAGTTGCTGATATTCTTTTCAAAGGTAAAGCCAGCTGCCTTAAACTCTTTTACCGCCTGTTGCTGGCTCATCTTGTGGATAGTTTTGATGGGTACATTCGGGTCTTCGGCCCTGAACTCAACCAAAACTAGCTTACCACCCGGCTTGAGCGCTTCCAACATTGAGATGGCCATCTCGTAGGGAAAAGAAAATTCATGGTAGACATCCACCAGTAGCATCATGTCCATGCTGTTTGCAGGCAATGAAACAGTCTTTTCTGTACTCAATACTGGAATGATATTCTTTTTTCCTTCCCGTTTGATCCGTTCATTCAAGAAGGCTATCATTTCCGGTTCCACATCCACTGCATACACTTTACCGTTGCCCACCATTTTGGATAGTAAGCTGCTGTGGTAGCCACTTCCAGCACCAATGTCTGCGATGACTTGGCCCGGTTGTACGGCGAGATTTTTTAACAACAGCGACGTATTTTCTTCCTGCTCCCTTTCTTGTCGTTCAAGCCATTCAATGCCAAAGTGGCTCATTACTTGTGCAACTTGGCGCCCCATGTACCATTTGTTAATGCCATTGGGATCCCCTGATTTCAGGGTATAGCGCTCCTGCGCGGAAAGGGTAGCCGCCTGCAGGAATGCAAAAAATAACAGCATAAATCTCAAGGAATTTTTCATGATGGAGTGGTTTTTACCATTTGCAAGGTGTTTTACTACTAAACAAGAAACTTCATACCCTGACTTTGGTTTAAATCATTTGTTTCCAAAAAAGATTTTCCCGTTTCCCTAGGCCCCCCTGGGTCCAAATCACCTGCCATTAATTCAGCCAAACTTGATGGATGGCCAATGGAATGATTTTCATTTGTTCATGCAATTTCTATGGCTTAAAGATGCTAGTACTCCTTCCTATGAAAAACCTAATTCTCCAAAAAGGATGGAAATGCCACAAGTTGACCTGAAATATTTCATGGAAAATTGAGTTCCAGATTAGGTGGTGCGAACCACCTAATCTTTAGGATGGAGTCCTTCTAGAAAATACTCAAAAAAATCAGCAAACAAAAAAAGGTCTTCGAAATTCGAGACCTTTTTGAGAAAGTTAAATTAGGCTAAGTATAACTTTTATTGTTTTCTTGAAATTGAATTTTTATCAATTCTTTTGCTTGACTATGTTTTTTAAATTTGCAAGAAACTTAGGGATTTCGTCCACCTGAGATTCAGTCCAAAATTCAATTTGATCTCCTCCTGGTTTATTACCCAATGGTCCGTAATCTAAAATATGGATTGTAATTCGTTGACTTTTTTCGCTGATCAAATACGAAAAAAACATTTCATCAGATTTAAAGACATATTCCTTGGATTGCTTTTTAAAGGTAGTTTTAAGGTTTGGAATTACATCCCTTTCTAAATACGCGATGAGCCCTAAAGCGTCATCGGTGTCTATAAAAATACTGCGCTTTGCAAATTTTTTACCTAGTAGAGCGGCGGGATTTACAGACGCCGAAAAACTTTGAATACTTTCGGATAACACTTCTGCTTCTAATTGCAATCCTGAAGCTTTTACTTTGCCGTCAGGAGTGGTGAATGAAACATAAAAAAAGTCTACTGTTTCACCTGCTCCAGACTTAAAAGTTGCAATGTTTTCCCAGTTCCTCGTAAATGTGAATTCGCCATTGCTCAAAATATTTTTGCGAATAACTGAACTTCCTTCTACTACTCGCTGAACTTGACCATACAAGTCCATGGAGCAAATAACTAAGGCTAGAATACAGAATAGTTTTTTCATATTTTTTTAATGTTTATGGATTGATGTAAAAAAGAATAAGGATGACTTTATTATTTCTCAGGTATGACTTTCACTTTTTGATTTAAGGTCTATTCCAATTTTACTTGGGAAAATTTTTTGTGCTCTATAGAATTTCTTGCGACTGTAGAACTTTCAAATCAGGCTGCGTCACATTCCATCTGAACCTGACTTGGTATTGGGTTGACTTCACTCGTATACAAAGTCCAAATTAATAGAATTAGGCTAATTTAAAAATTGTAGCAAAATAGATCAGCACCCCTATTCGGCCTCCTCAATTTCAAATTTAGTTTCACAGACATGACATTTAAACAAGTGTTTTTTGTCTTTGCACAAGGAATTGTCCTTGTACCTTAAATCTGGCTTGCCCGATTTGGTTTCGTACTGGTAATATTCACGAACTACTTGCACATCATAATTTGAATCCGTCCTTAGTTTATAGTCACAATTCGGGCAAACCACAAACCCCTGCCACCAACTAATCCCTGTGCCCCAGCGGATATATATGTTGTACAAAATATAGAAGGGAATACAGAGCAATACGATTACAATAACGATAACGACTGTCATAATTAAATTTTCTAAAGATGAATTCCCTTGAATGAAGACTAAAACCCTGCTGTAGTTAATAATCCGGCAACAGGGCCAAAAGGCCCTTTTTTTCCTACCACTCGAACATAATCTGATGCGCCAGGAATTGGAGCGCCTCGCAATGCGTCTAAGGGTCCTGCTGGATTCAACGCCTTGCGGTTTGCTAGTAAAAAGTCATTGAATTCAGCCACAGATGTAGGATCACTCAAAATTGGATTGCCAATTCGAATTAGACTAAATGCAATGGAAAATGTATCCTCTAAACAGCAACTGATGTCATAGAGCCTTTGGATAATGGTATAGGTATATGGCTGAGGTGATCCACAAAACGCCGATCGATAAGCAGTGGGCGTGGCTGGATAAACACCTCCATCGTACGGAAACAAATCCATCAACAAAAATCCCGCTCTTGCACATGCCATTAGAAAATCAATTCTATTCGCAAAAACTGTTCCCGCAGGAAATAATGCAGTAACAATTGGAGAATAAAATGACCCCCCTGAGGTCACTGACGTTGCCGGATTGTAAAAATAGGTGCCTGGTACATTTGGAGCCTCTCCAATCAAAATTTTCCTAATTTTCTTTTTGCATTGATGCCCCTTATCAGAGAATGCTTTGGCGATTTCTTCGTAACTTATCTCGGTTGGATAGGGACCCGTTGCGTCTTGGTAACACAAATAATAGAGGTACCTCAGGTAATGAATGTGGTAAGTCGCACTATAGTTAGGAAAAAGCCAGGGTCCGCTGGGAGGAAGAGGTGCTCTCCCATTAAAATAACTGCCTGGAAGAACTAAAGGAAGATTGTAGGCAGCAGGGGTCAATAACATAAACTTGAAAATTAAGAGGTTACACTTTCTTGTGGATTTCGATAAATTCGAAATGAATAAAACTGATTAATTAGTTAATTAAAAAAATGTCAACAAAAACTAGAATCATAGACCTACAAAAAAAATTAAGCATGTTACACCTAATTAATTGTCTTAGAAATTAAAAATATGGGTAAACATTCCTTTCTATTTTTAAAGCTTAAGTCCGTAATTTAACTAATCAAATTTTTGCTTTTTTATTTTCTAAAATGAAGCCCATCACTCGAATACTCCTCTCCTTAACACTCATCTTCCTACTTGGAGAAGTGAAAGGACAAACCATCGTAAATACCTATGACCTGATTTCTCCAATCGACTCCGTTTGGGGCCTAAACACAGAACTTCAAGGGACTTTTTCTGCCGGAAATGGCGTATTTACAAGTTTGAATTCCGGGATTGGAATTGGACTCCTCTTCAAATCCTACGAGACCTGGGTATTGGAGCTTCAATTACGCCTCCGAATCAGGGAATAAAATTTATGCTACAGGCTTTCTTTCTGCCCGAGTACATTACCACTTCAATAAATCAGATCAAATTCATTTTTTCTATCAAAATCAGTTCAATTCCGCACTCTTGCTTCACAATCGAAATTTGATTGGCGCCAACTATTCCAACGGGATTCAGACTAAAGAACACACCTAGAACTAGCCATAGGAGCATTTAAAGAAAATGAAACCTATACCGATTTCTCTACCATGAATTTGTTTCGAGCAAATTTAATTGGCAGTATAACTACAACTATTGCAGCGGTAGATGTTCACTAGATTTATTACTACTAGTCGGCGATTTGTCGGATACCCGTATGCTGGGAGAACCCTCCCTGCAATTTCCAATCAATGACAAACTTAAATTCGAAATTGAATCAGCCCTTCGCTACGATTCCAAGCCCCACCTCAACCTCTTACCCTTAGATTTTTCTTCGTTAATTGGGTTAGTTTATTCTTTGTAAATAGGGGCTTGAATCAACTTTATTTTTTTGGGTGTTAATTTTAACTTCTAATTTAGTCCAAATAAGGTATTGTTTAGCCCTGAAAAATACTTATATCTTGATAAATCAACTTTAACCCTTAGTTTCAAATCAAAAGAAGAATTAATCGTTGGCTTATAAATTCGAACTCCAGGAGAATTGGTCACTACTCCTTTGGGATTTATTAATACTACAAATTTTTTGAAAGAGGGAAGTCAAATTAGCGTTAATCTAATTACTGGCTTATCCAAATCTAGTTTAACCACTTCACTACCTTTCACCAACCTTGGTCTTCTATTCAAATTTGGTAAATCCGGTAACTTTAAGGAAACTGGCAAATTGCAGAATACGACCGTTTTGTAATTTTTTTAGCTGTAAGTTTTAGTTCTCTTGACTCTACCTTTAACCAAGGCACTCCATAAAGAATTCCGCTACCCTTCCTTATTATTTCAAGTTGAATCCCTTCCCCCAAAATGGGCTCTCCATCAGAAATCAAAGGTCCAATTGTAAGCATGCTTGAATACAATTGATATTAAAAAAACTTAAAAACTTTAACTGAGTATACTTTTTTAAAACCCCACCTGAATAATTTTTTCGACAAAAACATCTTATAAAATCCTTAATTTTTGCCTCTATCCACACTAAATTAAAATTGTTGAAGCCAACTTGAACTAAACAATCAAAAAACGTTTGGAATCTTAATTTTATTTATGAAAATTAAGGCTACTAAATACAGTTTAATGATTATTCGAGATTCAGTCCATACTTATGGTCTGTACTATACTACCATTAAACACTAAAAAACAGAGTAAATCTATACAACTTAGAATAAACAGTGGAGACCAGAACCCACCTAAAAAAACGGGGCAAAATCCTAAAAGCCATAATTAAAGGATATAATCAAAAAACAAAAAAATGGAAAATCAATCTCAAAATTCATTTCCAATACCTTTAGTAGCAGGTTGGGCCGTCAATATCGTAGGTTGGATCTTATTTGTTTCAACTACCAACCATACTTTAGAAATCATCACTGGCCTTCTTTGTATTGGTTGCGTGTATGTCGGGTACAAACACAAAGAGTTGAATACAGAGCCTGCCTTTGGAAATGAAAGATTAAGTCCAGCCAACTTAATTTATGCCTCTGCTTTTGAAGCGGTATGGATGTTACTTTGGGGATTTGGGATTTTCGATTTTTAAATATTGAAAATAAATACCCCAACTCTATTCTAGGACGAGTACTACCTAAAAATCTGGTTTTTTTTCGCTTGATTTAGGTAGTACTCGTCTTTTTTTAGGTATACCTCATTTTTTAATCCTCCCCTAAAGTTGAAGGGTACAATTCATCGCGCCTTAGGTGAGGATTGATTGTTCTAAACTCAATCCTATGGCTTTTATATTTACCCTACTAAAGTAAGGAGTGGCAACTTGCTAGTTTAAACCTTACTATTTTGAAAATAAAAATGGATGCCGAGGACACTTAGCTTGCAATTACCTGAACCGATCCTTCTAAAAATTTGCGCAGCTCCCTATTTGAACTCTTAGGCAAGCCTACCTTTAGGTAAAATAGGGATGGATTAATTACACAAAACCCTATATTTAACTATTCTGCCTTCAAGCATCTATAAAATTTAACCCAAAATGAAAACCTACCCCAGCATATTCAATGATGTGATTGGCCCGGTCATGCGAGGCCCTTCAAGTTCACATTGTGCTGCATCCATTCGGATTGGACGCATGTGCCGCGACTTGATGGATGGAGATATCCGGGAGGTGTATGTGGAGTTTGATCCCAACGGCTCCTTGGCCACTACGCACAAGGGCCAAGGCTCGGACATGGGATTGTTTGGGGGATTTTTGGGTTGGGAAGCCTATGAAGAGCGCCTTCCAGAGTACCTGATCGCCATTGAAGAAGCCGGTATCCAGGTGAAAATAGATATCCATCCCATTGGGGCTACCCACCCGAATACCTACAAACTCACGCTAACCAATCCAAAGGAAGTCCGTGAATTGACCGCCATTTCTACCGGCGGGGGCATGATTGAAATTATTTCAATCGATGGCGCCCAAGTCTCCATGGCAGGGGATTTTTACCAGACGCTAGTCTATGTCAAGACGGCAGGCGACCTCCCGGAATTTATTGAAAAATCCATGCCCTGCGATGAAATAGCGGTGCGCTATGGCAAATCCACCTTTATTGAAATCAAGGCCAGCACCTTTTTGAGTGAGGAAGTATGCCGTGAGCTTCTCCAAATGGAGGAGGTGCTCTTCATTAAAAAAATCAAGCCAGTACTTCCGGTCATGTCCCGAAAGGACCTCGAGGTGCCCTTCATTACCTGCGAAGAAATGTTGGCGTTCAATGCCGACAAAAACCACGCCCTCTGGGAACTCGCAGTGGACTATGAAAGCATGCGCGGGAATATTTCGCGAGCGGAGGTTTTTGAAAAGATGCGGAGCATTGTGCAGATTATGCAAAACTCCATCGACCTTGGATTGAAGGGGACGAAGTACGCGGACCGAATTTTAGGTCCGCAATCCCTTGGATTCCAGAAGCAGCTTGAGGACAAAAAGTTGGTGGAAGGCGATATTCTGAACCAAGTGATCCTCTACACCTCTGCCATGATGGAGGTCAAAAGTTCGATGGGAGTCGTCGTGGCAGCCCCAACAGCCGGATCCTGTGGAGCCCTCCCCGGCGCGCTCATCGGGATCAGCAGAGGACTTTCCTTGCCTGAAGATGAAACAGTGAAAGCGATGCTGGCAGCTGGCATTATCGGCGTATTTATAGCCGCGCATGCCACCTTTGCCGCCGAAGTAGGGGGCTGTATGGCCGAATGCGGTTCGGGCTCAGGGATGGCGGCAGCCGGAATTGTGGAATTGAAAAAGGGGACCCTAGATCAATCCCTCGCAGCTGCCTCTATGGCCTTGCAATCCTCGCTGGGCATGATTTGCGACATGATTGCCGATCGCGTGGAAGCGCCCTGTCTCAATCGGAATGTGATGGCAGCCACCAATGCCATCTCCTGTGCCAACATGGCCTTGTCAGACTACAACCACCTAATCCCACTGGATGAAGTGGTCGAAACGATGAAAAAGGTAGGAGACGCCATCCCAAATACCTTACGCTGCACCGGGCTGGGGGGCTTGGCAATTACCAAAACCGCGAAAAAGATTGAGGCGATGTTGAATCAACAGGAGCAAGAAGCCACCAAGACCTTTTTTAAGGTTTGTTAATCTCCTCTTTATACCTAATCATCTCCTACTAATTCCCTTCCTTCTATGCTGATTTTTATTTGGGTGTCCTTAATTGCCTTGGCCGTTTGGTTCAGTATTGTGTTTGTAAAAGACCTCCTGGCAAACCGGTCCAAATTTGAAAATTCAAGTTGGCTCAAAACTTCATTGATTGGCTTTGTGGTGAATTTCTTTGATGTGTTGGGCATAGGGGCCTTTGCTCCACAAACTGCCTTATTGAAGTTTACCCGACAAACGGAAGACAAACTGATCCCTGGGACGATGAATGTGGCTAACACCATTCCGGTCTTGCTCCAGGCATTTATTTTTATCACCATCATCGAAGTAGACCCGCTTACCTTGATTTTGATGCTGGTATCCGCTACGGTCGGGGCCGTAATTGGCGCTGGCATTGTGTCCCGACTATCCGAACGGAAAATCAGGCTTACGATGGGAATAGCCCTAGTGATCACCGCTGGATTTATGCTGGCACGGATGATGGACTGGATTCAAGGAGGCGGGGATGCAATCGGCTTAACGGGGGTTAAATTAGTGGTGGCGGTTGTGGTCAATTTCTTTTTGGGCGCGATCATGACAGCGGGAGTAGGCTTGTACGCCCCTTGTATGGCCTTGATTTTTGCCTTGGGAATGTCACCAACGGTTGCTTTTCCCATCATGATGGGCTCCTGTGCATTCTTGATGCCTCCCGCTTCGGTGAAGTTTATTAAAACAGCCTCCTACAACAGAAAGGCTGCCCTTGCCATGGCGATTCCTGGATCCATTGCGGTGTTAATCGCGGCGTTTATAGTCAAGTCACTGCCCTTACAAACCCTGCAGTGGGTCGTGCTCGCCGTTATTTTGTATACCTCAGCCACCATGCTGGTGGCGGGATTCAAAAAGAAGCAAGCCTAGTTTTTAAGGTAAGGAGAGCTCCCATCCACCACCATAAATTTTTGATTTCTACTTGCATCCCCTGTGTTTAGCCATAGGGTGTACGTGCCAGATTCAATAAATTTATCGTAGTGTACAAAATAAGGAGAATCACTCTCCTGCTTCTTTACAATCAGATCCCAGCGGAATTGATTGAACCCTGCTGAACCGTCAATTACCGTACTCCACACTTCCTGAGTTGCGGAATCGCGAACCGAAAGAGTCACCTCTTTTGCCTCCTTCAACCAGAAGGTAAAGGAAACTTTCTCAAGGGTTCGGTAATCCACATTCCCATGCGAAGAATTGAACCAGGGCCTGCTCACCTGCTCAATTTCGTCTAAGTAATCTTTATCCTCTGGTAATTTTTGAGTGAGATGCTTTTGGAGTGGCTTGAGGTTGGTTTTGTAGATGCCTCTTCCATGTGTGGCTACAACTAAGTCCTGCGTTCCTTCATGAATCTCCAGGTCGGCCACTGCTGCAGCCGGCATATTTATTCCCAAGTAGTCCCAACTTGCTCCTCGATCGAGGGAAACAAATACCCCCCTCATCGTGCCAGCATACAGTATATTTTCATTCGTAGGATCTTCCTTAATCACATTCACCGGCTCATCGGGAAGGCCAGCAGCAATGCTTTTCCAATTTTTCCCGTAATCCTCCGAAACATAGACATAGCGATGCAAGTCATCGTAATTGATGCCCGTCATGGCCATGTACACCCGTTCGATTTTGTGATTGGAGGGTGAAATGCTTCGGATGTAATTTGAGGCGATGCCTGTAGAATGTTCTTCCCAAGTGGTCCCATCATTTTTTGAAACCCAAAAAGCCCCATGATCGGTCCCCACATACAGAAGCCCCTTGGCGAGTGGGGATTCTACGACCGTTCCTGCAGCCACTGATTTCTTTTCTTGCAGAGAAGAAAGGGCCAAGTTGGGACTGATCGCCTGCCAACTGTCCCCCCGGTCCGTGCTTTTCATCAAGTAATTTCCTCCCTGATACAAGGTTTTATGATCGTATGTTGACAGAAAATAGGGGGTCATGTAATTGAACACCAGCGTATCCTTGATCTCCTTGGGGAGTCTGGGCTTAATGGAGACCGCTATGTCTTTAGATTCGTCCAATCGCATTGCATCCCCATGCTGTCGGCTGTAGTAGATGATGTGCTTATCCACAGGGTCAATCGCTGTTACGCAACCATCACCGCCATCCCAGGCATCAATCCAAACATAGTTCCAGGGATCTGGAAAGCGGGTATTTAACTCTTTGGCTGGTCCTGATACGGTCGCGTCATCTTGTGTACCCCCATAAATCGTGTAGTCGGCCTGGTCAATGCTGATGTCGTAAAACTCTCCTGTTGGCATGGAATTGTAATGCATCCAAGTTAAACCCTTGTCGTAGCTCACGTAAAACCCGCCGTCATTACCCAATGCCAGGTGATTGGGATTGTTGGGGTTAATCCATAATTCCGTTTGATCCAGATGGAGTCCCTGCGCCAAACTTGGGTTGATGCGTGTCACTTCACCACCGATAAACTTAAAGGTCTTGCCTCCATCTATACTATGCGCAAGACGGATACCCAAACCAAAAACTTCTTCGTCATTTTTGGGATTGACATACACATCCGTAAAGTACCAGCCGATGGTGGTAAATAAGGGGAAGGAACCGGAGTGCGTTTTGGTCCAACTTAGTCCTCCATCGATCGTTTTGTAGAGTTCAGCCGACTGCCCTTGTGGGTAATTTAGATTGTCTACCAAGGCATAGGCCTTTTTCGGATTCGTAGCGGAGACAGTCAAGCCGATTCTACCCACTTTGGGGCCGACAGGCAAGCCTTGGGTACTTTTAATCCAGGTGGCACCCCCATCCACGCTTCGGTAGATGCCACTATTTTGGCCAGAGATGCCCGGGTTCATTTCCCATAGGGAGGCATACATGACTTGAGGATTGGTGGGTGAAATGACGATTTCATTGGCCCCGGTATTCTCATCAATATGGAGCACCTGTTCCCAGGTTTTTCCCCCATTGGTGGTTCGGTACAAACCCCGGTTTGTATTCTTTGACCAGAGGTGGCCAAGTACACAGGCAAAGGCTATATCCGGATTAGTCGGGTGAATTTCAACCTCTGCAATGGACCAGGAATCCGCTAAGCCGATGGACTTCCAGGTAGCCCCTGCATCATCCGAGCGGAACATACCCGTGCCAGGAAGGGTGAAGTTTCGTGGCTTTTTTAGGTTTTCACCGGTTCCCAAGTAAATAATATTCGGGTTGGAGGGAGCCAATTCCACATCCCCAATACCTATCGAGGACTGCTCTTCAAAAATGGATCTCCAGGTTAGGCCATGGTTGGTGGTTTTCCACAATCCCCCCGAACCAAAGCCAACATACATGGTGCTTGGATTTTGGGCATCTACCTGCACCACATCGGCGCGGGCGGAGTTAGCCGTGGGTCCAAGAGCGATCCAATCCAACTTGTAAGGCGTCTCTGTCTTCATCTTTCTGTAGGTTTGAAAAGAAGCCTCCAGTGGAGAAGCAGGCTGCTGAGAGAAGGTAGGAATGGAGAAAAGTAGCAAGAGGAAGAAGGTAATTCCTTTACTTAAATAAGGGATGCAGGAATTCGTGAGTTGCGGTAGCGCTTTGACTAGAGAGGTGGTCATTCTTTTTTTGGAAAGCGGATCGTGTTTTTGCTCGATCCTGTTTGTCTAGTTTGAAAATACGAGTTTCTCCCTAGTTTCCATCTGAAATCAATGACAATGCATGGACAATTTGACAGAATTGTCGGTCAAGGCATAACGGTCCACAGTCCACCGCAACTTTTAGTTGAGAATGTAATTTTTTAACCCACCACAGCATTCTATCTTTTGTCGGCTGCGTGCTATCGCCTAAAATAAATCTGCAGTCGTCTGTGGACTGTCGAACATTGACCTTAAATACCTTTTTATTCCCTCATTTTTTACTAACTTTTTTTTCCAAGCGCTTCATCCGTCTCGCTTTCCTTTAACCATGATCGCTCCATGCTAACACGATCCATACTTTCAATCCTACTTGCAGCAGCATCCTTTCCTGCATTGTCGCAATCCGAAATCACCAAATTGGCTCCGGTGAATTTTTCGCAGGTGACCATCACGGATAATTTTTGGAAACCAAAACTTGAAAAAATTGCAACGACCGCGGTCCCAGTTATGATTTATCAAACTGAAATAGCCACCGGCCGCATCCGGAATTATGAAAAAGTGGCGCGTCATCAAAACGAGAAGCACGAAGGCATTTATTACGATGACAGCGATGTGTACAAAGCACTGGAGGCAATTGCCTATTCGCTGAAAAACCATTCGGATAAAGCCATGGAACAAAAAGCGGATGAATGGATTGATAAAATTGCAGCTGCCCAGGAAGAAGATGGATACATCAATTCTTTTTATTCGCTAACCGGACTTGAAAATCGCTGGACGGATATGGAGAAGCATGAGGATTACTGCGCCGGGCATTTGATGGAAGCCGGAGTGGCCTATTTTCAAACTACGGGAAAGCGAAAATTACTCGATGTGGCTATCAGGATGGCAGATCATATTGACGAGACTTTCCGGAAACAGAATCGGCCTTGGGTATCTGGTCATGAGGAAATTGAGCTTGCTTTGGTCAAATTGTATAAGACTACCGGCAATAAAAAATACCTGGAACTATCCGATTGGTTTCTGGATCAGCGAGGGCATGGCCACGGAAAAGGAGGAATCTGGGACAATCCACATTGGGGACCCAAATACGCTCAGGATGATGTGCCGGTAAAAGACCAGAAGGAAATTACGGGGCATGCGGTACGCGCGATGTATCTCTACACGGGCGCTGCCGATGTGGCTGCTGCAAAAAACGATGTGGGCTACATGAATGCCATGAAGACGGTTTGGGAGGATGTGGTGTACCGGAATATGTACGTGACTGGAGGGATAGGATCTTCGGGAAGCAATGAAGGGTTTTCGATGGATTTTGATCTCCCCAATGAAAATGCCTACAGCGAAACCTGTGCCTCGGTTGGGATGGTTTTTTGGAATCAGCGAATGAATGCACTGGAAGGTGATTCGAAGTACATTGATGTATTGGAAAGGAGCTTGTACAATGCGGCATTAGATGGCCTAAGTCTAAAAGGAAATCAGTTTTTTTATGGGAATCCATTGG
>JACCDL010543647.1_pt1 | contig 14426 bp, 16 predicted proteins | sample 7441931 | NCBI WGS metagenome assembly JACCDL01 (sample SAMN15323437, study PRJNA562643) | freshwater metagenome | isolation source: river surface water | place: USA:Blue River Watershed | collected 2017-08-16 | reverse complement strand
GACATCTCCAAGTGCGATTCGAAGACTTGCAAGTTCACGAGTGAGATATTCCGTATCAGCCATACTGCGATCATTACGAGCGCGATCTTCAGCTAGCGCAATTCGATCTCTATCTGCCTGGCGATTTTGAGCCAAAAGAATCAAAGGCGCTGCATAGGAGGCTTGCAGGGAGAGAATTAGAGTAAGAAAGATAAATGGGTATTCATCAAAGCGAATATCTGTAGGTGCTAAAGAATTCCACAGAACCCAAGAGAGTACGAAGACAGTCATATAAACCAAGAAGCGAGCTGTTCCAAGAAAACGTGCGAACTTTTCGGATAGACGGCCAAAGGCCTCAGCATCGATATTTGGACGCAGGGTACGTCTTGTTTCGCGAGGAGTATCTAAACCATTCTTGCGAGCCATCTTTACACCTGCCCTTCAACTTCTTGCGTAATAGTTTCTAAATCTGTACGAGTGTGATCACGATGATCAATACGCCAGTTATCTGGAAGTAAGTGATCGAGTACGTCATCGACTGTAACAGCGCCCAATAAACGCTCATTTCCATCGACAACTGGGACGCTGAGCAAGTTATAGCTCGCTAAATAGGAAGAAACCTCATTGAGCGTTGCTTCAGGACTCAACCCCTGAGTATCGGTATCAACCAGGGAGCCTAAAAGTGTCGCTGGTGGTTCCCGAAGTAGTCGTTGGTAGTGAACCATTCCAATGAAACGACCAGTCGGAGTTTCAAGTGGTTGTCTTGTCACAAATACTTGTGATGCAAGCGCTGGTGAAATTTCACTCTTGCGAACAGCGGCGAGTGCATCTGCAACTGTGTAATCAGCACTCATGATGAGTGGTTCAGTTGTCATCATTCCACCAGCTGAGTAATCCTCGTATGTCATCAACCGAATAACATCCTCGGCATCTTCAGGCTCCATCAAGTCAATAAGTTCTTGTGCTCGAACCTCACCGATTTCACGGAGCAAATCTGCTGCATCATCGGGATCCATTTCACCGAGTACATCTGCAGCTCGTTCACCTTCGAGTTCACTCAAAAGTGCGACGCGCTCGGCCTCATCCATCTCTTCTAGGACATCGGCCAATCTCTCATCATCAAGTGCGCGTGCAACTTCAACTCGTCGCTTCGGAGCTAAATCTTGAATCACGGCAGCTAAATCCGCTGCACGCAAATTGCTTAGTGTTGAAAGTAAGTTTGAAGTTCCCTGCTCATTTTCAGTAGATGCAAAGCCTTGAACTTCTTCCCAAGCAACCGTAGAGGTTGCCCCCTTACGCCGAATTCCTTGACCACGTTTCATGATATGCACGCGAGTCATGAGCCAGTCACCTGTGCGATTTTGTTCCATCCCAAGATCTTCAACAAGAACGGATTCACCGGTCTCAACAAGAGTGACAGATCTATCTAACATGTCACCCAAAACTAGAATCTCGCCTGCACGTGATTCAAAGCGTCGCATATTCACTAGACCAGTAATGACGACGGTTCCAGATTCAATTGAAGTCACGCGAGTAATTGGAACAAAGACACGTCGTCGTAATGGAACTTCGACAATGAGACCGAGAATTCGAGGAGGCTGATTATTTGTGCGCAGGGTCGCGACAGCGTCTCTCACCTTGCCAACTGGATCACCATTGGGATCAAAAACTGCCGTTCCAGCTAATCTGGCGAGAAACACTCGAGTGGAGATGTTTGCGCTCATAGACTAATTGTAACCGCCTCTCAGAGATCAGATACCGTTGCCCTATGTCTTCGATTGAGAACCACACTCAGATTCCTGAGCGTCCAGATCTCATTCGCTTAGGTCTTGGAATTATCGGAATCGGAACTTCTGGACCTCTGATCGCAATGAGTGCGATGCCTGTTGTGACGCTGATTTTTTGGCGAAATCTTGGTGGCGCTCTCTTCACACTACCTTTTGCGTTACGGGATTTAATTTCCAAAGATAGACATTATCGAAAAGCAATAGCGATCTCAGCTCTATCTGGGTTCATTCTTGCACTTCACTTTATTGGTTTCTTTATTGCGATGCGCTGGACAACCGTTGCAGCCGGCACCGCCCTCGTTGCGCTACAACCGATCTTTGCCGCACTGTTTGTAAGAATGCTTGGTGGAAATATTCCTTCACGTGCCTGGCTTGGAATGGGAGTTTCATTCCTCGGAGTCTTGATGATCTCTGGAGTTGACCTCTCGATCTCGTGGCTTGCATTTAAAGGTGACGTTGCCGCAATTATCTCTGCAGCGCTAGCAGCCGTTTATATGTTGCTTGGTTCAAAGGCCCAGAAAGAGATTGGAACTCATAGCTACACCACCATCTGCTACTTCGTCTGTGCCATTACAGCGCTTCCTATGGCACTTGTCATGGGCGTAGAAATTATCAACTTTGAAAGGAAAGAGTGGTTGATTCTGTTGGGTCTGATCGCAGGTGCACAGATTCTGGGACACTCAATGTTTAACGCAGCCCTCAAACGCGTTTCACCTGCGATCGTTTCACTTATTGTTTTCTTCGAAGTTCCCGTCAGCACTCTCCTTGCGATTTGGTGGCTTGATCAGAGGCCACCCATCGCTCTTGTTCCAGGAATTATTGTCATCCTCACCGGGTGCATACTTGTAGTCCTAAGAACTCGACCTAATGAGGTGATGATCGACGAATGATTGATTTGCATACTCATACAAACAATAGTGATGGCACCGATACTCCTCATGCGCTCATTAATAAAGCACTCTCAGAAGGAATAACAGTTCTTGGTATCACCGACCATGACACGACATCTGGTTGGCAAGATGCAATTGCTTCACGCAGAGCAAACCTCGCTCTAGTTCTTGGCGCTGAAATTTCCTGTCTCACCGAAGATGACGTTGCGGTACACATGCTCGGCCTTCTCTTCGATGGTGAAAACGCTGCGATGCAGACAATGCTTGAAGAATCTCGCGATTCTCGTCTGCCGCGAATGCGACGGATGACTGAATTACTGACCGCAGATGGAATCGACATCTCTCTTGAGGAAGTTTTTGCTGCGATGCCAGAGGGTGCAACCCTGGGGCGACCTCACTTGGCTGATGCGCTCGTTGCAAAAGGTCATGTCGAAAGTCGTGACGAAGCTTTCGCAAATCTCTTACATAACGGTTCAAAATATTATGTAACCCATATTGCACCCACGCCCGAAGATGCCATCAAGGTGATTCGACAGGCTGGGGGAGTTGCTGTGATTGCACATCCATTTGCCACTCGTCGCGGTCAAACACTTTCTGCGATGAGCTTCCCCTCCCTTATTGCGGCAGGACTCAATGGTGTTGAAGTAGATCATCGCGATCACTCTTACGCAGAACGTGAAGAGTTACGAGAGTTAGCACGTGATTTAGGACTCGTTGTCACTGGAGCTAGCGATTACCACGGCACCGGAAAGCTCAACTCAATAGGCGAAAACCATACAGATCCTGCAGAATGGGCCCGCCTTGAATCAATGGCTGATGCTCGAAGGGTAGTTACAGAATGAATCTGACTGAAGTGAGTGCGCTGACATTTGCAGTGCAGTCTTTTGTCACCTTATTGGTCATCATGGATCCACCAGGTGCCACACCAGTATTTTTGGCTCTAGTCTCAGATAAAAGTCCAAAAGAGCGAATTCGCTTAGCATGGCAGGCTGCTCTCATCTCACTTGTAGTAATCACAACATTTGCCCTCTTTGGACAATTTGTTCTTGATTACATGAAAGTTTCAATGGAAGCCTTGCAGGCTGCGGGAGGGCTACTCCTTCTTTACGTTTCACTTCAACTGCTGACTGGAAGAATTGAAGAAATTGATGCTTCGACAAATAAGAATGTCGCCCTCGTTCCGCTAGGAACTCCATTACTTGCCGGACCTGGCGCAATTGTTGCAACTATGATCTTTGTGAAGCAGGTCGACTCCACCGCATTCGCTGTTGGATTAACAGCTGCCGTTGTTGCAGTTCATCTCATCATTGCCCTTGCCCTCATGGCATCAACCAAAATCCTTAGCGTGATCAAAGATTCTGGCGTCACGTTGGTAGCGCGAATTGCTGGTCTCTTACTGGCAGCTATCGCCGTTCAAATGCTCGCCGACGCAATCAAGATCCTCTCGGCTTAGTTCTATGTCTTACGATCCGCGCGGAATTTATAGCCCTGAGAGCGTTGTTTGGAGAGTTCACAGTGATCCTTCCATGCTTGTCGGGGGAGTTCGCGCACTCTTTCAACAAGCACTCCATCCTGATGCCATGGCAGGCGTTGCCACTCACTCGAATTTTCGTGAAGATGCGTGGGGAAGGTTGCAAAGAACTGGTGACTACGTAACCACTCTTACCTTCGGCACTTCAGAGCAAGCGCTTGAGCTCACATCTCGCGTACGCAGGGTGCATACAAGGCTAGGTTTAGATAATCCACACGAGTTGCTCTGGGTACATATGGCGATGGTTGATTCGTTTCTCGATGTCGCATTTCGTTCAGGATTGACTCTTAGCGCTGAAGATAAAGACTTGTACATCTCGGAAATGGTGGAGTTCGCAGTACTTGTAGGAATTCCTCGTAGCGATGTTCCAACAACACATACCCAACTCAAAGAGTATTTCAAAACTATTGCGCCCGAACTTGTTGCAACCGATGATGCAAAGCGCGCAGCAATTTTTCTTACCCTGCCGCCACTTCCGACTCTCGTCCGCTTTGCAACGCCAGCCGCACCGGCATGGGCAGTGCTGAGCGCACTCGCTGCTGCAAGTCTGCCTCGATGGGCTCGCAATCTCTACGGTTGGCCAACTCTTCCTGCACAAGAACTGGCAACAAATCTCTCACTCCTTGCAACTCGTAAATCTCTCTCACTTATCCCATCAATTTTTATCGCACCACCGATATTTCATGAAGGTGTGCGACGTTGGCAGAATCAATCGGTAAGCGCATGAGCCCCAAAGTAGTTGCAGTTGCTAATACTGCAGGAGGAAGCGCCAAGACAACATTGGTTCACGCACTTGCAGTAGCTACCGTTGAGTATGGAAAGAAAACTTTACTTGTTGATTGTGATCCGAAAGCATCCCTTACTTTTCGCGTGGGTCGCGAAGGAACACGAATAACCCTGGCAGATTTTCTCTCAGGCACTTCGATTCGAAGTGAGGATCTAGACTCGCATTCAGAACGTTTTGACTTTGTTGCAGCCGATTCTCGCGTTGGAAATGGCTTCATCGGGCAGGATATGAAGAAATTCTTCAAGTCATTACCTAAGGATTACGATCTTGTATTTATTGATACTCCGAGTGATGTCAATGCAAGTTTAAAAGCAGCCCTTGATGTTGCTGATTTAGTAATCGTTCCATATTCCAATACTCTGCATCATCTTCGTGGAGTTACTCAAATCGCTAAACTCTCTGGAGACGCTCCAATCAAACTGCTAAGGATTGGTGCGAACTCAAAGCCAGCCAAAGAATTCTCACAATGGCCGCATTTAGATGGATCTTGCAGCTCAGCTAGAGAGGTTGAAGCAGCGGCAGAGACAACATCAAGTGTGCTCACTCATGCTAAAAACTCAATAGTTGCCGGCCAACTCAGAGAGTGCGCCTATAGCGTGCTGGAAGTACTCGGTTTGGATTAAGAAGAGAACTTCTTGGTACGCACTCGCTCGCGCTTTTGGCGAGCAGGAGCAGCGCTCTCACTCTTTTCGCTCTGTTCAGCCTTCTCGCGTACAGGGGCAGCCTTACGAGGCTTATCCATACGACCAGTTGATCCAGCAGGAATCTTCATAATCTCGTAGAGATGTTCTGATGAGGAATAGGTTTCAACAGGTTCAGGTAGTCCTAGTTTGAGAGCCATATCAATCATCTTCCAACGCGCAAGATCATCCCAATCAACAAAAGTGAGCGAGATTCCATGCGCACCCGCACGTGCTGTGCGACCAATGCGGTGAACGTATGTCTTCTCATCTTCTGGACATTGATAGTTAATGACATGGGTAATGCCATCAATATCAATTCCGCGGGCAGCAACATCAGTTGCAATCAGCACATCTGATTTTCCACCCTTGAAGTCATTAAGCGCTTTCTCGCGTGCAGCTTGTCCCATATCTCCGTGCAAGGTTGCTGCACGAAAACCACGTTCGACTAAGTCATCAGCAGTTTTTTGACATGCTCTCTTGGTACGGCAGAAAACAATTGTTGGGCCGCGACCTTCTGCCTGCAAGATCCGGGCAAGCATTTCAATTTTATCCATCGCATGAGCACGAACAACATGCTGTTCAATGCGTGAGACCACATTGCCTTCATCTTGAGAATCTTGGGTGCGAATATGAACGGGCTGATTCATAAACTTACGCGCAAGAGCAATGATGTCTCCAGGCATAGTTGCTGAAAAGAGCATTGTCTGCGTGCGATTAGGAGTACTTGCAAAGATCTTCTCTACATCTGGGAGGAATCCGAGATCGAGCATCTCATCTGCTTCATCAAGTACAACGCGAGTCACACTTGCGAGTTTGACTTGACCCTGACGATAAAGATCAAGCAAGCGACCTGGAGTTCCAACGATGATCTCGACGCCCTTTTGCAGCGCCTCAATCTGTGGCTCAAATGCTCGTCCACCGTAGACGGCAAGAACTCTAATCTTTCTGCTTTGTGTGATCTCTTCAAGGTCTTTAGTGACTTGGACACAGAGTTCTCGAGTTGGCACAACGACTAGAACCTGTGGCGAATCTTGATATTCAAAACTCTTCCACTCTTCATCTGCAGGCGCGATCACCCGATCAACGAGAGGAATTCCGAATGCAAGAGTTTTTCCCGTTCCGGTCTTTGCCTGTCCGATGACATCGCCATCTGCAAGTGCGATGGAGAGAACCTGCTCTTGGATAGGAAAGGGAGCTAAGTAGCCATGTTCGTTGAGAGCAGCGATAGTCTCTTTACGAAGTGGGAGGTCTGCGAAAGTCAGTGACACTTACAGCGCGCCAAAACCGACACGACGTTCGGTCGGTTGGCCAATCTCAACATAACCAATGCGCGCAGCAGGCACGATGATTTCGTGGCCACGGATATCGGTAAGGATTAGGGGAGCGCTATCTGCTAGCGCTTGAGCGACAGCCTTTTTTATCTCAGTCGGGCTTAGCTCACACTCAAAGGCAAGTTCACTTGCAATATCTGCAATAGCAATTCTGACGAGAGCTGCCTGAGCGCTCTCTGATTTCTTTGTACTCATGGGCTCATCCTAGATGTAAAGGTGCGCGACTGCTATTCGGTACGTGGGAAACCCGAAATTCCACGCCACATCAAGTTTTCTACAAGATCGACTGCCTGCTGGCGACTTAACTTGCTATCGCGATCAAGCCAATGGCGAGCAGTCACTTGCGCGTATCCAATTAATCCGACTCCAAGCATCATTGAAACTTCTTTAGGCAATCCGGTGTCATTTGAGATCACGCCACTCACCGCTGCGGCACAGTCATATGTCATGCGATTAAGGCGTTCGCGCACCTGCGGCTCAACACTCATATCGCTTTCAAAGAGGAGTCGAAACGCTTCTCCCTCATTTTCGATAAATGCAAAATATGCAACAACTGTTGCGCGAACACGTTGTGCATTGTCTGGGGTAGATGAAATTGCTTTTTGAATTTCAAAGACAAGAGAATCAATGTGCAGATCGAGAACTGCAAGATAGAGATCTAGTTTGGAAGGAAAATGTTGGTAGAGAACAGGCTTGCTGACACCGGCACGATCTGCGATCTCATCCATTGCAGCAGAGTGATATCCAGCAGCGGTAAAAACCTCAAGAGCAGCGCTGAGCAAGATCGCCCGACGCTCATCACGGGGTAAGCGCGCCTTATCGCCAATCGTTGGCTTCTCTGAAGTACTCATTGCCCTAATCGTAGACGCAAAGTGGCACGCTTTCATAGTCTGAGGCAGAATTGCTAATTATGAAGAGACCCCCACTCGTTTCAACTGGCCCAGCTCTCACCGTTGATGAGGTACGCAGATATAGCCGCCACTTGATCATCCCGGATGTTGCGATGGCCGGACAGCAACGACTGATGAATGCGAAAGTTCTCTGTGTTGGTGCGGGTGGTCTAGGGTCACCTGCACTTATGTATCTCGCCGCAGCAGGTGTTGGAACAATTGGAATTGTTGAGTTTGATACCGTTGATGAATCTAATTTGCAGCGCCAAATTATTCATGGACAATCTGATATCGGTAAAAGCAAGGCGCAGTCGGCAAAAGAGAAGATTTTAGAAATCAACCCTTATGTCAATGTAATTACCCACGAACTTCGCCTCGATGTGGATAACGTGATGGATATCTTCGCTCGGTACGACATCATCGTGGATGGCACAGATAACTTTGCAACACGCTATCTCGTCAACGATGCTTGTGTACTTCTTAAGAAACCTTATGTGTGGGGTTCGATTTATCGCTTCGATGGCCAGGCAAGCGTTTTCTGGGCTGAGTATGGTCCTTGCTACCGCTGCTTATATCCAGAACCACCACCTCCAGGAATGGTTCCATCATGTGCCGAAGGCGGAGTACTCGGAGTTCTATGCGCAACTATCGGTTCTATCCAAACCACTGAAGCAATCAAGGTTATTACTGGCGTAGGCGAACCACTCATTGGCGATCTCATGATTTATGACGCTCTCGAAATGGAATTTAGAAAAGTGAAGATTCGTAAAGATCCAAACTGTCCATTGTGTTCTGAGAAGGCCACCCAAAAGGCGCTTCTCCCAGATTATGAGGCATTCTGTGGGGTCCTTTCATCGCAGGCACAGGATGCGGTAACGGATTCAACAATCTCTGTGACAACTTTAAAACAGAAGATTGATCAGGGAGATGATTTCTATCTCATCGATGTGCGCGAGCCAAGTGAGTTTGAAATCGTTCGGATACCTGGTTCACATTTAATTCCTAAGCAGGGATTTATCGATGGGACAGCCCTCGCTGGACTCCCACAAGATAAGCCAATCATTGTGCATTGCAAGAGTGGTGTTCGTTCAGCTGAATGTTTAGCAATCATCAAGAACGCTGGCTTTAAAGATGCTACTCATGTTTCAGGTGGTGTCATCGCATGGGCTAAGCAGATCGATACCAGCCTCCCGGTTTATTGATGAGTAAAGACTTTCGAGGAGCACGCATTCTTTTAGTTCATGCACATCCAGATGACGAGACAATCAACAATGGCGCAACAATGGCCATGTATGCAGATCTCGGCGCACAAGTCACTCTGATCACCTGCACACGTGGTGAAGAAGGTGAAGTTCTTGTACCTGAACTCGCACACATAGCGGCTTCGGAAAAAGATGAACTTGGCGCACACCGTGAAGTCGAGTTAGCGAATGCGATGAAAGCTCTAGGAATCAAAGATTTTCGCTTCCTTGGAGCGCCAAAAGTTTCATATCGAGACAGTGGCATGATGGATACACCACCAAATAATCGCCCTGACGTTTTCTGGCAAGCAGATTTAGAGCAAGCGAGTCAGCATCTGGTGGAGATCATTGACGAGATTAGGCCGCATGTACTTATTACCTACGATGAGATCGGTGGCTACGGACACCCTGACCATATTCAAGCCCATAGGGTTGCGATGCATGCTTCTCGCAAGTCCACGTGGAAGATTCCGAAAATTTACTGGAACACAATGCCCAAATCTGTCATCGCCGATGGAATTGAAAAGATGAAAGCGTTGGGCTCAGATTTCTTTGGCGCTGAATCCGCTGATGACCTTCCATTTGCAAAAGATGATGAATTTGTGACAACACTTATCGATGGCAATAACTATGTTCAGGCGAAGATGAATGCGATGGCCGCTCATAAAACACAAATTGCACTCGATGGCCCCTTCTTCGCTCTATCAAATAACATTGGCTTACAGGTATGGGGCAATGAGTACTACACGCTTGTTCAGGGCCAACCTCACGAACCTTTTGATAAAGATGGGCGTGAGACAGATCTTCTCGCTGGTATAGATTTCTAAATGAGATATCTTCTGAGTTTTCTTATCGGTCTTCTCACTGCAGCCGCTGGGGTTTTTCTTCATCTCTCATATCCGCCAATAGGGCTAATTCTTGCCCTAGCCGGATCCGCTGCAACGTTCTGGTCTATCGGCAGACATTATGGAAAACGTCGCTTTAAAATTGCAGCACTTGTTGGCTGGCTAATTGTCATTAATGATGCGACAACTTTTGGAGATGGCGGAGAGCTATTGGTTCAAGGCGATAGAGATGGATTAACGTTTCTAGTGAGTGCTCTTGCGATAGTGGTTCTCTCAATATTTCTTCCCGTGAAGGACTAATTCCAGCTCTGTCCCCGCGGACCATCCTGAATTTCAAGTCCACTTTCTTCAAGGAGAGTGCGAAGGCGATCACTCTCAGTAAAATCTTTATTTGCGCGAGCAATCTCTCGCTGATTCAATAGTTGGCTCTGTTCTTCTGTCAGAATCCGTTTTTCTGGAACTCGGATGAGATCTAATCCAAGAACTTGATCTGCAAAGCGGAAAATTGCAGCCTTTTCGCCTAGAGCCATGGTTGTGCTCTTTTCGATCGTGCGCAATCTTTGTAACGCGCGAGGTGTATCAAGATCTGCATTAATCGCTTGAAGAAAATCCTGATCAGCAACAAGACCTGAATCTGATTGATCTGATTGCACAAGGTTGCGCCACCTACGAAGCGTCACATGGGCGGCTTCAAGAGATGCCCATGTGAGATCCATCTGAGAGCGATATCGGTTTTCAAGAAATGCCAGACGAGTGGCGAGAGGATCGAGTCCGCGATCGATAACATCTTGCAACAAAAGCACATTCCCAGCGCTCTTTGACATCTTCCTTCCTTCAAAGAGTAAGTGCTCACCGTGAATCCAATGTGTGACCGTTTCACCACCGGTTAGTGCATTTGATTGCGCACGTTCATTCTCATGATGTGGAAAGCGAAGATCTATACCCCCAATATGGAGATCTATAGTCTGACCCAAATACTCAATAGCCATTGCGCTGCATTCAATGTGCCATCCTGGAAATCCATCGCCCCAAGGAGTTGACCAGATCATCTCGGTACGGTCACGAGCTAATTTCCACAACGCCCAATCCGCGTGGAATCGCTTTGCACCATCCTCTGAATACTCAAAGCGATGGCCAGGCTTTAGTGAATCAAGACGATTTCCGCTAATAGCGCCGTAGGTTGGAAATGATTGAGCATCAAAGTAGACATTGCCGTCGCTAGCTACATAAGCGAAACCATCGGCAATGAGCCTTTCAATTGCTGAGATCATGAGTGCAATGCTTTCGCTAGCCCGCGGATATAAATTCGCTGGTTGAATGTTCAGTCTCTGCAGATCTAGATGGAAGCGCTCTTCATATTTACGCGCAATGACAAATGGATCAAGGGATTCACTCTTTGATTGTGCGAGGATTTTATCTTCAAGATCTGTAGCCATATGGCCGACGTCAGTAATGTTCTGTACCAAAGTTACCTTTAAACCCGAAAGTGTTGCAGCCCTGCTGATCAGATCGGAGAGTAAGAATGTGCGCAAATTACCCACGTGGGCATCGCGGTACACAGTGGGTCCGCAACAGTAAACCTTGAGGGCTCCGTCACGCCCTTGGATGGGAAGCACATCGCGAGAACGCGTTTCATAGAGCCTTAACATGCGCACCCAGATCTGTTTTCACGCTCAATAAAGCTATAGGTATGGTGGAGTCGAAAGCCCAATTTATCGTAGAGCGCTTGTGCACCAATATTCGAGCGATCTACCTGAAGACACATTTTGTTGGCACCTTCACTTTGCGAAATCGAAATAGCAGCCTGCATCAGGAATTCAGCCAAACCCTGGCGACGATGAGATTCGGCAACGATCAGTCTTGTAACGATCGCCCACGATTCGTAGATTGCTACTCGTGCGGTTGCAACAGTGGCTCCCTCACTGCGTAATGAGAGATAGCGCGCCGGATAGGAGGTCATAATTTTTTCGAGCACTTCATCGTCGTGAAGTGCGAGGAAATCTGGTGTAGGTGCAGATTCATTAAGCAGATTTAACTTCTTCTTCGTAAGTGTTTCTGAAATATCCAGAGTTTCTTCGATATCGTGAACTAGAAATGCTGCCCCAACTTTCTCCTTCCACCCTTTAGCAAGGAGATAATTAGTGAATTCCTGATACACCGGATGTACGAGGTGAAAGACAGCAGGCAAATTTGCTTCGGCGTAAATTCTCTCAATCTGATCGATTGCCTGATCTATTTCTAATCCGGGATCACCAAATGCAGGTGGCCCAGAAACAAAAACTGAGTTCGCTCTATAGGTCACCCCATCTGATATTCGAATTTGCCAACTTCCAAGATTCTTTGTTTCATTAGGTGGCCATGTTTGAGTCGAAAGAGCTTCAAGTTCGGCGATACGCAGCGATAGGGGAGCACCGCTACCTGCTCTGTGTAGAACATCCTTAATGGGATGAACAATTGCGATCTGTTTTGGATCAAAGTCAACAATCTCACCAGATCGCTTTCTTATTGTTGTTGCTGATTCAAGTATTCCAACGAGATCGCGAAAGCCACCTTGAGGATCGTGCAAGCGCAGGGTTAGCCGCTGGCCGATCAGCGCTGGGTCAATCCCGACAGATCCTGCTCTCATAGGCTCACATTAACCGTGCAGTTCAGATGGTGCATGGTTAGAATTGGTCTCGTTCTAGGGTTCGCCCATTCTTTACCTTTCGGAGGTTGCTCGTGACATATGTGATTGCCCAGCCATGTATCGATGTGAAAGACAAGTCCTGCATCGAAGAGTGCCCAGTGGATTGCATCTATGAAGGTAATCGAATGCTCTATATCCAACCCGATGAGTGCGTCGATTGTGGCGCTTGCGAGCCTGTCTGCCCAGTTGAGGCTATTTATTACGAGGATGACGTTCCGGGCGACTGGAAAGAGTTTCCGAAAATTAATACCGAGTTCTTCGTAGAACTTGGCTCTCCAGGTGGAGCTGCAAAGGTCGGTCTGACAAATCACGACCATGCAGATGTGCTCGCCATTGAGAAAAAAACTTCCTGATTTTCCCTGGGATGCACTTGCTCCTTACGGAGTGAAGGCGCGTAAGCACCCAGGAGGGATGATTGATCTCTCGCAAGGAACGCCTGTAGATCCAACGCCTGAATTCATCCAAAAGGTTTTGGCAGAGAGTGCAAATTCTCCAAGTTATCCGACTACTGCAGGCACGCCAGAGTTACAGCAGGCAATACGAACATGGGCAATTAACCATCTAGGCATTACTGGAGATTTTGACGTTCTTCCAGTCATCGGCTCAAAAGAATTAGTGGCATGGCTTCCCACCTTTCTTCAATCTCAGAAGGTGCTCTATCCAAAGATTGCGTATCCGACCTATCTTGTAGGTGCGATGCTGGCGCAGTCTCAGGAAATTGCAGTGGATGTTGATGCATCACAGTGGCCGCAGGCAGATTTAGCGTGGGTTAATTCTCCAGCCAACCCTACGGGTCGTGTGCATTCAGAGGATGAACTCCGCGCAGTTATTCAATGGTCACGTAAGAATAATGCGGTAGTAATTTCAGATGAGTGTTACTTAGAATTTGGCGACGGTGTTACCCCGACTTCAATCTTCTCTTATAGCGATGGTGATAATTCAAACTTACTTGCCGTCCACTCACTTTCGAAGCGTTCCTCTCTGGCCGGATATAGAGCAGCATTTATGGTGGGAGACCCTTCACTTATTGCAGCGATTCGAGAGATTAGAAAACATGCAGGGATGATGGTTGCTCTCCCAGTGCAAAAGGCGATGACTGCAGCCCTTGGCGATGATAAACATGTCGCAGAGGCTCGTGCGCGTTATAACGCTCGTCGCGCCAGACTTAAGCCAGCGTTAGAGGCAGCAGGATTTCGAATTGATGAAAGTGTTGCCGGGCTTTACATTTGGTGCACACGAAATGAAGATGCATGGAAATCAGTTGATTGGCTTGCCGAAATTGGAATTCTTGCTACCCCAGGTTCTTTTTACGGCCCCGATGGCAGCCGCCATATTCGCGTTGCGATGACTGCTACGGATAAAGCCATTAGCGATGCCGCCTCGCGCATAATGGCTGCGATTGGCGCATAAACCATGTCTGTTGGAATTCTACTCGTGGGCGGTCGAGGAACTCGACTAGCTCCTATCACTTCAGAGATTCCAAAACCAATGTTGCCGATTGCATGCAAACCTGTGACTGAGCATCAAATTCTCGCTGCCAAAAGTGCTGGCATCACAACATTGGTTCTTGCGACTTCTTACCTCTCAGAAGTGTTTACGCCTTATTTTGGCGACGGTAGCAAGTGGGGGATCGAACTTCGCTATGCGGTAGAGAAAGAGCCTTTAGGCACAGGTGGAGCTATTGCTAATGCTGCCGCACTTCTAGATAAAGGTGCAGCTGATGAAGCAGTAGTGATTTTTAATGGTGATGTTCTTAGTCAACATAATCTTGCTGCT
>JACCDL011428285.1_pt1 | contig 14438 bp, 8 predicted proteins | sample 7441931 | NCBI WGS metagenome assembly JACCDL01 (sample SAMN15323437, study PRJNA562643) | freshwater metagenome | isolation source: river surface water | place: USA:Blue River Watershed | collected 2017-08-16 | reverse complement strand
GTTGATAAGATTCCCTCTACCAGAATATCTTCACTTAAGTCCAAACTTCTCGGTCCACACACCCTTTGGTTCGATGAGCAGATTGTTGAATTTCTTCGCTCTAACTTTACCCCTGAGGTTTTAGAGGCTTATCAGAAAGTAAAGCCCTTAGCATTTAAAGCTGATTTAGCTAGGTACTGCATACTCTATGTATATGGAGGTTGGTATTTTGATCTTTTTGTTGAAGTAAAAAATGCAGAAATTTTAGACAGCTTCAATGCAGAAACAAATTTTATATTTTTTAGAGAAGTACCAGTTCCTCCGTTTGGTTCAATATACGCTGCAGTTAACACTCTTTTTTGGGTAAAAGATCCTGGCAATCCTATTCTAAAAAATGTAATAAATGAATGCGTTAAAAATATCCAGGCTGAATCCTATAATAACCACCCGTTTGACATAACTGGTCCAATGGTGTTTGGCAGAGAAATAACCAAATATCAACTACTAAATGATGACTACAGATTCCTCATGGGTGAGTGTCAGTTGATTGATTCTAAACCTAGTCATATGTTCACTGACGTGACAATGAGTGACTCAGTTATCTTTTCTCAGCGTAGAGCTTCAACTGAAGATATTTCTAGCGAAGTCCCTACTGGTTACGAGATGCACCCAAACAACTATTATCAGATGTGGTTTGACCGAACAGTCTACTGAGCCTCCAGATAGAACTTCATATTATCGATAAGTCGTTGATTGTTAGGTTCTAACTCCAGTGCTTTCTCCCCGTACGCTCTTGCTGACACAAAATCTCCGTCGTAGTAGCTAGATATTGCAGCTAGATCCCACGGCAAGTAGCCCCAGGCGAAATCTTCACACAGATAATCTAACGGTTTTTCTTTTATTTCTAGTGCCTTTTTTGCAAAATGTAGGCATGACGCCCAGGACTCGTTCTCATACATGTGCTGGGCAAGCTCGACTAGGGCTTCTCGTCTCCACGGTGCTTCCATGTGAGCTGACATTAGCCAATGCTCTTTATTATCTTTTTCAATTTTTGCGAGATACCTCATGGATGCTGCACGTTCTGGTGCCCATACGGCTGTAGGAAGCCCTAGATGGCGTTTAAACTCTCTCGCAGCATCTTCATACTGCCTATAGAAGAAGAGCTCTCTTGCGTAGTAAAAAGCATTTCTATCGTCGTTTGGATCTTCTTCTGTAGATAACTTTAAAAGCGGCAGGTATTGTCCCCTAGATTTAGTGTTATCTGGGTGGTGATGAAGCTCCAGCTTTGTCCAAACCTGCTTCTCCTGAGTCCCAGCGTAGGGCACAATAACCTCGTGGACTGGGTGCTTCCACCTATAACCGTGCCTAGCATGAATTTTGTCCCCACCAAAAGTTGTAGCAGGGATAGTCTCCTCGGCGTCTTTCCAGTTCCAGGTGTAGTTGTAGCGAATTCTAGTTGCACCCTGTTTAACGGCGTTTTCAATCTCTTGTCGCCAACCTGGCATAAGGATCTCGTCCATATCTAGCTGAACACACATGTCAATATCAGCTGGAAGAGCTGCTAGTGACGCATTTCTTGCATCGTCAAAACGCCAAGGTTTAACAGAAATGTCTATTACATTTATTCCGAGCTTAATTGCAGTTTCACGGGTACCATCTGTACTGCCTGTATCTGCAATTAAGAGATAATCAGCGTCTTTTGCGCTTTCATACCATCTCTTAACAAATTGCTCCTCATTTAGGGCAATCGTATACACGGCGATCTTTGTCATTTACTTAACAGCTAATACGCTTATGTGCTCTCTTGGCTCGTAGCTTCCGCCAATAACCATTGTAAGTAGGCCTGGTTTTGATTCCATACCTGCACGGTCGCGGAACCACTCGGATCCTGGATCAGTTGTCGGAGCCTGTAGCCACAGCCTGTCGCCGATGTCCATAGTGCGGAAGTTGTGGAAGTGTCCAGAAATCCAAACGTCTGCGCCACCAAGTGCAGTTTGTCCAGCAGCCTGCTGAGACAGATACTTGAGAACATTATTCTGATTTGCCTGGTGGCCATGGAATAGGCCGAGCATTGTTCCTTCAATATCTACAGTTAAGGTCTGGTGGCCAGAGTTTGGATATCTAAACTCAACATGAGATAGCTCTGGATTCTCAGCGCAGATGTCCTGCACTGCTGAAGCAATCTCCACGTTCCAACCATCTGCTGGGTCAGCGGCAACCTGACGAGTTACCTCGTCGTGGTTTCCATTAATTACTGGAACAATGAGTCTGTCTACTAAAGGAGCTAAAGCTTTAATTTGAGCTAGTAAGAGTCTTCTAGCGACTCGGGTCTGCTCAGTTAATCCTAAGTCAGACGCGGCTAGTCCTTGGAGTTTTCCGTTTTGGCTGACATTGCCTTCGACGTGGTCACCGAGTAGCGCAAGACATATAGTGCCAGGAGAAATGCCAGCTTTTTTATAAGCTTCAAATTTTTGTACCGCCTTCTCGGTTAATCCTAGGATTCTCTCTACCGACTGGTCGGTGCCTCTACCGTTTGCTTTTTTACCTATCTGTTGGTCAGCTGCTGCAATTGTAAATGCGCCTTCTCCAGTTGATTTCTTTATGTTTTTTGCTGGACGCCATTTTCTTATCTGATCTGATAATTTTTCTACATCCAATAAATCGGTGACAGAGCTGGTAGTTGGCACTAAATTAACTCTGACTGATTCTAGCCAATCTCCGTCAAACTTTTGCCATTTTCCCCGTCGCATCGAAGTAACACACCACTCGTCTGGACTTAGTCCGAACTCAGCTAAGACTGTAGTGGCGTCTATTACTTCACCAGCTTCTCTAGGTGATCCAACAACGAATCCGCCCTTTTGGGTGTCTAAATCCATCCTCGGACGCCAGTCCTCTGGTGTCTTAGTTACTCGAACATCTGAACCACTTTGTCCAGGCATGCGAAGTTTTTCTAGTTTTTCAGAAAGGCTCACAGTTCTCCCTACTTTAGCCTATAACACGAGCAATCGCCGCGTCTATGTCTATCTACGGCACTCGCACTTATATCATACCCCTCTTCGCGAAGCGCTTGTGATAGTCTCACGTTCGGCACATGAGCCTCGTCAAATGGGCGTGAATTAATGATTTTTATGAGAGCATCTACATCACTCTTGGAGAGCTTTTCATCCAAGGTAATTTTCATCAGCTTACATAGAAACGTGTTTTGGTAGTTTTGATTAGCTACCTTTAAACGTTCAGCTAGAGCCATAGTATTCTCCTTAAACTAAGGGTTGAAACTATGCTACTACAGATGTGGGAGATTATCCAGCTTTTTTCAGAATAATTACTTCGTGTTTTTTCTCACAGTCTCTGGCGAGAGAAGGGACAACATGATGTTTTGCGCACACTGCACACGAGTATTCTTTTGAATTAGCCACTATTAAGTTACCTCGGTTGTTCTAGGGAGCTTCCCTTGGTAACTATTTTCCCACTAATTTAAAGGTTCTTTAATTTTAGGTTTTGGTTATTCAGTTGCCTCTGTTGGAGGCGTCTGCTGCACTTCACTGGTGGAGGCTAGCTTCTCTAAGATAGACTTTCGCTCTTGATTAATCTCTACTAGATTTACAAATTGACCAGAGAACGTGTAGTCTCCAGAGTGTGTAATCCTCACCCACGGGGCCGCCCAGACTTCGCCGCCTTGCTTTTGCCACATCCTACATAGAGCGTAATCTTCTGACAATAGAATGTCATTCTCGTCGACAAACGTTGTGAAATACTCGGTGACCATCTCTCCAAAGTCAATGCCAGTATTTCCTACGTTATTGTTCTTGTACTTCACGCAATGAGGCTCTAGGGTCTCGAAAACTTTTCTAGTAAGAAACAGCATCCCAGTTCCAATATCTTTCACCTTAAAAGGTTCGTCAGATTTAAATGGTTGCTCTTCATCTAAAAAATTAACTGCAAAGTGGCCAGAGTACGCCTCTAGATTAGGCTTATTTAGTTGAGCAGCCAATCTCACATTGTCCCAGTTTATGCCCTTCATTGGATATATGGCACCAATAAAATCTTTACCTGATTCCACCATTTTTACGACATCATCGGCATTCCACCCGTGATCTGCATCGATAAATAGTAGAGCGTCAAACTCACTCTTCATAAATTTGTGGGTTAGAGTGTTTCTGGCTCTTGTTATTAAACTTTCATTGCCTACAGTAGTAGTGGTGACAGAGTGACCCGCCTGAGCAAGTTTTACAATTAAATTTTGCAGCGAAATTGTGTAATTATTTTTTGCAATTCCACCGTACATGGGCGTAGCAATGTAAAGTTTCAAGTTTCTCCCTAAATATTCGGTGCTGCGTACTTGGCGTGACCACTAAAGTCTACCACAGGAGCTTGAGGAACCTCTCGAGGCATCATAATGTATCCTCGCATTATTGCCCTAGTTCCAGTTCCTTCGATAACTAGACCTCTATCAGCTAGCTTTCTAGTAAAGCCAATTTGTGACAAAGGCCTCTCACCGCGAGAGTCGCTCCATAGCTTGTATAGCTTATATAGGTCGCTCAAATTTAGGCTTCCACCTTCTGACTCTCTAGCCTCTTCCTCTAGGAATGCTCCAATTCGATCTTCATTCTTCTTGTAAGCATCATGAGCTTCTTTTACTACTGCACACCAACCTAGTGGATCTAGTTGGCTAGATGATAGATACTTAACTGCACCATCAATAGCCCAGCTCAGTACAGCTGGAAGAGCACCCTCTGGATCAGCGAGGTATGGCTTAAGAGTTGTGTCTGGTTTCTCTGGCTTATTGGTAAGCGGGATTGGACGCATACGACGCCACATAGCATCATCAGTAATAATTGGTCTGTGGTTGGTAGAGATCCAAAGCTTGCCTTGAGATGTGAACTGGATAGGTCGCTCACCAGGTGAACGTCCCTGAATGGTTCCAGAACCAGTCAGCTTCTTGACCTGGTTCTCCTTGATTCGCTCAGACTCTGGCAGCTCGTCAACCCAGATCATACGACGACCGCGTAGCTCTGCCATGTGGTATTCATCTGTAGAGCTGATTCGATCACCGAGAGCAAGAATATTAGAGTCCAGTGCCCATGCGTACTCTGACTTACCTAAAGCTTCAAACACTGTTTCAATAAATGTGTTTTTACCAGATCCAGGTGGACCATAAATCATAAACATAATATCCTGGCTGTTTAGACCAGTCAAGGTATATCCAACTGCTCGCTGTAGCCACTCCTGCAGCTCAACGTCCCCCTTGGTGGCTTCATTTAAGAATGCCTCCCAACGAATGTTTCTTAGACCAGGAGTGTATGCAATAGGTGATCGTTTTGTTAGGTGAAGATCTGGCCTACCAGCTTTTAATTCTCCAGTCCTAAGATCGACAACACCATTTTTTACACCAAGTAAGTACGGGTTGTTGTCCCACTCTTCAACTGCAACCTGGATTCGTTCATCTGATGAAGCCTGGGCAATCATATTTTCGATAGCAGAGTTAGATTTTGCCTTGTTAGCGTGCTTTACAAGCTCTGCTGCCCTAGGGTCATCTGCAGCATAAAGTGCAACCTCACTGGCCACCACGGTGGATACCATTTTAGTCACTTCTTTGATTGACTTCATCTGCATATCTGGCTTCCAATAGTTGCCATCCCAGACAAACCAACCTACGTTGGGAGTGTAACGAATTCCAGCACCAAATGAGTCAACAAGTCTTCGACCATTACCTACATCTGTTAGGCTTCGATATCCAGGGCGTCCACCAGCTTCTTCAGAAAGCGAGTCAACATCCTTAGGAAGGTTTAGGTTGCCACCTAAAGCAACTTCTTTCAGTCCCTTGCCTTGAGCTGCAAAAGATGTCATTTGCTCACCAACTGCATTGGCTATAGGTGTACTAACGCTATCTTCGTCATCAGTTGTAACTATTAAGCTAGTGCTGTAGTCGAAAGCCGTCTTAGAGGTAGTTGGCTCTGAGAATGCCTTAGTGACATCTCCTGCCCAAGACATACCCTGTGTTTTAACCCAGTCGCTTAAGTCATTCCAAAATAGATCATACTTTGGGTTATTAGCCACCCAATCGAGGGCGCGACGAGTGTGCATCAGTACACCATTTTGACCCTCTACGTGCATCGGCGGGTTTACCATCTCTGCATTGAATCGAAGCATTGTTGATTCAACTGCGTGACGTCCAGCTTCATCCGTGCCAAACTTATTTGCAAGTCCGCAGGCTAATTTGTATAGTCCAATTGCACGTTCGCCCTCTTGCAGCCCTTCAGCCAGCATGGCGTCAATATCTAGCTTCTCTCCCTTAACTGTTAGGTCATAGAGAAAATCCCAGCTTCCAGTTTGATATGAAGTGCTAGTTCCATTGCTTCGTAAACTTTTTGCTCTAATCACAGCTAGAAGCTCTTCGGGAGCTTCTGCAACTTCTATCTCCCATGGGGCGTGACCTGGCTTCCATTCGTAGCACACACCAGAAGCATGACGAGATGGTGCAATGAGCACGTACCCGTTGTGCTTGATGTCAATTCCAGGTAGGCCTTCTTTATTGAAGTTACCTATAAATTTTTCATTGGGCGAACAACGATAGATAAGGTGTCTACCTCTAGTTCCTCGCTCTCCCCAGACCCCTGTCACTGCTTCTACGGTAGGTGGAAGCTCCCCTAGAGCACGCTCCATAAGCTTTTCAAATGATTTATCTCCGTCATGTCTAGGATCGATATCGATCACGAAAAAACCAGACGGGGCAGCATACATACCAATGTTGAACTCTGGGTTCTCTGACCACCACTGCTCGATCTTAGATATGTCAGTTGTGGCATCTTTTTGACCACTTGCAGATGCTGGGTGCTTGCCGCGCTCTTTAGCGTCCATGTGGGATTTACCGCAGGTGCACTTCCCGCTCTGAATTCCGTGCACTGGAAGCACGTGCCACCCGTGCTGGGCATACCATTTAGCAGCATTTAGTAGACGACCGTTGGCAGCGTCCCAAGCGTTAATTTCCACGGTGGGCCGCCTTGCTGATCGAGTCACTAAAAATGAACATTTTTCTCTCCAATAGAAAATTTTATTTCAGCATACACCTTTCGGATGCGTTTGCAAATCAAAAACGCGAAAAGATGTTAAAAGATTGGAGTTGTGACCAACTTAACGGCTAAACCTCTCCCAATCAAGGGAACCCTAATAGGGTAAAATGGATCAAGGCAAATCTAATTGCGAGACCCTGTAGGAATCATTATACATGACCAATGAACTAATTATGGCCGTAGCTGCCACAATCACGGCCTTGGGCGTTCTTATCGGTGCGGTCATTGCCGTATACAGAATTGCTAAAAGAATTGACAGTGCTTTGGGCGTTGACGAGCACGGTAGAACCCTATCTGACAGAATGGATAGAGTAGAGCACCAGCTTTGGGAGAATGGCGGAAGTTCTCTAGCTGATCGGGTAAATAACATTGAAAAGCACGTTGTGAAAGTTTCTACCGAAATCGAATTTATTAAAGATTTTACTTTAGGGCTACACAATGCAACTACATCGGTAGCCACGCAGCAAGTGTACTTTCCGCCAGTTAGCGAAGACTTAATAGAACCAGTCAAAAAACCTATTAGGCGTAAAAAGAATACTAACTAAGCCCCTGGGACTGTCGGAGGCTGCACAAACGGAGGCCTAGGGACAGTTGGTAGGTCTGGGGATGGTCCAGCTAAATCAGCAGACTTATTTGAAAAGCTAATTAACCATTGAGTAGCCCAGGTTTCAGCTTCAGATGCCGACCCCCATGCTGTGCCGTCTGGCCAGGTTGGCTGGTATAAGATTTCCACATCGTTGCTGTCGAAGATGCTAATTGCGTTTGTATCTTGATTTATTTCATATCTCATGGTTGGTCCTAGCTAATTGTAATGGATCCTACGCTGCTAGCAGTGTATGATCTTTCTGGTCTAGATGTTACTGCAGAGAACTGAGAAACTCCATCAGTTCCTATTATTTGGACATATCCTCCATTAGCTCTACCTAGAGGCGAGAACTCCCAGTCTATTCCATCATATGACACTGCAGCTATGTTGTAAGTCTCGCCTAAGTACGAGGCATAACCAACTACAACATACACGTTGCCAAAATAAGCTCCTCTAGCCCAGACTGGATCAGATACTCCTACAAATCTAGTCTTAGTTGGTGCCTCTGTCCAGTTAATTCCATCCGATGAGTACAGTGATACTAGACTTGTTCGGCTAAATATTACGTATGGCTTGGTTCCGACGCCGCCGAACACCTGAGTCCAAGTTGCAGAAACTGGGATGCTCATCGATGACCATGTTGCACCATTTGTGGAATAGTACCCAGTGGCTGAGTTATCTACAAATAAGTAGAATAATCCATCTACTGAATTTATTGGGGCACTAGGTGCGGCTGGTAGCGTCACCGATGTCCAAGAGGACAAGTTAGATGAGATTGCCGCAGTGGTAGAGCCAACTGCAGATACAAGGTATACACCTAAATCAGGGCTATATGTAATTTCTGACCAAGCCTGGCTAGACGGTAAGGTCGCTGTTGCCCAGGTCGGGGAAGAAGAAGAGTTATATGTCACAATGTTTGTGTTTTTACCAACAAACGCATACTTCTTCGTAGTTGGATTATATGATCCAGCCACCCAAACTTGGGAGCTTGGCATAGTCTGCCTACTCCAGTTAATTCCATCATTAGAGATAAAAGTGTAGCTAGATGAAGAACTAGATGCCCCTAGAAATACTCCATTAGAGTAGGTTGCTGTTCCTCCAGAATAGGTAGACGGTACGTGGAAGGTAGACCATGTTACGCCTGAGTCTGAGCTTTCTAGTATTAAGCTGCCATACCCAGCAATAATTATCTTCCCTGATACTGCTGCATCTCCAGCCGAAGGTTTGAGTGTGTGCCAGAATCTTCCCACTCCAGGTAGAGTCACTCTAGTCCAAGCAATTCCATCTGCCGAGTATGCAGCTGCATCGGTTTCAGTGCTAGCTAAAACAAAGACTCCATCACCAAAAGATACTGCATTTGTGTAAGAATCTGGCCAAGATATAGTTGTTTCAGTCCAAGAGGTTCCATTTGTGGAATAAGCTATTTTTCCACTCTCGGCGGCCATGACATACTTTCCGTTACCATATGCAATAGTTCCGTAGCTATTTGAGAGTGTGTATCTTGTCCAGTTAATTCCATCCGACGAAGTGAAAAATGCACTGTCCCCATAAAGTGGAGCAATAAACTTAGTTCCATCCCAGATCATGCTGTTGGGGCCTGCATTTACTAATTGATTTGGCCACTGCCTTTTTGTCCATGTAACTCCGTCAGGAGACGTTAGATAGTAGGTGTAAGTGCCAAAATAACTGTAAGTTACGAATGTTGTTCCGTTGTGGATTAGTCCAGAAGAGTACCATGTCCCAAGATCCCATGGCAGAGTTCTCTGAGTCCAGCTTCCAGTTCCAGTGCTAGAGGTGTATGCGCTATTGCCGTAACCTATAGCCACATAGGTTCCACCTTTGTAGGCAAAGTGGTATAGCTCGTCTGCTGGCATGGTTATGGAGGTCCAAGTGACTCCACCATCATCCGAGTAGAAGGCATTCGGAGTGTCTGTTCCAACGTAAAGTCTAGTTCCAGCAGAAGATATTCCGTAAAATCTAAGCTGCCCTGGGGCTGTAGAAAGCGTTGTCCAAGACAGCAAATCAGCAGAATAGATCCACTGCGGAGACCACCACCCACCTGCAATGAACTTTCCAGCGCCAAAAGCATAACCTTTAGCGATAGTTGTCAGGCCGACCGACGATGGGGCAGTCCTAGATGTCCACGTAATTCCATCAGGAGAAGTTATGGAGACTGTGCCATCGTAGCTTACAAATGAATATAGCCCGTTGCCATAAGCTAAGTTATACCATGATTCGGTTGCTGGTAGGGTTCTTTGAGTCCAGTTAATGCCGTCTGTAGATGTGTGGTAGATGTTAGTTCCATCAATTGATGATCCGCCTACAGTAATAAATAGTCCATTTAAGTACTTGGCAGCACCATCAGATGCAATGTTTGGGACAGATACGTCAGTCCAGGTCAAGCCAGAGTCGTCCGAGTACTCTACTTTTCCACTAGATATAATAAATAATCTTGTCCCTACGCTAAGAATTTTATATCTATATTGACCAGCAGTAAGGGGGGTAGTCTTAGTCCAAGATTTTCCATCAGTTGATCTAAAAATCTGACCGCCACCAGCTACTGCAACAAAAGTATCATTGACATATGCAATTGATGCAATGTACTCGTTAGAGGTTCCAGGGTGGTCAATCTTAATCCACGACACTGAATCAGCTGAAAACGCAAATCCACTAGTGTATGTCGTTACTACAAACCCCTTACCTGGACCGTAGGCGATATCCGAAGGACTACCAGCTAGACCAGCTAGCGGGGCATAGGTCCAGGTGTACCCGTCCACAGACTTATATACACCATTAAATTGACCAGAGTTAACTCCAATAAATCCGTATGAGTCATAATACTCTAAAAATCTTAGCTGGGCATCGGCTGCTCCTGGGACAAACGCTCTTGATGCTTCAGCTGTCCAATTTGTGCCTGGGATTGTTATAAGAGCTCCAGATCCATTAACAGCGTCTGTTGATGCAACCTGAATGGACACATAACCATCAAAAGTAGATGTAGAAACAAACCCATCGATATCCGAAGTTAGGGTGATTCGATACCTAGAGTACTCTGTTACTGATGGGATTTCTACTAATGCATATAGCCCAGGCAGTCCGTCTGTGTAGCTGTAAAGTAGAACCTCTCCACTGCCCTCGAATGAAATTATGTAGTCGCCAGCGGTAAAAGGTCCGACAATGGTGTTACTTGCAGAGTCAATTTGATATAAATCTTCTTCTACACCTGTACCAGCTGGTCCAGTAGGTCCGATGTCGCCTTGTGGTCCAGTAGGTCCAGTAGCTCCCTGGATACCCTGAATACCTTGTATACCTTGATCACCTTGCGGACCTGTAGGTCCTGTAGGGCCAATATCTCCAGTAGCACCAGTAGCACCAGTTGCACCTGTAGGACCCATGTCTCCAGTGAGACCAGTCAGACCCTGTTCACCCTGAGGACCAGTTGGGCCAATGATTGACCCTAGATCATCATAAACTTCCGTACCAGTGTTCCAGAAAAACAAGTGCCCATTGACAATGTAAGCAACTCCAGCTTCACCAGATTGGATGCTTAGGTTAAATTCTTCTTCGGTAGCAAATGTACCTAGAATTTGAAATGAAGCACCAGTAAGCCCAGTAGGGCCAGTTGGACCAACTTCACCCTGAGGGCCAGTTGGACCAACTTCACCCTGAGGGCCAGTTGGGCCAGTATCGCCTTGGATGCCCTGAACTCCCTGAATACCTTGAAGGCCTTCTGGGCCAGTAGGGCCAGTAGCGCCTGTAGGTCCAGTATCCCCTGTAGCACCAGTAGGTCCAGGCTCTCCTTGAATTCCTTGCAGACCCTGAGCTCCGTCTGGACCAGTAGGTCCAGTTGCCCCGTCCGCGCCCGCTGGGCCAACTTCACCCTGAATACCTTGAAGGCCCTGTTCACCTTGAGGTCCAGTAGGACCAGTTGGGCCCGTAGGTCCCTGTATGGTACCAATCAAAAGCCAGGAACTGGTGTGAACATCCCATACGCAGAGATCTCCGCCAATTAGGTATGCATCACCAGGATTACCTGTTGGGTGTGCAGCCTGTAAATCTTCTAGGGTAGGGTAGCTGCCTAATACTTCAATGCCCTGCCCAGTTGCGCCAGTAGGTCCAGTTGGGCCTACGTCACCTTGTACACCCTGGATTCCCTGAGGGCCAGTAGGTCCAGTTGGGCCTACGTCACCTTGTACACCCTGGATTCCCTGAAGTCCTTGCTCCCCTTGAGGACCAGTTGGCCCCATATCTCCTTGGGCACCTGTAGGTCCTGTTGCACCAGTCGGGCCAGTATCTCCTTGTGGGCCAGTGTCTCCTGTATATCCTTGAATACCCTGTGGACCTGTAGGGCCAACATCTCCCCTATCGCCCTTATCTCCAGTTGCGCCAGTAGCACCAGTTGGCCCAGTGTCGCCTTGAAATCCCTGTAACCCACGCTCGCCCTGTATGCCTTGAAGTCCCTGCGCACCTGTTGGACCCATCACTCCCTGAGGGCCCGTTGGTCCAGTATCACCTTGAAGACCAGTCGCGCCTGTTGGTCCAGTATCTCCCTGGGGGCCAGTCGCGCCTGTAGGACCTGGAACTGTACTAGCAGCTCCCGTTGGGCCAGTTGGGCCTGTGGGTCCAACCCCAGACTCTGTAACTACTGCAGACCAGACAGTACCATTCCACTCCCAGGCGTACTCGCCAGACATGAATTGCTGGCCAACTACTGGGTTATCTGGAAAATTCAATGGCATTAGGGCGTACCTCCGTCAACACTGCTTATATTCTCCCACAAGCCTAGTGATGCATTGTAGGATAAAATGTCTCCATCTTGTGGATCATTGATCGAAACATTGTGTAGTTCATCTAGTTCGAAACCGTTCTGAACCTTTACAAAAATTTCACCGTTATTGGCGTTTACTCTAGTTACGACTCCTAAATAGACCAAGTGAGCAGGGGCATATGGTTTACCTAAAAGTCCATAAATCAAGTTACCGTCAGTTCCCAGCCACACTGGGTCGCCTATAGTTGCGCTAGATGTGTTTAACCCTGACAGTAGTCCCTCGGTAACTACGAAGCCTAAATGGTTTACAGAAAAGTTTTCAGCTGCTAGTCCTATGGTTTTACTTGACGATGCCTCAGATGAATTAGATGCTTTAGATATCAACATGTTAGTGCCATCTGAAGAGCTGATATATACGGCTTGGCCTTTAGATATTACTTGCTCTGACCTGACTTGGTGCTTAACTACAGACGTCCAATCAGCGTAGTTATCTATCCATATAAAATCACCATCAATATTTGATTCTTTTGCAAGGATCTGACCAGATGTCCCCCCTGGTGGGACTCCCGCTCCATCCGCTCCATCTAGTCCAGGTTCACCCTGAGGACCTGTAGGTCCAGTGCCTCCAGTTAGACCTTGAACACCCTGCTCGCCCTGAGGACCTGTAGGGCCAATATCTCCCTGAGGACCTGTAGGGCCAACTTCGCCCTGGATGCCCTGAAGTCCCTGCTCGCCCTGTGGGCCAGTAGGACCGACTTCACCTTGAGGCCCTGTAGGGCCAATATCTCCCTGAGGACCAGTTGGTCCTATATCTCCAGTTATACCCCGATCACCCTGAGGACCTGTTGGACCTGTGTCACCAGTAGCACCAGTTAGACCTTGCTCGCCCTGGGGACCAGTTGGGCCAACTTCACCCTGAATACCTTGAAGACCTTGTTCACCCTGAGGTCCAGTAGGACCAATGTTACCCTGGGGACCAGTTGGACCTAAAGCTCCTGTAGGTCCCTGAGGGATTATAAACTCTATAACTTGAGATGGTGCTTCTCCAGTAATAGTTACTTGAGCATCTCCGCCTGGTGTTCCAGTGTAGACATTGCCTACTAATAATTCATTAGTTGCGCCTGTAGGGCCTGTAGCTCCTGTTGGCCCAGTTGCTCCTGTTAGACCAACTTCACCTTGCGGTCCAGTCGGTCCAGTCGGGCCAGTGTCACCCTGAGGCCCCACAATCTGGCCCACAGAGTTCCAATTGGTGCCATCCCAAACATACAAGTCGCCATTAGAACTTACAATATACGCATCATTTAGCTCATTGGCAGTTTCTGGTAGCTCCTCTGGGAAAGTAACAGTGCCAACAAGATTAATACTTACACCTTGTGGACCAGTCGCACCAGTTGGCCCAAGTGGTCCAGTTGGTCCAGTGGCACCGACTCGGTTGGCGTTTACTTCAATCCAGAATCCGTCATAGAAAATATAAAACTTTGCTTCTGAATCATTAAACCAAGCATCTCCAGGCTCTGGGTCAAGTGGTGGAGATGAGGAAATATAGAAGTTACCTTCAGCTCCAGTAGGTCCTGTAGCACCAGTAGGCCCAGTGGGGCCTTGTATACCCTGTAGTCCAGCTAACCCCTGTGGTCCAGTCGATCCAGTAGCACCTGTTGGGCCTGTTGCTCCAGTAGCGCCAGTTGGGCCTGTTATAGATAAACCAGGAATACCCTGTGGACCTGCTGTACCAGTTGCACCAGTCGCGCCTGTAGGTCCTGTGGCCCCTGTTGGACCAGTTATAGATAAACCAGCTGCACCAGTTGCACCAGTTGGACCTTGCAACCCTGTGGGTCCCTGAGCTCCTGTTGGACCAGTTGCACCTGTAGCACCGTCTTGTCCGTCAACTCCATCAATACCGTCGCGTCCAGCTGCACCAGTTGCACCAGTAGGGCCTGTTGCTCCAGTGGCACCAGTAGCACCAGTGGCACCAGCAGCACCAGTAGGGCCAGTAATAGAAGCACCAGGGACACCAGCAGCACCAGTTGCACCAGTC
>JACCDL010092060.1_pt1 | contig 14444 bp, 9 predicted proteins | sample 7441931 | NCBI WGS metagenome assembly JACCDL01 (sample SAMN15323437, study PRJNA562643) | freshwater metagenome | isolation source: river surface water | place: USA:Blue River Watershed | collected 2017-08-16 | reverse complement strand
CACTTGCATCCAATTATCCACAAGCACAGGGACTCTATGACCCTGCTCAGGAACATGATGCTTGCGGCGTTGCCATGGTTGCCACACTCAACAAGGTCGCAACTCACGAGATCGTGTCACAAGCACTTACCGCTTTGCGCAACATGGAACATCGCGGAGCATCAGGTGCCGAACCAGATAGTGGTGATGGTGCCGGAATCCTTATTCGAATTCCAGATGCTTACTTTCAAGCCGTTGTAGATTTCAAACTTCCAGCAGCAGATGCATATGCGACAGGTATCGCATTTATCGCTAAAGGTGCAGATGTAAAGGGTGCGATTGCACAGCTTGCCGATGAGGAAGGCCTTGTCGTCCTTGGATGGCGCGAAGTTCCAATCAACTCTTCATCTTTGGGTAAGACAGCTTTGTCAGTCATGCCAGATTTTCATCAACTCTTCCTTGCAGGCAAGAATGGTGAAACCGGAATTGAGTTGGATCGTTTAGCTTTCTGTCTGCGTAAGCGTGCCGAGCATGGTTTAGATCTGTACTTTCCATCATTGTCATCGCAGACAATTGTTTACAAGGGAATGCTTACAACCGGTCAGCTAGAAGAGTTTTTCCCAGAGCTATCAGATGAAAGAGTCGCATCTCCACTAGCGCTGGTTCACTCACGTTTTTCTACAAATACTTTTCCTTCATGGCCACTTGCTCACCCTTATCGATTTATTGCGCACAACGGTGAAATCAATACTGTTAAGGGAAACCGAAATTGGATGCGCGCTCGCGAATCATTACTGCAAAGCGATTTGATTCCTGGTGATTTGAAGCGTTTATTCCCAATCGTAGAAATGTCAGGCTCTGACTCAGCATCCTTTGATGAGGTTCTCGAGCTTTTGTATTTGGGTGGTCGCTCACTTCCTCACGCAGTTTTGATGATGATTCCCGAAGCATGGGAGAACCATGCAACGATGCCGCAGAACCGTCGTGATTTCTACGCTTTCCACGCATCGATGATGGAGCCATGGGATGGACCAGCATGTGTAACTTTCACAGATGGACATCAAGTTGGCGCGGTATTGGATCGCAATGGTTTGCGCCCATCACGTTATTGGGTAACCAAGGATGGAATGGTTGTTCTTGCATCAGAGGTTGGTGTTCTTGATATTCCAGCTGAAAATGTAGAGCGTAAGGGTCGTTTGCAGCCAGGCAAGATGTTCTTAGTTGATATCGAACAAGGCCGAATCATCGAAGATGGCGAAATCAAAGATGGTTTGGCTAATGCAGCTCCATACGGTGATTGGTTGCACGCGGGAATCATTAAGTTAAGCGAACTTCCTGCTCGCGAGCACATCGTGTATCCGCACTCATCGGTTGTCCGACGTCAACGCGCATTTGGCTATACCGAAGAAGATCTACGTATCTTGGTTACTCCGATGGCAAAGAACGGCATGGAGCCACTTGGTTCAATGGGAACCGATACTCCGATCGCAGCGCTGTCAGAGAAGCCACGTTTAATCTTTGATTACTTCTCACAACTTTTTGCACAAGTAACCAATCCACCTCTGGATGCGATTCGTGAAGAGTTAGTTACAAGTCTTGGAACATCTATGGGCCCAGAGCACAACTTGTTGGATCCTGGACCAAGTAGTTGCCGACAAATTTCTTTGGCATTCCCGGTAATCGACAATGATGAACTTGCAAAGATCATTCACGTTAACGCAGATGGTGATCATCCAGGTCTAAGCGCACATGTGATTAAGGGATTGTTCAGTATTGCCGATGGGGGAGACTCGCTGCGCGAGCGTCTGAATGAGATTAAGGCAGAGGTTTCTCAAGCAATTAATGATGGTGCTCGCATTATCGTTTTGTCAGATCGTGATGGAGATGCTGAAAACGCACCGATTCCATCATTGCTTCTCACATCAGCGGTTCATCACCATTTGATCCGTGAAAAGACACGTACAAAGGTTGGCCTCGTTGTTGAAGCTGGCGATGTTCGCGAAGTTCACCATGTCGCCTTGTTGATTGGTTATGGCGCGGCATGCGTTAACCCATATCTAGCAATGGAGTCCGCTGAAGATTTAGTACTTCAAGGCGTCATCACCGGCATCACACCTGAAAAGGCTGTAAAGAACTTAATTAAGAGTCTCGGCAAGGGTGTTCTAAAGGTGATGTCCAAGATGGGTATCAGCACGATCGCCTCGTACACAGGCGCACAAGTTTTCGAAGCTATTGGTTTATCTCAAGAGGTTGTCGACGAATACTTTGTCGGAACAACTTCACGACTTGGCGGGGTTTCACTCGATGTGATCGCACAAGAAACCATTGCCCGTCACCACATCGCGTATCCACCAGGGGGAGAAGTTCCCGGAACCAAGCGACTACCAATTGGTGGCGAGTACCAGTGGCGTCGCGAAGGCGAACCGCACCTCTTTGATCCCGAGACTGTTTTTACCTTGCAGCACTCAACGCGCAATAAGCGTTATGACATCTTCAAGCGTTACACAGGACGTGTTAACGAACAAAGCAAGCGACTGATGACTTTGCGCGGTTTATTCCAATTTAAAGATGGAGTAAATCCACCAATTTCTGTTGATGAAGTTGAACCAATCAGCGCAATCATTAAGCGATTCTCAACTGGTGCTATGTCATACGGATCTGTATCTGCAGAGGTTCATGAAACTTTGGCGATTGCGATGAACCGTATTGGTGGAAAATCCAATACTGGTGAAGGTGGAGAAGAGCCAGAGCGCTTTATTCCGATGGCAAATGGTGATTCCAAGCGTTCTGCGATCAAGCAGGTTGCTTCAGGACGCTTTGGTGTCACTAGTAATTACCTAGTTAATAGCGATGATATTCAGATCAAAATCGCACAGGGTGCAAAGCCTGGCGAGGGTGGTCAGTTGCCTGGTAACAAGGTGTATCCATGGATTGCTAAGGCGCGTTATTCAACACCTGGCGTTGGTCTTATTTCACCACCACCGCATCACGATATTTATTCAATTGAAGATCTTGCGCAACTTATTCACGATCTTAAAAATGCAAATAAGAATGCACGTGTTCACGTCAAGCTTGTTGCTGAAGTTGGAGTTGGAACTGTTGCCGCGGGTGTCTCGAAGGCGCACGCAGATGTTGTTTTGATTTCTGGTCATGATGGTGGAACAGGTGCTTCACCTCTTACATCTCTTAAGCATGCAGGTGCACCTTGGGAGCTAGGTCTAGCTGAAACTCAACAGACCTTGTTGCTCAATGGTTTGCGTGATCGCATCGTTGTTCAAGCAGATGGACAGTTAAAGACTGGGCGAGATGTTGTTATTGCAGCCCTACTTGGCGCCGAAGAGTATGGCTTTGCAACCGCACCACTAGTTGTATCGGGTTGCATCATGATGCGCGTATGCCACTTGGATACATGTCCAGTAGGCGTTGCAACGCAGAACCCAGAGCTTCGTAAGAAGTTCAGCGGTAAGCCAGAGTTTGTTGAAACCTTCTTTGAATTTATTGCTGAAGAGGTTCGTGAAATCTTGGCACAGCTTGGTTTCAGAACTCTTCAAGAAGCAATTGGCCATGTTGAATTCCTTGATACTCGCAAGGCTGTAGATCACTGGAAGGCATCAGGTCTTAACCTCGAACCATTGCTGGTTCGCCCAGATGTCGATAGTGCGTTGCACAACACGGTAAAGCAGGATCACGGTTTGGATGCTGCACTTGATAACAAGCTAATTGAGCTTGCTCAACCTGCTCTTACAAAGGGTGAAGCGGTAAAGATCGATCTACCTGTTCGCAACGTTAATCGCACAGTTGGAACAATGTTAGGCGCTGAAGTAACACGTAGGTACGGCGCTGAAGGTTTACCTGCCGGAACTATCGATGTCACTTTGCATGGATCTGCGGGTCAATCACTTGGTGCATTTATTCCTCAGGGCGTAGCAATCCGTCTCTATGGAGATTCCAACGATTACGTCGGTAAGGGAATTTCAGGTGGTCGAGTCGTTGTTCGTCCCGATGTTAAGGCGAGCTTCCCATCACAGGACAATGTGATTGCAGGAAACGTGATTGGTTACGGCGCAACCGCCGGAGAAATCTTTATTCGTGGAGTCGTGGGAGAACGTTTCTGTGTCCGTAACTCAGGCGCTCTTGCGATCGTTGAAGGTATTGGCGATCACGGTTGCGAATACATGACGGGCGGAACCGTTGTTGTTCTAGGGCGTACTGGTCGCAACATCGCTGCAGGTATGTCTGGTGGACGTGCATATGTTCTTGATCTTGATGCTGCAAATGTAAATGCAGATATGGTCGATGTACTTGCCGTTCCTGATGATCAAAAGGAAATCCTTAAGGATCACATCTCAAAGTACTTTGCTGAAACCGGTTCTGAAATAGCACAAACGTTGCTGAAGGATTGGGATAAGGGCGTCGCTCGAATCTCATTGATCATGCCGCGTGACTATGCACGTGTACTTGCCGCGATGGAGCGTGCAACACGTGAAGGCTTACCGGTTGATGCGTTAGTTATGGAGGTTGCAGCAAATGGCTGATCCAAAGGGTTTTATGACAACGCCACGCGAAACTCCAAAGCGTCGCCCGGTTGATGTTCGCATCAAAGATTGGCGCGAAGTGTATGAACCACAGAGCTTCGAACATCTTCAAAAGCAAGCAGGACGTTGCATGGATTGCGGTATTCCGTTTTGCCACAATGGGTGCCCGCTCGGAAATTTGATTCCTGAATGGAATGATTTGATGTACCGTGGCGATAAGAATGAAGCGATTGATCGCCTGCATGCAACCAATAACTTCCCAGAGTTCACCGGTCGCCTATGTCCTGCTCCTTGTGAAACCGCATGCGTTGTAGGCATTAATCGTGACGCGGTAACAATTAAGCAGATCGAACTTCGCACAATTGAAGAGGCTTTTGGCGCAGGAAATGTAAAGCCCATGGCACCAGATCGCCTTACAGGTAAGACGATCGCCATTATTGGTTCAGGCCCAGCTGGATTAGCTGCTGCTCAGCAATTGACTCGCGCTGGTCACACAGTTGCGGTTTACGAACGTGCAGACAAGATCGGCGGATTGTTGCGTTACGGAATTCCAGAGTTCAAAATGGAAAAGCACATTCTTGATCGTCGTTTAGAACAAATGGAAAAAGAGGGAACTCGTTTCCGTCCAGGTGTAGATGTTGGAAATGAACTCACTGGATCTGATCTGCGAAAGAAGTACGACGCAGTTGTTTTAGCTGTCGGATCAACACAGTGGCGCGATCTTTCAATCAAGGGTCGCGATTTAAAGGGCATTTATCAGGCGATGGAGTTCTTGCCATGGGGCAACAAGCAGGCACTTGGTGAGATTGAAACTCCACCGATCAATGTTGCAGGTAAGCATGTTGTCATTCTTGGCGGCGGAGACACAGGTGCAGATTGCTTGGGTACATCTATTCGCCAAGGCGCAGCAAGTGTGACTCAACTTGAGATCATGCCGCGTCCAACAGATGAGCGACCATCCGGGCAACCATGGCCGACTTACCCAATGATTTATCGCGTCTCTAGCGCACATGAAGAAAAAGACAATCGCATGTTCTCTGTTAGCACCGAAGAGTTCTTGGGGGATGGTCAAGGAAATCTTCGTGCAATCAAGATTGTTGAAACCCAATTTGTGAATGGAAAGTTTGAACCGGTTCCAGGTACTGAAAAAGAGATTCCATGTGAATTTGTTTTCATGGCGATGGGCTTTACTGGTCCAGAAAAATCATCTCTCATTACTCAGCTATCAGTGGAACTTGATGATCGAGGCAACATCAAGCGAGATGAGAACTTCCAAACATCTGAAGAAGGAATTTTTGTTGCTGGAGATGCTGGGCGCGGTCAATCACTGATCGTGTGGGCAATTGCAGAAGGTCGCAGCGCTGCAGCTGCGGTTGATAAATATCTCACTGGGCGCACCCAACTTCCTGCGCCTATCGAGCCAACCGACCGTCCACTAATGGTTTAAGGTACATACATGCGTAGAGCGAAAATTGTTTGCACGATGGGTCCAGCGGTTGAATCTCCAGAGAAGGTAAAGGAGCTCATCGAAGCGGGCATGAATATGGCCCGTCTGAACCTGTCACATGGCGGATATGACGAGCACCAAAACCGTCTTGATCGAGTCCGCGAAGCTGCAAAGGCTGCTGGAAAGCCGGTAGCGGTCCTGGTCGACCTACAAGGTCCCAAGATTCGTTTAGCTCGTTTTGCAAATGGCCCACATGAATTGGAACGTGGAGACATTTTTACAATTACAACTGATGAGGTTGAAGGCACCAAGGATCGCGTTGGTACTACCTATAAAGGTTTGCCGGGGGATTGCAAGCCTGGTGATCGAATTCTTATCGATGATGGAAAAGTAACTGTTGAAGTTGTCGAAGTTAAGGGCAATGATGTTATTACCACCGTGATTCAACCAGGTGCGGTCAGCAACAACAAGGGAATCAATCTTCCAGGTGTTGCCGTTTCTGTTCCTGCATTATCTGAAAAAGATATTGAAGATCTTCGTTGGGGCATGAAAGCCGGTGCCGATTTCATCGCGCTGTCATTTGTGCGCAACGCTGCAGATGTTGATGATGTCCACCGCATCATGGACGAAGTTGGTTTCCGCATTCCAGTTATTGCCAAGATTGAAAAGCCGCAAGCGGTTGAAAACCTTGAAGAGATCGTTGCTGCATTTGATGGCATCATGGTCGCTCGTGGCGATTTAGGTGTGGAGCTTCCGATTGAAGAAGTCCCTCTTGTTCAAAAGCGTTGCATCGAATTAGCGCGTGAAGCTGCAAAACCTGTAATCGTTGCAACCCAAATGCTTGATTCAATGATTACAAACTCATCACCAACCCGCGCTGAAGCAACAGATTGCGCAAATGCGGTATTGGACGGCGCGGATGCTTTGATGTTGTCTGGTGAAACTTCAGTAGGCGCATTTGCAATTGAAGCTGTTCGAACAATGGCGAGAATTATTGCTCGCACAGAAGAAGGCGGATTTGAAATGATCCGTGCACTTCGCACAACACCAAAAACAAAGGGTGGTGCAATCACTCGTGCTGCCGCTGAAGTCGGAGCAATTGTTGGCGCTAAGTACTTAGTTACCTTCACTCAATCAGGTGATTCTGCTCGCCGCATGGCGCGTCTGCGTTCACCTATTCCTATCCTTGCTTTCACGCCTGAGGTTGGAACCTATAACCGTCTTGCATTGTCATGGGGTGTAGAGCCTGAGGTAACCCCAATGGTCAAGCACACCGATGAGATGGTGAAGCAGGCCGATACCTTGTTGATTCAATCAGGTCGTGCTCATGAGGGCGAAAATGTCGTAATCGTCGCGGGATCACCTCCAGGAATTCCTGGCTCAACTAACGCTATGCGTGTTCACCGCGTAGGCGATGCAGTTGGCGGCGTAGTACCTGCATACCGCTAAGATTGCCCAACAGAAAGCCTCGGTACTCCAACGGTAGAGAGGGCAGTCTCAAACACTGCATAGTGTCGGTTCGAATCCGACTCGGGGCACTCACGTAGCACTTCCTGGAAGGGAGAATCCAATATGACAGTTCGGATTCTCGTTGCAGAGGATGAAACTTTAATCCGCATGGATCTTGTAGAAATGTTGCAAGCAGCTGGGTATGAAGTTGTCGCACAAGCTACAAATGGTCAAGAGGCGATTGATTTAGCCACCGAACATAAACCAGATCTAGCGATTCTTGATGTAAAGATGCCGGTACTCGATGGAATCTCTGCAGCGGAAAAAATCATTGAGATCGCACCAGTTTTGATGCTGACCGCGTACTCACAAAAAGAGCTAGTCGATCGGGCACGTGATGCAGGTGTGATGGCGTATGTAGTTAAGCCATTTACTATCGGCGATTTAATGCCAGCTATTGAAATTGCAATTAGTCGTCATACCCAGATGAAATCTCTGGCAGATGAAGTTGCCGATCTTCATGATCGCCTTGAGACCCGCAAGCTCATTGATCGTGCAAAGGGTTTGCTGATGAAGGCGCTCAACCTTTCCGAACCTGAGGCTTTCTCATGGATACAACGAGCCGCCATGGATCGCCGATTAACGATGAAAGAGGTCGCGGAGGCGGTTATTAACCCCAACGCTGTTCCCGACAAGTAGTACCCTGGTGCGTCTCACTTAGTGATACCGCCATCCCATTTATAACGAAACCGAGATAATTCAAGCGTGCTTTTTCCTTGTCTTGGGCTCACCCCTGGCATTACCCTTTCAGCCTCCCTGTCCCGGGACACAAGAACAGGAAAGGCACTACATATGAAGAAGAATCGCGTTCTCGCGGTTGTAGCTGCCGTAGCTATCGCAACATCATCATTTGTTGCATTCGCTCCGTCAGCATCAGCTGCTTGCTCAAGCAAGCTAAAGATTGCATACCAGGGTCCACTAACAGGTCCTGAAGCTGCACTAGGTATCAACGAACTTAATGGTGTGAAGTTTGCACTGAAGAAGTTCCTTGCAGCAAACAAGTCAGCAAATGTTGACCCAGTTGTTTACGAAGTAGATGACCAAGGAGATCCAGCAGTTGCAGGTCCAATTGCACCTAAGGTTGCATCTGAAGAGTGCGTAGTAGCACTTGTAGGTCCTGCTTACTCAGGCGCATCAAAGGTTTCACTACCTGTGTACCTATCAGCTGGTCTACCAATCATCACTCCATCTGCAACAAACCCAACTCTTTACGATTTTGGAAAGCAGATTTTCCACCGTGCAGTTCTAACTGATGACTACCAGGGTCCAGCGCTTGCTCGCCTTGTAACATCAAAGGTAAAGAACGCAAAGGTATTCCTTATCAATGATGCATCTGACTACTCAGTTGGTCTTGCAAAGACTGTAGATATCACACTTGCTGGTCGTCTAGTTGGTAAGGACACAACACCAACAGGTACAACAGATTTCACAGCAACAATTGCAAAGATCAAGAAGTCAAAGGCAAATGCTGTAATTTACACAGGTTACTTCTCACAAGCTGCAGTATTGGTAAAGCAACTTCGTGACTCAGGCTCAAAGATCACTTTCGCAGCTGGCGATGGAGTTCTTGATGATCAGTTCATCAAGCTTGCTCGCAAGGCTGCAGAAGGCGCTCTACTTTCAGCTCCAGCAATTCCAATGGAGACAGCTTCTCCAAAGCTTGCTGCAGAGATGGTAAAGGCTGGATGGAAGCCTGGCGTTTACACAACAGAGTCATATGACGCTGCAAACTTCTTCCTTGAGGCTATCAAGGCAGGAAACACAGATCGTGCTTCAATTGAGAAGTACGTCTCAACCAAGTCACACAAGGGACTTTCAAAGGTTCTAAAGTTTGATGCTCAGGGTGAGGTTTCTGGAGCAGATGTGAACGGATTCGTCATTAAGAACGGCAAGATCGTTCTTCTTGGACCAGTCAAGGCATAATTACCAACTTAGTTGGTAACTGCATTAAGAAGTACGGTCAGAGTGGGTGGGGTTTCCCGCCCACTCTGACCCTTATAAGGTAAAGGTGAGAAATGGATTTTGCGTTATTACGGGATGCGTTCTGGGGTTTAACCTTTGATGGCATCGCACTCGGAGCGATTTATGCTCTTATCTCACTTGGATACACCTTGGTGTACGGCGTATTACGCCTGATTAACTTTGCCCACTCTGAAGTTTTCATGATCGGTACCTTTGCTGCACTCGTTACAGCTTCAGGAGTCATGGGCGTGAAAGTTGAAGATGATCCCCGTACAGGTGGATCGATGATTTTGACGCTAGTAGTTTGTTTAATTGTTGCCATGTTGGCATCAGCCATTACAGCAGTACTTGTCGAGATCGTTGCGTATCGCAGATTACGACAACGGGGTGCGACAAAACTTGCAACTCTCATTTCTGCGATTGGTGTTTCAATCTCTCTAGTTGAATTATTTAGAATTATTACCGACTCGCTTCCACGCGAATTTCCGCGAATTATGGAAAAGACATTTTTATTTAGTTATGCAGGAGCAGATATTCGTAATGACAAGGTCATCGTCATTATCGCCGCAGGACTAATGATGTTTGCCCTCGAGCGTTTCATCACCAAGTCCCGTTTAGGTAAGGGAATCCGCGCCGTATCAATGGATGAGAGCACCTCTACTTTGATGGGCGTGAACATCAACCGTGTCATCACCGTCACCTTCTTTGCCGGCGGATTAATGGCAGGTGCTGCCGCCTTCTTCTACATTCTGGTCTACGAGAACACCTCATTTAAAGTTGGCTTCTTCTTGGGAATTAGTGCATTTACCGCCGCAGTTCTGGGTGGTATCGGTAATCTCAAGGGAGCACTCTTTGGAGGCTTTGCGCTAGGTCTTATGGAGACTTGGACTTCAGCTGTCTTTGGTACCGCATGGAAGGCAGTTATTTCATTCATTATCTTGGTACTCGTTCTCCTCATTAAGCCGACCGGCTTATTTGGAGAATCTATTCAGCAGGCGAGGGTCTAATGGCAAATCTAAAGTCCACCTTAAATTTGCGCGATAAAGGCGCTGAATACTGGGAGCGTTCACCCAAGTGGCGCCGTGTTGCACTTGCAGTCTCTTTCATTGCAGCTTGTTACGCCCTGCCATTCCTTAACAACCCGTTGATCAACACTCCTGGCTCTGATTTCCAATCAGTTCTCTTCTATCCAGTCGGCATGTACGTAATGATGGCGATTGGTTTGAACATAGTTGTTGGCAAGTCGGGTCTTCTTGATCTTGGCTTCGTTGCATTCTTTGCAATCGGCGCCTACACAATGGCAATTCTTGGAACAAAGACATCCCTAAATTTCTGGGAGATCTTGCCAATTGGAGTAGGTCTTGCGATGTTGTCAGGTGTTTTGTTAGGAACGCCTACACTTCGACTGCGTGGCGATTACCTTGCGATTGTAACTTTAGGTTTCGGCGAGATCGTTCGTATCTTTGCAGTGAACACAGATGCAATCGGTGGCGCTCGAGGAATCGCGGGTATTCCAACACCGCCAGATATTTTCAATGCGAAGTTTACAATTCTGGATCCCAAGCCTTACTACTGGCTATTGCTTACCTTTACCTTGCTGATCATCTGGATGGTTCGTCGCATGGCGGCACGTCGTCCAGGCCGTGCATGGGATGCGATTCGTCAAGATGATGATGTTGCACAACTTATGGGAATTAACACCCGTAAGTACAAGGTCTGGGCATTTGTCTTGGGAGCTGCGGTTGCAGGAGTTGGTGGCGTGATTTACGCATCACAAATTCTCTCAATTGTTCCAGATCAATTTAACTTGAACGTTTCGATTCTCATCTTGGCCTGTGTGGTCTTTGGTGGAATTGGAAATGTTTGGGGCGTAATTCTTGGAGCGGTGCTTCTGGCGTTCACACCAGAGCGCATCCGTTTCCTCAGCCAGCCACGTATCTTGGTTTTCGGAATCGCACTTGTTGTGATGATGAACCTTCGTCCCGATGGAATCTTGCCTAAGAAGAAGCGCGAGCATTTCGATCCAAACTGGGACAAAGTTGAAGAGTCTGGCGAAGGGGAGATCAAGTAATGAGCGAAAATGTTCTAGAGCTTAAGAACATCACCATGAAGTTTGGTGGTGTCACCGCTCTTAATGAAGTCAACCTTGTAGTCAAGAAGGGCGAGATTCTTGCCTTAATCGGCCCTAACGGTGCTGGAAAGACAACTGTGTTTAATGTGATCACAGGTGTTTACAAGCCAACTTCTGGAGACGTAATTTTCCAAGGGGCATCAATCGTTGGAAAGAAGCGTTTCAAGATCACAAAGCTTGGCATCGCTCGCACATTCCAAAACATTCGTCTCTTTGGTGAATCGACTGCGCTGGAAAATGTTGTTACTGGTGCCGATGTTCACTCAAAGAGTGGAGTAGTTGGCTCAATTTTTGGTACTCCTCGATCACGTCGCGAGGAAAAGGCGAATCTGGATCGCGCACTTGAACTACTTGATTTCATGGGTATCAAGAAGCGAGCAGGTCAGCTAGGAAAGAACCTTCCATATGGTGATCAGCGTCGACTTGAGATTGCACGTGCTCTTGCTACAAATCCAAAGTTGCTTTTGCTAGATGAGCCTGCAGCAGGATTCAACCCTGCTGAGAAGGTTGCATTGGCAGAAACCATTAAGAAGATTCGCGATGCGGGGTACACCGTGTTGCTGATCGAACATGATATGTCTCTGATTATGGGTGTTTCTGATCGTGTTGCGGTTCTGGATTTCGGAACCAAGATTGCCGATGGAACAACTACTGAAGTTCAAAACGATCCACGCGTTATCGAAGCGTATTTAGGAGCACCTGCAGATGCGTCTTGAAATTAAGGACCTACGTGTCCATTACGGAAAGATTGAAGCCATTAAAGGTGTTTCAGTTGTTGTTAACGAAGGTGAAATCGTCACTCTGATTGGCGCAAATGGTGCTGGCAAGACAACGATGCTTAAGACCATCTCTGGTCTGCGCCCAGTGACCAGCGGTCAGATCCTGTTCAACGGTGAAGACATTTCAAAGATGCCAGCGCACCAACGTGCGGATTTAGGCCTTGCTCAAGCACCAGAAGGTCGCGGAATCTTTGTTGGTATGACTGTTTTGGAAAACCTAGAGATGGGTAAGTACAACCGCAAAGATCGCAAGAAGGAGATGGCGGAAGATCTAGAAAAGGTTTATCACCTATTTCCGCGTCTAAAGGAGCGCGCTTTCCAAGCGGGCGGAACCTTGTCAGGCGGAGAGCAGCAGATGCTTGCTATTGGTCGTGCATTGATGTCACGTCCTAAGGTATTGCTTCTAGATGAGCCTTCAATGGGTCTTGCACCTTTGATGATCCAAAACATCTTCAACATTATTACCGAGATCAACAAGACTGGCGTAACAATTCTTCTCGTTGAGCAAAATGCACAGCAAGCGCTACAACGTGCACACCGTGCCTATGTTCTTGAGGTCGGAAATGTTGTTAAGGAAGCTAAAGCTTCAGATCTTCTCAATGATCCAGCGGTACGTGCGGCTTACCTTGGAACAGGTGCTCACTAACCTCGGTCAGACAGAATCATGCAGGTGATACGGGCGGTGCAGGTGCGCTGCCCGTTTTCATTTGTTATGACGATATCCCAGCAACACAATGTTTTACCGATTGAAACCGCGGTTGCTACACCTGTGACGACACCGGTTGCAGCCGACTTGTGATGGGTTGCGTTGATATCGATTCCTACAATTTTGCGATTAGCACCGGCATTGAGTTGAGTGCCGATTGAACCAAGGCTTTCAGCTAAAACAACATTAGCGCCACCGTGAAGGATTCCCATTGGCTGGGTATTTCCCTCAACTGGCATTGTGGCTACTAACCTTGTGAGCGAGGCTTCGGTGATTTCAATGCCCATCTTCTTGTCGAGGGCACCAGCTCCACGCTCTTTAATAATTGAAAGATAATCCGGTTCAGTCATGCGCAGAGTCTAACTGGCACTCTACGATGCATCCATGACCAAACGCCTATTACTTATCGATGGGCACTCAATGGCGTATCGGGCATTTTTCGCATTGCCCGCAGATAACTTCACCACCGCGCAGGGCCAGCACACCAATGCAATCTATGGCTTTGCAACCATGCTGCTCTCTTTGCTCAGCAGTGAAAAACCGACCCATGTGGCTGTTGCCTTTGATGTTTCTCGCAAAACCTTTCGCTCTGAGATCTATCCTGATTACAAAGCTAACCGCGCAAAGACTCCAGATGAGTTTCGCTCTCAAATGTCGTACCTGCACGAGCTAGTTACAGCTTTTGGAATTACCTCATTTGAAGTAGAGGGCTTTGAGGCCGATGACATCATCGCCACCATCGCTAAGCAGGCAGAGCGCGAAGGTGCTGAAATTCTGATCTGCACAGGTGATCGCGATTCATTCCAGTTAGTAAATGAGAAGACAACAGTTCTATATCCAAAACGCGGCGTCAGCGAAATGGCACGGATGACCCCTCAAGCTGTTCAAGAGAAGTATGGAATGTCACCAGAGCAGTATCCAGATTTTGCAGCCTTGCGTGGAGATCCAAGTGACAATCTTCCGTCTGTTCCAGGTGTTGGAGAAAAGACGGCGGCTAAATGGGTTGTTGAATATGGATCGCTCCATGAATTAATTGCGAACTTAGATAAGTTGGGAGGAAAGGTTGGACAATCTTTAAGAGATTCGATTAATGATGTCATCAGAAATCGTGAGCTCACCCAATTAGTTGCCAATGTTCCACTAGAGCTCAGTATTGATGCTTTGATGTGGAGCGGTGTTGATGAGAGCAACACCAACCCACTGTTTGAAAAACTTGAGTTTAAAACTCTCAAAGATCGAATGAAGCCAATCTTAATCAAAGGCAGCGCCAAGAGCGTTGAAGTTCCGGCACAGTTATTTGAAAGTGAGATTGCAGAGGGAGTATTGACCCCAACAGAGGCTTCACAAAAGATTGCAGATCATTCTGGTGAGATTGCTATCGCCTATCAATTAATTG
>JACCDL011303538.1_pt1 | contig 14446 bp, 12 predicted proteins | sample 7441931 | NCBI WGS metagenome assembly JACCDL01 (sample SAMN15323437, study PRJNA562643) | freshwater metagenome | isolation source: river surface water | place: USA:Blue River Watershed | collected 2017-08-16 | reverse complement strand
TCGCGCGTCTCGAGTTCCCGGATACGGGCTTCGAGGGCGGCGATCTTCGCGTCGCGGGCCTTGAAGCCCTCGTCCTTCTCGGCGCGGAGTTCGCGGAGGGCCTGGACGGTGTGGGACTCGAAGCCGGAGAAGGAGATGGCCTTCATGCCGTCGGGGCCGGTGGTCACCCATTGGGGGAAGACCTTTTCCATTTCCTGGGCGATGAAGCCGGTCTGTTCGCCGCGGCCGTAGCGGGCCTCGTCCTTGTAGTGGAAGTTCACGCTGCGGAGTTGGAGCAGTCGATCGAGTGATCCGCCGAGATTACGGACGTCGGTCTTGAGGCGGGCGTCGGAGGTCGCGGCCCAGCTGCCGCCGCCGGGCTTGAAGCTGCCGTAGGTGGTGAAGGCGGCCATCTCGGCGTTGTTCCGGTCGACGACCTTGAGGATGACGTTGTTGCCGTTCGCGTCGGCGTTCACCTGCTTGAAGAGGAACGAAATGAACGGGTCGCCGTTGAGGTTGTTGAAACCCATGCGGCCGTCGCGCTCGATGCGGAGGCGGTTGAGGCCGTTGGTGCCGAAGTCGAGGAAGCGGTCGGCGGTTTCCCAGACGAAGGCGGCACTGCCGTTGGTGCCGACGAAGAGGCCCTTGTTGGCGGCGGCATCGCCGCTGAGCTGGAAGAGCGCCTGCGAGGCGCCGACTCCGGGGAGGGCGGTAGCGTGGACCTGGACGGTGGGGTTGGGCTGGCCGATGCCGATGGAGGCGTAGTCGCGCACGGTGAAGCACTCGGCACCGGCGGCGTTCTGCACCTTCATCAGGTAGGCCTTCACGCCCTTGAAGTAGAAATCGAGGTTGGTGTCCCCGTTGAGGACGCCGAAGCCGAAGCGGCCGTCGGCTTCGATGCGCTGGCGGATGACGCCGTTGGTGCCGAAATCGAGCGGGCTGTTCTCCCAGTTGAAGAGGTAGGCGGGGCCGCCGTTGTTGAGGCCGACATAGAGGCCACGGGTGCCGGCGACGCCGGAGCCGGCGGTGAAGAATCCGGCGCGGGGGTTGCCGTTGGTGCCGCCGGCGAAGACGCCGAGCGGGGCGCCCGCGGTGGTATTGGTGCCGATGCCGACTTCGGCGGGGGTGGCGCGGAAAATCGTGGAGCCGTTGACGGACCAGAGGCCGACGTCGGCGCCGAGCTTGGCGGCGGTGACGGCGCCGGCGGCGATGTCGGCGGCGGTGACGGCGTTATCGGCGAGCTTGGTGGTGTCGATGGCGTTGGCGGCGATCTTGCCGAAGGTGATCGCGCTGTCGGCGACCTGGGCGGTGCCGACGGCGTTGTTGGCGATCATGGTGCCGGTGAGGGACTGGTTGGTGAGCCCCTCGGCGAGCTTGGCGCGGAACGTGTAGGCGTTGGAGACGATCTGCTGGCGGGGGGAGATCTCGGGGTCGGTCGCGACGGCCGGGTCGTCGATGGTGATGCCGAGGTAGCGGGCCTCGCCGTTAAAGACCGCGTCGAGGGTGCCGGCGTTGGTTTCACCGCTGACGGCGCCGCCGGCGCCGATGAGGACGCTGAACTCGCCGTTGGCGATGGTGACGGTCTGCTGCTCGGAGTAGAGGCGGTTGGCCGCGGAGACCGAGTTGGGGTCGCTCCAGATGCGGAAGGTGACGATGCGGTTGACGGGTGAGCTGTTGCCGACGGGGGTGCCGCTCGCGTCGGTGACGCGGCCCTGGTAGCTGATGCGGGTGGGGACGGCGGAGGTCTGCGCGAGGGAGGCGAGAGGCGCGGCGGCGAGCAGGGCGGCGAGCAGGAGGCGTTGCATGATGGGAGAAGTTGAAGCGGTAAGTTGAAGTTTGAGTTTTTCGGAAGGTCGTCAGTTCAGCGTGATGTCGCCGAGCTCGCTGGCGCGGCGGAGCCGGAAGGTGCCGGTGATGGTGATCGGCTGGCGGTGGAGGCCGGTGATGGTCTCCGAGTAGGTGCCGCCCATGACCGAGGCGCCCCAGCCTTCGCCGCTCGTGCCGGGGGGCGGGGTGGCGAGGAAGGTGAAGGTGCAGACGCGGGTGACGGTGTAGCTCTCGTTGCCGTTGCCGACGGGGTTGAAGCGGGCGTCCTTGTTGTCGTGGTCCGGGTGATACTGGTGGACGAAGGGATTGGTCGCGCCGTCGAACGGGATGACGACGGTGCGGGTCAGGGTGGTGCCGAGGCCCATGCTGCCGGAGCCGGTGCCGATGACGGTGTCGGGCGGCAGGTGGGCGGAGGTGAAGCGGGTGGCGTTGGCTTTGTCGGTGGCGAGGAGGCCGGACTCCTTGGTGCAGAGGCCGAGGTTGTTGGGCGACGGTGCGAGGCGGCCGAGGAAGACGTGCGACAGGAGGCGGGCGGTGCCGGAGTTGTCGACGTGGAGCAGGGTGCGGAGCGGGAACGAGGAAGTGGTGGCGGTGCCGGTGTAGCCGGGGGTCTTGCTTTCGACGCCGTTGAGGGCGATGTCGCCGATCCAGAGGCCGGCCATCGAGGTGACGCGGGCGCTGGCGGGCAGGTAGACATCGAGGAGATTGCCGGAATCGGTGAAGCGGAGGAACGACGCGTAGAGGGCGCCGGGGCTGCCGCTCATCTGGGCGCGGTCGAGACCGATCCGGAGTTCGATGGCGGACTGCGGGCCGATGACCTCGTTGAAGCCGGTGCCGATCGCCGCCTCGGTGTAGGTGGCGGTCGAGGTGTTGAACGTGCGGCGGGTGAGCGGGACGGCACCGGTGAGCTGCTCCTGGCCGACGGGGGCGGCGGCGGAGTTGACGGGGCTGACGGTGAGGGTGACGGCGGCGGAGGTGCGGTTGCGCACGCGGACGGTGATGAGGGCGCCGTTGCGGCCGAAGTGGAGGCCGTCGAGGTTGGACGGGCTGATCTCGAGGGGAGCGTAGAAGTTGCTCACGACGGGGGCCTCGAACCAGTAGGCCTGGTTGCGGTCGAGGCGCTCGGAGATCGGGGAGAAGACCTGGATGGGGTTGCCGGGCCCGAGGTCGCCGCCGACGTATTTGTAGATGCGGGTGTTGGCGGCGATGACGGCGGGGAACGTGGCGAAGTAGTCCGAGAAAAGCGGATACGCGTCGGAGAAGCGGGCGGGAAAGCCCATGAGGTTGGCGCCGTTGCGGACCCAGGCGTTGCCGGGCGGGAGGATTTTCTGCGTGAGGCTGAAATTGTAGGTGTTGGCGATGGTGCCGGTGCAGCGGACGAGGTAGGCGTAGCGGCCGGGCAGCTGGGCGAGGGATGTCTGCTCGGGGGCGCCGCGGACCCAGCGGGTCCACTCGGGCGTGCCGGCGGAAGGGATCAGCGGCGAGGTCTCGAACTGGGTCTGGGTGGGATTGGTGTTCCAGCGCCAGATCTCGAGGATCTCGGGGTTGTCGGCGACGAGCTGGTCGATGGTCGCGTGGGTGGCATCGCCGTGCAGGTAGATGGAATTCCAGCCGCCTTTGAGCGTGTAGGTGGTGGTCTGCCACTGGGCGCGGGCCAGCGATGCGAGGAAGAGCGCGAGGAGGAAGACGTGGAAGACGCGGAAGACGCGGGAGACGGGGGAGGGCATGGGCGCGGTCAGCGGACGGTGAGGCGGTAGAAGCGGGACGTGCCGGCGCCGGCGGCGACGTAGCCGCGGATGACGCCGATGACGGAGGCGCGGTGGAAACGGGCGGTGGAGCCGCCCGGGCTGAGGGCGAACGGCGCGGGGCTCCACGTGCGGAGATCGGAGCTCTCCTCGATGGTGTAGACCTTGCCGGTGATGCCGTAGAATTCGAAGCCGACCTCGGTGGCGGACTTGGAGACGAGCTTGAGCTCGAAGCGTTCGGCGGCATCGCCGGCGAAGGTGCCGGCGACGTATTCGAGAAAGTTGGACACGCCGTCGCCGTCGAAGTCGCCGTCTTTGGTGACGAGGCCGATGTCCCAGCCGGGCTGGCCGGGGCGGCGGCCGGCCTGGAAGAGCTGGAATTCCTGCCAGGCGTCGGGCAGGCCGTCGTGATTGGTGTCGGCGCCGAGGTTGAGGTCGAGGCGGACGCGCTCGCCGCCGTTGCCGGCGCGGAGGGTGCCCTTGGTTTCGATCGGGTAGAATTTCTCGCCGTTCATCTCCACGTAGAGGGTGTAGATGCCCTGCGACGGGACGGCCTTGTGGGAGTAGGTGCGGGTGGCGGCGCGTGCCTGGTCGATGCGGACATCGATCTCGTAGTTGCGGTCGCCGAGCGGCGTGGGGCGCACGGGGGCGCGGCCGACCTCGGTGTTGTTATGCAGCAGGACGATCACCGCGCCTTCGACGCGGAGGGTGGCACCGACCTGATCGCGGACCATGCCGAACAACGTGTAGCTCGGGTTGGGCGGGAAAGCCTGCAAGGGAGCAGCGAGCAGCCAGACCGCGAGGGTGGCGAAGGCCGGCAGTCGCAGCCGGCGAAGGAGGGAAGATGGGGAAGCGAGGCTCACGAGAAGGAAGGGGAGAAGGTCAGGCAGCGTGGGGAACGAAGACTTCGGCGGCGGCGCGGAGCTGGCTGGGCGGCACCGCGGGCGGCAGAACCAGAACGTGCTGGAGTAGGGTGAGCGCGTGGGCGCGGGGAACCTCCTGATCGCTGAGAAGAATCACCGGCCCCTTGAAGCCAGCGGCGCGGCCGCGGCGGAGCAGCTCGAGGGCATCGAGCTCGGGCAGACGGTCGCTGAGCAGGAGGAGGTCCCACTCGTCGGTGTCGCAGGTCAGCAGGTAGATCGCCTCGGCGGAGGCGTTGACGCATTCGATCGTCGTGCCGGGCCGCGTGAGGGCGACGCAGACGGCGCGACGGTGTTCGACGTCGGCATCGACGCAGAGAATCCGGCGGCTGGGGCCGGAAATGGAGACGTCGGTGGGCAGACGGGTCGGGGGCATGCGCAGCGCCAAAGTGAGTGTAATTACTCAGTTGGCCCGCAATCGGGGGCGTTTCGATGCGGAGGCGTGACGGCACGATTTTATTGCCGGAACTTTGCAGCAAGGCCCCGTTCGTTGTGACGCAGTGCGTTCAGGTTCGGCGCTTGCCGTGAGGCAACCTGCTGGCAAGTGATGGCAGATATCGATGAGTGAATCGCGGGCGATCACACCGGGCGAAGCGGACGTCGTGCTGATTGAGGACGACGGGTTGTTTCGCGATCTGCTGAGTCACGCCGTGAAGGAAGGCGTGAAGCCGAAGAGATTCGCGGTGTTTGAGAATGGGGCGACCGGGCTGGCCCACTGTCTGGCGTCACCGCCGGACCTGCTGATCGTGGACCTGCGTTTACCCAGTCTGGACGGACGTGAGGTGGTGCGGCGGCTGCGGCCGGTGGCGCCTAAGACGCGCTATCTGGTGCTGACTGGGCATGTGACCAATGCGTTGCCGGCGGAGTTGATCACGCTCGGGGTGTCGGGATTCGTCGACAAAGCGTCGACGATGGACGAACTGCGCCGGGCGATCGGGCGGGTGTTGGAGGGGGGGCTGTATTTCTCGGCGAGTGTGCCGCCGCAGCCGGCCTGGTTTGCGGCGCGGCCGGGCGGGGGAGCGGAGGCGGTGGGGGTGGATCCGGCGGTGCTTTCGGACCGCGAGCGCCAGATCGTGCGGCTGGTGGCGTCGGGTTTGTATTCCAAGGAGATCGCCGAGCAGCTCGGGCTGAGTCCGCGGACGGTGGAGAAGGAGCGCGTGGCGATCATGCAGAAACTCGGGGTGGGCGATCTGCCGGGGTTGATTCGCTGGAGCGTGCGTCACGGGCTGGTCTGAGCCGCGCCCGTGAGCGCCCGCGCGGGAAGCAGGAAATTCCCTCTTGCGACCGCACCGGCGGTGCGCCGGAGTGTCGGGCGACCGTGCTGCAATGACCTCCGCCGATTATCTGCCGTTTCTCATCCAAGCCGTGCTCGCCGCCGCCATCACCGGTGGCGTCGTGGGTGCCAGCCATCTCTTCGGCCAGCGTTTCAAGAAGAACAAGATCAAGGACAGCGCCTACGAGTGCGGCGTGCCGGCGGAGGGCCTCGTGCACACGCGTTTCTCGGTCAAATTCTACCTCACGGCGCTGCTGTTCATGCTTTTCGATCTCGAAGTGGTGATCCTGATCCCGTGGACGTTCATCTACCGGGAGTTTTTGGCCAACAACATCGCCATCCTGGGGCCGATCGCGTTCTTCCTCGGCGTGCTGATTCTCGGGCTCTTCTACGAGATCAAGAAGGGCGCGCTGCAGTGGGAAAAGTGAGTCGCGTCCGGTCGCATTGAACTGAAATTCCGAGCCACCCGCATGCCCGGCACCTCGCGGACGACGTCACCGGCCCGACCGGCGGACACGGCGGATTTCCTCCTCTCCGATGCGGCTCGATAAGATCATCGCCCGCGGTCGGATCGTCGACCTGAAGAGCCTCGATCTCGAGGGTGCGCTGCAGGAGCTGCTCGCGGTCTGCGTCGAGAAGTTTCCCGATCTGAAGCCGGAGTCGCTGCTCAAGGGGCTGCTCGCCCGCGAGAGCACGATGACGACCTACCTGGGTTTCGGCGTCGCGCTGCCGCACGTGCGGGTGAAGATGAGCCGACGTTATGTGCTCGCGATCGGCCGCAGCCGGGTGGGCATCCGGCATGACGGCGCGCTGGCGGAAGAGCGGGTGCACCTGATCGTGATGCTGATCGCCGGCGAGAACGCCCGCGATTACCTGCAGGTTCTCGCCTCGATCGCGCGCCAGGTGAAGGACCAGCAGCTGGTCGAGAATCTGGTCAATGCGCCGGACCTGGATCAGCTCTACGAACGGCTGGTCGGCGGCTTCGGCGGACTGCGGGCGGTGGAGGCGCAGCAGAACCGCGTCAACCGGCTCATGTTCCGCGAGGCGGAGCGGGTGGCGCGCGGGGCGGACTGCACGGCGATCGTGGTGTTTGGCGACACCTTTATCGGCGGCATCCAGCCGGGCATGCTGCGCTCGAAGCTGAAGACCATTCTGGTGACGCGGGCCGCGCTCGAGACCAGCGAGGACGAGAAAGTTTTCACCGAGACGATCCAGGTGCGCTCCTTCTCGAACCAGCGGCTGGCGCAGCTGCGCAGCGCGATGCTGGTGGCGCTGACGCGCGGGGTGGTGAATTTCGCGGACCGGATCTGCTGCGTGGGCGGGATCACGGGCAGCAATCAGTTCGACACGCTTGTGGTCGTGGACATCGAGCGCGAATTCCAGACGCTGCTCACGGGCTCGACGGCGGACCTGCTGCCGGAGGACGTGAAACCCGAGGTGCTGGAGCGCGTGATCGCGGTGGCGACGGAGCTGGGCGTGGAGGGCCGCGAAGGCCGGCCGGTCGGCTGCCTCTTCGTGGTGGGCGACATCGAGAAGGTGGGCTCGCTCTCGAAGCCGCTGGTGCTGAATCCGTTCTTCGGATACAAGGAAGAGGACCGCAACATCCTCAATCCCTTCATGGACGAGACGCTGAAGGAATTCTCGTCGATCGACGGCGCGTTCATCATCCGCGGCGACGGGGTGGTGGAGTCGGCGGGCAGCCTGCTGCAGGCGACCGACACCACGCACCAGCTGCCGAGCGGGCTCGGCAGCCGGCATGCGGCGGCGGCGGCGATCAGCGTGGCGGCGAACTGCATCTCGATCGTGGTGTCGTCGAGCACGGGGCAGGTGACGCTTTTCCGCCGGGGCGTGATGCTGCCGCTCACGGAGAAACGCCGCTGAGGGCGCGGGGGTTGGCGGCGCCGGCTGGTCGGGCGGGGCGCCGCGAGGGTTTCACGGCTTGCCAGCCCCGGCCGGCGCCGGTGGATTCGCGGCATGGCTCTCTATGGATCGTTCGGCACGGTGCGCGCCCAGGCGCCCCAGTCTCCCGGTTTCGCGACGGCGTTTGCCTACGTCGAGGAACTGCTGCGGCCCGGTTCGCCGGCCGCGCAGCGCATCCGGGAGGTGCCGGTCGGCCAGTCGCGCCGGGTCGAGCTCGGCGGCGGCGTTTTCGTGATGGAGCAGGCCTACGAGACCAAGCCGCGGGAGCAGGGTTTCTTCGAGTCGCATCGCCGCCACATCGACGTGCAGGTCGTGGTGGAGGGCGAGGAGATCATGGAGCTGGTGGACGTCGCGCGGATCGCGGTGAAGCAGCCCTTCGACGCCGAGCGCGACCTGATCGTGTATGAGGATTTCGGGGACGCCTCGCTGCTGCGGGCGCAGGCGGGCGACACGGCGCTGTTTTTCCCGGCGGATGTGCACATGCCCTCGTTGCGGCTGCGGGCCCACGCGGCAGTGGTGCGGAAGGCGGTCGTGAAAGTGCCGGTGGGCGCATGAGTCGTCCACTGCGGCGGGGCGGGCGCCGTCCCGATTGCCGGCGATGAACTACCGGCATCAGTTCCACGCGGGAAATTTTGCGGACGTGATGAAGCATGCGCTGCTCGTGGCGCTGCTGACGGCGCTGCAGCGCAAGGAGAAGGGCCTGCTGTATCTCGACACGCATGCGGGCCGCGGGCGCTACGATCTCGAACGCGCCGCGGCGGGCGAAACCCTCGCGCGCCGGCCCGAGTGGCCGGATGGAATCGGCCGGCTGGAGAAGGTCGAAGGCGCGCCGCCGGCGCTGGACGATTATCTGGCGCAGGTGCGGCGTTTCGACCGCGAGGCCGGTAATCTGACGGAGACGCCGCGTTTCTATCCCGGCTCCCCGCTGCTCGTGCGGACGCTGCTGCGGCCGCAGGACCGGATGGCGCTCTGCGAGATGCACCCGGCGGAGTGTGCGGCGCTGCGGGCGGAGCTGGCGGGTGCGCCCAAGGTGTCGGTGCACGAGTTGGACGGCTATGTGGCGTTGCGCGCGATGCTGCCGCCGCCCGAGCGGCGTGCGCTGGTGCTGATCGATCCGCCGTTCGAAGCGCAGGACGAATACGAGCGGATCGCGGAGGGTCTGCGGGAGGCGCTGAGGCGTTTCCCGAGCGGCACGTTGGCGGTGTGGTATCCGCTGACCGACCGGGCGCGGGTGGGCGAGTTTGCGCTGCGCGTGCGCGACCTGGCGCCGCCGCCGACGATGTTTGCGGAGCTGGAGATCGCGCCGGAAGGCTCGACGGTGAAGATGCACGGCTGCGGTCTGCTGATCGTGAATCCGCCGTGGGGCTTCGAGGCGGCGGCCCGGACGCTGCTGGAGTATCTTGCGCCGCGGCTCGCCCGCGAAGGCGGCGGCCGGGGGCGCGTTGACTGGGTCGTGCCGGAGCGCTGACGACGTCTGCGACCGCGGTCAGCCGGCGGGGCGGAGATTGCGCTGCAGCACGGTGGCGAGCAGCTCGAAGCGGACCGGCTTGGTGAGGAAATCGTCCATGCCGGCGGCGAGGCAGGCTTCGCGCACGTGGGTGCTGGCGTTGGCGGTGAGCGCGATGATCTTGAGCGGCCGCCCGGCGAGCCGCTGGCGGATGCGGCGGGTCGCTTCCATGCCGTCGATTCCGGGCAGCTGGCAGTCCATGAGGACGACGTCGAACTGTTCCCCGAGGGCGGCGGTGATGGCGGCCTCGCCGTCGCCGGCAAACTTGGGCGTGACGTTGAGTTTCTTCAGGAAGAGCTCGATGACCTGCTGGTTCACGGAGTCGTCCTCCACGACGAGCACACGGCCGGAGAGGACCGGAGTGACGAAACGCGGCGCCTCTTCGGCGCGCGGAACGGCGATGCTGATCTCGGGTAACTTGCAGGGAAGGATCAGGCGGAACGTCGAACCCTGATTGAGGGTGCTCTGCACCTGGAGGGCGCCGCCCATCGCCTGGGCCAGCCGCATCGAGATCGCGAGGCCGAGACCGGTGCCGCCATAGCGCCGGCTCATCGACGTGTCGGCCTGGGTGAAAGGCTTGAAGAGCTTCTCGAGTGCGCTGGAGCTGATGCCAATGCCGGTGTCGCTGACGGTGAAGTGCATCACCGCCTTCTGCGCCGTGCGTTCGGCGCAGTGGACGGAGAGTTCGACGCGGCCCTTTTCGGTGAACTTGATCGCGTTGCCGATGAGGTTGACGAGAATCTGACGGAGGCGGGTGGCGTCGCCGATGATCGCGCCGGGGAGATTGTCGCCGATCGCGAGCTCGAACTGGAGGCCCTTGTCGCGCGCGCGGGCGAGCATGAGGTCGGAAACCGCGCGGGCGGTCGTGGCGGGCGGGAAGGGCGCGTGTTCGAGTTCGAGGCGGCCGGCTTCGATCTTGGAGAAGTCCAGCACGTCGTTGAGCAGCAGGAGGAGGGATTCGGCGGAGTCAGAGGCGGTCTTGAGGTAGCCGCGCTGATCGGGGGAGAGCTGGGTGTCGCGGACGACGCGCAGCATGCCGAGCACGCCGTTCATCGGGGTGCGGATCTCGTGGGAGATGGTGGCGAGAAACTCGCCCTTCGCGCGGCTGGCGGATTCGGCTTTCTCGCGGGCTTCGCGCAGCTCGGTCTCGCGCGATTCGCGCCGGGCGTTTTCCGCCTGGAGTTCGGCCGCGAGGGCTTCGCGTTCGAAACGCATCGCGAGCGCATCCGAAAGCACGCGGTGATTGTGCAGCGTGGCGCTCGTCATGTAGATGATGAACGCGACGACGAACGTGCCGGCGGTCAGTCCGGCGAGATCGAAATCGGAGAAGAACCGGACGCCGAGGGGCGTCATGATGGCGAAGAGGTAGGCGATGCTGCCCTTCCGGAACGGCAGCAGCAGCCGCGTGGACCCGGTGAGCAGGCCGGCGAGCAGGAGAATGTGGACGAGGCCGAGGACCGACGTTTGCGACATCGTCGGTGCGAGCCAGACCGAGAGTCCCCAGCCGAGTCCGGTGCAGGTGGTGGCGACAACGTAGCGCAGGGCCCAGCGGGCCGATTCTTCCGGTGAGGGGTTGGCCTTGGCGAACCGGTGGCCCAGCCAGAGGCGATAGGCGGCGATGGCGGCGAGGGCGCCGAGCCAGACCCAGATCTTGAGCGACGAGCCGTATTCGCCGGTGACGGCGATGGCGAAGGCCACGGCGGCCGAGATCGAGGCGATGGTGCCGGCCTTCAACTCGCGGAAGGCGATCCGGACGAGTTCGACGCGGGTCTTTATCTCGATCGGATGGTCGCGCGTGCGGGGCGGACTGGCGTTTTCCGGGCCGGTGAGAACGGGGGCGGGAGCTGGGGTGTTGGTCGCAGGACCGGACATGAGGCGGGAGCGCGAGGATGCGTCCGGGTTTTACCCTGGCGAGCGCGGGGCGGGGTTGGAAATACTTATCGTGTGCCGTGCCGGAGAAATTTGCGCAAAAAACAGCACGGGCTCGCGCCGGTGCTGTGCACGGAGGGTGAAACTGCCGGCGTTCGTTACCGCTGGTTCCAGCCGGACCGGCGAAACTCCTCGGCGATTGCGGCCGCGTCGAAATCCGGGAGGAAGGATTCGAGGGGGGGCGCCTTGAAAACGGGCCGGCTCCAGAGGACATCTTCACGCACGAGGTCCTGCGCCAGCGCCGTGGAGTCCGGCGCAGGAGAAATGGGATGGATCGGGAGATGCATGGGCGGAGTCGAGGGTGTTGGGGTGACCTTGGGCGGGCGGGATTGTGCCGGCAGTGGGCGGGAAAATTTCTTGGACGGCAGGTGCGGTCTGGGTGGGACGGGGCGGGAGGCGGCCGAAAGCGGAGCGGTCGAAGCTGTCCCGTGATCGTCACGACTTGAAACCCGGTTGAACAAAAACTGCGCCCTTGCCGAGCGCCGTTGCGGTTCTCAATGTCGGCGGTCTTGCGCCCCCACCCCAGGAAAAGCGATGCGCGGTCCACCGCGTCGAGGGTCACTTCTGCCGCCCCTGCAGGCCGGCATCGTTGTGCCTGAGCGGGACTCTTTTGTCCGTTTAACCCATCGTTATCACTACCTCCTATGAGTAACGTTCAAGTCAGCAACGAAGCGATCGCTGCCAACGCCAAGCGGCTGTTGTGGGCGGGCTTCCTCGCCATTTTTGCCGCCGGCATGGGCTTCGGCATCCGTGGCGGCATCTTCGACAACTGGGCCAGCGAATTCGGCTTCACTGCCACGCAGCTGGGAGCGATCGGCGGCGCCGGTTTCACCGGCTTCTGCTTCGGCATCATCATCGGCGGCGTGGTCTGCGACAAGATCGGCTATGGTCCGCTCGTGATCGCGGCCTTCGCGTGCCACGTGCTGTCGGCGTTTGTGACGTTTGCCGCGAGCACGCCGGAGAATGCCTACCAGATGCTCACGATCGGTATGTTCATCTTCGCCTTCGCCAACGGCACGTTGGAGGCGGTGGCCAATCCGCTTGTCGCGACGCTGTTTCCCAACAACCGCACTCACTTCCTGAACATCCTCCACGCCAGCTGGCCGGTCGGCATTCTCGCCGGTGCGGTGGTGAGCTGGGTGCTCGATGACCGCATGCAGGTCGGCTGGAAGATCCAGCTCGCGCTCTATCTCGTCCCGACCGTGGCTTACGGTCTGATGTTCATGGGGCAGCACATGCCCAAGTCCGAGGCGGCCCAGAAGGGCGCCATCTTCGGCGAGATGCTGAAGCCGGTCGGTCTGCTCGGTGCGGCGGTCGTGTGCTACCTCCTCGCGCTCTTCGTCTCCGGTCCGCTCAGCATGCCCGCGGGCGTGGGCTACGCGGTGGCAGGTGCGATCCTGGTCGTGGTGGGCGTGATCACCAAGTTCTCCTTCGGCTCGATCCTGTTGTTCGTGCTCTTCATCACGCATGCCCTCGTCGGCGCCGTCGAACTCGGCACGGACGGCTGGATCGCCAACATCACCGGCAATCTCTTCACGTCGGAACAGGGCAAATGGCTCCTGATCTGGACCTCCGCGGTGATGTTCGGCCTGCGTTTCTGCGCGCACTTCATCGAGACGAAACTCGGCCTCTCGCCGGTCGCGCTGCTGCTGGTCTGCGCGATTCTGGCCTGCGTCGGTCTGCAGCTGACGAGCGCGGCCCAGACGGTGGGCATGGCTTTCCTCGCCCTCACGGTGTATGCGATCGGCAAGACCTTCTTCTGGCCGACGATGCTCGCGGTGGTTTCCGACCGGTTCCCGCAGACGGGTGCGGTGGCGATCTCGGTCATGGGCGGCATCGGCATGCTCTCGGCCGGTCTCATCGGCGGCCCCGGACTCGGCTATGCCAAGGACCGCTTCGCGGCCGAGGCGCTGCAGCAGAAGAATCCGGCGGCCTACGCGGAAGCCAAGGCGGCCACCCCCTCCACCTTCCTCAACATCGATGCCACCGCGGTGCATGCCATCGACGGCAAGAAGCTGTCCGATGCGAAGGATGCGGTGAAGGCCAACAAGGCCACGCCGGCGCAGAAGGACATGGTGGCTGCGGACCAGGCGGGCGATCGCAAGACGCTCAAGACCGATTCCTACATCCCGGCGATCATGGCGCTGATCTACCTCGGCGTGCTGCTCTACTTCAAATCGATCGGCGGCTATCGCGCCGTGCATCTCTCGAGCGACGGTCAGGCCAAAGCCTGATCGGCCGGACTCGGTAAAAACACAGGCCGCGTTCCTTCGGGACGCGGCCTGTTTTGTTTTGGAGGACTCGATCTTTCCGGTTGGGGCGGGGCGATGGGGCGGAATCGTCCGCACGCGTTCCGCCGCAACCGGGCAAAGATCGGCCTAACGGAGGGCGCCGGAGTTCACGCCGCCACCCGCCGGAGTCGGTTTGCGGCGGCAAAGCCGGCGCTCCGCTTGGGCAGGGTGACGGTGAGGACACCGGCCGTGATCTCGGCCTGCATCGCGGCGAAGTCGAAACCGGTGCCGAGTCTGAGCCGGAGCCGGTAGTCGCGTTGCGCGGTTTCGAGGTGCAGGGCCGAAAAGTTGATTCGGACGAAACGGGCCTTCCGGGCCGTCACGGTGAGGTCCGCACCGCGGCCTTCGATTTCCACTCCCGAGGCGTCCACGCCGGGGATGTAGACCGTGAGTTTCATCGCCTCACCGAACTCCTGGCAGTCATACGCGGGCTGGCGGAACGCTTCGACGGAAGCGGGGGCCTTGGCCTTCGTGCGACTGTTGGTCGGGAGGGTGGTGATGTTGGTGTTCATGGGAGGAAAAACGTGTGCGAAAACGTCCCCTCGGTGGTTTGGTGACCGCCGGGCTGCAGAGGGCTGAACGTCTTCGCGGATGCGAGGTGGTTCAGTTCTGGTCGCCCGTGCCGGTTTTTTTATTCCAAACGGAAAAGACCGGTCGCATCGCGACGACGCAGCGCTGCTGCCAGGCCTGCTGTTGGCAGGACCCCGCAGAGCGGCGAAGCGGATGATGGAGCGCGGTCATTGAACGATCGGAATCGGACACTGCTTGTTGCAGGCCGTGTGCCAAGCCGGAACTTTTTTGTGATGGTGAAGATTGCGTGGCGGTGTGTCGCCGGCAGGCTGCGGCCATGGCCGGCCTCAACGACTCCACCACGACCGTTTCCGAGCTGAAATCCCGCGTGCTTGCCTTCGTGCGGGAGCGCGACTGGGAGCAGTTCCACTCGCCGAAAAATCTCAGCATGGCGCTCGCGGCCGAGTCGGGTGAGCTGATGGAGCACTTCCTGTGGGCGACCGGCGAACAATCGCAGGCGGTCGCGCAGGACCCGGTCAAGCGCG
>JACCDL010462640.1_pt1 | contig 14447 bp, 15 predicted proteins | sample 7441931 | NCBI WGS metagenome assembly JACCDL01 (sample SAMN15323437, study PRJNA562643) | freshwater metagenome | isolation source: river surface water | place: USA:Blue River Watershed | collected 2017-08-16 | reverse complement strand
TATCGCTAGTGTAAGAGACCGTCAGGAACCGAGAAGATCCCCACGACGACGGGAGCGACGACGAGCGAAGGAATAAAACTTCCCAGTCGAATCTTGGTGAGCTGAAGGAGGTTTAGACCAATCGCCAAGACGGCGAACCCGCCCGTCGCAAACATCTCCACTTGCATCCGTTCGGTGAGCATGGAGTCGATTGACGTTCCGGCCAAGGTCAGCAGTCCTTGAACCACGAATACGGACAGTGCGCTGAACGCAGCGCCGATTCCATGAGCCGCAGTGAGGATCATCGACATGAAGCCGTCCAAGGTTCCTTTGATGATGTACAGCTGTGGGGTCTTTCCGCTCGCATCCTCGAGAGCCCCGAGAATCGTGAGCGGACCCACACAGAACAACAACGACGCCGTGACGAACCCGCGAACGAATGACGATTGATCGCTCCCGGAGGCAAAGCGACGTTGCAACGCCGATCCGAGGCGCTCCAATCCGTCCTCGACGTGCAGCAGCTCACCCAAGATCCCACCGAACACCAGCGCGACGAGCGGAATCACCATGTTGTGGGTCTTCATCACGTCTGACAAACCAAGGCCAATCGTGACGAGTCCGATCGACTGGACGACGAGATCCTTGATCCGATCCGGAATCTTCCGACCGAAAAAAACACCACAGCCACCGCCGATAACGACGGTGGCTGTGTTAATCAGTGTTCCGAGGCCCCGCATGACTGTCAGGGCTGACGGAGAACTACGACTGGTCTGGCATCTTCAACAAGATCCACGTGTTTGCCGCGGTCTTGATGAGAATTCCCTGCTGATAGGTGCCCGAATCGAAACTGGCAGCACCTGGCGCCGAAATTCCGTTCACCGTCACGCCTGCTGCGCCGGTGAGCGTCGGCGAACCAGTGGTGCGCGCGATCTCGATGCGAGTGCCAACTGGGAAGTTCACGGTTGCATCAGCAGGAACGGTGATGTCCGTTCCTGTAGTCACCACGAGAACCTTGCCAGCATCGGCCAACTCGAGCGTTGCTGCCGATGTGCTGATGGTGCGAATGCCAACCGTGCCTGAGTACGTACCAGCGGCTCCCGCTGGACCCGTTGCACCGGTTGCTCCCGCTGGACCAGTTGGGCCCTGCTGACCCAAGGTCAGCTTGGTTTCCGTGGTCCGACAGGTGCCAGCCTTCGAGTAACGCAGCGCGCCCGTCGACTTCGACGCACACACCACGACCGATGTCGGGGACGCCGACACCGAGATGAAACTTCCTGCGACCGAACCGAGGGCCACCGATGCGACCACCACTCCAGCCTTTGCAAAAAACGACTTGCTCGACATACACACCTCCTGCACTCAAGGCTATCGCCACCCCAATGGCCTCCTGAGGATTCTCATACACTTCCAAAGTGGGGATTCTTTGGGCTTTAGGGGCGGCAACCACCTATGGGATAGCCGACTACCTCGGGGGTCGCGCGACTCGGCACTCCCCAGCCCCGGCAGTGACCTTTGCCGGCCAGTCCGTGGCACTCCTTTTGCTCTGTGGGCTCGTCTACACGAGCGGTGTTTCTGCCATGTCCCAAGTGGATTTCCTTTGGAGCATGGGTGCCGGCTTCGGTGGCGCCCTCGCACTCATCACCTTCTACCGAGCAATGGCGCTCGGACCGATGACGGTGGTTGCCCCGATCACCGCCGTCGTCAACATCGCCATGCCCGTCATCGTCGGCGTCGCCCAAGGTGAAAGACCGAGCGCGTTGGCCTACGTCGGAATCGCCCTGTCACCGATCGCGGTGGCACTCATCGGCGACGTCTTGTCATCGAAGGGTTCGGTGGTTCAGTCTCAAGCGATCTGGCTGTCGGTGTTCGCCGGAATGGGTTTCGGATTGATCTTCGTCTGTCTCGCACAGACGTCCGACGATGCTGGACTTTGGCCACTGCTCGCCCAACGCATGACGAGCGTTCCGACGGTGGCGATCGTCAGTCTCGTTGCATACAAGACGTTGCGCGTGCACAAGAGCGTGGGCTACTTCGCCATCCTCTCGGGTGTCCTCGACACGCTCGCCAACTCGATGTACTTGACCGCAGCACGAACCGGAATGCTGTCACTCGTCGGAGTGATCACGTCCCTGTATCCCGCATCGACGGTCATCCTTGCCATGCGCATCGACAAGGAGCGCATCCATCGAGGCCAGGTGCTCGGAGTTGCAATTGCCTTGGGCTCGGTCGTCGCCATCAGCATCGGAGCATGATTGTTGGTCGGGCTGGCGGGATTTGAACCCACGACCTCTTGTCCCCCAGACAAGCGCGCTAACCAAGCTGCGCTACAGCCCGTATTCGTTTGAGCCTACCTTCGCATTGCGTGTTCAGCGGAAGAGATCGATGAGTCTCCACGCAAAATAGGCACACAACAGAAACACGAGCAGTTTGAAATGCCAGGGTGCACGGACGTCTTCGTCACCTTCACGAGCGAGTGCCTTGAGATCGAGGTTCTGTGCAGTGATTCGACCGTGTGCGTCGTGACGCTCGACCGGGGTCGAGCACTTCGGACACGCGCCATCCTCACCCACCCCAGATGGCGTGAAATAGCGAGCGCACGGTTCGCACCACGGCACGGGGTCAGTCTCCTCGCTTACGAACGCGCATCTTGATCGGTGTCGATCCAAAGTCGAAGTGCTCTCGAATGCACCGCTCCAAGTAGCGCAGATACGGCTGCGGCAATTCGCGATTCACGAACAACGTGAACGTCGGCGGATCGTTGGCCCCCTGTAGTGCATACAGCACGCGTGCACCGCTCCCTGCTGGCTGCTTCTGCTGGGCTTCGGCAATGACTCGATTGACGTCACGGGTCGGGACACGCTTGTGATAGTCGTTGATCGAATCAACGAGCATTGGCTGCAGCCGGTGGACACCCTTTCCCGTCAGGGCCGACATTCGCAGAATTGGTGAATCGCCGATGAAATACAACTTGCGGGCAATGTCGAGGTCCATCTTGACCTTGTCATCGTCATTCAGGAGGTCCCACTTGTTCAGCACGACGATGAGCGGGCAACCGGCGGCATCGATGCGCTCCGCGAGTCTTTGGTCTTGCGACGTCACACCTTCCGTCGAGTCGATCACCAAGAGCGCGACGTCAGACTCGTCCACCGCCCGCAGTGCGCGCACGAATGAGTAATACTCCGCGGATTCATCAACCTTGCTCTTCTTGCGCATGCCCGCCGTGTCGACGAAGACGATCGGCCCATCGGCCGTCTCCACTCGAGTGTCGATCGCATCGCGCGTGGTGCCCGGCATGTCATGAGTGATCGAACGGTCCTCGCCAACGAGCTTGTTGAACAGCGTGCTCTTGCCGACGTTGGGTCTTCCAACGAGCGCGACACGCGGCACACCGTCTTCGAATCGCTCCACGACCTCGACGTCATCGACGTCGACAGCCTCGACCGCGGAGATGATGTCGTCGAGGAGATCACCCGATTTGCGTCCGTGGAGGGCCGACACTGCCACGGGGTCTCCGAAGCCGAGATGAAGAAAGTCCCAGCGATCTGCATCACGTTTGTCGGAATCGACCTTGTTCGCAACGACGACGACCGGCCGGCCCAAGCGCCGCAACCACGAAGCAATGAGCTCATCGTCGTCGGTGACACCGATGGTCGTATCGACGAGGAAGAGGATCAGGTCGGCGTTCGCCGCCGCCTCCTCGACCTGCTGGCTGACCTTGGCATCGAGTTCGGTCCCACCTGGCATCCATCCACCGGTGTCGGAGAGCATGAAGCGCTTCCCCGTCCATTCCACTTCTCGTTCGAACCGATCACGGGTGACTCCCGGCTGGTCCTCCACGATGGCCACCTGCGACCCGACGAAGCGATTGAACAGCGTGCTCTTTCCGACGTTCGGTCGACCGACGATCACCACTGACGGAAGACGCGTGCTCACCCGTTCATTCTACGGGCGCGTCATGGCAAGAGCCGAACAACGCAGGCGTCATTCTGCTTTCGTAGGATGAAGCCAATGCAACATCGCGTCGATCGCATCCTCCTCGCCTCGCCACGGGGCTTCTGTGCAGGTGTGGAAATGGCGATCAAAGCGCTCGCGTGGATGGTCAGGACGTTTCCCGCACCCGTCTACTGCTACCACGAGATCGTTCACAACAAGACCGTCGTTGAGCGTTTCCAGTCGATGGGCGTCATCTTCGTCGACGACATCGCCGAAGTACCGCCGGGGTCCCCCGTGATGCTTTCTGCGCATGGCTCTGCCCCACAGGTGGTCGAATCGGCACACGACGCGGGGCGTTATGCGGTGGATGCCGTGTGCCCACTCGTCACGAAGGTCCACCACGAAGTGAAGGTTCGCGCAGGAAAGGGCTACCGAATCGTCTATGTCGGCCACGAAGGCCACGAAGAGGCCGTGGGCACGATGGCGGTTGCACCGCAGGCAATCTCGAGGGTGGAGACGATTGACGACGTCGCGTCGTTGCCTGCGTTTGCAGAACCAGTTGCTCTCCTCGCACAAACGACACTGTCGCATCGCGATTGGAAGGGTGTCGCAGACGCAGTCAAGGTGAAGTTTCCGCAACTGTGGTCGCCGGGGCGAAGTGACTTGTGCTTCGCTACGACGAACCGTCAGTCGGCACTCATGGAGATCGCATCCAAGGTGGACACGATGATCGTGGTCGGATCTGCCAACTCTTCGAACACGGTCGCACTCGCCAAATTGGCAAAAGATGAAGGCTGTCCGCGGGTCCTGCGCATCAACTCTGTCGATGAACTGACCGAACCATTGCATGGTGTCATCGGTTTGACTGCGGGCGCCTCAGCTCCGGACGAGATCGTCTCCGAAATCATCGACGTGCTGCGTCCCGTACACGGAGTCGAGGAAGTACGAGCAACGGACGAGGACGAATACTTCCCACCGCCGCGGAACCTGCGCGAACTTCAAGAAGCGGTGTCACTCACGCACAGCCGAATCATCGGCAAATCGCGTCCACGACACGGGCTCAGCGATCGCAAGATCGGCGCGAGCACCGTGCTCGCGGCGCTCCGCTAGTTTCGCGGCACCTTGCTCCACGCGACATCACGATCGACTCGGACATCGCCCGGCAACCCGAGGACACGCTCTCCGAGGATGTTGCGCATCACCTCACTGGTCCCGCCCTCGATGCTGTTTGCTCGAGCACGCAGGAAGGCCTTGGGAACGGAGTCGAAACCCATCGCCGTCTCTGGTCGCACCATCTCATAGGAGCCGTAGAGCATTCCCTCGGCACCCAGGAGATTCACGCAGAACTCATACGTCTGCTTGTTGAGATCTGCGCTGGCCATCTTGCCGATCGAACCTTCGGGGCCCGGCACGCCCATCTTGCGACTCTGGCCTGCTCGGATGTTCGTCAGACGAAGCACTTCAGCACGGATCCACAGCTTCATCAGCTCATCCTTGCGGGCGGCATCCTGCTCGCTGGGATCGAGCTTGTTCCACAACTTCACCGCTTCACGTATCGGGCCAGAGCCCTGTTGGGGAATCGCCCCTCCAATCGCAACTCGCTCGTTCATGAGCGTCGTCAAACTCACTCGCCAACCGTCACCGGGTCCGCCGAGCGTCTCTGCGACGGGAACACGCACGTCCGTGAAGTACACCTCATTGAACTCCGCTTCCCCGGTCATCTGACGCAGCGGGCGCACCTCGACACCAGGTGCGTGCATGTCGACAATCACCGCAGTGAGTCCAGCGTGCTTCACTGCCTCAGAATCGGTTCGCACAACGAGAAGGCCATATCGAGACAGATGCGCAAGGGTCGTCCAGACTTTCTGCCCGTTCACCACCCACTCGTCTCCATCGCGCACCGCGCGTGCCGACAAGCCAGCAAAGTCGGAACCCGAGCCAGGTTCGGAGAAGAGCTGACACCACACTTCCTCACCGCTGAACAATGGTCGGAGGTAGCGGCTCTTCTGCTCGTCTGTTCCCCATTCGACGACAGTCGGTCCACACATTCCGTACCCGATCGGATTTCGTGCATAGGAGCTTGGCCCACCAGCCGAAAAGACCTTTTCGTTGATCACCTTCTGATGCCGTGGCGACAGCCCCAGTCCTCCGAGACCCACCGGGAAGTGACCCCACGCCAGTCCTGCGTCGTACTGCGCCTCGAGAAACTCCCTCGCAGGAGTCTTCTTCGGCGGACACGACCCCAACAGGTCATCGATCCGGTCGACAAGTTCCTTCGTTTCAGTGTCGGACATCGCTCTCCTCCAAGGTGCGGACCAAACCGTAGTCGGAGTTCAGTTCATGGGTCCCATGAGGCGAGCAAATTCCTTTTCCACCTCTGGTCCAGAACCGGGAAACGCCGTGCGAAGCCGCATCACCCAACGCACCCCGGCGAGGTCTCCACTCCGCCGATACCGGCTGAGCAAGTTGTTCAAGATTCGCCACAACACGGCGCGCGACGAGATCGGCTCGAGGAAGGACTCGTTGAAATTGCTGAGACCGGTCATCGACTCATAGAGCCCGCGTGCTCCGCCGGCCGACATGGGATGGGCACTGTGGAATGGATCGACGTACGTGGGACGAGCCAAGCCGTCCGACACCAGCACGTGTCCTGGCATACCGATGATCGACGCCGGTATCGACTTCCTTCGGCACACCTCGTGGACCACGACCGAAAGCAGGATCGGCAACCCGCGACGCCGTTCGATCACCAAGTGCAGCATCGAATTCACCGGGTCGTCGTAGTTCTGTCGGTCGCCGTCGAAGCCGAGCTCGTCCCGCAAACTGCGCACGACACTGACCACATCGGTTCCCTCCACCGTCATCGACAAGTTGTCGAACTGATCAGCCAGAATCGATCGTGCTCGCTCGTAGCCGCCGGATTCGCAGATCAGGCCACAACCGAGGACCAGGTCGGGCGACTCCGATTCCTGCACCAGCGTGCGAAAGAGGTCAAACGAGCTCACCCTTTCGCCTCCACAAAGGCTCAGACTACCGTTGGGGCATGTTCCCAGGTCACGTCGCTCTCACGCATCCCGACAAGCCAGCAATCGTCATGGCTCGTTCAGGAAAGACCATCACCTATGCAGAACTCGACCGCTCCGCCAACCAAGTGTCACAACTCCTCTATAGCGCTGGTTTGCGTCCCGGTGACAACGTGGCGATCTGTCTGGAAAACCACGAGAAGTTCTTCGACGTCGTGTGGGGCTGCCACTACGCCGGTCTGATCTACACCGCATGCTCGAGTCGACTGACCGCCGACGAACTCACCTACATCGTCAACGACTGCGGAGCAAAGGCGCTGATCACCTCGTCGTACCTCGCACAGCAGGTCTCCGCGGTTGCCGACAAGATTCCGAACGTCACCCTTCGACTGATGATCGACGGGGCGATCGATGGATTCGAGCGCTTCGAGGACGCAGTCGCACGGTCTCCCATCGAACCACTCTCCGACCGCGTCGATGGTTCGGACATGTTGTATTCCAGTGGCACCACTGGGCGCCCGAAGGGAGTGCGGTTGTCGACCACGTCGAGTCCGTTGGGATCACCCGTGCCGCTCGTTGGGCTGGGCCAGTTCCTCCTCGCGATGGACGACCAGATGGTCTATCTCTCTCCCGCACCGCTGTATCACGCTGCCCCGTTGCGCTGGAACATGGCGGTCCATCGACTCGGCGGAACGTCGGTGATCATGGATCACTTCGATGCCGAGGAGTTCCTTGCGGCTGTCGAGCAGCACAAGGTCACCCACACACAGACCGTCCCGACGATGTTCGTGCGGATGTTGAAGTTGCCCGACGAGGTCCGATCCCGTTATGACGTCAGCTCCCTCAAGTGTGTCTTCCACGCCGCGGCCCCATGTCCGATCCCCGTCAAACTCGGCATGATCGACTGGTTCGGACCGATCATCCACGAGTACTACGCAGGCAGCGAAGGAAACGGTTTCGTGTACTGCAATTCGGAGTCGTGGCTCGCCCATCAAGGAACCGTGGGGCAATCGCTGAATGCCGTGATCCACATCTGTGACGACGAGGGCAACGAACTGCCGACCGGTGAATCGGGAACCGTCTACTTCGAGTCCAACGCACAGTTCGAGTACCACAATGACCCGGAAAAGACGAAGGCTTCCCGTGATCCGCTGGGACGGGGTTGGACCACGCTCGGCGACATCGGCTACCTGGATGACGACAAGTTCCTCTATCTCACCGACCGCAAGGCCTTCATGATCATCTCGGGCGGAGTCAACATCTATCCCCAGGAATCGGAGAACGTCCTCATCACCCATCCCAAGGTCACCGATGTCGCGGTCTTCGGCATTCCACATGACGAGTTCGGCGAGGAAGTCAAGGCCGTTGTGCAACCGGTGACGATGCCCTCCACCGACGACGAACGACGAAAGCTCGAGACGGAACTCATCGCGTACTGCAAAGAGCATCTTGCCGATCTCAAGTGTCCCCGTTCGGTCGACTTCCGCCCGGAGCTCCCTCGCCACCCGACCGGCAAGCTGTACAAGCGTCTGTTGAAGGATGAGTACTGGGCAGCAGCCGGTCGAAGCATCTGACCTCCGTGGCGACCCATCCCTTCCTCGACTGGCCAGGCCCCATCGCCTTCGCCCACCGAGGTGGTGCGTCCGACTCACCGGAGAACACGATGTCGGCATTCGCCAAGGCGGTGTCACTCGGATACCGCTACGTCGAGACCGACGTCCATGCGTCGCGCGACGGAGTGCTCTTCGCCTTCCACGACGATGACCTCCTGCGAACCTGTGGAGTTGACGCGAAGATCAACGACCTCGATTCGTCCGAGGTCAAAGCGATCGTGATCGACGGCCACGAGCACATCCCCACGCTCTCCGAACTGGTCACCACGTGGCCAGATCTCCGTGTCAACATCGACTGCAAGGCCGATCCGGCCGTCGAACCGTTGATTACCGCACTCCACGACCACGACCTATTCGATCGCGTATGCATCGGATCGTTCAGCGATCGCCGATTGAGAGCAATCCGTGAGGCCTGTGGCCCTCGACTCTGTTCATCGATGGGACCCAAGGAAGTGGCGATGCTTCGTCTGCGGAGCTGGACGAAGACGAACGCGCGAGATCTCGCACCGCTTGCGGCACAAGTTCCTCCCCGTCAGGGGCCTCTACCGATCGTCGACAAGCGTTTTGTCGCACATGCACACGACCTAGGTCTGCACGTCCACGTGTGGACGATCGACGAACCCACCCAGATTCACGAGTTGCTCGACCTCGGAGTCGACGGGATCATGACCGACTCACTGACCACGCTCGTTGCCGCACTCCACGAGCGCGGCCAATGGTCCTGATCAGGCGTCTTTGACGCTCCAGGCGCGCTTGGCGACCGGGTCTTTGTCGCTCCATGGGAAGTTGATCCACTTGTCCGTGTACTTCCAGACATAGTCGCACTTCACGATCGACTGGGACTTCTCGTACAACACGGCAATTCGACTGTCAGCCATCTGGTCCTTACAGAACTCGAGCACGTGATTCAAGGTGTGCCCCGTGTCCGCAACGTCGTCGACGATCAACACCTTTGAGTCCTTCAAATCGACGAGGCTTGGGACCGGTGGCAGGATCATCGGAACGGCAAGTCGCTCGTTGACGCCGGTGTAGAACTCGACGTTCATCGTGTAGGTGTTCTTCACCGACAGTGCGTACCCAAGCGCTCCAGCGGACATCAGTCCGCCACGCGCAATGGCCAAGATGATGTCTGGCTCGTAACCACTTTCAGCAACCTTGACCGCTAGTTCACGACTCGCCGCACCAAAGGACTCCCAGGTCATGATCTCGCGGTCTTGGCTCACCGTTTCTCCTTCTCGATGCGTCTCGATCAATCTAGTTCATGCACCCTGCTCGAACGGGCAGTGACGACATCCACTCGAACAGCAATATCCCCTCGACGCCAAGAAGGACGCCGTCATGACCGAAAGACCCGTCGAAGGATCGCGGTAACACGGTTCGCCGACCGCCGTGGCTGCCGCATGCAGTTCCATGATCTGGCGATATCGCGGGTGGGACTCCGAGAGCCGACGTGTCAACGGCCTGGTCAGCCCATCCTCGCGCAGTTCAGCCACCGCACGACCATAGTTCACTGATTCTTCATCATCGATGGACGTGACACCTGTCTGCGAAACTCGTCCCGTGACGCATCGCACGACAACGGCCGTGGACGTGACGGTGCCATGGGGCCACCATCCGTCGACGTTCCGCCCACTCCAGCTGGGTTCGTTCGACCCGACCATCCGCATCGGGCCCAGCGCGCTCATCGCCGTCCATCACGACTCCGTCATCGAAGTCCGGTGGACGACAATCCAGGGTGAGACTCACTATCGCGCAGCGTTCGATGGTCAACAATCCGATCCGCTCCACGTACTCACCAGACTCGTCGGCGCTCACGTCTCGAAACCAACGGTCCCCTTGGACCATCCAGTGGTCGTGCGCGCTACGAACCTTCATCGGCATCTCCGCATCGCAGCATCGGGCCTGGTTTTCATCGAGTCGGTCAAGGCCGTTCTCGGTCAACGAATCACCGGACATGAGGCCGCTCTCCAATGGGCCCGCCTCGTGCGCGCCACGTCAGCGCCGATCCCTTCCTACGAACAATGTGGTCTGTACGAGTTACCTGATCCCGCAGCGCTTGCACACCTTTCGACCATTGACTTCCACCGAATCGGAGTCGAAGAACGCCGCGCGCGAACGATTCGCCAACTTGCAGACCTCGCCGTGCGAGGAAAACTCTCCGACGTCACGTCTGCGGAACTCCTCGCATCCCGAACCGCACACGTCGCCGGCTTCGGACCATGGTCGATCGCGGTGGCGGCGGGAAACGCGTTCGGCGACACCGACGCCCTTCCTGTTGGAGACTTCCATCTCAAGAACACGGTGGCGTGGGCACTCACCAATCGACCCCGTGGTTCCGACGAAGAAATGCTCTCCCTCCTCCAGCCGTACGCGGGCTGGCGTTGGTGGGTGACGAGGTGCCTCAGTTTCGATCACCAAGCTCCGCGCTTCGACCATCGTCGACGCAACATTGACTTCAGGGCGATGTAACGATCCCCATATCGGTCCAAAAACCCGGCCAACTCTTGGAAACCACCGTGGGATCGTCGAGGCTCACCCCTTCGACCAGGGTTCCAAGCACGCCAAACGCCATGGCAAGTCTGTGATCGTGATGGGTGCGCAGTGGACCACCATGCAGGGTTCCACCGTCGATCTCGAGTCCGTCGTCCGTCGTCCGCACACGTGCACCCAACTTGGTGAGTTCCTCGGCAAGATCACCGATTCGATCACTTTCCTTGTTGCGCACGAAACCAACACCAGTGATTCTCGAAGTCCCAGCACACTGCGTTGCCACGACGGCCCACGTCGGCACGAGATCCGAACACTCCCGCATGTCCACCTCGATGGCGCTGAGTCGCACGTTTGGATCTCGCGTCACGACGACGTCATCACCGTCGAACACGACCCCACAACCGCACTGTTCCAACAGTTCAACAAATCGATAGTCGCCTTGGTCGGACGCCAAACGCAGTCCGGGGATGCGAACGGAACCGCCATGCAGTGCAACGAGCGCAAGTGGATACGACGCAGAAGACGCATCGGGAGGAACCACATAACTCGATGCCGACGGCAGTGACTCGGGAATGTGAATCGTCGATCCGACGATTGACGGGTGGCAACCGAAGTGCCGCATGACGTCAACCGTCAGGCCGAGATAGGACGTTGACACCGCGTCCCCGACAAGATCGATCGTCAACCCTCCACCGAGGACTGGACCGATCATCATGAGCGATGAAATGAACTGACTCGACACGTCGGCGGGCACGGTGACGTGTCCGCCAGACAGTGCACCTCGTGAGATCGACACCGGGAGTCGGCCCCCATCACTCGACACCTCGGCACCGAGTTCACGAAGCGTGTCGACCAAGTCCTTCATCGGACGTCGACGCAGTGCTTCATCGCCGGTGATCGTCGTGCGACCGGCGATCAACGCACTGACGCCGATGAGGAACCGTGAAGTCGTCCCTGCGAGCCGTGCATGAATCGTCGCCGCACCGGTCCGTTCGCGGTCGATCGGTTGCCCGACGTGAACCGTTGAGCCCTCGATTCGGATCCCGGCTCCGAGTTCAACAAGCGCATCCAGCATCGCGGCACAGTCGTCGCCCTCGGGAACGTTGCGCACGACGCAGTGACCCGCGATTCCCGACAGAACGAGTGCCCGATTCGCAAGGCTCTTTGATCCTGGTACGTCAACCGTGATGTCGAGGGGGCCCCGTACGGCACGAATCGTGGCCATGGTCATTCGATTCGCTGGACGACCGGTCGGAATCCCCGTGCGAGCAAGCCTCCACGGAAGACGTCCGCCTGGGCGGTATCGACGACGACGATCAAGACGCCCCTCGATCCCTCCACCGAGTGCGACACTTCGAAGTTGGCGATGTTCACACCGAGCTCTGCAGCGAGCCCGAAAATCTCTGCTGCCGCACCCGAACGGTCGGGAATCGGAATCCTGAACTCGCACACGTCCAGGAGATCTTTGACTCGACCTGGAATGTTCGACCTCGCCACTCGAGCTCGCTGCAGTCGATCCTGCAGGCCCTTGCTGTCGCCGCGTTCGACGATCTCACGCATTTCGCGAAGGCCTGACTGCATCAAATCGAGAGCTCCGAGGATTGCATCCTTGTTCTCCCTGCACACGTCCAGCCAAATCCCTGGATGACCGCTCGCGATTCGAGTCATGTCACGAAAACCACCAGCGGCGAGACGCAGGACGGCGACATGCTCCTGTGATCGTTCGCTTGCGAGTCCCATCAACGTGGCGGCCGTGAGATGTGGGAGGTGACTCACGATGGCGACCAATTCGTCATGACGAAATGCATCGAGAGCGACGATCTCAGCACCGAGTTCCTTGACGACCGATGCGACCTTTTCGAAGGATTCATCGGCCGTCGAGGATGACGGACACAGGACCCACGTCGCTGTCACGAAGAGATCGGGATCGGCGCCCGCCAATCCGACGAGTTCGCTTCCTGCCATGGGGTGCCCACCGACGAATCTCGGATCTGAGATCGCCGTCACGACTGGAGCCTTCACTCCTCCGACGTCGGTAACGATGCCAGTCGTCTGTGCCAGCGCCTCACGAACCGCGTCCGTCGTCGCCGATACGGGAGTCGCAACGAAGGTGATCTCGGCATTCTGATCGAGGACGGAGTCGATGATCAGACCCTTTTCGCGTGCCTCCTCCACCCGCGAGGCTTCAACGTCGTGACCGTGAACCGACCATCCTCGCTGTCCGAGTGCCGCGCACAATGACCCGCCAATCAGCCCGAGTCCGACAACATTTGCGCTTCGCATCGCGCTACATGGTATCCGTGGGCTCGCCAGCGACTGCCTCGATTAATGAGCGGATCTCCGCCAACGACAGTTCTCGCCAGTCTCCCGGTCGAAGCGACTTGTCGACGAGAGGACCGATTCGTGTTCGTACGAGTCGCAGCACTGGATACCCGACCGTCTCACACATTCGACGAACTTGACGATTACGACCTTCGTGGATAACCACACGCAAGACACCAGGCTGCAACTCACCCACTTCGGCAGGACTCGTCACGCCGTCGCCGATGTCGACCCCTCTCCGCAGTGCCGCTAGCGCCGAATTCGAAACGGGTCGACCACCCGAGTCGACGTGCGCAATGTATTCCTTCTCGACACCGAACTTCGGATGAGTGAGACGATGCGTGAGGTCCCCATCGTTGGTGAGCAGCAGCAATCCCTCGGTTTCGGCATCCAGACGGCCGACGGGATAGACCCGCGGTTCGGCAGGAACCAGATCCACGACCGTCTCACGATCATGGGTGTCCTTGGCAGTCGAGACCACGCCCGCAGGCTTGTTCAGGAGGTAATAGACGAAATCAGGTCGCACTCCAACCGGCGCGCCATCGACTTCGACGACATCGACTTCGACGTCGACGCGTCGACCGAGTTGTGCGACCTCCCCATTGACGCGTACACGACCCGCCTCGATCATTTCCTCACACACACGCCGCGATCCCCAACCGCGGGCCGCAAGGACCTTCTGCAGGCGCTCTCCCTCGGGAGACTCGCCGTCGGTCACGCCTGCTCGGTGTCGCCGCTCGCCTGCGGAACGATGCGCAGTCCTTGCTCGAGCGCCTCAACGACGCGGGCATCAGGCACGAACTCCGCAATCGATGGGAGCGCGTCGATCGACTCGAGACCAAGGCGCTCCAAGAACGATGGGGTCGTTCCATACATGACCGCCTGGCCAGGTCCATCGTCACGACCGACTTCGGTGATGTATCCGCGCGCTTGGAGCGTGCGCATCACTGCGTCAGGATCGACTCCGCGGATTGCAGCGACTTGACCGCGCGAAATCGGTTGCTTGTAGGCGATGATCGCCAGCGTTTCGAGTGCTGCTTGGGAGATACGAGCCTGTTGGCTGTCGAGGACGAATCTCTCGACGTAC
>JACCDL010863586.1_pt1 | contig 14450 bp, 7 predicted proteins | sample 7441931 | NCBI WGS metagenome assembly JACCDL01 (sample SAMN15323437, study PRJNA562643) | freshwater metagenome | isolation source: river surface water | place: USA:Blue River Watershed | collected 2017-08-16 | reverse complement strand
TTATTATCAAGACAATCAAACCTTGGTTTCCTATGCGGAGTACGACCTACTAGAAAAAGGGTTGCGGGACTTAGTTGCAGAGTATCCAGAGCTAGCAGCCGAAAGTCCAACCGAAAAAGTTGGCGGAAGTGTTTCAGAAACTTTTTCTCCCGTGAAACACCTCGAACCAATGCTGAGTTTGGACAATGCGTTCAGTGAAGAAGAGTTTCTGGCTTGGTTAGAAAGATGCGGGGGAGGCCCCTTCCTCTGTGAACCAAAGATTGATGGCCTAGCCGTCTCACTTCGCTATGAAAAAGGAATTCTTACCAAGGCGGCGACTAGGGGAGATGGAGACACAGGCGAAGAGGTAACCGCGAACGTTAAGACGATTACTTCAATCCCGCACAAACTCAAGGGCAAAAACCATCCCGAGGTTATTGAGATCCGCGGCGAAGTTTTCTTCAACTTGGCGGACTTTGCAAAGCTAAACGAGGGTCTGGTGGCTGCCGGAAAGCCACCTTTCGCTAACCCAAGAAACTCAGCTTCTGGATCCCTGCGCCAGAAGGACCCTGCGGCTACAGCAGCTAGACCGTTGCGAATGCTGGTGCACGGTTTTGCCGCCTGGGAACAGGCACCTCTCGAGCATCAAAGTGAGATTTACGAACTGTTGGCAACCTGGGGTCTTCCAACCACTAGGCACTACAAGGTCTTAGAAGATGCTGCTGGAGCCTATAAGTACATTTCAAACTTGGAAGCCCAACGACACTCACTAGAGCACGAGATTGACGGAGTCGTTGTAAAAGTCGACAACATCGTTAGGCAACGTGAGCTGGGCAAAACTTCAAGAGCTCCGCGCTGGGCTATTGCGTATAAATATCCACCCGAACAAGTTCAAACAAAACTTTTGGACATCAAGGTCTCAATCGGAAGAACAGGGCGCGCTACTCCGTTTGCAGTCTTGGCACCAGTGAAGGTTGCTGGGTCCGAAGTTGAGTTTGCAACACTGCATAACGAAGATCAGGTTCGAGCCAAAGGAATCTTGATTGGTGACACTGTCTCCCTCAGAAAAGCCGGAGACGTGATTCCTGAAATTCTTGGACCAGTTGTTTCTCTTCGGGATGGTTCTGAAAAGTTATTCAAAATGCCTAAGAGCTGCCCAGAGTGTGGAACACAACTCGCCCCCGCGGCAGAGGGCGATGTGGACCTGCGCTGTTCGAATTCAAAGAGTTGTCCGGCACAACTTCGCGAAAGGGTTGCATACATAGGGTCTAGGTCTGCACTTGATATTGAAGCGCTGGGTTATGTTTCTGCGACGGCCTTGACTCAACCAATCGAACCAAAGATTGCGCCAATTCGCTCAGAAGCTGATTTGTTTGATTTGACTCTGGAGAAGTTACTACCGATTCGTTCTTACGTCCTCGACCCCGACACCGGATTACCCAAGCATGACGCTAATAATGAACCCAAGTCGGTTTACTTTTTTCAAAAGAAGGATGGCTCTCCCGCTGAAGTTGCGCTGAAACTTTTGAACAATCTGGAAGAAGTGAAGACAAGGCCGCTATGGCGAATATTGGTTTCACTTTCAATAAGGCACGTTGGTCCAGTTGCCGCACGTGCACTTTGCGATCACTTTGGTTCCTTAGAAAAGATCTTCCAGGCGAGTATCGAAGAACTTTCAGAGGTCGAGGGAGTCGGGCCGACTCTCGCGCAATCCATTCACGAGTGGCATCAGGAAGATTGGCATCGAGAAATTCTTTCGAAGTGGAAACTGGCTGGGGTTCAGTTTGAAATTCCAGGCCATCAGGGGCCTGGAACGAAATCGGACGGGCTGTTCTCTGGGATGTCCATTGTTGTGACGGGCTCTATGGAAACCATGACCCGAGAGCAGGCCGAGGAGGCGGTTATCTCACAGGGTGGGAAGGCAGCGTCTTCGGTTTCGAAAAAGACCAATTTTGTGGTTGCTGGTCCAGGAGCAGGATCCAAGTTGGCCAAGGCTCAGGAGCTGGGAGTAGAGGTTATCGACGAGGCCGAGTTCCTGAAGCGCCTTGGTCGGTAAACTTGAGCCATTCCCAATTGTGAATTGAGTTCCTAATGTCTGAAATAACCCCTGACCTGGTTCGGCACCTGGCGGGTCTGGCAAGAATCCTGGTCACCGACCAGGAAGTAGAGAAGTTGGCCGGAGAGCTCTCTCTGATCGTGGACTCCGTCGCGACCGTTAATGAGGCTGTCAAGGGCGATGTGCCGGCAACCTCCCACCCAATTCCAATGGCAAATGTTTTTCGGGAGGACGTGGTTCAACCTTCACTAAGTCAGCAGCAGGCACTTTCCGGCGCACCAGACAGTGCAGAGGGAAGATTCCGAGTGGCAGCGATTTTGGATGAGGACTAAGAGATGAGTGAATTAGTCCACAAATCAGCCGCAGAGCTAGCGGGCCTTTTGGCGAAAAAGGAAGTGTCCTCGGTAGAAGTGACCACTGCTTTCTTTGATCGCTCCGAGAAATTCAACAGCAAGCTAAACAGCTACCTTTACCTAAACCGCGACAACGACCTAGCCGCCGCTAAGTCTGCGGACCAGGCAATTGCTGAGGGAAAGATTGGCTTGCTAACCGGCGTTCCAATTGCAGTGAAAGATAATCTCACCACTACGGACGCCCCAACCACCTCGGGTTCCAAGATCTTGGAAGGGTGGGTACCGCAATACGACGCAACTGTTGTGAGAAAACTCCGCGAAGCCAAATTGCCGATTTTGGGAAAAACAAACCTAGATGAATTCGCAATGGGTTCCTCTACCGAGTATTCGGCCTTCGGCCCCTCGAGGAACCCGTGGGACCTAGACCGAATCCCTGGAGGTTCGGGCGGTGGTTCATCTTCTGCAGTCGCAGGGTTCCTCGCGCCAATTGCTATCGGTTCTGACACTGGCGGATCAATTCGTTTCCCGGCTGCGGTAACAGGGTCGGTCGGAGCAAAGCCAACTTACGGTGCAGTATCACGTTATGGACTAATCGCTCTTGCAAGTTCACTGGATCAGATTGGTCCTGTGGCAAACACGGTTATGGATTGCGCGTTACTGCAGGACGTCATTGCGGGCCATGACCCTCATGATTCGACATCAATCCCAACTTCTTTGGGTTCAATGACTGAAGCGGTAAAGACGGCAGACCCCAAGGGCCTGCGTGTCGGTGTTGTGAAACAACTTTCCAAAGATGGTTTTCAGTCTGGAGTAAAGGCAGCTTTTGAGGACACCATCGCGAAGTTAGTTGGGCAAGGGGCAGAAATTGTGGAGGTTGACTGCCCAAGCTTTGAGTATGCGATTGCTGCTTACTACCTAATTCTTCCAGCCGAGGCCTCTTCAAATCTCGCGAAGTTCGATTCGGTTCGCTTTGGTTTGCGAGTAACTCCGGACGGAAACCCAACCATTGAAAGCGTTATGGCGGCAACCAGGGAAGCTGGTTTTGGTCCCGAGGTAAAGCGAAGAATCATTCTTGGCACCTACGCACTTTCATCCGGCTACTACGACGCCTACTACGGCTCTGCACAAAAGGTTCGAACTCTTATTCAGCGAGATCTGCAAGCGGCGTTCGAAAAAGTTGATGTAATCATCACTCCAACCGCACCGACCACCGCTTTCAAGATCGGCGAAAAGGTCGACGATCCGCTAGCCATGTATCTAAATGACATTGCTACCATCCCCGCTAACCTTGCTGGAATTCCTGGAATGTCAGTGCCTAACGGCCTAGCCTCCGAAGACTCCTTACCCTCTGGAGTCCAGATTCTTGCTCCAGCCATGAAGGACTCCCAGATGTATCGCGTTGGCGCAATCATCGAGCAGCTCTATGTTGCTCAGTGGGGAAGTTCATTGATTCACAAGGCTCCAAAGTTAGAGGTGCTCTAAATGGCAAAAGATGAACTGATGCCTTACGAGAAGGCCATCGAGCAATTCGAAGTAGTGATTGGTCTTGAGGTACACGTCGAACTAAACACGAAGACCAAGATGTTCTGCGGCTGCGCTAACGTCTTCGGTTCAGAGCCAAACACCAATGTCTGCCCGATTTGCATTGGACTACCCGGATCCCTACCCGCGGTGAACAAGAAGGCCGTCGAATCCTCTATTGCTATCGGCTTGGCCCTGGGTTGCAAGATTGCTCCCACCGGAAGATTTGCAAGAAAGAATTATTTCTACCCCGATCTTGCGAAGAATTTCCAGACCTCTCAATATGACGAACCAATTGCCTTTGACGGAAAACTTGAAGTAGAGATTCCAACTGGTGAAAAGTTTGAAGTTCTGATCGAGCGTGCTCACATGGAAGAGGATGCGGGAAAACTTACCCACGTAGGTGGTGCAACTGGCCGTATTCAAGGCGCCGAGTATTCGCTCGTTGACTACAACCGCGCTGGTGTTCCGCTGGTCGAAATTGTGACCAAGCCAATCTTTGGAGCGGGAGACAAGGCCCCTGAGTTAGCAGCTGCCTATGTTCGTCTGATTCGCGAGATGGTCAAGAGCATGGACGTCTCTGACGCAAAGATGGAGCGTGGAAACGTTCGATGCGATGCAAACGTTTCTCTTCGACCAAAGGGTCAGGAAAAACTAGGAACTAGAACCGAAACTAAGAACGTGAACTCACTTCGTTCGGTTGAAGCTGCCGTTAGGTATGAGATTCAGCGACAGGCTGCAATCCTGGCCAAGGGTGGAACTATCACTCAGGAAACTCGTCACTGGCACGAAGATCGTGGCAATACCTCAAGCGGAAGACCCAAGTCCGATGCGGATGACTATCGATACTTCCCCGAGCCTGACCTAGTTCCGGTTCAACCATCGAGCGAACTAATTGAGAGCATTCGCTCAGCTCTTCCAGAAAACCCAGCACTTAGACGCAAACGACTGCAGTCGGAGTGGGGTTTTTCAGAGCTTGAGTTTAGAGATGTAGTGAACTCTGACCTACTGGATCAAATCGAGGAAACCGTGAAAGCAGGCGCATCCGCTCAGTCGGCTCGTAAGTGGTGGACCGGGGAAATAGCTCGAGTTGCAAATTCAGAGAACAAGGAAATCTCTGGATTGGCAGTCACCCCACAAGATGTTGCTGGAATCCAGAAACTTATTGATGCTGGAAAACTCAACGACCGTTTGGCTCGTGATGTGCTTGCTGGGGTGCTGGCAGGGGAGGGAACTCCGGAGGAAGTCGTTGCAAAGCGCGGTCTTGAGGTTGTTACCGATGAGGGCGCATTGATTGCTGCGATTGATCAGGCCCTTGCCAAGCAACCGGATGTTTTAGAAAAGATTCGAGAGGGCAAAGTTCAAGCAGCTGGCGCCGTTATTGGAGCGGTAATGCAGGCCATGAAGGGTCAGGCAGACGCAGCTAGAGTCAGGGAACTGATTTTGGAGAGAGCCAAGTAAAAAACGAAAGCCGAGGATTTCCTCGGCTTTTTCATTTGGGGTGAGTAACGGGACTTGAACCCGCGGCCCCCTGGACCACAACCAGGTGCTCTACCAGCTGAGCTATACCCACCATGTTTGGGTCGCCCCAAAACCCCTAGATTCTATCAGCGCCTAGGGAATCCGCTATAGCCTTCGCCTCTTCGGAGCTGGGACCAGGCTCAGCAACCAGTATGGACTTGCGGTAGTAGCGCAGTTCCGTAATAGATTCGAGGATGTCCGCCAGGGCCCGGTGATTGCCTTCTTTCTTGGGAAGTTGGAAGTAAACCCTTGGGTACCACCTGCGAGTAAGTTCCTTCAAAGACGAGACATCTATGTTCCTGTAGTGCAGGTACTGGTCAAGTTGAGGCATCTGCTTGTTTATAAACATGCGGTCCGTGCCTATGGTATTTCCGGCCAGCGGGGCGGTTTTCTCCTCTGACACAAATCGTTTTACGTACTCCAGAACCACCGATTCTGCATCAGTTATAGAAAGCCCGCCATCCAACTCATTGATTAGACCAGAGTCGGTATGCATTTGCTTTACAAAGTCGCCCATGTTGGCGAGCGCTCTCGAACTTGGCTTCACAACCAGCTGTAGTCCAGGATCCAGCGGCTCTAGTTGACTGTTGGTGATAACCACGCCAATCTCACAGATTTCGTCGATTTCAGGGTTCAGACCCGTCATCTCGCAATCAATCCAAACTAGTAAGTCAGACATCTCCACCTAATCTCAGTTTGGTAAGCCTAGTCCTCGCGGTGACGCGAGTCTTTGGCAGCCTTCTTCTGAGCCTTCATGGCTTCCTTTTCGGCCTTCTTCAGCTCTCGCTTGCTTGGGCCTGCAGGTGAGAAGCTGGCATTACCCGATGGAATATCAGCAACTTTCGGCTCGGACCAGGACAGTACTGGATTCTCTCGAGTCATTGGCTCTGCGCTAACAAACTCGGCAGGAGCATCTGGTTCCAGAGCGGCTTGAATTAGTTCATCTTCCAATCGCTTTGCCTCAGAAACGACGGGATCTGGTGCAACGACTTCGCTCGGGGTCGGTTCCGCAACGACCGCAACCGGGGTTGCTATCGGTGCAGCCGGTGCGGCAGCAGGAACTCCATCAGGAGCCGATGACTTTTTGGCCTGTTTCGCATCGAGCTTCGCCTGCTTGGCGGCAAGTTTCTCGGCATTCTTTGCAGCCTTCGATGCGTTCTTGTTCGCACGCTTTTCGATTCGAATCGTCTTGCGTTCGGCCTTACCCTCGACCAACCAGTAGAGCGTTGGAACCAGAATCAAAGTCAAGAGGGTTGAGGAGAAGAGTCCACCAATAACCACGATCGCAAGTGGCTGAGAGATAAATCCTCCACCACCTGTTATTCCCAGTGACATCGGAGTCAACGCGAAGATTGTCGCGAGAGCCGTCATAAGTATCGGACGTAATCTTTGCCTAGCACCGCTGATCAGCGAGTCCTGAACCGTGCGACCCTGTTTGCGGTATTGATTCACCAGGTCAATCAAAACAATGGCGTTTGTTACCACGATTCCGATCAGCATCAACATACCGATTAGCGCTGGGACACCCAGAGGTGTGTCAGTTATTAGCAGCAGTCCAAGCGCACCAGTAGCCGCAAACGGAATTGAGATCAGAAGTAGAAGTGGCTGAATCAAGCTCGAGAAGGTTGCAACCATAACGATATAAACGATCGCAATTGCAGCCAGTAGGGCAATTCCAAGCTGAGCAAAGCTCTCAGCCTGATCCGCAGCCGCTCCACCGATGCTCGCTTCCACTCCCACCGGCAGTTCAATGTCTGCAAGCTTTTCGGTAACAGAAGCACTAACCGCACCTAGGTCTTCACCTTCTGTCGCAAGCGCGACTGTTGCTGTGCGGTCTCCTCGTTCAGCTGTAATGGAAGTCGGCTTTAGGACTTCCTTGATTTCTGCGATATCGGAAAGAGCAACCAATCCAAGGGCGGTTGGAATCTTGATGTCACTTACTTCATCGATTGTTTCAGGCACAGAGTTTCCAGTGATGTAGACGCTGGTCTCATTGTTCTCAATAGTCAATCGACCAATGGCACTCGGACGCATTACTGCCGCAACAATTCCACTCACCTGGTTCTCGGTCAACAAATAACGTGCAGCTTTGTCGCGGTCGACCTTTATCTCAAGGACTCGCTCGTCCGCGTCCAGGGTGCTGGTCACATTCGAAATGTCGGCTAGTGCTGCCATTTCCTGAGAAATTAGATCCACCGCATCTTGTAGGTCCTCCTCATCAGAAGACTTGACCTTGATGTCGATAGTCTCCGATGAACCGAATCCCGGGCCTGTAGAAATAGTTATCTCGCCACCGGCAGGTGCTTCGATCTCGAGAACCTTGGTCTTTATGGCCTCGACGTCTGCCTCTTCAGCAGTGTCTACTGAGATTGAAACCCCGCTAGCAGCGGCACCAAATGCGACTCGGCCATCGGCTGCATTTCCGATCGTCGCTTGAACAACCTCGACGCCCTCGATCTCTCTGATTGCGTCTTCTACCTTCTTGGAAGCTCGATTCTGTTCGTCAAAGGTAGCCCCGGAGCCCAGGTTGACTCGAACCGAGAATGAAGGAGAACCGCTGCCACCTATGAAGTTGGTCTTGAGCTGGGGGACCAGTGAGAAAGTAAAGACCAAAATCAGAATAGAGGCGAAAAGGGTTAGCCAAGGGTGGCGGTTTGTTCCGCGAATGATTGGAACGTAAGCACGCTGAAGTACTCCCTTTAGCTCCTTCTCTTCCTGAATGTGGCGCTGTTCCTTAGCAAATTTCTTTGGGTTCGCTTCTTGCTCGGCGCGCAGCTTTTTAGGAAGACGCAAGAACCAATAGGCAAGTACAGGGACTATGGTGAGCGAAACAAGCAGCGAAGCTAGTAGTGCAATCGCGACTGTGAAAGCGAATGGCCTGAAGAGTTCACCAACTAAACCGTCAACCAAGGCGATTGGCAGGAATACCGCAACCGTGGTGATAGTCGAGGCGGTAATAGCTCCCGCAACCTCGCGGACCGCAGTTAGCACTGCCTTCTTGCGAGTCTCGCCATATGCGATGTGTCGATTGATGTTTTCAATTACAACAATCGAGTCATCCACCACGCGGCCAATCGCAATGGTTAGCGCTCCAAGGGTCAAAATGTTCAATGAGTAATCGGCCAGCAGTAAACCGATGAAAGTGATCAATACTGAGGTCGGGATTGATATAGCCGTAATGATTGTCGACTTGAAACTCAAGAGGAATACCAGAATCACTATTACCGCGAAGGTTAGACCGAGTAGACCCTCAGTGGTGAGGTCTTCGATCGACTTCTCAATGAACGGAGCCTGGTCGAAGACAGTGGTCACCGTTACGTCGCCACCTAGGGCTTCTTCGAGTTCAGAAATCTTCTCTTCAACTCCGTGAGAAACGGCAACGGAGTTACCATCCGGAGTCTTGGTTATGGAAACCGCAAGTGAAGGTTTTCCATTGGTTCTTGCAATTGTGGTGATGGGAGCGTTCTCGTAAGTGACATCGGCGACATCATCTAGCGAAACCGATGCCCCGGTTGAGGGGCTAATCAGCGGCAACTTCTCAAACTCTTCAATGGTGTCTACCGCAGAACCAATTTGAACTGCAATGCTGCCCTGATCATCAGCCAGGGTTCCAACCGGAAGCACCAAACCGTTTGCGGTCAATGCGGTAGCAATGTCGCGTTGAGTGAGTCCCGCCTGAGCGAGGGCAATCTGGTTCAGGTCGATGTTTACGCGCTTCTCGATGACACCCGAAACAGCTACGTCTCTGACACCATTAATCTGCGAGAACAGCGCTGGAGCAGACTGCTTTAGATCTTCAGCAATTGCTTCGTTGTCACCGTCATTAGCGGCGACCGCTAGAACGATAATCGGTACAGAGTCGAACGATCCGGAGATGACTTCCGGCTGAACATCCGCGGGAAGTTGACCCTCGATGCTGCTGAGGGCGTTGTTTAGGCGCTCGGTAGCGTCCGCTGCAGTAGTTCCAAAAGCGAATGAAATCCGGATCACCGAAAGACCTGCGGTCGAAGTGACGGTTGTTGACTCGAGGTCGTCCAGGTTTACAATCGCGCTCTCAATCGGGGTGGATACCTGGTCGTTTACTACTTCAGGGCTGGCGCCCGGGTAGACGGTAACGATTGCGGCGGATGGAACCTCAATGGATGGGACCAGCTCCTGCTTTAGGGATCCAAGCGACAGGAAGCCAAAGACGGCAATGATTGCGGTCAAAAGGGCTACAACTGAGCGGTTTGCTAGAGAGAGTTTGGACAGACGAAACAAAACGAACCTCGAAATCTTGTGGATTTTCTAATCCCAACAAGGAAAGGTGAGGGATTACTCCCCAAATCTACCGCTTGTTGGCCCTGGCACAGGCTCGAATTAGAGCTTGAGGTCCTGAATCTGCTCGGCTGGATTGCCAAATCGGTGGGCGGTAATGGAAATGGCCTGCTCCTTGAAGTAGGGCAAAAGCTCAATTCGACCGCTTTCCACGGTGGATCCCCAGTAAACGGCAATGTCTGGGGAGGCTAGGGGAGAGCCTTTCTCTACCTGGAGCTTCTGTCCCACAAATCTGACCCTCAGGTTCTTTCGACCTCGAAGAGAGTCGACCCACTCCGCGTCCGTTTGAATCCTTGCGATGATGCCATTTCTACGAACCAGGTCGGCCAGCTTGCCTGGTAATTCAAATACGCTGAGCTTTTTGCCGCCAACGGCCAAGAACGCCAGAATTGCGCGCCAGGAGTCTAGCGAGGTTGCCGTGGCTGAGATTCGCAATTCGGTGTCGGCTTTCACATACCTAAATCGGTTTAGCTCAACGGAAAGATTAGACGGGTCTGTCACTTCTCCGAAGAAGTGCTTGATGGCGTGCTCATCACTCTCGCTAGCTCGGGTTAGTGTCGCAAGGTCAGTATCTGGCATCACTGTTTCGGCAGCCAAAGCAAGTGCGCTGTTAACTTTCTTAGATTGAACGACTAAGCGCTGCTGAGCTGGTGTGGATTGCCAAGTGCCCAAAGTGGAAAGGTAGTTAGGACCACCAGCCTTTGCTCCCGGACCCACTGAGGATTTCTTCCAACCACCAAATGGTTGACGCTGAACAATTGCTCCCGTGATACCACGATTCACATAGAGATTTCCGGCCTGAACTTTTTCGATCCAAGTTTCTATCTCGGATTTGTTGAGTGAATGGATTCCTGCCGTGAGGCCGTAATCAACAGCATTCTGAATCTCAATGGCTTCGTCAAGATCCTTGGCAGTCATGATCGAAAGCAATGGTCCGAAATACTCCACCATGTGTGAGGTAGAACCTCGCTTTACTTTTTCTTTAATGCCAGGAGACCATAGCCTGCCTGATTCATCTAGTTGCTGAGGTTTTAGAACCCATCGCTCTTTCTTGCCTAAAGACGTAAGCCCTTCCAAGAGCTTTCCCTCGGGAGGTGCGATTAGCGGTCCAATTTTTGCCATTGGATTGGTGGGGTAGTCAATCTTCATGGAACTGACCGCATCTTGAAGTTGCCTGCGGAACCTTTGTGACTTAGCAACGGAACCGACCAAAATTGCTATGGACGCAGCAGAACATTTTTGACCAGCATGACCAAAAGCGGAGTAGGCCAAGTCTTTGGCTGCCTGATCTAGATCTGCATGCGGGGTAATAATGATGGCATTTTTCCCGCTGGTCTCAGCAAGCAGTTTCAGGTTCGGATTAAATTCTTTGAATAGCACCGCTGTTTCGTAACCACCGGTCAAAATCAACTGATCAACACGTGAATCCGAGATTAGATCCTGTCCTAATTGCGACTCCTCGAGCTGAATGTCTTGCAGCACCTCTGATGGCACACCTGCCTCACGAATAATTTTCGCCACCAAAGCACCCGACCTTGCGGTTAGTCCTGCTGGCTTGAAAATTACGGCGGAACCCGCGGCTAGCGCTGCCAGTGCGGAACCCGCAGGGATAGCAACCGGGAAGTTCCACGGGGGAGTAACTACGGTCACTTTATGGGGCACAAATTGTGCACCATCCACTTTCTCCAGGGCAATTGCTTGCTCGGCGTAGTAATGTGCAAAATCGATAGCCTCTGAGATTTCAGTGTCGGCCTGATCTAAGGTCTTTCCAGCCTCTGAGACCATAGCCTCAATCAGAGCTGCACGATTGCGCTTAATTGCAACACCGACGTCATGGAGAATCTTGGCCCTGCGGTATCCACCAATGCTTGACCAAATAGCTGCCGCGCTTTGAGCCTTACGGAATATGTCATCTAGCTCAGCGCGAGTCGAAATCCTTGATTTTTCAACCAAATCAACTCCGAGGTTGGAATTTCTCGCGGAGCGCAGAATCGAATAAGCCCAACGCCTGTTTGTCCCAATAGCAGGGTCTGTGTCGGGAGCGTTCGAAAAGCCATCGGCCGGAGAAACTGCGGCATCAAAGTTTCTATCTTGCAGACGATTAGGGATTGGCACCACTTCATCCAGGTCCTCGAGTGAACTCAGGAAGCGATCACGCTCTCGGTTGAAGAACGATTCGTCAGCCAGATCAAAAACCGCGGACATGAAGTTTTCTTGCGCGGCTCCTTCTTCTAGTCTGCGAATTAGGTATGCGATGGCAACATCGAACTCCTGAGGATGAACAACAGGCGTGTAGAGAACTAGTTTCGATGTGGTTGTCTTTACAGATTTAGCTTGTTCTTGGGCCATTCCAAGAAGCATTTCAAAATCAACGCCATCGGCAACCTGTCGCTGATTTGCAAGAATCCAGGCGAAGGCCAAATCAAAAAGATTGTGACCTGCAACTCCGAGATTTACGCTTCGAATTCGATCTGGAGTTAGGGCATAGTTCAGGACACGTTTATAGTTTGTGTCCGCGGCTTGCTTTGATTCAACTGTCGCAATCGGCCAACCATGGAGTTCGGCATCAACTTTCTCCATTGGAAGATTTGCGCCTTTTACCAATCGCACCTTGATAGGTGCGCCACCCTGATCCACGCGAAGGGAAGCCCATTGTTGAAGTTCAATCATGGCTCCCAAAGCATCAGGTAGATATGCCTGGAGGACAATTCCAGCCGGCAAGTCCTTAAATTGCTCTTGGTCAAGAATCCGTTTGAAGACAGTCATGGTGAGATCGAGGTCTCGATACTCTTCCATGTCTAAGTTGATAAATTTCTTCTTCTCTCCGCGATTCGCAATCTCATATAGCGGAGTGAGCCGCTCAACAATTTCTGTGACGGCCTCATCAAAGGCCCAAGGAGAGTGAGGCTTAGTTGCAGAGGAAACTTTAATTGAGACGTAGTCAACGTCTTTGCGACTGAGTAGATCTGATGTGCCGCGTAGTCGCTTCTGCGCTTCCTGTTCGCCCAGTACCGATTCACCAAGCAAGTTAATGTTTAGTCGTGCCCCAAACTTTCGCAGCTTGCGCAATGACTTGCCCAGTTTTCTATCGCTCGCGTCAATAATCAGGTGGGCAACCATTCCACGCAGTGCCTTGCGTGCAATAGGGACAACAATGCCAGGGAAAACAGGCGCGAAAACCCCACCGAGCTTGATAAGCGACCTCAGCATTAGAGGCAGGAATTTTGGTGTTAGATGGGTGATTGAGCGAAGGTTCGCCGCTGCAACCTTCAAGTCCTCTGGACGAACAACCCCATCAACAAAGCCAACAGTGAACTTGAGGCCGTTCGGGTCCTTGAGAACCCCGGCCAATCGCTTTGCGGATTTGGATGGACGGACTTTCTTTGATTCTGCGACCCAGGAGCGAACCTGCTCAATAGCAGCCTCGGCAAGCTCCGCCCTGGCTTCCAGGTGCGGAATTTGGGTGCTTGGGATCAACGCTTCACCTTTGAGTCAATACTCGCCCTAGCCTAACCAAATTCAGGCAGGTCCTTGGGGGCTTTATTGGTCTAGGTGCTCGACCCTCAATCTAAGCCACAACGCCACCAAGGCCAGGGGGATTATGAAGTCGGTTGCAAGGAAAATTGGGTTATCAATTAGGTACTGCCAGTAGCCAGCGCCAGTGGTCAGGGTGACGCTGAGCTGAGATAGCAGTATCGAGACTGGCCAGATTCCCGCCGCAATTGGAAGGAAGTCAATCGCCTTGTATTTCCCAATCCCGAAAAGCAAAAGAGTTGCCGGTGCAAGAGTTGAAATGGAAAGCCAACCAATGAGAGACACAATCAATGTCGCTACCCGGAGCGGATTTGACTCACCGAACGGATTGACAAAGTAGAACTCGGCATATGTGGCAATCACAAGCCAATAGAGGGATAGAAGAACCAGAGCAAAGGTGCTGGCTAGGTACTCGAGTCGGTTTTGAAGACGTTTTTGTTTTGCCAATTTATCCCACCTGGTTCACTGTCAAAATAATCGAGGGCATGGCAGGTTTAGGTGCCAATTCTGGTTCTGCAGCAATGTAGACCCGCGTGCTGGTTCTAGATAGCCAAACCATTTCGAAGGCGTCACCGGCATTTGCTGTTACAAAAAAGTTCCAAGCTGCGACTCTTCTGTCATTGTTTGCATTGAGTCGCATGACGGTGTTTGAATCCGGAACATTCTGCCCGTTCTTCATAAGCCAGATATCTACGAAGTCGTCACCGGCATCGGTTTTACCAATCACAGCTGAAAACGCAATGTTGTAGACACCCGCATTTTCAATAACTATTTGTGAGCTACCGGAGAGGGCAATCCCGTTAGTTGCTAGGGCATCGGTTTGATTAAAGGTGAATGCTTTGGCGGTGTTGATCACAGACTGAGATTGTGAGACCGTCGACCAGAAGGAACCTCTGTAACCAAAGGTTGTTGTGCCCTGTGGGCCTTGAATACCTTGTATTCCTTGAGGGCCCTGGGTCCCTGTCGCACCAGTAGCACCAGTTTCTCCAATGGGTCCAACTGGGCCTGGTTCGCCCTGAATACCTTGTGGGCCTTGAGCACCTGTTGCACCAACGGACCCGGTTGGACCCATTGGTCCTGTGGCTCCGGTCTCACCTTGAGGCCCACATTCACCTGGGGCGCCATCTAATCCTGGAGATCCCGTAGGACCTCGCTCGCCAGTTTCTCCT
>JACCDL010489882.1_pt1 | contig 14469 bp, 12 predicted proteins | sample 7441931 | NCBI WGS metagenome assembly JACCDL01 (sample SAMN15323437, study PRJNA562643) | freshwater metagenome | isolation source: river surface water | place: USA:Blue River Watershed | collected 2017-08-16 | reverse complement strand
CAGGAAATGGCCACTCCGATCTGCGGCTCGGATTTCAAGACGGGTCAGACCCTGTTGAAAACCGTGATCGCTCCGGGTCTCCGCAACCGCCAGTTGGGCGTTGCTGGCTGGTACTCGACCAACATCTTGGGGAACCGCGACGGCGAAGTGCTCGACGATCCGGGCTCGTTCAAGTCGAAGGAAGTTTCGAAGACTGGCGTTTTGGATCAAATCCTTTCCGCTGAGCGCTATCCGGAACTCTACAAGGACATCTCTCACGTGGTGCGGATCAACTACTATCCGCCGCGCGGCGATAACAAAGAGGGCTGGGACAATATCGATATCTTTGGCTGGCTCGGCTATCCGATGCAGATCAAAGTGAACTTCCTGTGCCGTGACTCCATCTTGGCGGCTCCGATAGTCCTCGCTCTGGCGCTGTTCATGGACCTGGCAAGCCGCGCGAAGATGCGTGGAATTCAGGAATGGTTGTCGTTCTACTTCAAGGCTCCCGTGGTGAAGCAAGGCCTGCAGCCTGAGCACGATCTGTCGGTTCAGCTCTTGAAGTTGGAGAACACTCTTCGCTTCTTCACGAATGAAGAGCTGATCAACCACTTGGGATTGACCTACTACGGCGTCGACGAGAATCCGCAGCAGGCCTAAGCTCGGGAATCCGCCATTTTGAGGCGGGCTAGATAGAGTCATGGACCGAATCTTCAGCCATCTCCTATTGGGCTTTCTGCTGACCTTGTTGAGCGCTTACCTCGTTCGTGTGGTAGCGCAGGGTCGCGCTCGCTTTGACCGAGTCGACCGACAAGGCGGAAGTGCGGTGCTCGGCAAGAGTGCCATGGAGATGCTGTACTGGGGCATTCAGCCGGCTGCTCGCTTTTTGCTTTGGGCAGGAGTCACTCCCAACGCCGTGACGTGGGGTAATTTCTTTCTGACCCTTCTGGCCGCAGGCTTTGTGGCGAACGGCTACCTGGGGATCGGTGCGTTTATCGCGACGTTTTCCTCGATTCTCGATGCGCTGGATGGCCTTTTGGCGCGGATGTCGGGAACGACGTCGGATGCCGGCGCTGTTTTAGATGCAACAGTCGATCGCTACTCGGAATTCTTTCTGATTGGCGCTTTGGTACTCCTCTATCGGGATACACCCTGGCTGTTGATTCTTGCCTTGGTCGCACTCGCGGGTTCTTTCATGGTCAGCTACACTACGGCGAAGGGGAAAGAGCTTCGTATTGAAGTTCCCCAAGGCTCCATGCGGCGGCCGGAGAGAACTGTGTTGATCATTCTGGGTATTTTTCTGAGCTCGTTTCCGGTGCAGGGCCTGCAAGAGGGGTATCCCATCTGGGCTGCGCTCGCTTTGATCGCGGTCTTAGCCAACAAGTCGGTGTGGGATCGCTCGATGGCCATGGCGCGCGTTGCGCGCGAGCGCGAGGCTCAGATTCAAGTTCCAGCTCAAGGAAAACGCCAGTGAAGCCTTCGGTTCGCTTTGGCTCAGCACTCGTGTGGCAGCAATTCGGTAAGTCGCAGGTGGCTTCGTTTCTAGCTACTCTGCTGGACTTAACCGTACTTCTCGTTCTGACCGAGCAACTCGGTGTTTGGTATGTCGCTTCAACCGCCTGGGGGGCGCTCGCGGGTGGCTTGGCGAATTTTGTGCTCGCGCGCACCTGGTGCTTTGAAGCAACCGAACGACCCGTCGTGGGTCAGGCCTTTCGCTACTCTTTAGTGTCAGGCGGTAGTTTGCTTTGGAGTAGCTTGGGAGTTTGGGCGCTCACGGAAGGGGTTCAGCTTCCGTACCCGGTTTCGAAATTGGGCGTCACGCTGGCGCTTGCGGTTGCTTGGAATTTTCCTCTGCAAAGAGCTTTTGTGTTTCGCCGCTAAACGGTCCGGTCCAGCGGTTCACGATCCAGTACGCGAGAGCGGCGTAGCTCGAGCCCCACATCACATCCAAAATGTAGTGGTGGTTTAGGTACACGGCCGAGAAAGCCATGATGGCCCAAAAGCTGGTGCTGAAAATTCGAAGCGCTCCGAAGCGCCAGGAAAAAAGCAGCGCGACCATCGGGTAGGCGACGTGCAGCGAAGGAATCGCGCCAAAAACGTCGGCCGACTTGCTGTACATGTTTGTGAAGACTTCCACGCCCAAAAGCGCGTCGAAACGTAAGGCACCCGCGGCCGACGGTAGCGCTGCGGGATTCGCAGGGCCTAAACCATAGGTGGAAACGTACCAAGGAGGAGCAGCCGGGTACCAGTGGTAGGTGCTGTAGCCCAGCAGGTTCACCACTAAAAACGCCCACATCATTCGAGGGGCTTGAATGGCCATTTCGCGGGCCGACCATTTTGAGGTGCCCGTGCGGGATAAGCGGTAGTTGAACCAAGTGGCAACACCTAAGAAAAGTCCAACAAACGTCAGATAATAAAAACCGGTGATCAGATCGAGCAGCCAGTGGGTATGGTTCTGCCACCATTCGTTAGGAGTGAGACGGATGCCGTCGCTTCCGGTAATTCCGAAAAAGAACTTATCGAACTCGTAGGGTTCGCTGACGCGAATGCGCGCGCGTAGCCCGTGTCCAAAGTAGCGAAGGCCGTCGTAGGTAATCCCCGTTAGAATCAAGGGAAGGTAAAAGCGCAGGCTTTTTGCGATTTTTCCGCCGTAAAACAGAGCTAAAACGGCGCCGCCCAAGACCAAGTGATCTTTCCCGAGCTTTCCGATTCCTTGGAGTAAAGCCCAGTAGGAAAGAATCAAAAAAGCGGGGAGAAAAGATTTTGCGCGATCAATCATGATGTGAGTGCTCCGAAGTTTCGATCAGGTACCGATGGCGGCAGGGGAATCGGGAGAGGGAGAGGGCGCCAAAGGTCTTCTTCTTCGAGAATAGAGCAAAAAGGCAGGCAAGGTGAAGAGCGCCGCCAACAAACACGTCAATTCACCCAAGACGGCCAGCCAGCCGAAGCTGACGAACGCTTGGTTCTCGGCAATGATCAAAGATCCATAGCCGACCACCGTTGTGAAGCTACACAAGGCGACAGCTCCGCCCGTTTCGCGAATGACTTTCAAAAGGCTCTCGTGCCCTTCGGTTCGGTAACGCTGGAAAATGTTCACTCCGTAGTCCACGCCGATGCCGAAAGTGATGGGCAGTGCGATGAAGTTCAAGAAGTTGATCTTGAAGCGAGCCGCCAGGACAAAACCCATGAGCCAAATCATACCGATCAAAAGGGCCAGCATACACAGCATGGCCGAGCGTAAGCTTCGAAAGACGACGAGCACCATGACCAGAACCGCTAAGAAAGCGAACACCGTCGCGCGCGGGCCATCGCGGTAAATCGCCGCGATGAGATCCGAAGTGATGGTCATGTTTCCGGCAACCGGTGTGCCCGGGGCGATCGCGTCGGCTTGGCGTCTTAAGTCAGGAACGAACTTCAACAGCTCGGGGCCACTGAGTTGGCGAAGCGGGGGTTCAACGAGAACCATCTTTCCAATCGAACCATTCTTTTCGGTGAATTTACTGAGCACCAAAGGCGGGAGGTCCTGCTTGCCGAAGGGCCGGAATGCGGCAGGGTCGAGGAACTCCTTCACCAGAGTCTGGTCATCCGGAGATAGGCGCCTCAGGAGCTTCGGCGGCAGGAGCTGGGAGATCTCTTTTAAGAGCGCGATTTTCTCTTCCTGGCGGCTGGGCAGGAAGTCTTCCAGGCTCTGGACGTTTCGGATGATGGCGGAGTCGCCTTCTGCTTTTTGTTGCGCCCGAAGGGCTTCCACCAGCCTGGGGACATCTTCCTGATTTCGCGGCAAAAGCACCATGGGCGACAGGTAACGTTGGAAGATCTCGTCAACGTGTCTACACATGTAGGCCGAGCCCTTGGTCATCGAGGTCTTGTTGCGTAGCCCTGCGACATTGGTCTCGATCAAGGTCGAGTCGATTCTTGGGATCAGTACCAGTGAAGCTCCGGTAATGATTAACGACAGCATCCAGATTTTGCCTGCGTGATTCTGGATCAAGCGGGCTACGAACTCCGATGCGATCGGGCGCGGTTGTTTCCGTTCTGGAGTGACGATGGGCCGCCAGCGTTCAAATAGGGTGAGGAGTGACGGTAAAATCGTGTAAGTGGCCACCCAGCAAAAGATCATCCCGATCAGGCCGATGACACCGAACTGTCGGAAGCCGCGAAAGCCGGTCAGAGTCAGGGAGCCGTAGGATACGCCGGCGGCGAGGGCAGCCGTCAGAGTGGCGGTCGTCGTGCGAGTCACGGAAATGTGAACGGCTTGTTCGTTGTCTTTACCTGCCCGGCGCTCTTCCAGGTAGCGGGCAAGGAGAATGATTCCGAAGTTGATTCCGTTTCCTAGAACGATTGATCCCAGGAATGCGGAGTTGGCGTTCAAATAGCCGACCGCAAACCAAGCGGCGCCAAAGGTCCAAAAGGTTCCCGCAAAAAGTGCGCAAAGCAGGGCGAAGGAGGCCCGTTTGACACGGAAATACAAGAGGAGTGCGCCTGCCACAAGAATGGAGACGATGATGGTGGACAGCTCGAGATCGGCGACCAGGGCTGCTTGTTCCTCGTAGGTGTTCTGCACACCTCCTGCGAAAATGACCTGGATGCCGGGTGAATAACTCGCGGGATTGAGTTCTGCGATCGCGAGATCGACGGCCGCTTTCAGACGCTTGATTCCGCCTATCCCGGAAGCCTTTCCCGGCATGTTGACCAAGATGACGCGTTTTTTCCCGTCCGGGGTGGCGTAATAGCCATCGGGGAATCGGGAGTACGCCGAAGCTTTCCCTTGGTATTTTTTTCTCATCCCAAGCAGATCCAGCTCGGGTTCTTTCAGTTCGATTCCGCTGAAAATATTGAGCGGATTGTAGAGCGCTTTCTCGTAATCGATTCGGTCTCGGATGTAGTCCCGCACCTTCACGAGGTCCGGGATTTCCATGTAGAGGGGCTTTCGTTTGTTGAAGAACTCGAGCTCTTTGTCGATCTTGTACTCGACGCTCGCGATGACGTTCTTGGGTTCCTTTTCCAAGCGAAGCGCCAAGTCGGTTACAAAGCGTTTGGAGGCTTGAGTGTCGTCCGCAAAAACCAGGACCGCTAGATTGTCGATCGACTTCAAGCGCGAGCTGACTTCGGTCAGATCGATCACGCTTCGCGAGTCGGTGGGGAGAAGCTCTTCAAGGTCCGTTCGCAGGTTCTTGTAGAGCAGTACCGAGTAGTATCCGCCGACAAGCGAGAGCGCCAAGCCAGCCGCGGTGACCCAGCCAGCACGACGAACCAGGAATCGGGTAAAAAAGTTCATGGAGCGCCACTTTCTTCCTAGTCTCTGGGAATACCGTGGATCGCCCGAGTTTTCTAGTCAGGCCTGAGTGAAAATTCCGTAGGTTTCCGTACCTTACCCGTTGTCTGCTAGGTCGCTTTGGGCTTAACTAAACCGATAGTGCATGTGAGACAGACGGTCATGGGTTTTATCGAGCTTCTCGGTGAGTTCTCGTTCTTCATGAACGAGGCCTTCGGCTCGTTGCGCCGTCAGGGCCTGCGGTGGATGCTCTTTTTCCGTCACTGCGAGTTTATCGGCGCAAGCTCTCTGGGGATTGTCTCGGTGGCAGCGATTTTCGTGGGTGGAGTGATGGGCTTTCAGCTCTACGCTTCGCTTCATCTTTTCGCAGCTGAGTCGCTTCTAGGCGGCAGCATCGGCGTAAGCGTGTTTCGTGAACTGGGTCCTGTCATGGCGGCCGTGATGGTCACCGGCAGAGCGGGAGCTGCCATTGCAGCAGAGATCGCTACGATGCGCATCACCGAGCAAGTCGATGCGTTGGAGGTGATGGGTGTCGATCCTGTCGGCTACCTCGTCACTCCGCGTATTTTAGCCGGACTTCTCATGATGCCTTTAGTGGCAATGTACTTTTCCGTAGTCAGCACTTTGGCCGGTGCGTTTGTTTCTTGCGACGTCATGGGTCTGCAATATTCCATTTACTGGTCGCAGTTCACCAAGGTGGTCGATCGCATTGAGATCATTCACTGCTTGGTCAAAGGTGCGTTTTTTGGCCTGGTATTGACTGGAATCGCTTGTTTCTGCGGCTTCAGAACGCAAGGCGGAGCCCGTTCGGTCGGCCTGGCCACTCGCAGTTCCGTGGTGGCCGGGTGCCTGACGATTCTCCTGGCAGATTATGTTTTGACCTCGCTCTTGCCTTGGGGCTGGCCAGTCCTGGTGGCAGAGTAGTTCTGTTTTTTTGAAGAAGAAGGGACCGATGGAATCCAATCTTGCTCCTCGCAAAGTACTGACCCGAGTGGGGATTTTCACGGCCCTGGGGCTGCTCTTGATTGCCGCCGTGACGGTTTACGTGAACGATCGCCCTTACTGGTGGCGTTCGTGCGACTTGGTTACGATTCACGTTCAAGATGCGACCGGTTTGAAAACCAAAAGCCCGGTGCGAAGCCTGGGACTCGAGATCGGTTACCTTCAGGGCGTCGAGCTGACGGAAACTCATGTGAAGCTCGGAATCTGCATCACTGCGCCGGTGGAAGTTCTGCCTGAAACGCGTGCCTACATCCGCGGCGAAGGTTTCCTCGGGGATAAGTTCATCGAACTGAAGCCCGTCCGCTATTTGGGCAAAGGGGAGAAGTCTCCAGCCGCTCCTGAGGCGAGCCCGTCTCCTGTGTCGAAGCCCGAGGGGACAGACCAGTCTCAATCGGGTGCTCGGAAGCCCTCGGGTCGCGAAGCTACAGTGATTGAAGTAGGTCTTCGCGCTTTGATTCGGCAGGTCGATCAGTTGATCCCTTCTGCGCAAGCAGAAGAAGGTGCAGTTGCGACCGGTGGGGGCGGGGGTCGAAGTAAGACCGTTCCTGTGGGTAATCAAGGTCAGGATGTCGAGAAGCTGATCAACCAAGTGGATGACTTGGTCGGGCAGATGGGAGAGCTGACTTCGAATCTGAAAGAAGCCATCGACCCGAAAGAAATGAAGCGGGTGATGACCCAGCTGAACCGGACCCTGGAAAACGCTTCCAGGACTCTGGCTCCTGAAGGTGGCTTGAATAATACGGCTCAGCGAACTTTGTCCAAGCTGGAAGACGCAATCGAGCAGCTTCGTGACCAGATGGCGCGCGTGAATCGGGGTGAAGGTTCGGTTGGCAAGCTCCTGAACGATCCTTCGTATGCTCAAGAGATTCAGCAAGCCGTCCGTAGTCTCAATGTGCTGCTCGGGCGTGCTTCGCAGATTCGTTTTTCGCTGGTGCTGGGTGTGGAGCAAATGCCGCGCTACAGTGGAAGCCGCGGTGTGCTGGGCTTGAATATCTGGCCGGCCGACGATCGTTATTATCATCTAGGTGTAGCGGTGGATCCGCGAGGAACGCAGATCATCAATCGCACGACGACCGAAGCCGGTGGCACGATCAGCGTGGTGAATACGACGCAAGTGCGCCAAGGAGGCTTGGCCCTGACTGCGATGTTGGGCAAAGTCTTCTTGCGCAGAATCGACGTCTCGGGCGGCGTTCTGTACGGCGACGGAACAGGCTCCTTGGCACTGCTTGTCGGTCCGCGAGGCGGCGAGGATCGCTATCAGATCCGATCGGACGTGTACTCTCGATTTGCCGGTTACGGTTTGGACTCGCGCGTGATTGTTCAGGCGCAGCCCTTTGCATCGTTCACTGCCTTAGGTAACCTTTACTTCCGCGGAGGCTTGGACGGCTTGAAGAAAGTCGACGTCCACGGTGCTCGCAGTGATACTGGGGCGATCAGTTGGTTTGTGGGGGCAGGGGTTCGCTTTGATGATCAAAATATTCGACTGCTCTTCACGCTCCTTTAATCGGGTGCGGTTTTGGCTGGGGCTAGCGGTTTTGCCGCTCGTCCCGCTCGACGAGCAGCTTTCTGCGGGAAAGACCTGGCGAGGTTTCGAGGCAAAGGAGCCCATTCTTACTTTGGTTCAGGCGCGTCGCTGGGAAGGCGAAGAAGCTGCGCCTTTGGATTGCCGAGAATGGGCGAAGGTCTTGGCGTTGCTGCCTTTGGACACGCGCGGCTGGAAGGCAGATGGTTCGGCATGGGGAGCTTGGGATCAAAAGGCCATCGAGCAGGTGAATGGCTGCGTGAAGTTCCCTTGCCTGGTCAAAATGAATGCATCCGAGGTGAAGCAGCTCTCGGAACTCCCTGAGCCGAAGCGAGTCGAGCACTACGTCCGGCTGATGAACCTGCGCGCCAATCAGTACCTGAAGGACTCGTCTCGGCCGGCCTTTGAATGGCCTGAGACAAGAACGGAGCCGTGGTCCGAGCTGGAAAAGTCGGGTCTTTCGTCTTCAGCGCTCCGTCCCAGTTTGATCGAACTCGTGGCAAGGCGCCTCGACATCGCCCCAGGCCAAATGAAGCCCATTCGCCAGATTCTGGATCGACGCCTCAGAGGAAGTCCGACGGAAGCTTCGCTTTGGGTGCGAGATGTCGTTAACGATCACTATTTCGATGCCTGGGGTGAGTGGATTCGTGTGGAATGTCGGCCAGCGCGTGCTGCACAGGGCAGCGAGCCTGCCATTCCCCAGCGCGTCCAAGTGACAGCAGGCCTTCTCATGGAAGTCGATCACTTTAAGCACACGGATTTACTGGCTCGCCTGGGGCGCCCGAAAGTTCGCTGGAGTGTCGAAGAGTATGGGCATCAGTATTTGACTCGTACTTTGGATTTCTTGCGTTCTGCGGCTCTGCAAGCTTCTCAGGGTTCGCCGGTGCCCGTGGCGCCTTCGGTTTCTCGCGAGTGAGCCGTGTTGAGTGGATCGTTTGGCGGAAGGACGTGCGCCGAGCGCATTCCAGGAGTATCCTGGAAACATCAGCGCAGCGTCGCCGAGGGGGGCAAGATGGGGTTTCGAAAAAGTGGGTCAGTGATCCGGTGGATTCAGGTTTCAATTCTGGTTCTGAGTTCAGTCTCTGCGGATGCAGCACAAACTCCGAGTGAGGAGAAGCAAGCCTGGACGGCGCGGATGCGCATGATGGCCGAGCTGGTCCGCTCCCTTCAGGTTGACTTGGCGGATCGTTCGACGTCGGGTGAAAAAGAGCGCAATCAACGTTTGGCCAGCCATGCGGCAAAATTGGCGAAAATCGCACACGAGGTTCCCGAAGCGGGACTTCAAGCCCGCGCTGCGGATCCAGATCCGACGCTTCGGTTACTCGGAGCGAGTCTTTCTCAAGAAGCCGAGCGCGCATCACGCGCTTTTGCCTCGGGACACCCGAGCTACGCCAAGCACTTGCTGAATGCCGTGACGGGGCTCTGTATGGGCTGCCACACTCAAGCTCCGGGGCGCGAAGGGAGTCTCATCAGCGAAAAAGATGCGACGATTCAAGGGCTCGAGCCTGCGGATCGGGCGAGACTTCTTGCTGCCACTCGGCGCTTTGACGCCGCTGTGGGCGAGTATCGCGAGATTTTAAAAACCTCCCCCGCCCGAAGTGCTACTTGGGAAGAAGCGCTCCGTTCGGCTTTGGCAATCGAGATCCGCGTGAAAGAAGATCCGGCCGCAGCGGCGGCGCTTGCTGACCAAGCCGTGCGTTCATCGCAAGCCGTCGAGAGCGGCGCGGCTGCCTCGTCGCTCAAGGTTCGTGCCCAGGCTTGGAAAAAAGGAATTGCAGAGTGGAATGCGGAGAAGCCACTGGCGGAATCGGCTCCCGCGGAGACCATTCTGAAAAGCGCCGAGAAGTGGGCGAAAAAGGGTGATCAGGCTCAAGCCTATCCCATGGATCAGTCGGGCATGGTGGCTTACCTGCGTTCGGCAGGTTTGCTTCATCGTTACCTGAGAACTCGTCCTGAAGGAGAGTCCCTTGCGAAGGCTTTGGCACTCCTTGCTCGCGTACAGATTCCGTTGGCTGAACTCCCGGGCGCAGAACTTCCTCAGCTATATTACTCGGCTTGCGTCCGAGTGGCGCCTCACACGAAAGTCGCCCGAGATTGCTATCAGGGTTATGAGGCTGAAGTGCGAGCTGGTTTCACGGGCAGCGCTGGAACCGACATTCCTGAAGAGGAAATGCAGCGTTTGAAGCAGCTTCGCGATTTGGCCCAGCCAGATGCGGGAGTTTCGTCCACGAAGAAAAGAATCTGAATTCGGCGCGAGCTGGAAATCCGGTTTAGACCCGGGTTTCCGGCTCGAGTAGTGTGCGTCGATCTTGCGCGCTCAAGCCCAGCAGGTAAAGAATCGAGCTCAAGCCCCCTTGGTCGAGTGCAAAATCGGCGGCTTTTCGCAGCACGGGTTTCGCTCGGAAGGCCACGCCTAAGCCTGCGCGATCGAGCATCTCTTGGTCGTTGGCGCCGTCGCCGACTGCGATGACTTGGCTGAGTGGGATCCCCAGCCGGATAGCGAGCTGGTCGAGGAGTTCTGCTTTGCGGTGGCCGTTCACGATCGGTGGAATGACTTCTCCAGTCACTTCGCCGTTTTGGATTTCGAGTTCGTTCGCAAAGGCGTAGTCGATTCCAAGCTGACTCCGAATTCTCTCGGCGATGCAGGTGAAGCCGCCGCTGATTACGGCAGTTTGGTAGCCTAATCCTTTTAAGGATCGCACCAGTTCTTCAGCTCCGGGAGTCAGCTCGAGCCGAGAAGCGACTGCCTGAACTTGCGCTTCGGTCAGGCCTTTCAGCTTTTTTACGCGCTGACGAAGGGATTCGTCGTAGTTGAATTTTCCCGCCATCGCTTGATGGGTGATTGCTGCAACCTCTTCGAAGCAACCTCGCTCGCGCGCCAGCTCATCAATCCCCTCGGATTGGATCAGGGTAGAATCGAGATCGAAAACCACCAAGCGCTTGGCGCGACGATGAAGAGTGTCGAGTTGCAGAGCGATGTCGATTTTCAAAAAAGCGGAGAGGCAAAGAAGATCCGACTTCAGTCGCGTTCTTTCCAGTCTCAAAGGCGACGACACCTTCAGCTCGACACAAGTCAGGGGCTCGCCTTCGGATAGACGCTGAATCTCGTCGATGTTGACGCTTGCCTCTGCCAAAAGGTGGCTGACTTGGTGAAGGGCATTTGCCGTGATGGGCGATGCAATCAAGGTGACCACGTAGCGAAATGGCCGCGGAGAAAAACGCGGATGCGTCAGGCGCTCTTCGTCGGTCATGGGGCGAAATTCGAGATCAAGGCCAAGCTTTAGGCTGGTGTCGCCGAGCGCCTTTTTCAAGGCTGCCAAACGATCGTCGGGTACCGAAGCGAGGAGCGTCAGGCTCAGAACCGGCGGGATAATCGATTGCCCGATGTCCAGAAGCTCGGACTGATGGGTGTCCAGGAGCTTCATCAGCTGCGAGGTGATTCCCGGAACGTCCTTGCCGGTCACCGTGATGAGATGCGGAGTTTTCGCCACCGGATTATCTCAGCTTTCGGTTGCTCAGGCAGGGGATTTCCCGTCGTACTCGGTTCAGCTCATCGTTACTGAGGTCTGCCCAGATCACGCCGGGACCTGCTGGGCGCTCGGCAATGATTCGCCCCCAGGGGTCAATAATTCGCGTGTGGCCATGGGTGTGCCGTCCCGGATAGTGCTCGCCCCACTGGCAGGGTGCGATCAGGTAAAACTGATTTTCGATAGCGCGCGCCCGGGTGAGTGAGTCCCAGTGGGCTTTTCCGGTCAAGGCCGTGAAAGCCGTCGGTAGGAAAACCGCAGGTACGTCTTTTTCCGAGTATTTCCTGAAAAGTTCCGGAAAGCGCAGGTCGTAACAAATGCCCAAACCGAAATCGACGAGGCTGGTCTTGGCGATGACGGGTTTTTTCCCGGCCTGGACTAAGTCGCTTTCCAGATAGCGAGTCTTGTCGCCACCCAAGTCCGCATCGAAAAGGTGGATCTTGTCGTACCGGGCGACGATTTCGCCCTGCGGGTCAATGACGAGGCTCGTGTTCGTGATTTTCTTTTTGCCGGGCACTTTGATCGGAATGCTGCCGCCCACGATATGAACGCCGTAGTCGGCTGCCCATTCTTGTAGGGTCGACGCCATCACACCGGTGAGGGTTTCAGCGCCGGCGCGCCAGTCGTCGGCCTTGTCGCAAAACAAAAGGCTGTTCTCAGGAAATGCCACGATCTCGGGCTTTTTTTCCAAGGCCTCTCGCAGCAAACGGTGAGCTTCGGCAAGGTTGTGGCTTTTGTCCGGGGTGGACGTCATTTGAATTGCGGCAATTCTCATGCAGCAAAAATACTCGATCGGGCGGGTAATGTATAGTACCACTCGAGGGTGATGGCGCTCTCTACGCAACCCTACAAAGGCTCCCGAGACTTTTACCCTGAAGACATGCGCATCCAGCGCTGGATGTTCGATCGGATGCGCCACGCGGTCACCCGGTATTCTTTTCAAGAGTACGATGGGCCGTTCTTCGAGCCCTTTGAACTCTATGCCGCGAAGACAGGCGAGGAAATCGTTCAGCGCCAGCTTTACTGGATGGTTGATCGTGGCGACCGCAAAATCGCCGCTCGTCCCGAGATGACGCCCACTCTGGCGCGGATGGTGGCAGGAAAAATTCAGGAACTCCCGAGGCCGATCCGCTGGTTTTCGATTCCCAATTGTTGGCGCTACGAGCGTCCGCAGCGCGGACGCCTTCGCGAGTTCTGGCAGTTGAACTGCGACATTTTGGGCGGCGACGCGCTGCTAGCGGATGCCGAGATTCTTCAAGTTGCTTTCGAAGTGATGGCTGCCTTTGGAGGAGAATCGCGAGTCTCCATTCGCTTGAACGATCGTCGCTTGATGGATCACTTCTTCTCTCAATCGATGGGACTGGATGCGGAGAAGACTTTGTCGCTCACGAAAGCCATCGATGCTCGCGCCAAAATCGGCGAGGAGAAGTACCAGACCTGGCTCGACGAGCTCGGTATCGACGCCGACCGGAAAGCGCGATTGGAGCGCTTCTTCACGCAAAGCTTCGAAGAGACGGCCCGGGAAAATCCGTGCGAAGGCGCCGTTGAGATGGGCAAACTTCTTCAGCTTCTTCGCGAATCAGGCATTCCGGAGGGCCGGATCGTCTTTGACCCGACCGTGATGCGGGGCCTGGATTATTACACGGGTATGGTGTTTGAAGTTTACGACACTTCCCCGGAAAACCGCCGAGCGATGTTCGGTGGTGGCCGCTATGACAACTTGGTTGGCCTTTTCGGAAACCAAAAGCTTTCGGGCGTCGGTTTCGGAATGGGCGACGTGACTCTCCGTCATTTCCTGGAAGTTCACTCGCTGCTGCCGAATTTCGGGGGGTTCACGGACGTTTTTGTGAGTCTTCCGAAAATCGAGATGCGTGCTGCTGCTGAAAAAGTGGCGAGAACGCTTCGCTCGGCAGGCCTGCGCGTGATGACGCCGCTTGAGCCAGGCGGCTTTGGCGCGCAGTTGAAACAGGCGACTAAACACGGCGCCCGCTTTGCGGTGCTACTGGGTGAAGCCGAGCTCGAGCGGGGGGCGGTTCTCGTGAAGAACCTTGCTACCGGTGTTCAGACGGAAGTTAAGCTCGAGGCAGTTGCTGAAGCCACGCGTGAAGCTCCCGTACCGTCGGGCGGATAACGACAGGCTTTAGGTCGGGCCGTCCGAGAACCGGAGTGGCCATCTCGGCTTCGCTAAACGAGGTCAGGAGGGCAGCACACGGAATCCCGCCCATCAGGCCTGCAGTGATTCCGGGAGGCGAATCCTCGACCACCAAGGCTTCCTGGGGAAGGGCGCCCAGAGAGGCAGCCGCATGTAGGTAGCCTGCGGGATCGGGCTTAGGTTTGGGTGCTTCGTCGCGCGAAATCGTCAGCTCAAAAAACTCGATCAGGCGGCTCGCTTCCAAAGCAAATTGGAGCTCCCGTCGGCGAGCATTGGAAACCACGGCGATCTGAACGCCTTCCTGCTTCAACCAGATCAGGCAATCACGCACGCCTGGGTAGGGTTCCATCCCGTCTTTCTTCAGGCTTTCCAAGTAGTAATCATTCTTTCGAAGAACTAGGGCGTCCACGTCGTACTGGGCAGGATCCCAGCCGGGACGGTACTTGTTGAGAAGCGTCGTCATGATTTTCGGCGCCGTGCCGCCGGCCATCGACGCCATTTCTTCTTCGGAATACGGCAGGCCGAGTTCAATCAGCATGCGTCCCCAGGCAGCCCGGTGGCGGGGCTCGCTCGTGACTAAAACACCGTCATTGTCAAAAAGGATGGCTCGGGGCAGTTTCATCGCATCCCGTAAATAAAGGAGAACGGGCCCCCATGTCGAATTCAAAGTCGCCAACCCAAGATTACGGCACTCTTCCTGTGAAACGTGTTGCTGAAGAAGCCATCCTTCCTACCCGCGCGCATCCGGATGATGCAGGACTGGACCTTTACGCTTTGGAAGACGCGCTGATTGCGTCTCAGGCGGGACGATTGGTTCGGACCGGAATTGCCGCCGAGTTGCCGCAAGGGCACGTCGGGATGATTGCAGACCGTAGTTCGATGGCTAAAAAAGGCCTAAAAACCGCAGGTGGAATCATCGATGCTGGGTACCGGGGTGAAATCCAGGTGGTGCTTTGGAATTTGTCGCGCGAAGAGGCGCTCGTGAAAAAAGGGGAGCGCTTAGCGCAGATGT
>JACCDL011093007.1_pt1 | contig 14473 bp, 14 predicted proteins | sample 7441931 | NCBI WGS metagenome assembly JACCDL01 (sample SAMN15323437, study PRJNA562643) | freshwater metagenome | isolation source: river surface water | place: USA:Blue River Watershed | collected 2017-08-16 | reverse complement strand
CTCGATTGCGACCGGATGGACTACCTCAGACGCGATAGCTGGCACACGGGGGTCAGCTACGGACAATTTGATTTCGATTGGTTGCTTGGGAACCTGACCTCACATCGCACTCAAGGAAAAGTGTTCCTGGCCCTTCAGCACCGGGCGCTTTACGCATTTGAAGATTTCCTGCTTTCGCGCTTCCACATGTTCCTGATGGTCTACTTTCATTACAAGAGCGTGGTGCTGGACGAGATGCTGGCTCGGTATTTTGCGAGCCCCGATTGCGACTACGCCCTTCCCGCCGATATCGAAGCGTATAGCGAATGCAATGACAGCCACCTGGCCGCACACCTAGCCCGCCGCACTCACAACCCTTGGGCTAAACGCATTACCGATCGGCGCCCCTACCGGATGCTCGTCGAACTTCACAGCGGGATCCCCACCGGTCGCTCGGCTGCCGAGCAGCAGCGGCAGCTTCTGGAACGGCTGGAAGCAGAACTCGCCCAGCGCCAGGTGGACTATCTGAAAGCCACCAGTTCGAGCGAACTATCCAAATACTTCGCTGGAAGCAGCCCAAAGTCGGGGGATCCGCTTTTTGTTCGGTACGACAACTTCTGCAGCGACCCGCAGTACATTCCGCTAGAAAAGTGCACCGATCTTTTCGAAAAATACGGCGAAAAGCGCTCGATCACGCGGCTTTACGTAGCGCCCGAAAAGCTGCCCGAGCTAAGGGATCTGGGACGCGGCCGCCCCCTGACCGAAGCCGAGCCGCTGTAGCGCCTTTCAGGCGACAGTGGGCCAGGAAAGCTGCGGAAGACCCGAAGGGCAGTGCCTGAAAACTCCTATTTTTTACACCGACACGCTCGGGTGGCTGTGTTACCCACTCACCCAAGATGTCAGTCCAAATTCAGACCCAGCGCCATACCCTTCGCTCACTTCAAACCCTGTTTAAAAAGGGTGAGAAAATCTCCATGCTCACGGCCTACGATGCCATCACGGCGCAGTGTCTGGACGAAGCAGGGATCGAGATTCTTTTGGTCGGCGATAGCTTGGGCAACGTGGTACTTGGACACGGAACCACATTGCCGGTCACTTTGGACGATATGATCCGTCACACGGCCGCAGTCGTGCGCGGAACCCAGCGAGCTTTGGTGGTCTGCGACTTGCCCTTCGGCGTGGCCACCGACCCAGAAGCCGCGCTTCGCGCCTCGATTCGCGTGATGCAGGAAACGGGATGCCAAGCCGTGAAACTGGAAGGCGGCGCTTGGGCCGCGCCCATTATCGAGCGCCTGACCCAGCAAGGCATCCCGGTGATGGCCCACATTGGGCTTCAGCCTCAGTCGGTGAATCAGCTGGGCGGATTCTACAAGCACGGAAAAACCGAAGAGGCCGCCCAAAAGCTTCGTGAGGACGCGCTGGCCGTGACCCGAGCCGGAGCTTTTTCCGTTGTGCTCGAGATGGTGGTTCCGGAACTCGCAGCAGAGATCACGCGCGAGCTCCCCATTCCCACGATCGGAATCGGAAGCGGCCCGAACTGCGCGGGCCAAGTGCTGGTCATCAACGATCTGGTGGGCCTGAGTGTTCGCCCGGCTCCAAGCTTTGCTAAGCCACGGGCAAACGTCGCCGACATCATTCGCCGAGCCGCTGCCGAGTACCGCGACGAAGTGAAGCAAGGCCCCTCCCTGGAAGCCACCGCTCCATTGAACACGGAACGCGTGGCCCCCGCGCTCTCGCCATTCGGAGGCAGCGCCTAAGCCATGCAGCGCCAGTGGCTGCTCATCGATATCGGCAACACGCACACGGTGGCAGGACTTGCGCTGCCCGGTATGGATGCGCGCGAGCGAGTCGAGATCCGCTTTCGGACCGACCCGCACGCCACGGCCGACGAGTACCGCTTGCTCCTGACCCAGCTTCTTCGCCAAAAAGTTTCCGAGTTTGATTGGAAGCAGGTCGAGCGCGCTTTGGTGTCGAGTGTTGTTCCCAGTCTAGAGCGTCCTCTTCGCCAGGCTCTATCGCCTGAAGTCCCATGCCTCTTCATCAATCACGACACCCGCCGCGAGTTTGAGCTCGATCTGCCCCAGCCGTCCACGCTCGGAGCCGATCGCCTGGCCAACGTGGCCGGGGCACTGGCGCGCTACTCGGGCCCGCTCGTGATTGTCGACGCAGGGACTGCCACCACTTTTTGTTTAGTCGATTCCCGCCGCCATTATCTGGGTGGAGCGATTGTCCCGGGCCTGGATACTTCTTGGAAAGCGCTTCAAGCGCGCGCGGCCAAACTTTTTTCCGTTCAACTGAACCGCCCGGCGCAGGCGCTCGGAAACACCACCGAGACTCAGCTTCAAAGCGGAGTGCTGCAAGGTTACGAAGCGCTCATTGAAGGGCTCACCGAGCGTTTGGTGCAGGACGCGCAAGCCATGGGCTATTTTGAAAACCCCACCTACCTCGCAACGGGAGGAATCATGAACCTCCTGAAACTGTCCCCGAAATTTCGCTTCGAGCCCGACCTGACATTGGCAGGCTTGATTCGCTACGGAGAGCTCACGCAATGAAAGTGCTTCTTTGCGTCTCCGGCTCGATTGCGGCTTACAAAAGCGCTGACGTGGTTTCACAACTCGTCAAAGCGGGAAACGAAGTGCAAGTCCTTCTGACCGAGAGCGCTCGCCAATTCGTCACTCCGCTGGTCTTGGAAACTTTGAGTCGCAATCCGGTCCAATCTGCCCTCTGGGGCGAAGGCATCTCGGGAACCGAGCATATCCGCTTAGCCCGCTGGCCCGATGTCGTGGTTTTTGCACCGGCGACGGCCCATCTTTTAGCGAAGCTCTCACTGGGCCTAGCCGACGATCTCGTAACGACCGTGGCGCTTGCCACGAGAGCTCCCTGGCTCATTGCCCCTGCCATGAATACGGTGATGTGGGAGCAGGCCGTGGTGCAAAGCCACTGCGAAGCGCTTCGGTCCCGCGGCGCCAGCTTCATCGAGCCGCAAGCCGATGGTGTTTTGGCCTGCGGTGAAGAGGGTGCCGGAAAACTCGCGACTCCAGAAACGATCGTCGCAAGAATCTTGGAATTCGGCGGCTCAAAGCAGGATGCCGAACCCAGTGAAAAGCTCAGTGCGATTCAAGCACCTGCGGCGACTCAACCTCTGACGGATTGGACCGGCCAAACGCTCCTGATCACCGCGGGCCCCACCACCAGCCGAATCGATGCGGTTCGCTACCTGACGAATCCTTCGACCGGAAAAATGGGCGCGGCTCTTGCGGAACAAGCGCTCCTTCGCGGCGCTCGCGTCGTGCACGTCTTAGGCGTCGATAAAGGGGTCGTTCGCCCCATCGCACCGCGGGGCACCGAGCACCGCCTGACTTTGATTGAAGTCGATACCGCAGAAGCCATGCTCGATGCGGCGCTGACGCACCTGCCTCGTGCAACAGGAGTAGCCGCCACAGCAGCCGTCTTGGACTACCGTTTTGAAAAGCCCGGAAAGGCTTCGAAAGAAAAACGAGCACGCGATCCCATCACGGTCACTCTCGTTCCTTCGGTCGACGTTCTCTCCAGTCTTAAAAATGCGGCTCGCGCGGATCAATGGTTCTTGGGATTTGCTGCGGAAACCGATGACGTCGAAAATTACGGTCTTGGGAAACTGAAGAGTAAGGACCTCGATTTCCTTTTTGCGAATGCCGTCGCCAAGGCCGGTGAGTCGATCGAAACCGGTTTTGGAACTTCAACCAACGCTGGAACACTGTTTCGTCGCAACGGTGAACCCACGCGCTTTTCGCTCACCTTAAAAGCGGAACTCGCTGGAAAAATTTTGGATCAAATCGTCGATGAAATCGGCGACCCAACCCGAGAGGGGGCCTGAGCCCATGAAAATCCTTCGTACAGTTGCCGAACTTCGCGCCTGGCGGAAAACTCTCCCGAATCAGGAAACTCTCGGTTTTGTGCCGACCATGGGAGCACTTCACGCAGGTCACCTGAGCTTAGTCGAGCAATCCAAAAAAGCCTGCACGCGAACGATCGTCTCGATTTTCGTCAATCCGACGCAGTTCGGCCCGAACGAAGATCTGTCACGCTATCCACGCCCCTTTGAAGCCGACTGCGCGCTTCTCAAAAAGGCGGGAACGGACGCGGTTTTTTCTCCGTCTCCGGAAGAAATGTATCTGAAGGACGCTTCTACTTTCGTCGTCGAAGAACAGGTTTCCCTGCCCCTTTGTGGCGAGTTTCGTCCCGGCCACTTTCGGGGAGTCGCGACCGTCGTTCTGAAGCTTTTCAACCTGGTTCAGCCGGATACGGCGTTCTTTGGTCAAAAAGATGCGCAGCAATGTGCCGTCATTGAACGCATGGTTCGCGATCTTTCAGTGCCCGTTCAAATCATCCGAGTCGCAACCGTTCGCGAGCCCGATGGCTTGGCCCTGAGCTCTAGAAACATTTACCTCTCCAGCGAAGAGCGCGAGATTGCGACCGACCTTTATCGTGGGTTTCGCGCAGCGGAAGAACTCTTTCATCGAGGCGAGCGACAAGCCGAGCTCCTCAAGCTAGCGGCGCTTCAGGAAGTGAACCGCAGTGGCCGTTTCCAAGTGCAGTACTGGGACGTGCGCCATCCAGAAACTCTCGAGACATTGGATCAGCTTGATGAGGCAGGCGCCCTTCTGGCTGTTGCAGCCATCTTGGGAAAAACGCGCCTCATCGATAACTGGTTGCTGAAACCCGCCTCCAAGGCCTAACCCAAGCCCCCCCTGCCTTCGGCCAAAGCAAGAGGGCTAGGCATGCGTGCACCAAAAGCGTCGCTGCGGCGCCGATTCGCGGAATCAGAAGGCCAGCCACCGAATGAGCGAGCCAAGCACCGAGAATTTCCACGCGAGCGGCGAGCCCATTGGTGCGTCCGATCTCGGTGAGTCGCACGCTTTGGTTCAGGCGCAGCGACTGATCTTTCTGAAGCATCAAATACGTCCCCACTCCCAAAAACGAGAACGCAAAAAACGCGGCGTTCCGAGACGGGTCTGATCCCATCGTGGCTAAAACACCCTGATACAAAACTGCCGAGATCAAAAAGAGGGTTACCGGGGTCGCCACGACCCGAGCGCGACTCCAGCGACGTTTCAAAGATGGAATCGATAATACCGTGACCCCTGAGAAAGCCACGGCCAGGACAAAAAGCGAATACCAATGCCCAGCTGACTCACCCGGAAGAACCGCATGATCTACCTGGTTCACGCAAAAAAGCATGATCGAGAAAAAGAGCACCGAGGCCAAGCGCTCGCGCAAAACGGCGCGAGTCTCTGGCTTCAGGTTTCGAAAGAATGCTTTCATTCCGAGAGAGACGGAATCGGGTTCTGCGACGAATCCTCCCGAAGCAATTCCTCGATTTCGACTCTCGCGGAAAGCTCGCCAAACGAGAGGCGCCAAAATCAGGGGAACTGCGATGGCTACCGTTCGATCGATCCACACCAGCTTGGTGAGAACGTCGTCGCCTTTCCAGAAAAATCCGGACACCGCCGCTAGCCCCAGCATCAGTTGCGGCAAAACCACTTGCGCCGCAGTGAGCTTTTCTCGAAGCGCTTCAGGTCGCGCTCGCGTGGCCACCCAAGCCCGAAGCATCTCGGTTGCAGCAAGCCCCGTGCTCCGGACGAAAAAGACACCGATGGTCCAAGCTAAAGATGGAAGGGTGCGCTCTGCAAAGGGCCCGACCAGAAACCACCCCAGTGCCCAAACTCCACACCAGACCGCAACCAAGCGACCAAACTGCTGACGGTCCAGCCAGCGTTCCCAAAAAAGACTCGCTAAAAATCTTCCGAGCCTGGGAATGTAGAACAAGCCAGCCACGGCCAACGGTGTGGAGACGCCCGCCATCAAAAAGCTCACGCGAATCCACATCTGGTTGGTCGTCAGCTCGAAAAGGACTGACAGGCCGACGATGGCTGATTCAGGCGTGATTCGGGCGAGGCGCATCTCGCCCGCGGTGTTACCGCCCTACTTCGGGAAACTCACCGAAATTCTCGGACACCGCCGAAGCGATTCGTTACTGAGCTTCGCTCCCGCTATCATCAATAAATCTGCAGCCCATGACTCTCGCACAAACACGGCCTGCCCAGACTAAACACCCGGGCATCTTACCCTCCGGGTCGTCGGCTTTAATATGAGCGCATTTCATAGAAATGCAGGATCGAAATACCTTTTCCATGTCAGAACAAATCGATTCATTCAGCCCAGCGTGACACCCTTCTTCGCAAATCACATCGAAGTGGTCGTAGGAGATCGGACACGTCTGAGTCAGAACTGCCTTGCCCACTGCTGGCAGAGCGGCAGCTGCCGGAGCCGGCGCCGCGCCACCCGCAATCTGACCTGCGGCCCTTGCAGAAACCTGTGCGGCTCCCAGTCCCAAAATCACAGCTGACCAAACGAGAAGCGAACGAACCTTCATGAATCCCCCTGGGGTTCGCTCGACGAACGAACGAGCGAACTAAACCACTCCAGTATCCATGATCCTCTCCGGGAGTGTAATTGCGTCAAACTTGACACAGAGCATTAGCGAGGCTACTGCTCTCCCTCTGGGTTTTAGTCATGAACCGCAAGGTCACCGACTGACTCCCACGCCGATTTGAGAGCAGCTTGCGGGCGTAAAACAGCTAAAGCGCGGAATCTTCCGTTTCTTTATTTCTGTTCCCGCGACCTGTCCCTTCTATCGGCTCTATTGAAACCGATGGGTGGAAAAGGTGCGCAAGGTCGAGCTCGAACAAAACGGAAAACACAGCAAAAACAAGCCAATTTTGGCTCTTTTTTGTCGATTTTTTAGTCACTCGGGATTGACGTTCGCAATCCGCCCGGGTACCTCATCCGTCCTTCAAGGGGTTTGTGTGGTGAGTGTGGCCCGTGTGTGTCGAATCTGGTTTGTAGCCGTCGTTAGCCTTTGGGCTTCGGCCTCTGCCCATGCAGGGGCCGGGGATGTCTGGAGCGCTGAACAGGCCAACGCGCACTTAGAGCTCGTCACCGAGGTTCTGGGAACCCTGACCGAATGCCAGGACAGTGTGCTTCGTGAAGTGACTCGCGAGCTCACTCGCGCTTCGAAAGCCATTCGCCGAGGCAAACTCTCGGAAGCAAGAACGTTCCTGGCGCGAGGAATGCTCGCGACCGGGGTTCCGGTCAGCCGAATGAAAGAGCTGGTCCAGCAGGAACGGCTGCGCCCTTTCTCCGAGCGGCAGGATGCCGTTCACCGCGGTGTCGCCCTGGCTCCCGAGCACATGTCGGTCAAACTCCGCAGAAGCGTTCTGGGCCTCAAGCAGCTTCTGAACACGCTCGAAACCCAGGAGCGAAAAAGTCGCGACACGATGGCGGTTGCTTCGCCACGAAGAAACGCAAGTCTCGCGCGCGCGGTATCAAACCTGGAAGCTGCGCTCGATCGTCTTCACGAAAAGCTCGATCCCACGAACCTTCAGTCCATGGCAGCTTTCATCCTGAGGGGCTCGGACTTCATTCTTTTGTACTCGAGCTGCCTCGAAGCCATTTTGGTTCGTCACGAGAGTGCCGAACTCAGGTCCGAAATTTTCCGCGACACGATCGAGCACTACGGAGTGAAAGGCTACTTCCGCCCAGATGCCTACCGCCTGAATGAAGCCTTTGAGATGGACCGAGCCGAAGACAACCTTCGCTCGCGGCTCAATCGCCAGACGGTGATGGCTTCGGCTTTCTGCGTGGCTTTGGTCGCTGAGGCTCTGTTTTACCCCTTCGGCGGCGCAGGCCTTCCGGCAACGGCTGTCGCTCTCGGTCGAACCTTGGCACTGATCGGGAACGTTTCCTACATCATCGGTCCTGGAATCGACATCATGGACCGTTACCTCGGGGCCGGCGACATTCCGCTTTGGAGCCATCGCACTCTGACGGATTCGCTCATGATGGTCGCCAGCATGCCGCTTCGACTGTTTAAAGTGGTCCGCGGCAGCCGCTACTTCAATTTGATGCTCACGGCCCGGGCCGTGAAAACGTCCAGCACTTACTCGTTCTTCCTGCTGCGTACCGTGGACCGAATCGGAGACTTGATCACCGCAGAGGACATCGCGAAAAAGCGAACCGAAAAAGGTGTTCCGACCACAGCCGCCGAAGTTCGGCGAGAAACCGTGGCCGCTCTTCTCGCGTACGCTTTCTGGGTTCGCGGTATGAACGGCTCGACCTCCGAGCTCAGCGTCGATTTGGCTCAGGCCGCTCGCATCTTCCGCTGAACCCGCTTTCACGGACTAGCCTTGCGAAGAACCGAAGGCTTTGTCTAAAGTCAGGGCATGCTCGCAATCATCGGTGGAACGGGACTCTACAAGATCGAAGGCCTAGAGAATGCGGAACGCATGGAAGTTCCCACTCCTTTTGGAATGCCGTCGGCACCGATCGCCGTCGGAAATTTAGGCGGAAAAAAAGTGGCCTTTTTGGCCCGCCACGGTCTGAACCATCAGTTCCTTCCTTCCGAAGTGAACTACCGAGCCAATATTTGGGCGCTAAAATCACTGGGCGCCACAACGGTCATCGGAGTTTCCGCAGTGGGAAGCCTTCAGAAAGAAGTTGAGCCAGGCCACTTCGCACTCCCCGATCAGTACCTGGATTTCACGCGCGGCAAGCGTGACGGAACTTTCTTCGGCGGCGGCCTAGTGGCCCACCTTTCGACCGCTCAGCCCACTTGCACCCGCTTAGCGGATTCAATCGTCAACCAAGGCCGGGCCCGTGACCTGCGTCTGCATCCACGCGCAACCTACGCTTGTGTGGAGGGCCCCCGGCTTGGGAACCGTGCGGAGAGCCAACCCTACCGAGGGCTCGGTTGCCACTTGGTAGGCATGACGAACGTTCCCGAGGTCTACTTGGCGCGCGAAGCACAGCTTTGCTACACGACCATCGGCGTGGTGACCGATTACGACTGTTGGCTGGATGACCCGACCCAGCACGCCACCACCGAGACGGTCATCGCGCGCTACATGGAGGGTCTGGCTAAGGTCAATCAGCTCCTGAAGCACCTTTCCGAGAACCATCAGGAAGCCCCCACTTGCGCTTGCAGAAGCAGCCTTCGAGGCGCCGTCCTGACGCCCCCAACGGCTTTGAGCTCCGAAAAGCGCGCACTCCTCGAGCTGCTTCAAAAATAATTCAGCCAAGTCCAGAAATCTGCTAGCCCATGCGGACGATGTTGAATCTTCGCCCGGCCGTTGTGTCTGACGTTCCCACGATCTTGCGCTTCATTCGCGAACTGGCCGAGTTCGAGAAGCTCCTCCACGAAGTAGAAGCGACCGAGGAAAAACTTCGTCGCACCTTGTTCGAGCCAGGCGCCCGAGCTGAAGTGATCAGCGCCGAGAAAGACGGCGCGCCTCAAGGCTTCGCGCTGTACTTCACGTCCTACTCGACGTTCCTAGCCAAGAACGGAATTTACCTCGAAGACCTCTACGTTTCCCCGGCCTCGCGGGGCCAAGGAATTGGAACGGCGCTCCTCCGTCGCCTGGCTCAGATCGCAGTGGAACGAGGCGCGGGCCGCCTCGAGTGGTCGGTTCTGGACTGGAACGAAAAGGCCATCGCCCTTTACCGAAAGCTGGGTGCAACGCCTCAGTCGGAATGGACCGTTCAAAGAGTCACCGGGAAAGCCATGGAGAACTTAGCTCAACGAAACGCTTGAAGGCTCTTTTCGCGAAGCACTCGGCAGCCCTCGCCCGATTCCGAGTAATCCCCCGAGGTCCCGCCCGAATAGCCGCCAAAAGCCGACATGCTTCCATCGGCAATCGAGCGGATTTCACGCTCGAGCTTCGAGTCGGTCAGCCCACCTCGCTCCAGCATTTCGCGAGCGAGCGGAATGTCCAAGCGATTGATGCTGAAGAAGCCCGACTGGAAAGCAAACGTCTTACCCGATCCAGGCGACATGGACCAATCCTCGATCCGCTCACCCGGGCGATCTAAGCCCATGCCTTGAACGACGTAGCGGATCGCGGCGATCCGAGCGCCGTGATTTTTCTCGATATCGGGAATCTCGCCGTCCTGTTTGCGGTTGTCACCCAAGGCTTCCAGCCGCTCGCGGTAATACTCTTCGTGCGCCAGGCGAGTGTCACCCAAGAGGACCCGAGCACTCTTTGGATGCCGCTGTGTTCGGATCGAAGCAGGAAGAAAGGACTCGATGTCTGAACAACCTGTCACAGCGCCCAGGAGCGCGAATTGGTAATTTCGGAACCGAGGCGAATCGGACAAGATCCGCGCAATCCGCTCAAAGTTAGCGCGCCCGAGCCACACACTGAAATTCGTATTGGTGTGCGGAGGTTCATCCATTTCGAAGTAGCGAAGATCGAGCATCGCGTACTTCGGGTCGCGTCCGTCGCGAACTTTCTGAATGAAGGCTTTTCGGTCCGCGTACTCGCGGGTGTTTCGGTAGGTGACGTCGTCGTTGCTCTTAAAAACGCCCGGCCAGATGCGGTAGGAGTGCCAATTCGGCCGCCCCTGGTGGCATCCGGTGCAGTCTTTTGCTTCCGCACCCGCACCTTTGCGTTCAATCTCGGGGCCACTTCCATCGAATCGAACTTCTGCAAACTCCCACTTCTTGGTTCGCGGATTCAGCTCAATGACTTCGAGGTTTTCGCTTTCCGAGCCGGGCTCCCCGGTAAAAGCCATGATGAACTTTCCCGTCGACGAGCGCATCAGGATGCGAGGATTCTCGGGACTCGCGTATTGGCGACTCTGAGAGTGATGAACCGCGGTCCAGGCCAGGAAAAAGGAACGCTGATCCATCGGATCCAGCTCCGTCATCTCACCGGCTTTGAGTGAACTCAGAAGCTCTGGGATCGAGCGGATGGGCCGACCCGAGGCTTCCCGCTGACCCAAATATCTTTCGAGAAGCTTCAAACTAAAGGGTTCCGTCGTGCTTCGGCCTGCGTCCACCGACCGCACGGGACCTGCGACCCCGAGCGCCACTAACCCCAAACCCAGGAACAGAAACGGAGCCCTTGAACGGATGCGAGCCATTTCCCTACCCCCGACTTTTCTAAGACCTTAGAGTTCGTCGACTTCGCCTTGAGCGCGATCCACCAGCATCTCCAACCGAGTCATCATGAAAGGGCTGCGGTCAGGAGAGCGCTCGTAAGCGCGACGAAGCACCTCGACTTGAAACATCCAAGCTGGCTTTTCGAGCCGCGAGTAGGATCGACCTACCGTGCGCACCCAGAGTGGAGGCTGCGTGGTGTGATGCCATTCATGAGCCAGAATCGAGAGCAACCAAACGCGCTCTTCCAAAAGGTACTGAGCGCCGAGTTTAGGGCGCGAATAAACCGGTGCTGCCGGATCCGGAATGATGCCGGCATTCAAGATGATCTTTTGATCTCCGATGATCGGATAAGTCGTTACGGCGTGCAGCGATTTTTCAAATCGATCATCAACGACAATCGCGTCCCGAATGATCATCGAATCCAGCCGATCCGCCGTTTCGTAATAGCCGTAGGAACGAAGCTCATCGATGGCGCGGATCAGTTCGCGCCGCTCCGAAGGGCGAGGCACTCGCCCCGCAGCCTGAGCGACGGAAATAGTTCCGCCCCAGGCAATAAAGAGAATAGCCCCACAAAGAACACGACCCCAGCGCGCTCCCAGATTCCCCATCGTTTAACTCCCCCCCGGGAGTTACCGATCGGAGTAGCTTGCAAGCCCGGAGCGAGTCAAATTTTATTTTCTACGAGCTCGAACCAGTGAAACGCCCGTCAGAAGCCCCAAAGCAAACCAGATGAAGCCAAAGGAAATCCACATTCCGGGAAGAACGGGCTCCCGAAAAAGAACGACGCCCATCATGAATTGCAGCGTCGGCGAAAGGTACTGAAAGAAACCGAGCTTCGACAGGGGCAACCGTCGCGCCGCTTGGACAAAACATAAAAGCGGAAGGGCCGTGATCACTCCCCCCAAGCCTAAAAGCACCCACTCGCGCGGCGAGTGATCCAAAGTTCCGCCACCCAGAAGCAAGAAGCCCAGAGCGAGGGGAACCATCCAAAGCGACTCAACTGCCGAAGAAATCACGGCGTCAGTGGGTGCACGCTTCCTGAGCAGTCCGTAAAGGGCGAAAGATACTGCCAAAATGAGCGCAATCCACGGAGGCCGCCCTAAACTTCCGGCCATGAGCACTACTCCGAGACCCGCAAAACCCACGGCCCAGCGTGTGGCGGAATCGAGAACTTCTCGCAGGATCCACGCCCCTAAAACCACGTTCAAAAGTGGATTGATGAAATAACCCAGCGAAGCTTCGACCATTCGCCCATGTAAAATCGCAGCGACGTAAACACTCCAATTCAGAGTGATGAGAACAGCAGGTGGCAAGAACTTCCAAGGGCCTTTTCGCGACTTCAGAAGCTGTCCGAACTCCCGGCGAGTTGATTTTCGAGCGAGCGCGAGCGCCGTAAAAACCAGCGCCGAACCCACCACACGGTAAGCCAAAATCTCCAGCGCGGGCACGCCCTTGAGTTCGTGCCAGAACACCGGAGCAAGTCCCCATGCCAGGTAAGCCAGTAGTGCGTAGACAATTCCTGGACTCAAGCGAAGAGGCTCCTACAAGTGGCGCTCAAATGCCGATCTGAAGCCTCATTGCCAAAGAGACTTTTTAAAAGGTGAATAAAAGTGGGATCCGGACAAGCTACCACTGCGTGGTGCTCCCCGCTTCTGAAATGTCGGAAAGATAAGGATCTTGCATGAAGAAGCAATCGCTTCTCACCCGCGTTCAAGGTGCGCACTAAGCGATTGTGCTTACCGTCGCCGTGCATGGAGTCGCCTAAGACCGGGTGCCCCTGCCCGGCGAAATGCCGTCTGAGCTGATGAAAGCGCCCCGTGAAAATTTCGGCTTCCACCCACGAGACGCGTGCCGTGGGAAAGGGGCCCTCGGAAATCGGAACCTCCGCTCGCTCCAAGCAGCGAAACTCGGTCAGAGCAGGTTTGGGCTCGCCCCCGTTATCTTGCACCAAAGCGCGGTCGATGCGGCCTGAGTCTTCGACCCAGCCGCGCACCACCACCCAGTAGCGCTTTTTGACTTCTGGAGTGGGCCAAAGCTCGGACATTCCCGATGTCGCTTCTGGACTCAGAGCCATCATCAAACAGCCCGAAGCACCGCGGTCTAAGCGATGCACCGGATGCACCTTCGACCCAAGTTGGTCGCGAAGAACGTCCATCGCGGTCGGGCCGGACCTTCGGTCCCAGTCCGAAGGATGCACGAGCATCCCGGCGGGCTTTTCAGCCACGACTAACTCTGAATCCCGAAAAAGCAGATTCACAAATCCCGGTTCAGGTTCGGGGTTTAACGCCAGCCAAAGCTTGCACAATGGCAGGGTCGATGGGTCCTGCCTGAATTAGGAACTCAAGACCGGCACGCGCCGTCTCGATCATCTCGCCCAAAGATTCGACGCGTTTGGAGTCAATTCCGACGTCCTCTTGCTCGGCAGCCGGAATGCTTTGCATGAGTCGCTGAGCGGTGACCACTTGGCCAATCATCTTTCGCTCCCGCTTCCGAAGCACACCGATGATGACTTGGCTCACGTTCGGGTTAGCGCGAAACACAGTGGTACCGCGAGGACCTTTCCCCAGATCCTCGATCACTTCGTATTCCAGCAGGTCACTCAGCGACATGCTGATCAGCGCCTTCGATACCTTCAGACGCATTCGAAGTTCGGTTGCGTCCATCGGCTCTTTCGAGACGTACAAAAACGTCCAGATCCGGCCATGGATTTTTTTGAATCCCCAGTACTCAATAAACTGGCCTACATTCTCGGCCAGGGTCTCCAATTCGGGCACTGTCTTCTTCACCCCTTCACCTTATCGCCCGGGACCCAGTTGTTCAAGTATCCTTAAACTCAGTTCAAAATCGCGGCCTTCGGCTGGGGTCGTAACCCGTCATCTCCAAATAGGCCTGCCCTGCGGGCTGCCCCCCGGCCCGAACTTCGCAGCTCCCCTCCCAATAGGTGGCTAGGCCCGCATCGCCGCCATAGACCTCCTGCTCCGGGAAGCGCGGAACCACTTCCAGGCTGCTTGGCAGGCCCTGGGGCGGGCTTTTTAGACGCACCTCGAACCGCTCCGGGTACCGGGCGCCGCTCTCCGGGGACTTCCAATTCCCTTTGGAAAGAAGCTCAAAGGAATCCTGAGAGAGGCTCCCCGTTCGCCCCTTCGGGTCGACCCAAGTTCCGCTCATGAAATCTTGCGACCCATCGAGCTTCCTGAGCTGGAAAAGCATGAGCTCCCAGCCACTCGCCAACTGGATGGCAAACCAATCCCAGCCTGCCTGAGCCTTGGACAAAGCGTTTGAGCCAAACTCGTGATCAAACCAGGCCTCCGTACGAAGCGGCGCTGTGGCTTCGGCGCCCGCTTGAAGGACGAGCTTTCCTTCTAAGCGTGTGGCGCTGACATAGTGACTGGCGCAGGTTTCGCAGTGACCTTTTCGGGAAAAACCGTCCTGCCCGTGCAGCACCCAAGGCTTCGAATTTTGCAGCGTGCCCTCAATCCGAAACGGCTTTCCGTCCACTTCCCAGCGCGCTTG
>JACCDL010522438.1_pt1 | contig 14480 bp, 9 predicted proteins | sample 7441931 | NCBI WGS metagenome assembly JACCDL01 (sample SAMN15323437, study PRJNA562643) | freshwater metagenome | isolation source: river surface water | place: USA:Blue River Watershed | collected 2017-08-16 | reverse complement strand
GCTGGAGATCGGCTTGCGATTGCCTGGCTTGCGTTTTGAATTGGCCACGCCGCGTTATCCCGTCCTCTTGCTTTCCAAACCTTAACCAGCGGCCTCAGGCGGCTTGCGGATTTCGGCTGCATCGTGAAGGGCTTAGTGCGGCTTGGTAAACATCTTGATAACGATAGATATTCACGGCCCAGTCGTGTTGGGCCGAGATATGGCGACGACCGGCAGCGCGACGATTTTCCCATTGTTCCCGATCGCCCAGCAGGTCGGCTATGGCGCGGGCGCAGGCCGCCGGATCGTTGGGGGCGAACAAGGTGCCAGTCATACCGTCAGTGATCAGTTCCCGGTGGCCGCCCACATCCGAAGCAACAACAAGGCGGCCGAGGGCCATGGCTTCCAGCGGCTTTAGCGGGGTGACCAGGTCGGTCAGGCGGCTCTGCTTGCGGGGAAAGGCCAGCACGTCGATCAGCGCATAGTACTGCTCGACCGCGCCATGCGGGACGCGGCCGGTGAAGTGGATCGATTGCGCGGCCGGTGATGCCGCTGCCTGCTGGCGCAGCGTCTGTTCGATCGGCCCGCCCCCGACGAGGAGGAGTTGGGCGTCCGGCTCGCGTTCGCGCAGCAGCGGCATGGCCGCGATCAGATCGTCCAGCCCTTCGTAATCATAGAAACTGCCGATGAAGCCGATGACAGGCCCAGCATCCAGGCCGATCTGGCGGCGCAGGTCCGGATCGGGCCGGTCCGCCTCGCCGAACAGGGCAAGGTCCACGCCATTGGGGCTGAGGGTGATCTTGCTGCCCGGAATCCCGCGTTCGACCAGATCGTCCTTCAACCCCTGGCAGATCGTCACCACCCGGTCCGCAGCCCGCGCCACATGGGTTTCGAGCGCGCGGGTCAGCCGGTACTTGAGATTGCCCTCGTGGCCTGTGCCATTGGCGACGGCTGCGTCTTCCCAGAAGGCGCGGATTTCATAGACTACCGGCAACCCAAGCCGACGGCCCGCAATCAGCGCGGCCTTGCCGCACAGCGCCGGGCTATGCGCATGGAGCAGGTCGGGCGGCCAGTCAGCCGCAAGTGCCACAATCGCATCGGCCAGGCGGTTGATCTCAAGCCACTCGCTCAGGCCAGGCGGACCTGATACCGGGCGGCGGGTGCGGTGGAAGGTCAGTCCTTCAGCCTGCTCGCAGTCGGGGCCGGCTTCCTTGTGCCGCAATCCGGTGATGCCGCGCACCTCCAGCCCCATCGCCGTCTGGGCCGAGAGGATCGCCCGCGTGCGGAAGGTATAGCCGCTGTGCAGCGGCAACGAATGGTCCAGGACGTGGAGCACGCGGGTCATGGCCGATAGTCCTAGGGGAACAAGGCTTAACGTGGCGTCAACTCGGCCTTGCTAAGTGCCTGCTGCGATGGTCGATTTCCTTGCCCTGTCCCTGTCCCACGGGCTGCTGCTTCTGGCTGCCTGGCAGTTAATGGGGCGTGCCGATCTTGATCAGGATCCGCCCCCGCCGGAACCCGAGCAGCAGCAAGCGCCCAAGCCGGCCAAACCGGGACTGCGGATCCGTGCTTGATCTTGGCATCACCGCCTTCACGCTGGGCTTGCTGGTGCTTGGCCTGCGTCGGCCGTTCCTGTGGGTACTGGGCTATCTCTACATCGATATCGTGAGCCCCCAGAAGATCAGCTGGTTTCTGCTCGCCTCGCTGCCGATCTCGCTGATCGCCTTTATCCTCGCTTTCGGGGGGTGGCTGGCGCTCGATAACAAGCAGGACATGCGCTTTACCCTGCGCCAGTTTCTGATCGTGCTGCTGCTGGCCTATTGCGGAATTACGACGACTATTGCCGATTTCCCGATCCAGGCGGCGCTGAAATGGGACTGGGTCTGGAAGGCCCTGCTGTTCGCGATCTTTCTGCCGCTCACCCTGCGCACCCGCCTGCGGTTCGAAGCGGTGGTCACGGTGATCGTGCTGTCGGTCGGGGCCATCGTGATCAGCGGCGGGATCAAGACCGCGGCTGGCGGCGGCGGCTATGGCGAGCTTCAGACCTTCGTGGCCAACAACACCGGCATCTACGAAGGCTCGATCCTGTCGACGATCGCCATCGCCATTATTCCGCTGATCTGGTGGACGGCGCGCTTTACCACGCTGTTTCCGCGCGGGCCGCTGGTGACGCTGTTTTCGGTTGCCCTGACCTTTGCCGCGCTGCTGATCCCGGTCGGGACCCAGGCCCGGACCGGCTTGCTCTGCATCGGCCTGCTTGCCGTCCTGTCGCTGCGCTCGGTCAAGCGGCGCTTCCTCTACCTTGGCATGGCTGGCCTGATCGCTGCCGCGGCCGTGCCGTTCCTGCCGAAGAGCTTTACCGAGCGGATGAGCACGATTGAGAACCACCAGTCCGATCAGTCGGCCTCAACCCGCGTCGCGGTGTGGATGTGGACGCTGGACTATGTGAAGGACCATCCGTTTGGCGGTGGGTTCGATGCCTATCGCAGCAACAAGCTGCTGATCCCCACAGTGGTTGCCGAAGGATCCGGTAACAACGTGACGCTGAAGACCACCCTCCACGTTGACCAGAGCCGGGCCTATCATTCGGCCTATTTCGAGATGCTGGGCGAACAGGGCTATGCCGGACTGCTGCTGTGGGCGTGGATCCAGCTGCTGGGCACCTGGCAGATGGAACGTCTGAGCCGACGCTGGAAAGGCCGGACCAGCCTGCACGAGGCCTGGGTCGCGCCCCTGGCCACGGCGCTCCAGCTGTCGCAACTTGTCTATTTCCTAGGGGCAGTATTCGTTGGCATCGCTTACCAGCCGGTGATGTTCATGATTATTGGCCTGCAATGCGGGCTGTGGTCCTACTGCCGACGGATCGAAGCGCCGGTGCCGCAGCCGATCCACCTGGGCGCGAACCAATTGCGGATCGGTCCAGCCTGAAACTGGGGCGGGCCGGGTGATTCGCAAGGCAGCGCACGCATCCGTGCCCTGCCTTGCCGTAGCGGCAGGCGCAGGTGCGTTGCGCTGGGCTTGCGGTTGGGCCATGAAGATCCCTTTCCAGCCACAGGAGAGGCGCAATGACCCCGCAGGAACTCGCAGCCAAGACTGGCGAAGTGATCGGCGTTTCGGACTGGTTCCACGTGACCCAGGAACGCATCAACATGTTCGCCGATGCCACGGGTGACCACCAGTTCATCCATATCGATGAGGAAAAGGCCAAGCACACCCCCTTCGGCGGGACGATTGCGCATGGCTTCCTGACCCTGTCGCTGCTGCCGGTGCTCGGCGCCATGACCGAAGGCGCGCGCGTCGACGGGATCAAGATGGGCGTCAACTATGGTGGCAACAAAACGCGCTTCATTTCGCCAGTCCGCGCCGGCAAGCGCGTGCGCGCCCACACCAAGCTGCTCGAACTGGTCGAAAAGCGCCCGGGCCAATGGCAGCAGACCAACGAAATCACCATCGAGATCGAAGGCGAGGACAAGCCCGCCCTGATCTGCGAATGGATCACGCTGTTTTTCGTCTAAGTTTTCCCCCTGGACAAACGTCTCGCGCGGCCTTCGACAGGCTCAGGCTGAGTGGACAGAGTGCCAGACCCCAATCCCGCTCAGGCTGAGCTTGTCGAAGCCCCGGCCTGACCAGACCAACCAAGGAATTTCCCATGTCACGTGATGCCGTAATCGTTTCCACTGCCCGCACTCCGCTGACCAAGGCGGCGCGCGGCGCATTTAACAACACCACCGGCGCGACGCTCGGTGCCTTCTCGATCAAGGCTGCGGTTGAGCGCGCCGGCCTTGCTGGCGCCGAAGTCGATGACGTGATCATGGGCACCGCGGTCCAGCAGGGTTCGACCGGCAGCAACGTCGCCCGCCTGGCCGCGCTGCGCGCTGGCCTGCCGGTGACGGTCCCCGCCATGACGATCGACCGCCAGTGCTCGTCGGGCCTGATGAGCATTGCCACGGCGGCCAAGCAGATCCTGGTCGACAACATGGACATCTGCGTCGCCGGCGGCGTTGAAAGCATTTCCAAGGTGGTTGGCAGCGGCAAGATGTTTGTCGAGCCGGATCGCGAGCTGCTGGAAATGCACCCGCACATCTACATGCCGATGATCGGCACGGCCGAAGTGGTTGCCAAGCGCTATAACATCAGCCGCGAAGTGCAGGACGAATACTCGCTTCAGTCGCAGCAGCGCACTGCCGCGGCCCAGGCTGCCGGCAAGTTCAACGATGAAATCGTTGCCTGCAAGGCGACCATGGCGGTGGTCGACAAGGAAACCAAGGAAGTCTCCTACAAGGACGTCACCGCCGACCGCGATGACTGCAACCGTCCCGATACCACGCTGGAAGGGCTCGCCAGCCTCAAGCCGGTGATGGGCGAAGGCCACACCATCACCGCCGGCAATGCCAGCCAGCTGTCCGATGGTTCGTCGGCCTGCGTCGTGATGGAAGCCAAGGTTGCCGAAAAGCGCGGCCTGACCCCGCTGGGCCGTTATGTCGGCATGGCCGTCGCCGGGACCGAGCCCGACGAAATGGGCATCGGCCCGGTCTTCGCGATCCCCAAGCTGCTCGAACGCTTCAACCTGAAGATGGACGATATCGGCCTGTGGGAACTGAACGAAGCCTTCGCCGTCCAGGTGCTCTACTGCCGCGACAAGCTGGGCATTCCTGACGAGCTGCTCAACGTCAACGGCGGCTCGATCTCGATCGGCCACCCCTTCGGCATGACCGGCGCGCGCTGCACCGGCCACGCGCTGATCGAAGGCAAGCGCCGCGGTGCCAAGTATGCCGTGGTGACCATGTGCATCGGTGGCGGCCAGGGTGCCGCAGGCCTGTTCGAGGTCTTCTAAGCCCAATTGCGCCAGCCGCCCCTGCCAGGGGCGGCAGCAACCAGACGGGCGGTGACAGCACGGGCTGTTGCCGCCCGTTCTCTATAGGGTCAGGCGACGGCTTTCAGCTTTGCCTTGTCGTGGCGCTTGATCCAGTCTTCCAGCACCGGGGCGATGAATTCGCGCCACTTGCTGCCGTTGAAGATGCCGTAATGGCCCACTTCAGGGGCCAGCAGATACTTCTTGCGGCTTTCGGAGAGGCCCGTCGCCAGCTTGAGCGCGGCCTTGGTCTGGCCGATGCCTGAGATATCGTCGCGTTCACCCTCCACGGCCAGCAGCGCCGTGTCGCGGATCGCGCCCAGGTCGATCCGGGTGCCGCGATGCATGAACTCGCCTTTGGCCAGGGACTGGCGCTGGAACACCTCTTCCACCGTCTGCAGGTAATAGTCGGCATCCATGTCGCAGACCGAGCGGTATTCGTCATAGAATGCCTTGGTGGCCTCGGCGCTGTCGCCGTCGCCCGCCACCAAGTGCTTGAACATGTGGTAGTGGCTCAGCATGTGGTTGCCCAGGTTCATGGACATGAAGCCGGCCAGTTGCAGGAAGCCCGGGTAAACCCGCCGACCCGCACCCGGATACTGCAAGGGCACCGTGGCGATCACGGTGTTGCGGAACCATTCGATCGGGCGCTGCATGGCCAGATCGTTGACCGAGGTCGGCGCTTCGCGGGTATCGACCGGGCCGCCCATCATCGTCAGGCTGAGCGGGCGGCAGGGATGCTTCTGCGCGTTCATCAGCGCCGTGGCGGCCAGTGCCGGAACCGACGGCTGGCAGACCGCGAGCATGTGCGCGCGCTCCCCATTGTTGGTCTGGCCGATATGCTCCAGATAGCCCACCACATAGTCGATGTAGTCATCCAGATCGAAGCGCCCGGCTTCGAGCGGGACCATCTTCGCATCGGCCCAGTCAGTGATGTAAACCTCGCACCGCTCGATCATGCGGGCAACGGTGCCGCGCAGCAGGGTCGCAAAGTGGCCGCTCATCGGCGCGACGATCAGCAGGCGCGGCGCGTCTTTGGGCAGGCCGGGATGGGTAAAGCGCAGCAGATTGCCGAACGGGCGATGCATCACGATCGCTTCGGTTACCGGATAGGTCGTGCCGTCGACCGTCACCGTTTCGATATCGAAGGCCGGCTTGCCATAGGGTGCAGAGGCATGGGCGAAGACTTCCAGCGCCGAGGCCATGACCGGGCCGAGGCCGCTGTAGCCAAAGGGCAGCGCCGGATTTGACAGCAGTTCCGCCCCGACCGAAGCCATGGTGCTGGCGGCATGGAGCCACGAACGCTGCATTTCGTAGGCGGTATAAAGCAAGGCGAGCCCCCTTCCGATCCGGTTGTCCGGACTAAGCGGTCCTTATCGTGCCGCCATTCGGATTATTGTGCAATGCAATAAAAATTGACCCCCTCTTCGCATCCGCACAAATGCGGAGCCGATCAGTGCGCATTTGCCACTTACTTGGCCGGTGCCCTGTGCTAGGGCGCACGGGCCATGGCGTCCCACCCCGATCCCTCCGCCGCTCTGTCCGAACCCAAGCCCGCCCGCTCGCTTGGGCCGCTGCGAATGATCTGGCGCGCCGCGCTGGCCTATCCCGGAAAACTCGCCATGGCGGGCCTGGCCCTGATGATTACAGCCGGGGCGACGCTGGCGATCCCCTCGGGTTTCAAGCTGATCATCGACAAAGGCTTTGCGGCGGGCGGCAACCCTGCCGATATCGGCCGCTGGTTTGAATACCTACTGATGATCGTGGTCGTGCTGGCAATCGGCACGGCGCTGCGGTTCTATTTCGTATCCTGGCTGGGTGAACGGGTGGTCGCGGATATCCGGCTGAAGGTTCAGGCGAACCTGCTGCGGATGGCGCCGGGCTTTTTCGAAGAAAACAGCCCGAACGAGATTTCGAGCCGGATGACCTCGGACACGGCCCTGATCGAGCAGGTGGTCGGGACGACCGTATCGGTCGCCCTGCGCAACCTGATCATGGGCGTGGGCGGCGTGGCCTATCTCTTTACCTTGGCCCCCAAGCTGACCCTGGCGCTGGTTATCGCCATCCCGCTGATCGTGCTGCCGATTGTCTGGTTCGGGCGGCGGCTGCGCAACGTTTCGCGGACCAGCCAGGATCGCGTGGCCGATGTCGGCGCGATGGTGGCCGAAGTCCTGGGGGCGATGAAGATCGTCCAGGCTTTCAACCAGGAAAGCCGCGAAGAGGCGCGGTTTGCGGCGGCAGTCGAATCCACCTTCACTACGGCCAAACGCCGCATCCTGCTGCGCGCCGCCATGACCGCGATCATCATCATGCTGGTGTTCGGCGCGATCACCATGCTGATGTGGCAAGGCGCGATCGGCGTAGCCGAAGGAACGATCAGCGGTGGGACGATTGCGGCCTTCGTGCTGACCGGCGGGCTGGTCGCGGGTGCCTTTGGGGCCTTGACCGAAGTTTATGGCGATTTGCTGCGCGGGGCGGGCGCGGCCAGCCGCCTTAACGAACTGCTGAATGAAAAGACCACCATTGCCGCCCCGGCCCGGCCACTTGAACTGCCGACCCCGGTGCGCGGCAAGCTGGCTTTCGAAGGGGTGACCTTCCGCTATCCGACCCGGCCCGAGGTTTCGGCGCTGGCCGATTTCTCGCTGACGATCGAGCCGGGCGAGACGGTTGCGATCGTTGGCCCATCCGGCGCGGGTAAGTCGACCCTGTTCCAGCTGGCCGAGCGGTTTTATGATCCCCAGGTCGGGGCGGTGAAGCTGGATGGGGTGCCGCTCACCGCGGTCGATACCGCCGCGATCCGCCGCAACATGGCGCTGGTCCCGCAAGAGGGCATCCTCTTTGCCGCCTCGGCCCGCGACAACCTGCGCTATGGCAATTGGGATGCCAGTGACGAAGCGATCTGGCAGGCGGCCGAAGCTGCCAATGCCGCCGATTTCCTGCGCGAACTGCCCGAGGGCCTGGATACCCAGCTGGGTGAACGCGGTGCGCGCCTGTCGGGCGGCCAGCGCCAGCGCATGGCGATTGCCCGCGCGCTGCTGCGCGATGCGCCGATCCTGCTGCTCGATGAAGCCACCTCGGCGCTCGATGCCGAAAGCGAGCGGCTGGTCCAGCAGGCGCTCGACCGGCTGATGGCTAGCCGGACCACGCTGGTCATCGCCCACCGCCTGGCGACGGTGCGCGGGGCTGACCGGATCGTGGTGATGGATAGCGGCCGGATCGTCGAACAGGGCAAGCATGATGCCCTGAGCCGGGCCGGCGGGCTCTATTCGCGCCTCGCCGCCCTGCAATTCGACGAAATGCCGAGCGAAGCCGTCAAATAGCATTTGTTCCGCATTTCACGCCGGTCCGCAGACGCGTAACAGGTCACCCAGCAATTTTTGGATTCAGGGGACCTGCCATGAAACTTCGCGCCACCGTTCTGCTCGCCGCGAGCACTCTCGCCCTTGGCCTGGCTGCGCCGGTGCTGGCACAGGATGCCAAGTCGGCTGCGCCTGTTTCGGTCGAGCATAGCGATTCGATGAAGGACTGGGGCTTTGGCATCCAGACCCGCTACATCGACAAGTCGACCAAGCCGGGCGACGATTTCAACCAGCACGTCAACGGGCTGTGGCTCAACCAGGCCGAGATCCCGGCTGACCGATCGTCGACCGGCGGCTTCGTCCAGCTGCGCGATCTGTCAGAAGAGCGGATCAAGACCATTCTTGAGGAAGCTGCCGCCGGCAATAATCCCGAAGGCAGCCCCCGGGCCCGCGTGGCCGCGGTGTGGAAGGCCTTCATGGATACCGACGCGATCGAACGCGCTGGCCTGACGCCGCTCAAGCCGACGCTCGACAAGATCAACAGCGCCAAGACGCTGGAAGATCTGGTTGGGCTGTTCGTCTCGCCCGGGATCGCCTCGCCGATCGGTATGGGCGTGCGCCCCGATGCGAAGAACAGCTCGGTCAACGCGCTCTATGCCGGCCAGGCCCAGCTTGGCCTGCCCGACCGCGACTATTACCTGGTCGACAGCCCCAAGAATCGTGAGATTGTGGCCAAGTACAAGGCCTACCTGACCTTCATCCTGGGTGAAGTGGGCTATCCCAATGCCGCGCAGGCAGCGGAATCCGTGTTTCAGCTGGAAACCAAGATGGCCCAGGCCAATTGGGACCGCGCGCTGGGTCGCAACCGCGACCTGACCTATAACAAGATGCCGATTTCGGAATTCCTGGCCTTTGCGCCGGAAGTGCCGCTGCGCGCCGCGCTGGACAAGCAGGGCCTCGGCAAGGTGACCGAGATCATCGTCGCACAGGTTCCGCCAACCAAGGAAGAGATCGCCGCCGCCAAGCTTACGCCAGAGCAGGCCGCCAAGCTTTCGGGCGGGGTTCCCGCGCTTGCCAAGCTGATCGCCAGCGAGCCGATCGCCACCTGGCAGGCCTGGCTTGTCAGCCGCTATGTTACCGGCAAGGCTTCGGTCCTGCCCAAGCGGATCGACGATGCCTCCTTCGCCTTCTACGGCACGACCCTCTCTGGCCAGCCGCAGCAGCGTGCCCGCTGGAAGCGCGCGATCTCGGCAGTTGAAGGCTCGGTCGGCGAACTGGCCGGGCAGGTCTATGCCGAACGGTACTTCCCGGCCGCCAACAAGGCCGCGATGGAAAAGCTGGTCGGCAACCTGCGGGTGGCCATGGCGGCCAACCTTAAGGAGCTGAAGTGGATGGGGCCGGCCACCCGGACCCAGGCCCAGGCCAAGCTGGATGCCTTCCGCCCGAAGATCGGTTACCCGAACAAGTACAAGACCTATGATGGCCTTGTGCTGCGCGCCGACAGCGCCTTTGCCAATGCCCAGGCGGTCGATGCCTGGGAAGAAGCCGATAACCTTTCGCGCCTCGGCAAGCCGGTTGACCGCGATGAATGGTTCATGTTCCCGCAGACGGTGAATGCCTATTATAACCCCTCGGGCAACGAGATCGTCTTCCCGGCCGCGATCCTGCAGCCGCCCTTCTTTGCCCTGACCAACGACGATGCGGTCAACTATGGCGCGATCGGCGGGGTGATCGGCCACGAAATGGGCCACGGCTTTGATGACCAGGGCTCCAAATCGGACGGTGATGGCAACCTGCGTGACTGGTGGACGCCGGAAGACAAGGCCAATTTCGAAAAGCTGACCGGCGCGCTGGTGGACCAGTACAATGCGCTCTGCCCGCTTGACGATGGCAAGACCTGCATCAACGGCCGCCTGACCCTGGGCGAGAACATCGGTGACCTTGGTGGGCTGAGCCTGGCCTATCGCGCCTACAAGCTCTCGCTTGGCGGCAAGAAGGCCCCGGTGATCGACGGGTACACCGGTGACCAGCGCTTTTTCATGGCTTGGGCCCAGGCCTTCCGCGTCAAGATGCGCGAGGCGGCGCTGCGCCAGCAGCTCCAGACCGATCCGCATTCGCCGGGCCAGTACCGAGTCAACGGGATCGTCCGCAATTTCGATGAGTGGTACAAGGCGTTCAACGTCCAGCCGGGCGATAAGCTCTACCTCCCGCCGGAAAAGCGCCTGCGCATCTGGTAATTTGACAACAAATGGCGGGCGCGGCTTGACTTGGCCGCGTCCGCCGCGTTGATCGCGTTTCCATGGACACGATCATTACCGCCATCCTGCTTGGCATCGTTGAGGGCCTGACCGAATTCATCCCGGTCTCCTCAACCGGCCACCTGATCCTCGCTTCCGAAATCTTCGGCTATGATGCCGCGGTCTGGAAGGTGTTCAACGTGGTGATCCAGCTCGGCGCGATCCTGGCTGTAGTGGTGCTTTATTGGCGGACCTTCTGGGCGGTCGGCACGGGCCTGCTGAAGTGGCGGAGCGAAAGCGTGGCCTTCCTGCGCAACGTGCTGTTGGGCTTCTTGCCCTCGGCGGTCCTGGGCTTTGCGCTCAAGGACTATATCGACATCATGCTCGGCAGCCCGATGGTGGTGGCCTGGGCGCTGGTGCTGGGCGGCATTGCGATCCTGGCGATCGAAAAGGTGGCCAAGCCCGGCCCGGCCAGCGGTGTGGCGCAATTACCGGCCAAGCAGGCCCTGGGTGTCGGCTTCATGCAGTGCCTTGCGATGATCCCGGGGGTCAGCCGTTCGGGCGCGACGATCATGGGCGCGCTGGCCATGGGGATCGAGCGCCGCACCGCCGCGGAATTCAGCTTCTTCCTGGCGATCCCGACGATGATGGGCGCGACCACGCTGGAACTGTGGGATGCCCGCGCCAGCCTCGCAGGCGGAATGGGTCCGGTCGGCTGGACCGAGATCGCGATCGGTTTCGCGGTCTCCTTCGTGGTCGCCCTTGCGGTGATCAAGGCCTTCGTCGCCTTTGTCAGCCGCTCGGGCTTTGCCCCCTTCGCCTGGTACCGGATTGCCGCCGGGATCCTGGCGATCTGGCTGCTGGCGCGTTGATGCCTCTGCCCCAGGGCAAACAAAGTTAATGCGCCGCGCCCCAGCTGGGGCCGGTGCCGATCTCGACCCCCAGCGGCACCGATAGCGGCACTGCCGGTTCCGCCGCCTTGGCCATAACTGCCTCGATCACCTTGCTCGCCGCCGGCACGTCCGCCTCGGGCAGTTCGAACACCAGTTCGTCGTGCACCTGCAGCAGCATCCGCACGTGACCCAGGCCCGCCGCTTCCAGCGCGGGCATCATCCGCACCATGGCGCGCTTGATGATGTCGGCGCTGGTGCCCTGGATCGGGGCGTTGATCGCGGCGCGTTCGGAACCGGCCCGTTCGTTGGGGTTGTTCGAGCCGATCCGCGGGAACCAGCACTTGCGACCGAACAGCGTTTCCGAATAGCCGTTGCTGCGCACGCTTTCGAGCGTGGAGTGGATGTAGTGGCGGATGCCGGGGAACCGTTCGAAATAGCGGTCGATCATCGCCTGCGCCTCGTCTGCCGGCACGCCCAGCCGCCCGGCCAGGCCCCAGCGCGAGATGCCATAAAGGATCGCGAAGTTGATCGTCTTGGCGCGGCCGCGGGTGTCACGATTGACCTCACCGAACATTTCCATCGCAGTGCGGGCGTGGATGTCCTCGCCATTGGCGAAGGCTTCCTTCAGCGCCGGGACATCGGCCATGTGCGCGGCCAGCCGCAGTTCGATCTGGCTATAGTCCGCCGCGAGCAGGACATTGCCCGGCTCGGCGACAAAGGCATCACGGATCTGGCGGCCCAGCTCGGTGCGGATCGGGATGTTCTGCAGGTTGGGCTCGGTCGATGACAGGCGCCCGGTCTGCGCACCGACCAGGCTATAGCTGGTGTGGACGCGGCCGGTCTGCGGATTGATCGCGGCTTGCAGGGCTTCGGTATAGGTCGAACGCAGCTTGGACAGCTGGCGCCATTCCAGCACCTTGTCCGCGATCACCGCACCTTCACCCGAAAGCCGCTCCAGAATGCCCTGGTCGGTCGAGTATTGGCCGGTCTTGCCCTTCTTCCCGCCCTTGAAGCCCAGTTTGTCGAACAGGATTTCGCCCAGCTGCTTGGGGCTGCCAATGGTGAAGGGTTGCCCGGCCAGTTCGTGGATCTGGCCTTCCAGCTTGGCAATCTCATCCGCAAAGGTGGCCGAGAGGCCGGCCAGTTTTTCGCGGTCAACACGGATGCCGTGGCGTTCCATCTGCGCCACCACCGGCACCAGCGGCCGGTCAACGCGCTCATAGATCCGGGTCGCGCCTTCTTCGCTAAGGCGCGGCTTGAGCAGGCGGTGGAGCCGCCAGGTGACCTCGGCATCTTCGGCGGCATATTCGGTTGCCCGGTCAAGCGGCACTTCGCCGAAGGGAATCGCCTTCTTGCCGCTGCCGCAGATATCCTTGAAGGCAAGCGTTGTGTGGCCAAGGTGGCGGGTCGACAGTTCATCCATCCCATGCCCGCCGCCAATCCCATCGATCGAGCGGCCGGCATCAAGGTCAAAGCTCATCACCATGGTATCGTCGACCGGAGCCACGTTGATCCCGTGGCGGGCGAGGATGTTGAGATCGTATTTCGCGTTCTGCCCGATCTTCAGCACGGCATCGCTTTCCAGCAGCGGCTTGAGCAGCGCCAGCGCGCGCGTCTTTTCAATCTGCTGCGGGCGTTCGGCAAACATGTCGGTCCCGCCGTGACCCAGCGGGATATAGCAGGCATCGCCCGGGCCAAGTGCCAGGCTGATCCCGGTAAGGTCAGCCTGCATCGCATCAAGCGCGCTGGTTTCGGTATCGAAGGCCACCACGCGCGCGGCCAAAGCCCGTTCGATCCAGGCGGCCAGAGTAGCCTCGTCCTGCACGCAGGCATATTTGCTGCGGTCGATTGCCGGGAGTTCGGGCAGAGGCTGGTGGTTGCTGCCCGCGATCGGCGCGGCGGCAGCGGTGACCGCCTTGGCCGGGTTCAGATCGACCCGCCGCTCCGGGCTGCCGCGCCCATCGCCCAGCCGCTTGAGCAGCGAATGGAAGCCGTGCTCCTCGAGGAAGGCGGCCAGCGGATCGGGCGGGATCGTGCCCAGCTTGAAGTCATCCAGCGCGACCGGCAGCGGGCAGTCTTCCTTCAGCTGGACCAGCACTCGGCTGAGCCTGGCCATTTCGGCATGTTCGATCAGGCTGTCGCGCAGCTTGGATGGCTTCATGTCCGGCGCCGCAGCCAGCGCCGCCTCAAGCCCGCCATGTTCCTGGATCAGCTTGGTCGCCGTTTTCGGACCGATCCCGCGGATGCCGGGGACGTTATCGACCGAATCCCCCATCAGCGCGAGGACATCGCCGACCAGCTCGGGCGGCACGCCGAACTTCTCGACCACTTCGGGCACGTCGATCCGCTGGTTCTTCATCGTATCGAGCATGTCGATGCAGGCTTCGCCGCCATCACCGTGCTGGCAGCGACCGACCAGTTGCATCAGGTCCTTGTCGGAGGAAACGATGGTCACGTCCCAGCCGCGCTCGGTCGCGGCGCGGGCATAGGAGGCGATCAGGTCGTCCGCTTCCAGCCCCTGCTCCTCAATGCAGGGCAGGCTGAAGGCGCGGGTGGCATCGCGGATCAGCGGGAACTGCGGCTTCAGGTCTTCGGGCGGGGGCGGGCGGTTGGCCTTGTACTGATCGTAGATGTCGTTGCGAAAGCTCTTGCCGCTGGCATCAAGGATTACCGCCAGGTGCGTGGGGCCATCGGCCTTGTGCAGGTCATCCGCCAGCTTCCACAACATGGTGGTATAGCCATAGACCGCGCCAACCGGCACGCCCTGCGGGTTGGTCAGCGGTGGCAGGCGGTGGTAAGCCCGGAAGATATAGGCCGATCCGTCGACCAGATAGAGATGTTGTTTTGGCTCCATATCGCCACCCTAGCAGTGCGAAAGGCAGCGTGTAAGCACGCGAATCGGGCCATCCCCGGCGTTCGATTCGGTGGGTTGGTGGATCGTCATCCCGCTGCTTTTTAAGGTTAAAATGCAGGAAATGCACAGGCTTCAGGGGGCAAATGCGACAATCTCTTGCATCGCTTCGCGAAGCGCACTAATTGTGACGCCGAAGTCTACCGATAAGGTTGGCTTTCCGTTCGGCTGCCCGGAGTATTTCCGGCGACCGCGCGTGGTCCACTCGCTGTTCAAGGAATACTTTCATGCGCAAGATCATTCTCGCCGCTGGCGCCGCTCTCGCTCTCGCCGCTTGCTCGCAGGAAAAGGCTGACGACGCCGCTGCTG
>JACCDL010909064.1_pt1 | contig 14484 bp, 14 predicted proteins | sample 7441931 | NCBI WGS metagenome assembly JACCDL01 (sample SAMN15323437, study PRJNA562643) | freshwater metagenome | isolation source: river surface water | place: USA:Blue River Watershed | collected 2017-08-16 | reverse complement strand
GTTAAAAACCAGACTGATTCACCGCGTTGGCGATGCCAACGAGTTAGAACATCGCCTGCAACTGTTGTATAGGCATGACCAATATGTGGTGCATCATTTACATAGTAAATAGGCGTAGTGAGATAGAAGGATTTATCGCTCACGTTGCTCATTTGCCCATCTTATTAGCATCCACAACGGCGGCATAAACTGAACGCTTAGGCAGTGAAAATTCTTCAGCCACAGCAGCAATAGCACCCTTGCGATCCATGCCCGCAGATTCAAACTCTTGAACGCGCGCAACCATCGCCTCAGTTGTTACAGATTTAGCATCAGTTGTAGCGCCAGCAATCACTAAAGTAATTTCGCCCAAAACTTCATTTTTTTGGCTCCAGTCGAGCAACTCTGATAAATCCCCACGAATAGTTTGCTCGTAGTGTTTAGTCATTTCGCGACAAATTGCTGCTTTGCGATCAGAGCCAAATGTTGCAATCGCATCTGTAAGTGATTCTTCTAGGCGATGCGGAGCCTCAAAAAAGACAAGAGTGCGCTCATCAAATCGAAGTGATTCATAAAATTTTTGTCGTGCACCCGCTGTGCGTGGTGGAAAGCCATCAAAGGAAAAACGATCTGTTGGCAATCCAGATAATGCAACCGCCATTGTTACCGCCGATGGCCCCGGTAAAACTTGGAGTGCGATGTTTTCAGCAGATGCGTCTCTAGCTAATCTAAAGCCAGGATCGCTGATAGTTGGCATTCCTGCATCGCTAACTACCAGAACAGTTTTTCCAATTCTTAATAAATCAAGAATTTCTTGCGTTCGCTCTTCTTCATTTCCATCAAAGAATGAAATAACTTTTCCAACAAAAGTAACGCCGAGATCAGATGCCAATCTATGAAAGCGACGAGAATCTTCAGCTGCAATGACATCAGCAGTTGCAATTGCATCAATTAGGCGTGCGGATGCATCCTTGGGATTTCCAAGTGGAGTTGCTGCCAATATGAGTGCCATGGCGTAATCATCTCAGTAATTCTGCTCGGATACGCTATCTCCGTGATCGCAAGCGTTGCACCAATACTCATCGCAGTTGGAGCTTTTTTTCTCCGTGTAATTAATCTAGGCAACCCAAAAGGCTTTGTTTTTGATGAGGTTTATTACGTCGATGGTGCGAGAGATTTATTGAAATACGGCGTTGAAGTAGATGGATCAGAACCAGAGTTTGTTGTTCACCCACCTATTGGTAAGTGGAGCATTGCACTAGGTATAAGAATCTTTGGTGACAACGAATTTGGCTGGAGAATCACTGCAGCGATTGCAGGAACACTAATAATTCTTATTGCGGCCCGATTGGCTCATGAACTCTTTTATTCACCATTCTTAACCGCAATTACAGCAGCACTATTGGCATTAGATGGTTTGCTCTTGGTCCATTCGCGAACCGCTCTTCTGGATCTCTTTCTTACTTTGTTTGTCTTAACTGCAGCATATTTCTGGTTTAGACAACAGTATTGGTACGCCAGCATATTTTTTGGATTAGGACTAGCAACTAAGTGGAGTGCTCTGTACTTCATTGCGTTATTTGGATTTGTAACTCTGTTCAGATTATTCCGACAAAAAGAGACACAAGATTTGCTTCGAACTCTGATTTCACGAGTTATGCAATTCGGCGTTGTTCCACTCTCAATCTACATAACTTCATGGATTGGTTGGTTTACTAGTGAGCGTGGATGGAATCGAAACTATTCATCCAACCCATTTGGTTCGCTGATTTATTATCACAAGCAGATGCTGGATTTTCATACATCTCTTGTTGAGAAACATGCATACCAAGCAAATCCATGGAGTTGGTTAATCATGGGTAGACCAACATCTTTCTATTATGAATCTCCAAAAGGATGTGGCAGCAATAATTGCGCCCAAGAAGTCCTGGCGTTAGGTACACCCGTCTTGTGGTGGAGTGCAACGATTGCACTTGCAGTACTTATTGGTTATTGGCTGTGGCAGTTTTATCATCGCAAAGTTGACAGCAGAATTACTTTTATTTTTCTTGGAATTATTGCTGGTTATTTACCGTGGTTCTTCTTCCAAAATCGAACTGTATTCAGCTTTTACGCAATAGTTTTTGAGCCATTTTTAATCCTGGCACTTGTGTATTGCGCTAAGTTATTTATAGATAGAAGTCGCAATCCTGCAAACGCACAAGTAATAATCCTTGGCTTTGTTGCTGTAGTTTTCCTTAATTTTGTTTACTTTTTGCCTTTGTATCTAGGTGAAGTAATCACATATGCACAATGGCAAATGCGAATGTGGTTTCCTTCTTGGATCTAGATTATTCGTTCGAAGCGCGTGAGCGATTAAGTCGTTCTACTGCTTCTTCGGCTAAATCTTGATCAAATACTTGATCTCGTGAAGGTGTTGCTGCCGCGAGTGCTTCGCGAGCCAAGCGCTCTTGCTCTTCACTCCATTGCCCAGGAATAGTTAGATCAATAGTTCTGCGCGGTGTGACAGCTTTCGGCGCGTTGACATAGGTTGGAACAGGAATGTCGTTTGGTTGCCATGCGCCGCGATTTTCAGCAGAACCTTTAGGAAGAATTACAACGCCAGATAGTTCACGTTCTGAAAGTGGAATCCAGTGTTCTTTTTGTGCAGTGTGGTGGACAACTTCAGAGAGATTTGTACTTGATGTACCAGATTGACTCTTTTGTAAGTTTTTAATTCTGCGTTTGTAAAGCTTCTCGCTAATTGTTTGTCGTCTGACATGCGCGATATAAATAAGTATTCCTGTAAATGGAATGAGCGCGAAAGTGATATTCATTGTATTCATAAGACCACCAACAATTGTTGTAAGGAGTGAAATGATTAGGATTGAAAAAATAATTCTTCTTTGCATCAAGCGTTGAGCAACTTTTGCTTCATGATCTAAATCTGTGTGAATAACTCCAGATCCAGAACTTCCACCAGGTGAACTATTTGCTACGACGCGAAGTGCGCTTTTGTAACGTTCAATTGATTTTCCAGAAAATTCATTTCTGTCGTGAACCCATCGCGGCAAAAAATAGGCAACCCACATACCGATGATTGCCAAATAGATAAGTCCAGAAGCCATGATGTATAAAGATAGAGGGAGAAATCGGACCTATCGGGTATTTAAGTACCCATTTCGCTCAACTTTTTTCTACTTAATTAGTGGATTCTCTTTTACGAAAGAAAGATGATCGCGCCAATCTCCATCAATATGTAAGTACCGTGGTCGTTCACCTTCTAATACATAACCCGCTTTTTCAGCCACTCGACGAGAAGCTGCGTTTTCTGGCCGAAGATTTATTTCAATTCGATGAAGAGCCAAGACAGAAAAGCCGTATTGAGTCAATAAGTTAACAGCTTCTGTGGTGTAACCGCGTCCTGCATATTCACGATCAATCCAATATCCAATATGAGCACCGCGCATAGCACCCATGATGATTCCACCCATTGAAATTTGTCCGATCAATTGATTCTCATGCCAGATTGCAAATGAAATTGACCGGACATCTCGTGACTCACGATTGAGAGTTCGGACTAATCTAAAAAATGATGGCAGCTCTTTTTGTAGTGATTCGGCATCACTGCCAGGGATAAAAGGAAGTGTTGCCTCCCATGGAGTTAACCACTCTCGATTTTCAGCACGGACATTGAGCCATTTTTTTCTGTCACGCAAACGAAGGGGCCTTAAGTAAATTTCTGTACCGTAAAGAGTTATCGGCCAGGAATGTTCACTCATTTATATATATCGCCGCTCGAGAACAACGACATTTACAGAGGCGCCTGCTTCTATGGATTCATCTTTCTCGCTCAGCGCGATAAAGGAGTTTGCATCTGAGAGTGTTGAAATTTCGTCTTGGATTTCTAAAGCGCGCACTGAAGAAGCGTCTTCGGAGAGAATTGCACGAACATACGAACGAGTTCCTGATTTAGAAGTTATCGCTTTCTCAAGTTTTGCCTTCACCGATGGTCAATGAAGTGTCGCGGCTCCAAGCATTGTGCGAATCATTGGGCGAACAAATAACTCAAATGAAATGTAAGCGCTGATTGGGTCTCCTGGAAGAGTTACAACAGGAGTTTTGTCCGGACCAATCTGGCCAAAATTATGTCTTCCACTATTTTCTATCGCTAAATCAACTGTCTTTATTTCGCCCATTTTTTGAAGTGTGCGTGTGATCAAATCGAAAGAATCATCATTGCGTTCACCGCTAATGACTATCAAATCTGCTCGTACTAATTGATCTTCAATAACACCCAATAACTCTTCTTCATCATCAGGAATTGAATGTACGCGATAACCAATTGCACCGACTTCACGGACTGCAGTTGTAAGTAACCATGAGTTTGTTTCAAACTCTTCTTCTGCCTTAAGTGATTGGCCTGGTTCAACTAAATCTGGGCCGGCAGACAAGATAACAACTCGTGGGTGCGGACGTGTTGGCAGATGATCTAATCCAATTGACGCGGCAAGACCAACCTGAGTCGATCGGATTCGACTATTGGCACGCAGAACTAATCTTTCTCCTGCAAAAACATCTTCGGCCAATGTTGCACCGTGCGCATCGAGTAAAGGCAAGTCAAGCGGCTCAAGTGGATGACAGATTCCCAATAATGAACTGAGAAACTCATCGACGCGCATCTGCTCTGCCATAATCACACCATACTTGTTTAAGCGAGATATCTAGGGGATTTACGATGAAAGATAAAGCACAGATTCGCGAGCGGTACCGCCGTGAAAGACGTGAAGCTTTCGTCCCTGCTGTTTATTCAAATGTTCTTTCAACTCCAGAAGTAACGCAGGCCACAATTATTGCTAGCTACGTCTCTTATGGTTATGAACCGAGCACTGTCGAACTCAATCGCGCATTGATTAAATCTGGAAAAACTCTGTTACTGCCTCGAGTAAATAACGATCACATTGATTGGATTTATTGGGATGGCGACGAGAGCAAACTTGTAGAAAAGAAAAAAATCCTTGAGCCAGTTGGTGATGTAGTTTCACCGCTACCGGCCATAGATGTTGTCATCGTTCCCGCGCTTCGCATAGATCGTGACGGATTTCGACTCGGCCAAGGTGGCGGTTTCTACGATCGCGCGCTGCCAACAATGTCAGGATGGAAAATCGCACTGGTCCATTCAGGTGAAGTAACAAGTGAAGTGTTACCTAGAGAAGACCATGACATTGCAGTCGATGCCGCGGCAACGCCAGATTTGATTGTTAGATTTAGAAAAAATTAACGCACAGGTAAATTGCGAGCCATCACAATTCTTTGAACTTGATTTGTTCCTTCATAAATCTGCGTAAGTTTTGCATCTCGCATCATTCGCTCAACTGGATAATCAGAAACATATCCGTAGCCACCCAATACCTGAACTGCATCCTGAGTCACTTTCATGGCGACATCGGTTGCAAAGCACTTGCTCGATGCTGAGAAGAACTTGAGATCCTTCTCGCTATTTTCACTCTTAACAGCTGCTGCATAAGTTAGTTGACGAGCAGCTTCGATGTTCATGGCCATATCCGCCAACATAAATTGAATACCCTGGAAATCGAAAATTGGCTTATTGAATTGTTTGCGTTCATGCGAATATGCAGTTGCAACATCGAGTGCGCCCTGTGCAAGTCCGAGCGCTTGTGCTGCGATTGTGATCCGAGTGTGATCCAAAGTATTCATCGCTAATGAAAATCCTGTACCGACTTCACCTATGCGACGGTCATCAGAGATTTCAACATTATCAAAATAAACTTCACGAGTTGGTGATCCACGAAATCCCATTTTTTTCTCAGGTGCTCCAAATGAAACACCGGCATCTGTTTTCTCGACAACGAAAGCAGTTATTCCTTTTGGGCCTAGAGATGGATCGGTTTGTGCAATCACGGTATAGAAATCTGAAATCTCTGCATTCGAGATCCATTTCTTACTTCCGTTTATAACCCACTTGTCGCCCGTCTTTGTTGCCTTTGTGCGAAGTGAGGCAGCATCCGATCCTGCTTCGGATTCGGATAAGCAATATGAAAAACCTTTTCCTTGCGCTAGTGGCGTTAGCCAACGTTTTTTCTGTTCTTCGTTTCCACCCAAAATAAGTGGCATTGAACCAAGTTTGTTTACAGCTGGAATAAGGGATGAAGATCCACACACTCGCGCAACTTCTTCAATGATAAGAACAACGGCGAGAGCATCTGCTCCATCGCCACCAAACTCTGTTGGAACATGCGCTGCTGATAATCCGGCTTTAGCAAGTGCTTGCGCTGCTTCAATTGGATAACGGTGATCTTCATCAACGGCTTTTGCATGAGGCGCAATCTCTTTTTGTGAGAGTGCGCGAACACTTTGGCGCAGCTCTTCGTATTCACTTGGCAATGAATAAAGTGAATCCATCACTGATTTGCCTCTCTATCATTCTTATTTAACTTACTGAGATACAAGTTGTACTGCGCAAGTTCATCCGGTTGGCCAAGTGCTGCCATTCTGGCTGTATTGCGGTCGATCCGTTTTGCTTCGTGTGAATCATCGCGCATCCACTGGATGAATGTAGCAACGAGAGCAATAAGTATTGGAATCTCGCCCATTGCCCATCCGATGGCACCGCCTGATCGCTGATCGGCAAGTAAATCCAAGGACCAAGGACGTTGAAGCGATTCAAAATAGCCACCATCAATAAGTGTGCTTGCAGACATCAGTGCCACTGAGAAGAACGCATGAATACTCATTGCGGCGAAGAGAATAACAATTCTAATTATGTGTGGAACTTTTCTGGGATTCGGATCAACGCCGACTATGACATGGAAAAAGAGAATTCCAGCTAGAAGAAAGTGAATGTTCATAAACAAATGGCCCTGATGGCTCTGCATCATCCCGCCAAATAAAGGCGTGAAATAAAGTGCAAAGAGAGATCCATCAAAGATTGCTAGTGCGACAACTGGATTAGTGAGTACTCGTGCATACCGAGAGTGCAAAGCTTTTATCAGCAAACCACGCACACCTAACTCTTCTCCGTCACGAGATTGTGGAAGCGTGCGAAGTGCAAGAGTGATTGGTGCTCCAAGAACGATTCCTATCGGGGCAATCATTCCTAGAACCATGTGCGCGACCATGTGCCAAGAAAAAGCAAAGTGTGCATAAACACCCAGACCGCCGCTGGTTGCAAAATCAATAGCTGATATTCCTAGTGCAAATGAAATCGTGCGACCTACAGGCCACTTATCTCCACGTCGAGTAAGAATTACAACACCCTTTATGTATAGCGCAACAGCTAAAACCAATAATCCAATCATGAATGCATTTGGATCGTATTCAAAGAGTATTCGTTGCAAGTTTGGAGCATCAGGCATTGGCATACCTGCTATTGAAAGAGCAGCATTAAATGGTTCATTTGATTCTCGCGAAGGTGGTTGATTTGATGAAAGCCATGAACCTAGCGCTGTCACAAAGATCATGATTGCAGCCTCAACAGAAATCAATCGTGTCATTGCTCGCCAATTAACACTTGGCTTGGCTGCTAAGTAGCTTCTGTGTTTGTAACCAAAGAAGAGTAAGACAAAAGTGATAAGAACTTTAATAATTACAACGTAGGCATAGCTAGATGACCATGCCGCCGCAAAATTAAGTCGAGCTGACGCATTAACAACACCACTAACTACAACTGCAATTGCTGCCCATAATGCAATCTGGCTAAAGCGGGGCAATGAGATCTTGCGGTCATCTTGATTGAGCAATGCAATTGCAATTACACCACCGACCCAGAAAGAAAGGCCGATTACGTGAATGAGTAAAGATCCAATAGCTAGTGCATGCGAACCGCTTGAGGCAGAGTGGCTTTGAAACACTGGCGCCGAAATTGCAATCAGAGAAATGAGTAGCAATATTGCCGTGTAACCAGAAGACGTAAGTAGTCGAGAAGTTATTGCCACAAAGAGCGCGATGAGCGTCTGAAAAAACAGGTACTGACCAAGTGTTATCTGAAGAACAAATGATTGGATAACTGCTGGATCCAAAACTGCAGTTACAGATTCGCCCAATATGTTAGCCAGAGTAAATAAAATATTGAGGACGCTGCTGAAGAACCAAGCAAATGCAGAAATCGAAATGATTGATTTTATCTTTGAGCCACTTGTTGAGAGTTTGCCATCTTTATCTAGAACCAAGAAAGCGAGTGCTAACAACGCTCCGATAGTAATAAAACTAGAAAGAGTGGCAGAGAATTTACTGGCTGTGACCAGTGCTGAAATCATCTCTCTCTATAAATCTTTCTTGCATAAAGAGATAGGAGAACTAGAACAAAGAAGGCAAGAACAAGTAAACCGATTACAAATGCGTTTGTGCCCCAATTGCTTCCTTCAGCCTTCGCAGGAGTACTTTCAACTGGAATTGGCTGCGGTGTTGTAATTTCACTTGGCGCAGCAAATGTAAATCTAAATGAGCCTTCCAGCGGAATATCGTTATCGGCAAAGAGCGCGTAAGTAACGGTGTAAACGCCAGAGACAGTAAGTGTTTTCAATCCAATAACAGCACTGGCTCCATCTATTGCGAGCACGCCATCATCAACGCGTTTTCCTTGCGGATCTGTAACTTCCATTAAATTGCCATCATCGATTAATGGAACTTGACCTGTAACACTGACCGCACTTGGTGCAACCGTTAGGGTCGCACCACTCATTGGATTAGTTGCGATAAGTGAATTCGCATTCGCTGCAGGAGTAGCAATAAAGAGCGCAATGACAGCAACGCTGAGTACTCGCATGATCTTCATTTTTGCCCCTCTTCCACCGCTTTAATTCGCATCTATCTTCCCACTTCTTTAGACTTGGTATCTACCCCAGAATCACTTTGAGCGGGAGTTAAACGGGAAAGGAATAGTCAGATGCCTACATATCAATATGCATGCGCTGACTGTGGCCACGAATTTGAGGCCTTTCAAACTTTCTCTGAAGCATCACTGACCACCTGCCCAGAGTGCAAGGGCGAAGTTCGAAAGATTTATTCCGCAGTTGGAGTTGTGTTTAAAGGGTCCGGTTTTTACAAAACAGATTCTGCAAAATCAACAACTAGCAACTCTTCACCAGCGCCGACACCTGCCCCAACACCAAAAGCTGATTAGTTAATTTTCGTGGTGAGGCGGCTTGTCCGCTTTAATTTCAGCATCGCGTTTGGCATCTTCACTGGCTTGTTCGTGATCTATTTCATCAGAAGTAACATTTGGCAAGATTTCGCTCATGTGTAGCCTCCGAATAGAATTGATTTCCTAATTGTAGCCAAATACCAGGAGCGTCATGTTTGCAGGGCTTGGAAGATTCATTGTTCGCCGTAAGAAGTCAGTGCTGATTGTTTTTATCGTCGGAATCCTCGCGGCTGGCGGTATCGGCTCGCTCTCATTCTCAAAGCTAGATAGCGGTGGGTATTCAGACCTCAATAGTGACTCTGCAAAAGCTTATGAGTACTTAACTGACAAGTTTAAGGTGCAAGAACCTGCTGCAATTTTGGTAATCGATACAGGTCAGCGAAGCGTCAATGATCCTGCGGTCATTGCAGAGGCTGCAGCACTTGAAGCTAAGGTTAAAAAAGTTTCACAAGTTGGAAGCACGCTCTCTTATTGGAGCACGGGCGGTGCGCCTTCTATGAAAGCAGCTGATGACAAAGCTGCATTCTTATTCATATTTTCAGATCCAGATTCAAATGATTGGGCGTCACTAGAAAAAATCGGAAAAGAAGTTCAAGCACAATTTGATGGAAAGCAAGGTAACTTCACTGTTTATGCTTCCGGCGCTGGAGTAATTACACACGCAATCAACAGTAAAATTAAGGAAGATTTGTTAATTGCAGAAGCAATTGCAATCCCCCTTACTTTTATTCTGATGTTATTTGTATTCGGGGCCATGGTTGCCTCTGCAATGCCGTTAGTCGTGGGCGTTAGTGCAATTCTTGGAGCATTCTTTATCATCTTCCTCTTCACTCTCTTCACGGATGTTTCAGTCTTTGCACTCAACTTGATTACGGGATTGGGATTAGGACTAGGAATCGATTACGCATTGCTTATCGTCAATAGATTCCGAGAAGAATTACATGCAGGCAAGAGTGTGGATGAATCAATTGTCACCACCGTTGCAACAGCAGGCAAAACAGTCTTCTATTCCGGATTAACAGTTTTGGTGACTATGGCATCCCTCTTGTTATTCCCATTAAACTTCTTAAAGTCCTTTGGTTACGCGGGTGTTGCAGTTATTTCTTTGGCGGTAGTTGGCGCACTTATTCCACTGCCCGCTTTGCTTGCGATCTTGGGCCACAAGGTCGATAAAGGTGTTATCCGCAAAGCAGGTATCGCTCCTTCCGAAGATGGACGCTGGGCACATACGGCTCGCGCTGTAATGAAACGACCTGTTCCCGTTGTAATTGCATCACTACTCGTTCTTGGTGTTCTTGCTGCGCCAATTTCTAACATCGCTTTTGCGCAAGTTGATGCGCGCGTACTTCCAAAATCTGATCCAGCAGCTGTTGCTTCAGCAGTTATTGAAGAACGCTTTACAGGACTAGAAGGCAGTCCGATTGAAGTTGTAATTCCAAACGGTAAAGGCAAAGAGATTGAAATCAATAACTTCTTAGCTCGAGTCCAAGGCGTCTACGGCATTTCTCGCGTGGGTCAGATTGAATACTTTGGAAATGACGTTCGTGTACAAATAATTTCCAGCGAACAATCTCGTACATTGGATGCCCAAAGAATCATTCACGAGATCCGCGATTTGCCAGTTCCTGAAGGAACGCTGATTGGCGGTGCTGCAGCGGACTTCACGGATTCACAAGATGGAATTGCGCGTGCGCTTCCGTGGGCGCTGGGTTGGATTGCGTTGACTGTATTCATTCTTATCTTTGTCTTTACTGGCTCCATCATTCTGCCAATTAAAGCTGTGCTCCTAAATGCTATGTCCCTCGTTGCAACACTTGGCGCCGTAACGTGGATCTTTATCGACGGTAACTTGAAATGGTTAGTCGGTGACTTTGAAGTTACGGGAACGGTCGATACCGGATCAATTATTTTGATTGCAGTTGTGGTCTTTGGTTTATCTATGGACTACGAACTCTTCTTGCTCTCACGTATTCGCGAAGAGCATCTAGAAGGCAAATCAAATGTCGAATCAGTTGCTAAAGGTTTGCAACGCTCTGCACGAATCATTACTGCAGCAGCGTTATTACTAGCAGTTGTCTTTGCGGCATTTATGACCAGTGGTGTCACCTCAATTAAGATGCTTGGTTTTGGTGTCGCATTTGCAGTTCTGCTTGATGCAACTCTTGTTCGTGCATTGTTAGTGCCTGCACTGATGCGTTTATTTGGTGAACGTAACTGGTGGGCACCTAAATCATTGCAGCGTTTTACACTCAAGCATTAATAAAAAATTAATAAATAATTGAGTGTCCCCGGCGGGAGTTGAACCTGCGACCTACCGCTTAGGAGGCGGTTGCTCTATCCACTGAGCTACGGGGACCGAAATTGCCTATAAGCAATCTTCCCATTAAAATTAGATTTCTAATTGATTCGGAGTTTTATCCCATGTGGGGCCAGAAATGAAGGCGCTAGTTATCGGCGCTGGAGGCGTTGGAAGAGCAATAGCCAATATTGCATCTCGTAGACCATTCATTACTTCTATGGTGATTGCTGATCGCACGTTATCTCGTGCCGAAGAAGCAGTTGCAAGGGTAAAAGACTCAAGGTTCTCTGCAGCCGAAGTTAACGCCGCCGAACTAGAAGATATCCGCGGACTCATAAGGCGGGCAGCACCTGATGTTGTAATTAACGCAGTTGATCCCCGATTTGTAATGCCGATTTTTCTTGCCTGCGAAATTGAAAATGTTAATTACATTGATATGGCCATGTCACTTTCGCGCCCACATCCCCACTATCCGTACACCGAAACTGGCGTCAAACTCGGTGACGAACAGTTTGCTCGTGACTGGAACTGGGCAGAAAGAAAGATATTTGCTCTAGTTGGTATGGGTATCGAACCCGGTATGAGCGATGTCTTCGCTAAATACGCATCTGATCATTTGTTTAGCAAAATTGATTCAATAACTATTTTGGATGGCTCGAATTTAACTGTAGAGGGTTATGAATTCGCTCCATCATTTTCTATCTGGACAACTATTGAAGAGTGTCTAAACCCACCAATCGTCTGGACAGATGGCCGTGGATGGCACACAACAGAACCATTTAGCGAAATTGAAACCTTTGATTTTCCTGAAGGTATCGGCCCAGTTGAATGCGTCAATGTTGAGCACGAAGAAGTTGTTTTGATTCCACAGAAAATTGAAGCCAAGAAAGTGAACTTTAAGTACGGTCTTGGAGCACAGTTCATCACAACATTAAAAACAATTCACATGCTCGGATTAGATCGCAAAGAAAGCGTTGAGGTTCAAGGAATTTCTGTTTCTCCACGTGACTTACTCGCGGCATCACTTCCTGATCCCGCAACACTTGGCGAACGTATGAGTGGAAAAACTTGTGCGGGCACACTGGTTAAAGGAATTAACAAAGAAGGCAAGCCTTACGCTTGTTATATCTACAACGTCGTTGATAACGCTTGGTCAATGAAGGAGTACGGTGATCAGGCAGTTGTCTGGCAAACCGCAATCAATCCTGTTATTGCCATGGAATTGATACATAAGAAGATCTGGGTTCCAGAAGGTGGCGTTTCTGGTCCTGAATGGTATGACCCAATGCCTTTTCTTGATTTACTTGAGAGCTACGGAACTTCCTGGAAAATTCGAGAGGAAAAATAGCTCATGGCCAAGGACTTTGATGTTCTCATCATTGGTTCTGGCTTTGGCGGTTCTGTTTCAGCACTCAGACTTACTGAAAAAGGTTATTCGGTAGCGGTTTTAGAAGCCGGAAAAAGATTTAAGGAAAAAGATTTTCCTAAAACTTCTTGGCGTTTACGTAAATTTCTCTTCTTTCCAAAACTTGGTTTGCTAGGAATTCAAAGAATTCATGCTCTTCCAGATGTGTTAATCCTTGCAGGTGCAGGCGTTGGTGGCGGTTCACTTGTCTATGCAAATACTCTGTATCAACCACCAGATTCTTATTTCCAAGATAAACAGTGGAATCACATTACTGATTGGAAATCAGAATTACTGCCTTGGTATGACCAAGCAAGTCGCATGTTGGGTGTTGCAGAGAATCCGTACTTTTCTCCAAGTGATCAAGCTATGAAAGATGTTGCAATCGAAATGGGAGTTGGCCATACATTCAAGATGGCACCTCTCGGTGTTTATTTCGGTGAAGGCTCAGGTATTGCAAGTAAGGATCCATACTTCGGTGGCGTTGGTCCCGCACGCAATGGTTGCCAACAGTGTGGTGCGTGCATGACTGGATGCAGATTTAATTCCAAAAACACTCTGCCAAAGAATTATCTGGGCTTGGCAGAATCTGCGGGAGCAAAAGTATTTCCATTGATGACCGTGACTTCCTTCGAACAAGCATCGGATGGTTCGTGGATTATCAAAGCAAAGAAAACTGGTGGGCTTTTTGGAAGAACTAAAACTTTTACAGCGAATCAATTAATAGTCAGTGCTGGCACATATAACACCCAAAAACTTCTGCACCGCATGAAAGCAACAGGAAAATTGCCAAAGCTCTCCGATCGATTAGGGGATTTATCCCGAACAAATAGTGAAGCTCTCACAGGTGCATTACTGCCAAAGTCTGATATTGATTTCAGTAAAGGCGCTGCAATTACTTCTTCATTCTTTCCTGACGAGCACACTCACGTAGAACCTGTTCGCTATGGCAAGGGAAGCAATGCGATGGGCTTATTGCAGACAATCATGACCGATGGAAACCGTGCTAAAGATCGTCGTCGGCAATGGGTTCGCGAATTCATTAAGAAACCATCTTTGTTATTCCGCGTTCTAAATGTTCGTCAATGGTCAGAGCGCACGGTTATTGCGCTAGTAATGCAAAACGTTGATTCAGCGCTCTCTGTCAGGTCAAAGCAGAAATGGTGGGGTTTGGGTTTAACTTCAACAAATAACTCTGATAATCCCAATGCAACGTATATTCCTGCTGCAAATGAAACTGTTAGACGTATTGCAAACAAGTACGGCGGCTTTGCAGGTGGACATATCGGTGACTTAATCGGTGCGCCATTTACCGCCCACTTTGTTGGTGGATGCGTCATTGGTTCTGATATTTCACAAGGTGTAATCGATCCGTATCACCGAGTGTGGAATTACCCAACGATGCACGTTGTTGACGGCGCAGCAGTGACTGCAAACCTTGGCGTTAATCCATCACTGACAATTACTGCGCAAGCAGAACGAGCAATATCTTTTTGGCCAAATAAAGGCGACTTAGATCCACGTCCAGTTCAAAACAGTCAGTACGAACGAATTAACGCAGTTGCTCCACATTCACCATTTGTTCCTGCTGGTGCAATTGGCGAATTACTTATGCCACCAGCGAAGTAGCGGTTCGATATCTTCCGGTACGTGCTCGGC
>JACCDL010361300.1_pt1 | contig 14485 bp, 10 predicted proteins | sample 7441931 | NCBI WGS metagenome assembly JACCDL01 (sample SAMN15323437, study PRJNA562643) | freshwater metagenome | isolation source: river surface water | place: USA:Blue River Watershed | collected 2017-08-16 | reverse complement strand
TGCGGAGTGCCTTGATGGCCGCAATCAATTTCCGAGTGCTGAGTTTTTGAACTATGAGCCGAGAATGAAACCGCATCCGATCGGCACAAAGCAAGAGCCCATCAGTTATGACGAAGTTCAATTTGCTCGACTTGCCAAGACCTATGTTGTGGCAGGGAAAGAGCGCGGTAATGGCCCATTTGCAGAAGTGGTAGCAAGAATTTCGAATGAGCCCAATTGGAGAATGATGGAACTTGATGCGGGTCACGATCTGTATCGCGATTCACCAGCAGAGATCGAACGATTCATTAGAAATGTGGTGGACCAGTAACATCTTCAGGTCTGCCAAAAGGAATTCAATGTCAAACACTCAAGAAGCCAGCGCAACTGACGAAACTCTTTTCGAGGGTTGGAAAAAGCGCGTCTCGGTCTTTCTGGTCGGTCAAACCATCACTACCTTTGGTTCGTTCTTGGTGCAATACGCAATCATGTGGCACCTGACTCTGACCACCAAGTCAGGTTTGGTCTTGGCACTTGCTGCAGTATTTGGCTTTTTGCCACAGGCGATTGTTTCGATCTTCGCCGGCGTCTGGGCAGACCGCGTCAACCGCAAGTGGATGATCATCATTTCCGACTCGTCGATTGCGGTGGCAACTCTGGGGCTTGCCTTGTTGATGCTTTCTGGGGTCGATGACCTCTGGTTAATTTTTGTGGTGATGGCAGTTCGTTCGGTTGGTGCCGGTATTCAGATGCCAGCTATCTCTTCGCTATTGCCACAGCTTGTGCCAGGGGATCAGTTGATGCGGGTGAACGGAATCAACAGCAGTGTTCAGTCCTCTTTGACAATTCTTGCCCCGATTGCCGCAGCCGGTGTTTATGCCAGCATGTCGCTCCCCGGAATCTTGTTCATCGATGTGATTACCGCAGCCATCGGGCTATCGCTGTTGGCAACCGTGAAGGTGCCAACTTTGGCTAGGGCTGCAAGTTCGGATAAGCCTTCTTACTTTGCTGACTTGAAAGATGGCATTCAATACACCTTCACTCACGACCTGGTTCGTTGGGTGTTGGTGATTTTTGCAGTGGTGTTCTTGCTGATCGTTGCGCCTTCAAACCTCTCTCCTTTGATGCTGGTCAGAAACTTCGGCGACGAGGTTTGGATGCTCACAGTGTTGGAGCTCTCATTCGGTGTCGGAATGGTTTTGGGTGGTGCTGTGATCGCGGTGCTGGCTTCGAAGTTAGATCGACTTTCAACCATCATCGGCACCTCAATTGCCTTTGGTGTGATGGCTATCGCCATGGGCTTCACCACCAACCTGATCTTGTTCTACGGGCTGTTCTTCCTAATTGGTCTAACCGTCCCAGCCTTTTCAACCTCTGCCTTCACTTTGTTGCAGGAGACCGTTGAGCCAGAGCGTCAGGGTCGAGTATTCGGCTTTGTCGGCATTGTGATGTCGGTGGCGATGCCAATCGGCATGGCGGTGCTTGGACCACTAGCCGATGTCGTGGCAGTTGAGCTGCTGCTGATTATCACAGGCGCTGCAACCGTGGTTATCGCGGCTCTTGCGGTGCTGCTACCGGCTGGTAAGCGAGCAATCGCTGCCGCTCATGCGTCCACTGGACAGGGTGAAAATCCTGCTGCAGAAACCACAGCTGAATAAACTGCAGTTATGGCTGAAGAAAAAGTAAAGGGACCAGCTTCCTACTTTCCCTCAATTGAGAAGAATTACGGTAAGCCGGTCGAACACTGGTTCAAGGAGCTCGAGTCAGTTCTAAACCTGGCCCACATGGAGCAGGTAAATCACCTAAAGAGCAATTTCGCTATTGGCCATGGCCACGCAAATGCTTTGGTCGCTTACTTCAGAAAATCCAAGGGCCTCTGAGTAAAGAACTTGCTCTAGGTTTGGGAACTTTTTTCAAAGCCATTGGGTTTTATCTCTAGAACGTCTGGAGAAAACATGAATGCCCTGATCAATTTCATTACCGGTAAGAAGACCGCATGGGTCACGCTGCTGATCGGCCTAATCTTCGCAGGATTGGCTTTTGGCCCACTGCGAGCGGCTACCACTGAAACCGCACCAACCAATGGCTTGCCGGATACCAGTGAGACTGCACTGGTAAACAAGGCTCTTGAGGGCCTACCAGGTTCTGATGCCACGGCAGCAGTTTTGGTTTACAAGTCAGAAGCCAAGTTCACCGATGAACAAATCAAGTGGTTGCAGGGCGAGTTCAACCCGACCACCCAGATGCCTGCCGGTGGTGTGAATGAGAAGTTCTTGGAGATCACCAACCTTGAGGTGATGGGTGAGCCATTTGTGCCACCTGCTCAGATTTCGGAAAATGGCAAGGTTGCCGTTGTGACAATCCCATTGGAGAAATCCGATGAAGTTGAGGTAGTTACCGAGCGAGTCACCGAGATGCGTGAGCTAGCTGCCGAAGGTATGCCAGCCGGACTCGAGGTTTACCTAACCGGGCCTGAGGGTTTCCAGGCTGACCTAAACAACGTTTTTGCTGGAGCTGACTTCACGCTCCTACTTTCAACCGTGATCGTGGTTGCGGTTCTACTTTTGATTACTTACCGATCGCCTGTGCTTTGGTTGGTGCCGCTATTGGTAGTTGGTACCGCGGACGGTATGGCCGGTCAGCTGGGTCGCCAGGTGGCGACTCTGTTTGGCATGGTGCCAGATGGTTCGGTGACTGGAATCTTGTCGGTGCTGGTGTTTGGTGCTGGAACCAACTACGCACTGCTTTTGATTGCTCGCTACCGCGAGGAGTTGCTTTTGGAGCAGGATCGCCACATTGCTATGGCGAAGGCGGTTAGGGGAGCAGGACCTGCGATCATTGCATCCGGTTCCACCGTTACCCTGGCGCTACTAACTCTGACTTTGGCTGAGCTTGGAGGAAACCGCACCCTTGGTTTGGTTTGTGCATCGGGAATCATCATTGCGATGGTGGCAGCACTCGGTGTCTTGCCAGCAGCCCTTGTGGTATTTGGCCGCGGTCTGTTCTGGCCTTTCGTGCCACGCTTCGGTGGCGAGAACAAGAGCCTAAATGGCCTCTGGGGCAAGCTTGGTCGCGCAGTTAGCAAGCGCCCGGCAATCATCTCTTCGGTTGGCGTTTTGATCTTGGCCGGTTTGGCAATTGGTGCCAGCGGTATTCAGGTTGGACTGTCCAGCACCGAGCAGTTCCGTGAAAAGCCGGAGGCCGTTTACGGCCAAGAGATCCTGGCAGACGCTTTCCCAGCTGGTGCTACTACCCCAACCACTGTGATCGTAAACAAGGGCACCGAAGCCGAGGCTGCAAAGCTGGCTGAGTCAGTGCCAGGTGTTGCTGAGGTAACCGTTGGTGAGACCGACGGTGAGATTGTGGCACTGAGCGTTGTACTCGATGCCACCGCAGGTTCGGATGAGGCATACCAATCGATCCGCGATCTTCGCACCGAGTTGGCAACCCTTGACGCAGCTGATGCACTGGTCGGTGGCCTAGATGCCGAGACTCTGGATGTAAAGACAGCATATGAGCACGATCAGTTATTGGTTATCCCACTGATTCTGGTGCTGGTGTTCTTGGTGCTGGTGCTACTGCTTCGCTCATTCCTAGCACCGGTGCTATTGCTCACCACCGTGGTGGCATCGTTCTTTGCTTCGATGGGTGCCAGCTGGTTGATCTTCGATCAGGTGCTTGGCTTGCCGGCTCTTGACCTGAGCGTCTTCCTCTACTCGTTCTTGTTCCTAGTGGCACTAGGTGTTGACTACAACATCTTCCTGGTGTCGCGTGCCCAGGAAGAGGCTGTCAAGCACGGTACTCGTGAGGGCATGGTCCGAGCACTGAGTGCCACCGGCGGTGTGATCACTTCGGCAGGTATCTTGCTGGCGGCAGTATTCGCAGTGCTAGGCGTGCTACCACTTATCGCGCTCTACCAGATTGGAATCATCGTCTGCATCGGTGTGCTCCTGGACACCTTGCTGGTGAGAACCGTGGTGGTTCCGGCGCTCGCGTTTATGACCGGAGATAAGTTCTGGTGGCCAAGAAAGAAGCTAACCGCTCCTAAGTTTGGCTAAACCAATACCCAAGCAGTGTCGTTTGGCAGCAGGCTTCCTGCTGCCAACGGCATTGAGCTAATTAGCAGCTCGCCCTCGAGCTTCACAGGTTGAGTTGAGAAGTTGTGAACTACACGAATACGGCCGTTTTGGTAGGCCAAGACCTCGTCTTTGGAAACCCAATCGAAAGATCCCTCGCCAAGTCTTAGCTCACTGCGAAGCTTGAGAGCCGCTTGATACATGGTGAGGGTTGAGTCTGGTTTTCCAACCTGCTGATCTCTGGAGAGCGCGGCATAGCTAGCTGGCTGAGGAAGCCAAGCCTTGCCGGTTTGGTTGAAACCGTTAGAAGCATTCCCCTTTTCCCATGGCAGTGGAACGCGGCAGCCATCGCGGCCAACTCTTTGACCATTGGTTCTAAAGAAGGTTGGGTCTTGACGGTGTTCGTCGGCGATTGTGGTGTGATCCGGAAGCCCGAGCTCTTCTCCCTGGTAGAGGTAGCTGGCACCAGGAAGTGCCAACATGAATAGCGTCGCGGCTCTAGCTTTTCTGAGTCCAAGTACATTGTCTGGTTGTGGATTGTTTGGTCCGACACCATCGGAGGCGGTGGTGCGGCCATAGTCGCCACCAAAACGTGATGCGTGCCTGAGCACATCGTGATTGTTTAGCACCCAGGTGCTTGGAGCTCCCACGCCATCGAATGCTTCGAAGGACTCGTCGATGGCCGCCACCAACTTCTCCCTGTCCCAGCCAGCATCGAGGAACCTGAAGTTGAAGGTTTGGTGAAACTCATCTGGCCTTACCCAAAGCGCCATAAAACTAAGCGGCAATACGTAAGCCTCGCCACACATCGCTCGGTCGCCAGGGTAGCTGTCGAGAATCTTGCGCCAATCCCGGAAGATATCGTGCACCGAATCCTGGAACCACATCGGTGGGTTCGCTCGACCCTCTATAAATCCCGCCCCAGCTTCTTCAACATATGGGTGGTCCGGGAGTCCCTCGGCTTTAGCCATAGCGTGGGGCTGGTCAACTCGGAAGCCATCGACACCGCGGTCCAACCAAAAGCGCAGAATCGCTTCAAACTCTTCGCGAACAACTGGGTTTTCCCAGTTCAGATCTGGCTGCGATGAGTCGAATAGGTGGACATACCATTGGCCGTCCTCAACCCTGGTCCAGGCTGGCCCACCAAACATCGACTGCCAGTTATTTGGAGGCAGTTCGCCGTTCTCGCCCCTGCCATCTTTGAAGTGGTAGTAGGTGCGCTCCTTCGAACCAGGTGCTGCCTGGAGCGCTTTTTGGAACCACTCGTGCTCACTAGAGGTGTGATTTGGCACCAGATCAATCATCACGCGCAGTGATAGCCGGTGGGCCTGATCGACCATCTCGTCAAAGTCATCGAGCGTGCCAAAAAGTGGGTCGACGTTTACGTAATCCGAAACGTCGTAACCAGCGTCTTTTTGAGGAGAGCGATAGAACGGGCTCAGCCAAATTGCATCGACGCCTAAGTCTTTTAGGTGAGAGAGTCGTTGTGTGATGCCCTTTAGGTCACCCATGCCATCGCCATTTGCGTCAGCAAAGGAGCGTGGGTAGATCTGGTAGATGACACCTGAGCGCCACCATTGAGCACCAGCTTGGCTTGGGTGTAATGGCATGACTAGAGCTTAATCCAGGCGACCTGGTCGTGCTCTAGTACCTCCTCGATGGTTAGGTCATGCTGAGTGGTGGCAAGAAGCTCACCCTTTGGCAGTGCGATTGCGCTGCCGGTGAAGTTAGCCAATACCAAGACACCGTTGTTGATGTAAGCAAGTGAGTTTTCGCCGGCATACTCATCAGCCCACTTGAAGCTGCCGTGACCCATCTGGTTCTCCTTGCGAACCTTGATCAAGCGCTTGTAGAGCTCAAGGGTGGAACCGGCAACACCGCGCTGCGATGCGCGAGCGTAGATCTTGTAGCCAGCAGGCTGTGGCAACCAAGACTTACCTGAATCGTTGAAGCCCAGCGCTGGTGCATCCGCTTCCCACGGCAGTGGCACGCGACAACCATCGCGACCGACTCGCTCACCTTTGGTGCGGAAGTAGGTTGGGTCTTGACGGTACTTACCCTCCAAGGTGGTGTGCTCCGGAAGACCAAGTTCCTCACCCTGGTAGATGTATGCGCCACCTGGAAGCCCAAGCATGAATGCACTGGCCGCCCTACCGATTCGCTGGCCACGAGCCTCATCCGGCTGAGGTGAATCTGGTCCGATGCCATCACCCTGACGAGGGATCTCGTCGTAGGCCATACGGGTTACGTGACGAATGGTGTCGTGGTTTGAGAGCACCCAGGTGCTTGGAGCACCCACGCCACCGAAGGCAGCCAGCGATTCATCAACCACATCGCGAAGTTCTTGCTTGTCCCATGGGCAGGCTAGGTAACCGAAGTTGAAGGTCTGGTGATATTCACCAGGTCTTACCCACTGCGCCATCTTTGGGATGGTGGATAGCCACGCCTCGCCACACATCGCACGGTCCTGGTATTCATCCAACACCTTGCGGAAGCGCTTGTTGATTTCGTGCACACCTGGCTGACCCCAGAACGGGTGCTGGTAATCCTTGAGCTCGTCGCTGACACCGGTCATGGTGGAGTTGTTCTCAACCACGTCTGGAAGACCCGGTTCCTTAACCATTCCGTGAGCCACATCAATGCGGAAACCGGCCACACCTCGGTCCAACCAGAAGCGCAACACCGATTCAAATTCTTCGATGACCCTTGGGTTATCCCAGTTAAAGTCCGGCTGAGAGGAGTCAAAGATGTGTAGATACCACTGGCCGTCTTCAATCTGAGTCCAGGCCGGACCGCCGAAGACCGATTCCCAGTTGTTTGGCGGCAGCTCGCCGTTTTTCCCCTTGCCCTCGCGGAACATGTACATCTCACGTTCCTTCGAGCCCTTGCCAGCCTTTAGCGCTGCCTGAAATAGCGGGTGCTGGTCAGAGGAGTGGTTTGGCACTAGGTCAACGATTACTCGAATGCCCATTGAGGTGGCCTTGGCCAACATGGCGTCAAAGTCTGCCAGCGTTCCGAATAGTGGATCGATGTCTTTGTAATCGGAGACGTCGTAACCGGCGTCTTTCTGTGGTGATTTGAAAAATGGCGAGAACCAGATGGCATCAATGCCAAGCTCCTGCAGCTCACCCATTCGCTCGGTAATGCCCTTGAGGTCACCCATGCCATCACCATCGCCATCGGCGAAGGAGCGTGGGTAGATCTGGTAGATGACTGCAGAGCGCCACCACTCTTTGCCGGGGGCAGAAGGAACGAGCAAGTTTTCAGACATGGGCAGAAGCTTATGGCCTAGATTCAAGCCTTTCTAGAGGCTTGCGAGCGAGTCGCATCGGGTCTGTAAACGATTACAGTTGCTTCCCTGCTAGCGTGTAAGCGGTTGCAAGCAAATCGCCTAAAGTTCCCAATAAACGGGCTGTGTTATGAACTTGTTATTTATGTAAGCGTTTACAGATTTGACCCAATTCCAGCTCGGGGGTTCACTAGTAGATGTTTGCGGTACCGCAAATTATTTAATAACGAAAGGTAACCAATGAAGTTCACCTCACGTGGCTTTAAGGCTGCGGCCGCAGTCATCGCCACTGCTTCACTATTGGGTGCGGGTCTACTACCAGCTCAGGCAGCTCCAAAGACCATTACGGTCTGGGCTGACGAGACTCGTGGCCCTCAGCTAAAGAGCCTGATCGATGGAAACACCACCATCGCACCGGGATACGTCATCAAGGTTAAGTTCTTTGCTTCTCTAACCGCTCTTCAGAGCGCTTGGGACAAGGCAACTGCTGCTGGTGGTCCAGATGTTCTAACCGGTCCAGCATCGTTCAACGCTGCTGCAAAGAGCGGTAAGGTTCTGCCACTTCTTTACTCGAAGGTCGCACAGTCTGAGATTCCAGCAGCTGCAAAGCAGGCACTGTCATACAAGGGTCGCACCTACGGTGTGCCACTAGACGTTGACACCACCGCTATGTACTGGAACACCGCATTCGGTGCAACTGCTCCTGCAACCATCGACGCAATGTACGAGATCTACAAGACCCAGAAGGCAGCCGGCAAGGTTACCGGTGGTATCTGTGCATTTGACGGCACCTGGGGTGCTCACCCTGTTCTAACTGCACTTGGTGGCGGAGCTTACGGCTTCACCAACAACAACGCAGACAAGAACAAGGTTCTAATCAACAGCGCTGCTTTCAAGGCAAACGTCAAGAAGTACCTAGTTGGCTCTGACGGCAAGTCGACCGGCTTCCTAAAGTGGGATGGCTGTGCCGATGAGTTCAAGGCTGGCAAGATGCTTGCTGCTAACACCGGTGCTTGGAACCTAGACGGCGTAAACGCTGCAGGTATCAAGTTCACCCTAGGTCCAGTGCCTGGTCTAACCGCAAAGTCAAAGGGTGCACAGTGGGTTAACTACTCCGGTGCTTGGGTAACCTCTTACGCTCGCACCCACGGTGTTGAGCTAGGTGCCAAGAAGCTAGTAGTTGACTGGATGGCATCCTCTGCTGGTCAGCTACAGATGTACGCTGCCGGTGACCGCCCACCAGCCAACACCAAGGCAGCTGCTGCTGTAAAGAACGCCAACACCAAGGCATTCGCAACCGCTGCAGCAACCGGTGTTCCACAGTTCAGCGCATGGTTGGACGACAAGACCGGTGGCTCTAACTGGTACGACACCCTAGGTTCAACTCTTACCAACATCTTGGTAAAGGGTGAGCCAGTGGACGCAACCTTGGACAAGGCTGCGGAGATTCTAAAGAAGAACTTCGCTAACGCATCCAAGTAAGTAACATCCGATTGAAGGTGTGGGGGTTGGTTCCCTAGGGAGCCAGCCCCCATCACTTTGGGAGCATAGACATGGCAAAAAACAAGCAGAGTGTTCAGTCGGTGAGGCTGTGGCCTATGGTGGCCAAGATCATCATCATGTCGCTTTTCGCAAGCGGGCTTGGTTACATGATGTACGTCGCGTTTTTGGCGGGCGAGAATCTCATCGGCGGCGTGCTCGCCGTCATTCTGATTGCCTCCTTTGTGGTCTACAGCCAGAAGGGTTTAGTCCCGCTAAAGTTCTTGCTCCCAGGAATCGTGCTGTTAGCAATCTTCGTTGTAACGCCAATTCTTTACACCGTTTTGATGTCGGGCTTTGTCTACAAGACCGGAAACGAAATTAGTCGCGAAGAGGCGCTAACACAGATTTATGAAACCGGATATGTTCCGGATGAAAGCTTCACCTCCTTCTACATGACCTTGGGTCGTTACGAGGGGGAAGTCTCGGCACTTTTGACCGAGCAAATGACCTTGACTCCATATCTTGGAACCAAGGGCACCGCCACTGTTTTGGATGCTAATTCAGTGCAGCTCGATGAGTATGGCACCGCAGTCGGACTGGATGGTTTTGAACCAATCAGCTTTGAAGAGGCCGCAACTCTCGAGGCCCAGATTATTGACCTTCGTTTTGACATGGGTGACGGTAAGTTCATCCGTCCAGAATCCCTAGACGCTGCCAGTTTGATGATTCAGGCATTCACTCTGGACTCCGCCACTGGTGAACTTTATGACTCAGTCAATGACATCACTTATGTGGATAACGGTCAGGGCAATTTCGTCAACAAGGCAAATCCGGAAGAAAAGCTCTTCCCAGGTTGGCGAGCCTTTAGCCCGCTGGAGAACTACGTTGGCCTGGTAACAGATCCGGTAATTCGCGGACCCTTCATTAACGTATTTATTTGGACCTTCTCATTCGCGCTTATAACCGTAGTGACGATGTTTGCCGCTGGTCTGGCCCTGGCAATCGCCATGGACAAGAAGCTCAGATTCAAGGGCTTCTACAAGTCCATACTTATCTTGCCTTATGCCATCCCAAGCTTCATGTCGATCTTGATTTGGAACGGTATGTTCAACCGAGACTTCGGTGCCGTCAATCAGTTGCTGGGCGCGCCAATCGACTGGTACAACGATCCCAACCTAGCCAAATTGGTGATCTTGATTGTGAATCTATGGCTTGGTTTTCCATACTTCTACCTCATCTCTTCCGGTGCGCTTCAGGCGCTGCCTAGTGAGCTCGAGGAAGCTGCTGCAATCGATGGTGCTAGCCCGGCTCAGATCATGGCTCGCATCAAGTTGCCTCTGTTGCTTCAGATTCTTTCACCGCTTTTGATCGCATCGTTTGCGTTCAACTTCAACAACTTCAACATCGTCTACTTGCTAACCAACGGTGGTCCTATCAATGTGCTTGACGGTGAGACAGCGGGAGCAACTGACATTTTGATCACCTATGCCTACAAGACGGCCTTCGGTTCGGCAGAGCAGAACTTAGGTCTGGCTTCGGCAATCAGCGTGATTATGTTCTTTATCGTCGGTGGATTATCACTGTGGAGCCTGAGGCGCTCCAAGGTATTGGAAGCGGTGATGTAAATGAAGCGCACAAACTTTAGATCAGCTGCTTGGCGTCATGCCTACGCCTGGATTCTTATCCTGTTCTCGATTTTCCCGATTTACGTGGTGATCGTCAGCTCCTTTGATCCAACCGGCGGATTGGCATCATCCAGTCTTTTGCCTCAGCGGTTTAGCTGGAAGAACTACGAGACGTTGTTCAATTCCCCAACCATCCCATTTATGACCTGGATATGGAACTCGTCTTATCTTGCAGCGCTAAACGCGGTGCTCTCGATCGTGGTTGGAGCATTCTCGGCGTTCGCTTTTTCGCGGCTTCGCTTCAAAGGTCGCAAGGCGGGTTTGCAGACCCTGCTTTTGATTCAGGTCTTCCCAGCGTTCCTTGCCCTTGCCGCCATCTACGTAATGATGGAGCGCATCTACACCATCTTCCCCGCCATTGGTCTTGGTAGCCACGGTGGCTTGCTGCTGATTTACCTAGGTGGATCGATGGGCGTTAACGCCTGGTTGCTCAAGGGCTTTATCGATTCGATTCCGATGGAATTGGATGAGGCAGCCAAGATCGATGGTGCTTCGCCATTCCAGATCTTCTGGCAGATCTTTGTGCCACTCTCGGCACCGGTTCTCGCGGTTACTGCACTGCTTTCCTTCATCGGAACCTTCAATGAGTTTGTGCTTGCAAGCCTGTTCCTGCAGGACGTAAACCTCAGAACCGTAGCGGTCGGTCTGCAGTCCTTCGTGGGTGCGCAGTTCGGTGCCAACTGGGGTCCATTCGCTGCCGGTTCGATTTTGGCATCGGTGCCACTGGTTGCCCTGTTCCTCTTCGCTCAGCGCTACATCGTGGGTGGTCTAGTTTCTGGTTCCGTGAAGGGCTAACGGGGTAGTTGGCACAATACCTGCGATTATTGAGACCAAAGAATCTGAGGTCTCAATTGCGCATCCTGGTGGGTATAGCTGCAGTGCTTGCATTAGCGGGTTGCACATCAGCACCCCAGACTGCTGCGCCATCTCCAACCGAAGGCGTTCCCAGCACCGGGATAACCGTCAAGGTGTGGATTGACGAGGAACTGAGTGAAAGTTTCTCTGTCTTTGCTGAGCAGTTTAAGAAAGACACCGGCAACAACCTCGAGGTTTCGGTCAAAGACTTTTACGCCCTAGAAACTGAATTCCCGGCCCAAGCCGCCAGCGGCCCAGACTTGGTAATCGGATCAAACGAGTGGTTATCAAGTTGGGTTGCCAGCGGTGCCATCGCACCGGTGCCGCTCTACAGCCTCGAACCTTTTGATTCGGTAGCGCAGGTTTTTCAAAGAGCAGCGGTTGGTTATGGCCTGCCTTATGCCACCGAGAATGCCGCCCTGGTCTGTAATGCAGATCGGGTTGACAGTGCACCAAAAACTTGGGAAGACCTGATTTCCAAAAAGGTCAAGCTGGCCATCAATCCAGGTGGCGATCCATACCTGATGCAAGCCGTTCAGTCCTCATTTGGAGTTGAGCTTTTTTCTAAAACTGAAGCCGGCGACTATGGCCAGAGTCTGGCACTAGCGGGTGACAAGGGCGAGAAGTTTGCAACTTGGCTTAGGGGCAACTCGGTTGACTTCCCGCAGCTTGACTACACCGCTGCTACTGACTTTTTTGCCACTGAACAGACCCCATGTTGGTACACCGGAATGTGGTCGGTGCCTGCCATAAAGGAGCGCGTTGGATTCGAACTTACTGCCTATCCGCTGCCTACCGCAGGTGGTGAAACCGCAGCTCCGTTTGGTGCATCTCGAGCGTTCTTCCTCAGTAGCAAGGCGCAGCACCCGCAACAGGCCAGTGCATTCTTGGAGCTTTTGGCATCCGATTCCGCTCAGCAATTGATCTACGAGACCACTGGTCGCCAGCCGGTCACCGATGCCTTTGCATCAGCGATTGAAGATCGTGTAATGCGAGGCTTTATGGAGGCATCCAAAACCAGTGTCGGGATTCCAGATGCTGCATTGATGCAGCACGTTTGGGGTCCATTGGGAATCGCGCAGGTTCGACTGTTGGGTAGTGATGGCGAGCCAAAAGATATCTGGAGCCAGATGGTCTCTGAAATCTCAGCCAAGTTAGGAAACTAGTGGGCATCAAGAATCTGCATCTTGCCTTGCAGCCCCACCATGATGGCTCGGCGCTCTATGTCTCTCCGGCACGTCCTGAACTTGAAGGCAAGGTCAAACTAAAGATCAGGGTGCACCAATCGGCTGGCGCTCTCAAGCGCATCCTGATTCGCCAGAGTGACTCTGGCGAAGGCTTCTTTACCCCAGCGTTGAAAAAGCTCTACTCGCGAAGAGGGTGGGACTGGTTTGAGGGTTCGATCACGATGTATAACCCAGAGGTGCATTACCGCTTCTATCTGGAGTTCGAATCGGGCGAGAGCTATTGGCTCAACGGTGTGGGGCTGCACGAACTAGATCAGCCAGATCGTGATGACTTTAAGGTCAACAGCCATCGACGCCCTCCTAGTTGGGCAACCGGCAGTGTGCTCTACCAGGTCTTCCCAGATCGCTTTGCCAAGAGCGCTCAGGCAGCAAAGCGTGCTCTTCCCGATTGGGCAATCCCACAAAACTGGGAAGACGAAGTTATTGGCCAGGGAAAGGGAGTTTCCGAGCAGTTTTTCGGAGGAGACCTCAAGGGCATCGAAGAACACCTTGATCACCTAAAAAAAATTGGTGCCACAATCTTGTATTTGACTCCGTTTTTTCCAGCCGGTTCAAACCATCGCTATGACTCGGCAAACTTCGACACTGTGGATCCACTGCTAGGTGGCGATGCCGCTTTGAAATCCCTTGTTACCAAGGCCCATTCGTTGGGACTAAAGGTCATGGGCGATCTAACAGCAAACCACTCAGGCGATAAGCACGAGTGGTTCTTGGCCGCCTTCGGAAAACCAAAAGCGCCAGAGAGTGAGTTCTATTACTTCCAAGATGGCAATACGAAGTATGACTCTTGGTGGGGAGTGCCATCGCTACCTAAGTTCAACTGGGCCAGCAAAGAGCTGCGTCGCCGATTTATTGACGGCAAAGATTCCGTGGTGGCGAAGTGGCTAAAAGCACCATTCAAACTTGATGGTTGGCGAATCGATGTTGCCAATATGACTGGTTGGATTCGCGAAGACTTTTATAACCGTGAGGTGGCTCAGACCATCCGCAACACCATGGACGAGATCAGTGAGGATACCTTCCTGATCGGTGAGTTCACCTCCGATGCCGCAGAGTTTGTCGAGGGCGACAGCTACCAGTCGACCATGACCTATGCCAACTTCACTCGTCCGGTCTGGCGCTGGCTCGCCGATACCAAACAGACCATAGAAGAGAATCAACTTGGTCCCGGCCGCAGGGGCATTTCGGCTAAGCAGCTTGCCGAGCTGCACCAGAGGTTTGCCGGCACCTTCCCATGGCAGCTTCGGATGCACAACCTAAATGCGTTAGACACCCACGACACCGGTCGATTCAAGACCTTTGCCATCGATGGAGCGCAGCAGGTTGCGGCCGGTCTGCAGTTCACGTTCCCGGGCATCCCGATGATTTTTGCCGGCGATGAGTTTGGTCTTGATGGCTACAACGGCGAGAACTCCAGAACCCCAATTCCCTGGGATGGCGAGCGACCAAGTGACACCAGCATGATCGAGGTTTATGCCAAGTTGGCAAAGGTCAGAAAGTCCCATAAGGCACTGGTTGATGGTGCTTTGCGTTTCCTCTACACATCAGACGAAGCTTTGGTGTTCGTGCGGGAGAACCAGACCGAGTCAATCCTGGTGATCGCCTCTCGTGGCAAGGATCGTCACATCGAATTCCCCAAGGATGCGCTCTCGCAACCTGAGCAGGCCAAGAACGTTTATGGTGGCGGAGCACTGCGAATTGCAGGGTCCAAGATTCGCTTTGAAGCCGGAAAACTAGATTTTCAAATTTGGCGTTTGCCTAGCGCCCATCGCTAGTGCTAATCTTTTGCGGTTGCCTTTTAGGCTAACGCCCCGATAGCTCAGTGGTAGAGCACTTCCATGGTAAGGAAGGGGTCGACAGTTCAATCCTGTC
>JACCDL010620259.1_pt1 | contig 14490 bp, 9 predicted proteins | sample 7441931 | NCBI WGS metagenome assembly JACCDL01 (sample SAMN15323437, study PRJNA562643) | freshwater metagenome | isolation source: river surface water | place: USA:Blue River Watershed | collected 2017-08-16 | reverse complement strand
CGGTCATGGTTTGTGGCTCGCCACCATCGGCTGGGGTCCAAGTGATGGTTACGCGTCCCTTGCCCGGAACCTTGAAGTCGGTTGCCTTGTACTGGTCGCCGTGTGCGTGACGGCCGATGATGATCGGCTTTGTCCAGCCAGGAACCAAACGTGGAACGTTTGAAATGATGATTGGCTCGCGAAAGACAACGCCGTCAAGAATGTTACGAATGGTGCCGTTTGGCGACTTCCACATCTTCTTTAGCTTGAATTCTTCGACGCGTGCCTCGTCTGGAGTGATGGTTGCACACTTCACGCCAACGCCGTGCTTTTTGATTGCGTGCGCTGCATCGATGGTGACCTGGTCATCGGTAGCGTCGCGGTGCTCAACGCTTAGGTCGTAGTACTCGAGATCAATGTCGAGAAACGGAAGAATTAGCGAGTCTTTGATGTTCTGCCAGATGATTCTGGTCATCTCGTCGCCGTCGAGCTCGACTACCTTGCCGACTACCTTGATTTTTGACATGCTTTTGCTGCTCCAGATTTAGGGTTTTGCCGACCCGATAATGGGCCAACACTCGCCTCAAGCCTATTAGGTTTGAGGCATGAACAAGCCTCTTCGCCGCCTGCTTGCGGCCTTTGCCACCGCCTCTCTAGCCGTTCTTGGCCTAAGCGCGTGTGCTCCGAGCTATCCAGAAGCCACCCCGATTACCAACGACATGGTCGGCGTGCAGATGAACATGTGGAGCTTCGCTTCGATCGAAGCCGAGTGCGAATTCTTGGGCCAAGCCGGGTATGACTGGGTCTTGGTTTCGCCACCGCAAGAATCGATTCCGGGCGGCGAATGGTGGTCGCACTACCAGCCGGTTAGCTACAAGATCGACTCAAGCCTCGGCACCGAAGCTCAGTTCAAGTCGATGGTGAAGACCTGCAAGAGCCATGATGTTCAGATCATGGTCGATGTGGTTCTAAACCACATGACAGGGCAGATGAATGGCAAGGGTTTTGCCGGCACCGAATTCACCAAGCATGAGTTTCCTGGTGTTTATGCAACCGACGACTTCAACCAGTGCCCGACCGGCGTTAGCCAAATTGAAGACTGGTCAAACGTTGAAGAAATTCAGCAGTGTGAACTTCTAGGCCTCGCAGATTTGAACACGAGCAAGTCAAACGTGCGCGACAAACTGGTTGCCTATTTGCGTGATCTGCGCAACATGGGCGTCGCTGGTTTTCGAGTTGATGCAGCAAAGCACATTGCTGCAAACGAGTTGAAGCAGATGGTCGACCAGCTCGACGGCAACACCACTTTCATTTCTGAGGTCATCGGTGAAATGCCACCGCAATCTGAGTACTACGCATTCGGTCACGTTTTCTCATTCGACTGGATTACCCAGATGCGCAACATCTTCTCGAGCAACGGACTTCTCGGTGGCTCGGCAGATCAGAACTACTTCGACATGCTTAGCCCTAGCGACAAGACCGTGACCCTCGTTTCGAATCACGACACCGAGCGCAACGGCGGCGCGGTGACATACATGTTTCCGAAGGCATTCAACCTAGCTTCGGTGTTCACATTGGCAGTGCCATATGGCAAGCCGATGATGTATTCGTCTTATGCGTTCAACGACAACGATCAGGGCCCATTCGCTGACTTCACCGGCTACCAGCCGAAAGAAACCTGCGTCGCAAACTATGGCCCAGACCACGGAGCCTATGAGGCAGGCGAATGGATCTGCCAGCACCGCTGGCCAGCAATCACGGGCATGATCGCCTTTCACAAGGCGGTTGGCGACAGCAAGTTCACCAACATTTGGCAAGAGGGTGACGCCTATGGCTTCGGTCGCGGCAAGCTCGGATACGTTGCTTTCAACACCGGTGACGCTGACGTAACCGCAACAATCAAGACTTCGATGCCAGCTGGAACATACACCGACAGAATCTCGGGTGGCGATGTTGTGGTTGCAGCAGACGGTTCAATTCAGGTTGCTCTCGCAAGCTGGACAGCCGTTGCAATCGACGTGAAGTCGAAGAAGTAGCCCAAAGGCAACGTTTCTAAACGAGCGAGTCGCGCCAGGCCTTATGCATCTTGGCGAACTTGCCGGTGCCCGCAATCAGCGTAGCCGGCTTGTCATCTTCGATGATCTTTCCGTGCTCCATAACTAGAACGCGATCTGCAATCGAGATGGTGCTCAAGCGGTGAGCAATGATGATTGCGGTTCGACCCTTGAGCAGGGTTTGTAATCCGTGTTGAACCAAACGCTCACTCGGAATGTCGAGTGAAGCTGTTGCCTCATCAAGAATCAAAACCGCAGGGTCTGCGATGAACGCGCGAGCAAACGAGATCAACTGACGCTGACCAGCAGACACTCGCCCACCGCGCTTGTTCACGTCGGTGTTGTATCCGTCTGGCAGCGACTCGATGAAGTCGTGCACGCCAACTGCCTTTGCAGACTCGACGATCTCTTCGATGGTTGCGCCAGGCTTGCCGAGTGCAATGTTGTCACCAACGGTTCCTGAGAACAGGTATGCCTCTTGGGTGACCATCACGATTGCGCGGCGAAGGTCGTGGTTCGAAATGTCGCGAAGGCTGACGTCATCGAGTTTGACTGAACCAACGCTCGGGTCATAGAAACGCGAAACCAGTTTGGCGAGCGTCGACTTGCCGGCACCGGTGGTGCCAACAAGCGCGATGGTCTGACCAGCCGGAATGTCGAGGTTGAAGTTCGGCAAAATCGTCTTGCCGTTTGAGTAGTGAAACTCAACGTCTTCGAAAACCAGGTGCCCCTTAGGCTCGCCGAGTTTAACCGGGTGCTCAGGGTCTGGCACAGAAGGGTCTTCTTCGAGCACGCCCGAGATCTTCTCGAGGCTCGAGTTTGCTGACTGGTAGGCGTTATAGAACTGGGCCAGCTGCTCCATCGGGTCGAAGAAGCGCTTGCCATACAAGATTGCCGCGGTGAGCACGCCGATGCCCAGATCGCCTTCAATCACACGGATGCCGCCAAACAACAGCACTGCAGCCACGGCGAAGTTGCCGATTACGACTAGCCCCGGGTCATAGATTCCGAAGATGCTGATGACCTTGGCGTTGATCGAGCGGTAATCCTCGACGAGCACGTTATAGCTGTCTTGGTTGCGCTTCTCTTTTCTGAAGGCCTTGACTGCACGAATGCCGGTCATGGTCTCAACGAAGTGAACAATCAACTTGGCCGAGGCGACGCGGCTCTTGCGATACCAGTACTTGGTCTGCTTCTGAAACCAGTAGGTCAAGAAGAACAGCGGAACAAATGAGCAGGTCAGAATCCAGAACGATGTCAGGTCAATCGTTGCAAGCGCAATTGCAGTGAATACCATCATCAAGATGCCGGCGATCATTTCGTTGCCACCGACGTCTAGCAACTCTTTGATTGCATCGATGTCGTTGGTCTGACGAGAGATCACACGACCAGATGTGTATTTCTCGTGAAACTCGAGTGACAGTCGCTGCGTGTGTCTAAACAAGCGGTCGCGAATTTCGAAGAGCACGCCCTGGTTTGTTCGCTGCGCGTAAACCAAGAAATATGCCATTAGCGATGCCGAGCCAATAGCGGCCACTAGGTATGCGCCTGCGGTTAGCCAAGCAAGTTGCATGTCGCCCTTGAGCGCCATCGGAATAGCAGAGTCGATTGCAACAGCGATTAGACCCGGGCCAACAACACCGAGCAAGCGAGAAACCAAAATCATCGAGAACGAAACCGCGAGGCGTGCTCGAATTGGGCGAACCAATTCGAACAAGAGCTTCAGCGAGCGTTCGCGAACAGCCTTCGATTCGGCTTTGCTGAGTTCGGTGTTGTCTTCGTTATTTACTCCGTGCATGCTCATTTCTTGTTCACCTCGCTGTCGAGGCTAGAAATTACGTGTCGGTAGTGCTCGTTGGTTGCCAATAGCTCGCTGTGCTTTCCAACCGCGGTGATGCGGCCATCTTCTAGAAGAGCAACGCGGTCAGCGAGCATCACGGTTGACGGGCGGTGGGCCACAATCAACGCGGTGGTGCTCTTCAAGACTGTGCGCAATGCATCTTCGACCATCGCCTCGGTGTCGACGTCGAGCGCCGAAAGCGGGTCGTCAAGAACAAGCACTGCCGGCTTGGCTGCAACCGCACGGGCAAGGGCCAAGCGCTGGCGTTGGCCACCAGAGAGGCTTAGGCCCTCTTCGCCGATCTTGGTGTCTAGCCCGTCTGGCAAGTCATAGGCAAAGTGCGCCTGAGCAATCTCGAGAGCCTGGGTCAGGTCTTTCTTGGTCGACTTTGGCCGGCCGAGCAGAACGTTGTCTTTCACGCTCGATGAGAACAGGGTGGCGTCTTCGAATGCCATGGCAATGTGACTGCGAAGCTCTTCGCGAGTCAAATCACGAATGTCGACGCCGTCGAGCTCAATCGAACCGCCGGTCACCTCATAGAGGCGAGTGGCAAGCGCGGTGAGGCTGGTCTTTCCGCAACCAGTGACACCGATTAGGGCAACCGATTCGCCAGGTTCGATTTCGAGGTCGACACCGTTGAGCAGATCTGGTTGTGATTCTGGAGCGTCGCTATATCTAAAGTGAACGTTCTTGAAAACCAAACGCCCCTTTGGCTTCTTGATGGTTTTCGGGTTCTCTGGGTCTGTGATTTCAACATCGGTATCAATAACTTCGAAGAATCGTTGCACCGCTGACTTGGCATCGAGTGTCATCGACAAGAAGAAACCGATTGACTCGGTTGGCCAAGCCAAGACGCGAGCAGTTGCAAAGAATGCAACCAAACCACCGATGGTTAGTTGGTTGTCTGAAACCAAGAAGATTCCGACGAGCATTGAAAGACCAACCGCGAACTCTGGAACAAGAATTAGGTAGATCCAAATGTTTGCGATGAGGCCGGCCTTCTTTAGCTCGGTGCTCTTTAGGTTCGCTGCGTCAACCTTGAACTTCTCTGCGAAGAAATCGCCGCGGCCGAATGCCTTGAGAACGCGAATGCCGTGCACAGACTCCTCGACCGAAGTGGCTAGGTCGCCTGCCTGGTCTTGCGATTGACGTGCTACTCGGTGATATTCCTTTTCGAACTTGAAGCCCTTTAGCCAAATTGGAATCGAGGTGACGATAAAAATCGCTCCGAGAATCCAGTGGTAATTCACCAAGATGATCAAACCGATGACAATGGTGATGACGTTCGAAACCATCAGCACCAGACCGAATGAGAGCCAACGACGAATGAGCGAGAGGTCGCCCGTCACACGGCTGAGCAGCTGGCCGCTCGGCCACTTGTCGTGAAAGCCAACCGGAAGGTCTTGCAGCTTCGCATAGAGGGTTCGACGAAGGCCAGCCTCAACGTGGGTGCCAGGGGTGAGCACTAGCCAACGGCGAAGCAAAACCATAAATGCCTCGGCGATGCCGAGGGCCAATACGATGGCGACCGCCGGAATCAGGGCTGCCACAGAAGGAGAAGTCTTTAGGCCGTTGACCAGGCCGCTGAGGTAGCCCGGAATGGTTAGGGCGAAGATCTGCGATGCGAGTGCGGCAACGATGCCGAGCACGACTCTTGGCAGAGCGCTCTTGGCATAAGGAAAGATGCGCAGCAACGTGGCTACGGTTCCTTGGGATTTCACTTAATTACCTAACTGCAGAGCCCGAGAGTTATTCCGAAATCGGGTCAGCCTTGCAGTCTATGTCAATAAACAGAGGCTCTCAAACCCGCAACGCTGGGCGAGCAACGTCTAGTGAAAGAAGTGGCGTTCGCCGGTGAAATACATGGTGATGCCAGCAGCCTCTGCCGCCGCAATCACTTCGGCGTCGCGCTTCGACCCACCAGGCTGAACCACTGCCTTCACGCCACCGTCAATCAAGACCTGAAGACCATCTGCAAACGGAAAGAATGCGTCTGAAGCTGCAACCGATTCGCGCGAGCGAGACTCTGCGCGATTCACCGCAAGCTTGCAAGAGTCAACTCGGTTGACCTGCCCCATGCCAACTCCAACAGAAGCTCCGTCTTTGGCAAGCAAGATTCCGTTCGACTTAACCGAACGGCAGGCGCGCCATGCGAACTCGAGATCGCGCATGGTTTCTGGGTCGGCCTTCTTGCCTGAGACGAGAGTCCAGCCAAGGGTGTTGAAGTTGCTGAACTCGTCTGACTCTTGAACCAAAATGCCACCAGAAATCTGACGGAATTCATACTTCTCGCGAGCATAAGATGCTGGCAATTCGAGAATGCGAAGGTCTGACTTCTTCAACAGAATCTGCAGTGCTTCGATTTCGTATCCCGGTGCAACAATCACCTCGGTGAAGATTGGTGAAATCTGCTTTGCCATCTCAACGGTGACAATTCGGTTAGCTGCAATAACGCCACCAAACGCCGACATCGAGTCGCACATGTGCGCCTTTGCGTGAGCGTCTGCAATTGGGTCTGCAGCATTTGGGTCGCCAACCGCAATGCCACAAGGGTTTGCGTGTTTGATGATTGCAACGGCCGGTTCGCTGAAGTCGTAAGCAGCGCGAAGTGCTGCATCGGCATCAACGTAGTTGTTATAAGACATGTCTTTGCCGCCGTGCTGACGAGCCTGAGCGATGCCCATCGACTCGTTGCTCGCCCGGTAGAGCGCCGCAGCCTGGTGCGAGTTTTCGCCATAGCGAAGAACCGAGGTCAGCTCGCCTTTGATCTCAAGGTTGCTCGCAAAGCCTGGGTTCTTGCTTGCTGCGTCGATGGTCTGGTCTGCGTTCTTGCGCCACTCGGCCTCAAGCTCTGCCGCAAACCAGTTGGCCACCGCGGTGTCATATTTCGCGGTGTGCGAGAAGGCAGCAAGGGCGAAGGCGCGGCGCTGTGCAAGCGTGGTTCCGCCGTGGCCGAGGGTTTCGATGATTTCGCCGTAGCGAGCAGGGTCGGTCACGATTGCAACGTTCGCGTGGTTTTTAGCCGATGCGCGAACCATCGCTGGGCCGCCGATGTCAATCTGGTCGACGACCGCGTCACCCTTCGCACCAGACTGCACGGTCTGCACAAACGGATAGAGATTTACGACAACGAGTTGAAACGGCTTCACCTTGAGTGCGTCGAGCTGACCCTCGTGTGCAATTAGTCGCATGTCTGCGAGCAAACCTGCATGGATGCTCGGGTGCAAAGTTTTTACGCGACCATCGAGTGACTCTGGAAACCCAGTGACTTCTGAAACTTCGGTGACAGCAAAACCTGCATCAGCAATTGTCTTTGCTGTCGAACCCGTCGAAACCATTTCGACACCGTTCGCGGATAGTGCTGCTGCAAGTTCGAGCAATCCGGTTTTGTCTGAAACAGAAATCAGTGCGCGACGAATTTGAATGCGGTCGAAGTGACGGTAGTCAGCTGGTGAGTGCGGGTTAACGGCTGCCATTGGTTTCTCGTTTCTTGTCGGCAAATGCCTTTACGGTCTCGACAAGCAATTCGCGCTCGACGACTTTGATGCGCTCGTGCAGTTCGACCTCTGAATCGCCTGGCTGAATCGCAACTTCGCGTTGGGCAATGTGTGGCCCAGTATCGACGCCTTCGTCAACAACGTGAATGGTTACTCCGGTGATGGTCTCGCCCGCGCTGAGTGCGTCGCGAACCGCGTGTGCTCCCGCAAACTTGGGTAGCAAAGATGGGTGGGTGTTGATCAGATTCGGTGAAAGGGCTCGCACGAAGTTGGCTGGCAAGATGCGCATGAAGCCGGCGAGCACCACTAGGTCTGGCTTGAAGAAGTTGATGTTTTCGAGCAGCACCTCTGCCCAAGCCTCGCGGCTATCGAAGTTAGTTGGCGAAACCACGAAGGTCGGAATTCCATACAAGTCTGCGTGGGCAAGGCCATCGGCCGGGTTGTCTGCGCCAACCGCCAAGATTCGGGCTCCGAATAGCGGGTTATCTGCGGCGTCTAGCAGCGCTTTCAGGTTAGAACCTGACCCTGAGATGAGCACTACGACTGACAACACGGTTCTATTTTACTTTCGAGCCAGCCGCGATTAATCGCGCTTGCTTGTGAGCAGCGGGTGGTCTGGTCGATCAGGTCGAGCAGAGAAGAACGATGCGAGAACCGAGACCGCTGCCACCTCAACAAAGACCACGGCAAACAGAACCAGCGGGTTCACGCCATTGCTTTGAAAACGACCAGGGCCAAACGCACCTGATGCGAGCCAAGCCAAAAGTGCCATCTGCGAAGCCGCAATAAAAGCAATCGACAAACCGAGCGCAAGGGCAGAGGCAATAGGTGTTGCAAATTCGAAGCGCACATCGTCGGCATGCTTCTTGATTGCAAGCGTTGCAAAAAACGCGAGCACAAGTGGAACAACAATTGCGATCATTCCGAAGCCGAGAGTTCCCTGCGGCAAGACTGCCAAAACCGGAATCGCCGGAAGCGGCCCTGCTGCCGAACCGAGTGGCGAGATGAGCGAACCTGCACCAATAGAGAAGCCGACACCGGTGAACCAACTAGCTGCATAAATTACGAAGTTTGGCAGCAGTGAAATCTGCGCACTGGTAATTGCAAAACCGCCGAGCACGGTTGCGTGAACACTCTCATAAAAGGTGATGACGCCAATCCAGTTGAATGCAACTAGCAGCGCGATGCCTGCCGCCGAGATTGCGAGCAGCCCAATGGTCACCGCGGTGCCTGCTCGAAGCGCAGGCGACCAAACCACGCGAATCACCCAAGGCAATGCGGCAAAAGTCTTTTCAAAGAAGCCACGGATAGCTGCCCGCTCCGCAGACTGCACTCCCCTTGCCACACCGTAAACCGGGCGAGGTTCACCGAGAACTGAACCGGCAATCATGATGAGCGCGAAAAACAGAACCGGAAAAATCAATCCCATGGTTTGGTTCGGTGAAATCGCTTTGAAGTCGGCACCGCGAACCACAAAGAAGGTCAGCGCGGCATAGGTCGCAATTGAACCGAGCCAAGCTGGCCACATCTCAGGTGCGCCCGAAATTCGGCGGCCAACTCGCCAAGCCAGCCATCCAAGAAAGATGCTGTATCCGAGCGGAATCAGTGAGATTGCAAAAGCCGAGACCTTTAGACCAAGAACCGTTCCGGCGGCAACATTGAGGCTGACGCCCTGGGCTAACAACCAGATGTCACTCGCGGTGCGAAAAGCCGCAACGTAGTGTGTCTGCGGATCGTTCTCGAAAAGCCAAAGAACCGACAGCGACACCGCGAGCGCGCCAAGCCCAATCACAACGGTGATTAGGGCCTGAACGGCACCTATCGCGAGAGTCAGCCGACGGTTCAAGGTGTGGCTTAGAGGCTCTTGTAAACCTCACGCATAAGCGCGGCGGTCTCGCTAGGAGTCTTGCCGACCTTTACGCCGGCAGCCTCGAATGCCTCTTTCTTTGCCTGTGCGGTTCCGGCTGAACCAGAAACGATTGCACCTGCGTGACCCATGGTCTTGCCCTCTGGGGCGGTGAAGCCCGCAACATAAGCAACGACTGGCTTGGTTACGTGCTTCTTGATGTAGTCAGCGGCCTTCTCTTCAGAGTCGCCACCGATCTCACCAATTAGAACGATTGCCTTGGTCTCTGGGTCAGCTTCGAAAGCCGCGAGTGCGTCGATGTGAGTGGTTCCGATAACCGGGTCTCCACCAATACCGATTGCAGTTGACATGCCGATGTCGCGAAGCTCAAACATCATTTGGTAAGTCAGGGTTCCCGACTTTGAAACCAAACCGATTGGGCCAGGGCCGGTGATGTCGCTAGGAGTACTTCCCGCGGTTGATTTTCCGGGGCTGATGATGCCTGGGCAGTTTGGGCCGATCAAGCGAGTCTTGAGACCCTTCTCTACGTTGTATGCCCAAGCCGAAGCTGAGTCGTGAACCGGAATGCCCTCGGTGATTGCAACCGCTAGAGGAATCTCTGCGTCGATTGCCTCAACGATTGCTGCCTTTGCGAATGCAGGTGGCACAAAAATAACGCTGACGTTTGCGCCGGTTGCAGCCATTGCCTCAGCAACGGTTCCGAACACTGGCAAAGAGGTTCCATCGATCTCAACGGTCTCGCCAGCCTTGCGTGGGTTTACTCCACCAACGATGTTTGAGCCGCCCTTGAGCATGCGGGCGGTGTGCTTCATGCCCTCACTGCCGGTCATGCCCTGAACGATAATTCGAGAGTCTTCGTTTAGAAAAATAGCCATTTTGTTTTCGTCTCTCGCTTACTTGTTTGCCAACTCAGCGGCCTTGTCGGCAGCTTCATCCATGGTCTCGACAACGGTCACTAGCGGGTGGGCATATTCAGCAAGGATGCGGCGACCCTCGTTGACGTTGTTGCCGTCAAGGCGCACAACTAGTGGCTTGGTCGCGGTTGCACCCAGGGTGTTTAGCGCGCCAACGATTCCGTTTGCAACTGCGTCACAGGCGGTGATTCCACCGAATACGTTTACGAAAACGCTCTTCACCTGTGGGTCGCCAAGAATAATGTCTAGACCAGCAGCTATAACCTCAGCTGAGGCACCGCCACCAATGTCTAAGAAGTTTGCTGGGCGAACGCCGCCGTGCTTCTCGCCTGCATATGCAACGACGTCGAGCGTTGACATAACTAGACCTGCACCGTTGCCGATGATTCCAACCTGGCCGTCTAGCTTCACGTAGTTGAGGTCCATGGCCTTAGCCTTTGCCTCTAGTGGGTCTAGGTCGTCGCGCTGAAGGTCGTCGCGATCGTTGTGTCTGAACTCTGCGTTCTCGTCTAGCGAGACCTTGCCATCGAGAGCAAGAATCTGACCATCGGTGGTTAGCACGAGAGGGTTTACCTCAACGAGGGTTGCGTCTTCTTCAACGAAAACTTTGTAAAGAGTTACGAAGACGTCTGCGACCTTGTCTGCTAGGTCGTCGCCGAAGCCACCGGCCTTTGCAATCTCAAGTGCCTTTGCCTTGTCGATGCCCTTGACCGCGTCAACAGCAATCTTGGCTAGTGCCTCTGGGCGCTCTTCTGCGAGCTGCTCGATTTCCATTCCGCCCTCGACGCTGCAAAGCGACAAGAAGGTGCGGTTTGATCTGTCTAGCAACACCGAGAAGTAGAACTCTTTGTCGATGCTCGCACCCTGCGCGATCATGACGCGCTTGACTACGTGACCCTTGATGTCGAGACCCAAAATCTTCTCGGCTGCCTCTTTTGCCTCTGCTGGGCTCTTGGCAACTTTCACACCGCCTGCTTTGCCTCGGCCACCGGTCTTAACCTGAGCCTTGACGACAACTACTCCACCGATCTTGGCGGCTGCTGCCTCTGCTTCTTCTGGGGTGTCTGCAACGAGTCCCTGTAGCACTGGAACTCCGTGACGCTCGAACATATCGCGCGCCTGATATTCAAATAAATCCACTGTGATTTCCGTTCAAATTGCGGCCAACTCGACCAAGTTTAGCCGAGCCAACCCACCCCCTGAGCCCACGGATGCAGGCTCGGCGTGCCGTTTGCCTACTTCTTGGTTGAGTAACCCGTTGGGCACTTAGGGGCTACCGCGGTGACCTTCTTGGTCACCTTCGAGTTGCCCTTTTTGTAGCAAGTTATTGTCTTGGTTGGTGCCGCCATTTTCACTGTGAGGGTGGTTGTCTTAGACGCCAACTCAGTCGAACCCGCTGAAGTCATGCTGATCGAGCAGGTGCCCGCGGTTTTTGCCGTAAGTGACCCGTCTACGATTTGGCAAGTTTTCGGTGTCAGCACCTGAATTGTTGCCGGTTGACCCGAAAGTGTCGAGGCCAACTGATCGATGGCAACCGATACGCCAACATTTACCTTGGTGACGACCTGCGAGATCTCATCGGTCGGTGGGTTGAAAATGAGAATTCCTTTGTTATCGGCGTCGATTCGTGCCCGAGCCGAGTTGCCGCAAGAGTTCTGCGCAATTGTGTCGATTGCAATTTTGGTTTGCGCTTCTGTTGGTTTAGTAATTTTTAGTTCCGTCTTGCTGGTTATGTAGCTCCATGCCGACCAGGGCAACCATTTCTTTTCAACCGAGTCGTAATAGGTCACTACGTATCCAACTCTGTTTGCCGCGACACCAGTTGCCGCCGGAGATATTGTGACGATGAGTCCTGTCAGAGTGTGCTTGTAGCTCACAATAGGCGCATCAGGTGCCGCCGAACATCCCGGTGAAACTACACCCGTCGAGTTTCCGGTTGAGGTGTTTGTTCCGGTAGACGTATTGGTAGAGCTAGGTGGTTTTGGCAAAGTTGCCCTGCAAGTGTCGTATTTGACAATCGAATTCAAAGCGCTGCTGGGAAAAGAAAGGTAGTAATAACCGATTGCGTCTTGCAAATATTTTGCACAGGTCGACTCTGTTGCTTGCAAGCCAGCAGACTTGTAGCACTGGTACATGTTGTAGTAGCCAAGGCTGTCTGGAGACTCGGCATAGTTTGCCGCGATTGATATGCAGTTAGTTGCCTGCGCCTCGGTGACGTTCATTGGCGCAAAGTTGAAACCCAGCGCCAGGGCCAAAATTAGGGCCAGTTTCTTGATCATTTGAACCCCCGAAGTTCGACATGTCTAAATCAAAGTTTAGTAATTGGGGCGACTCGCACCAGCAGGCGCTTCTTGGCTCCCCCGGCAAAGATGACTTCGGCTGTCTGCTTTGGCGGTTCGCCCGAGACGTCGATAACGCGGCCCTGGCCGAAGTCTGAGTGCTCGATCTTGTCGCCGACCACCAGGGTTAGGTCGCCGTTGTCGCGAACCGAGCTGATGGCGCCCTTCCATTCGGTGCGCGGCTTCTCTTTGCGCTCGCCTGGTTCATAGCCAACCGAGCGGGCGATCGAGCCCGTGTAGCCGCTCGAGCCGAGCCCGCGGTTTGCGCCAGACTCACGCCAGTCGATCAAGCCATCAGGAATCTCGCTCAAGAAACGACTTGGCACAGAGCTCTCTGATTCGCCAAAGGTTGTTCGCTGCATGGCAAGCGAGATGTGCAACTTCTTTTTTGCACGAGTGATGCCCACATAGAAGAGCCTGCGTTCTTCGGCGATGCCACCTGGCACTAAGAACGACATCTTGTGTGGCAAGAGCGACTCTTCGATTCCGGTCAAGAAGACTGCGTCATATTCGAGACCCTTTGCGGTGTGCAATGTCATGAGCGAAACGGTTCCTGATTCGTCATCGATGTCGTCTGCGGCTGCAACGAGTGCAACTTCGTTCAAGAAGTCGGGCAGACGACCCTCAGGGTTGTTGCGCTGAAATTCTTTTGCGACAGAAACCAATTCTTCGAGGTTCTCAACTCGAGCTTCGTCTTGTGGGTCGCGGGAGTTCTTGAGCGACTCGAGCAAACCGCTCCTGTCTAGAACACCGCGCAAGATTGAGTCGACGGTGTCGGTTGCCATCTTGATTTCGAATTCTTCAATCAACGCATTTAACGAACTAATTGCGCCGGCAATCTTTGGCCCGAACCCAAGGTCGCTCGAATAAGCGAGTGACTCGCGAACAGACAATTTGTTGCGCTCTGCGAATGCCGCAATTGCGGTCTCACTCGCATCGCCGATGCCGCGTTTTGGCACGTTCAAGATTCGACGAACCGCAAGGTCGTCTTTCGGGTTGCTAATTGAGACCAGGTAGCCGAAGGCATCCTTGATTTCTTGACGCTCATAGAACTTGGTGCCACCGACCACGCGGTATGGCAGGCCGGCGCGAATGAAGATTTCTTCAAGGGCACGGGTCTGAGCGTTGGTGCGGTAGAACACCGCTATGTCGCGGTAGTTGATGCCCCCGTCGCGGTGCAGGTCGCCGATTTCGTCTGCGATGAACTGGGCCTCGTCATGGGCCGAGTAGCCCGTGTAGCCAACGATTTTGTCGCCGTCGCCGCTGTCTGTCCAGAGGTTTTTGTTTGGACGATCGAAGTTGTTGCCGATGACCGCGTTAGCCGCACTCAAGATGTTTTGGGTCGAGCGATAGTTCTGTTCGAGCAAAATCGTCTTCGCCCCTGCAAAGTCTTTTTCGAATTCGCTGATGTTGCGAATGTCTGCGCCACGGAACGCATAAATCGACTGGTCGCTGTCGCCAACAACGGTTAGCGAAGCTGGTTCGAGAATTGCTCCGGTGCGCTGATCGACAACCTGGTGTTCGGCAGGCAATGGTTTGGTCAGTTCGCGAATAAGCGAGTACTGCGCGTGGTTGGTGTCTTGATATTCGTCGACAAGAATGTGGCGAAACTTTTTCTGGTAGACGGCAGCAACATCAGGAAACGCTCTGAACAAATAAACGGTCTCGCCGATTAGGTCGTCAAAGTCGCACGCGTTGTTGCGGCGAAGTTCACCCTGGTACTGCAAGAACAACTCTGCGATTGCGCGAGCCTTTGGGTCGCTTGTGTCGATGTTGCGCGCAAAACTTTCGGCGTCGCTCAATTCGTTCTTGGCGTTTGAGATTGCAGAAGCGACAGCTGCCGGAGTGAGCCCGTGAACATCTGCACCAGAGTCTTTGATTAGTCGCTTGAGAATTGCTCGCGAATCGCCGCTGTCATAGATGGTGAAGTTCTGGTCGTGACCTAGGCGCTCGCTCTCGCGACGAAGAATTGCAACGCAGGCAGAGTGAAAGGTTTTGAT